>ERZ761602.6944-NODE-6944-length-12327-cov-3.359436_pt1 | contig 12327 bp, 7 predicted proteins | sample MGYA00512165_ERZ761602 | MGnify/ENA primary metagenome ERZ761602 (study PRJEB28899, sample SAMN02445085) | bioreactor sludge metagenome | biome: EBPR sludge; isolation source: Thorneside wastewater treatment plant | place: Australia: Brisbane, Thorneside... | reverse complement strand
AGTTCGACTCGAAGGTGTTGCCGATCAGGGTGAGCAGACCCTCGTACTGCCAGATCGCGCCGCCCTCCGCCCAGAAGAACACGCCCGGCTCGTCCGCCCGATTGGAGCGGAACTCGTTGTACCGCACCACCGGCGCGCCGCCGTAACACCAGATCGCCCCCCCGCCGCATCCGCCCTCGAAGAGATCGGTCCCGCCACGCGAACGGTTCCCGATGAACGTGTTGTGCTCGATGATCGGCGAACCCTCGTAGAACGTCACGCCGCCGCCGTAGTTCTGGGACGAGTTGTCGCGGAAAATGTTGTGGCGGATGATCGGCGAGCCGCCGCTGAACTCCAGCCCGCCGGCGTTCGGGTTGGCCCCGTTGGGGCGGCCACCCGTGATGGTCAGCCCGTCGATCACCGTGCTTTCATCGGGCTCGCCGAGGAGTCGGATCACCGCTCCCAATCCCGCCGTGGGCAACCGCACGATCGTCTCGTTGGCGCCGCGCACCCGCTCATCGGCGCTGCTCTCCCCGCCCTCGAAACCGCCCAGCAGGCTCACGCCCGCGGGCACGCGCACGGGACCGTCGTACGTTCCCGCCGCGATGCACACCTCGTCCCCCGGGGCCGCGGCCAGCACGGCCGCCTGCGGCGTCGCCTTCGCCGTCGCCCACGACTGCCCGTCGTTCGCATCGCTCCCGCCCGCGCCGGGCGGCTTTACGAAGACCGTCGCCGCGGCGGCGTGCCCCGCGAGCACGCACACAAGCAGGTTTCCGGACAGCAGCATACAACGCGCAACGCCGTGCTTCACGATCGACTCCTGTCAATGAGAGATTGGGCTGAGATACGGATGGTCGGGGACAAAGACCATCACCCCGATGAGATTACAGGATTGTCCCGATGATGTCAACGGATATTCGCAAAAACACCGTATTTTTCAGGGCTTTTTGCGATTGTCACACCGAACGCAAGGCGGCCGAAAAAAAAACCGGGCGATCCGCCCGGTGAAAACTCGTGCGCGTGTTGCTCGACGCGGTTCAACAGGAACCGGCCTTCCACGCGTTGAAGAAGTACTGCGCATCGGCGCCGTCGATCCCGCCGTCGCCGTTGACATCGCCGCGGGGAAGGCCGTTCTCCCACGCGTCCCAGAACGCCTCGACATCCGCGCCGTCGATCCCGCCGTCCTGGTTGAAGTCCGCGATGCAGGGGATCGGCGCGAACCCGCAGCGGCAGAACCGCACATCGTTCAGATTGATCTTGTCGGCGACGAGTTGGGTGCAGCCCTGGGCGTTGTTGAAGGTGATCTCGCCGCCGCGGGCCCCGACGGACCAGAACGCGACGCCGTTGACCACCGAGTTGTTGAAGTTGAAGTGCTGGGCGTTGTCTTGGCGGTCGGAGTAGAAGAGGATCGCGTTCAGGCCGATCCCGCTCTTGCCGGCGAGGATGTTCCCGTTGGAGACATTGAACTTGGCGCTGCGGGGGATGCGCACGATCACCCGCGCCCCATCGGGACCATCAATGACAAGGTTGGCGTTGTTGAGCGACACGTCGTTCCCGCCCGAGAGAATGTCGATGATGCTGATCCCCGCGGGAACAACGATCGTCCGGTCGGAGTTGATGACCCCGCCGCTGCCGCGAAGGTCGAGGATCATCGTCGCGTCCTGCGCGTTGATGGCGGCCCGGTTCGACGCGACCTCCGCGAGGAGTTCCGAGAAATCAACGCCGCCCGCCACGCCCGTGCGGCGCGGGGCATCGATGCGCGTGCTCTGCACCGCCTGGCCCGGCCCGACAAACACACCAAACCCGCCCGTGTTCCGGTTCACGCCCGGGTTCGTCGGCCCGGTATCCGTGAACGTGTTGGGGAAAAAGTTCGGATCGTTGTAGAACGAGTTCTGCGTCCCCGCGTCCGATGCCGAGGCGGTGCCCGCCGTGCGGATGCCCCGATCCGCGTAGACGCCCACATCCTGCAAATTGAACACGCCACGCGTGCTCGTGATGGCGATATTGCCGTCGTAGCACACGCCCGTGCCCACGAACGCCGCGTTCAACGGGATGTTCGGCACGTTGCCGCGCAGACCCGGCCCCCCGCTGCTCCCCCCGGTCAAGAAGCCGCTGGTCGAAGGCACGGGTGCCTTGTTCGCGCCCAACTCGAAGTTGTTGACATTCACGGCCTGGCCAACGCCCGGGCGGCCGCCGAAGTCGTTGACCGGCCCCATCCCGATCAGCAGGTAGTTGCTCGTCTCGGTGGCGTTGAGCGCCTGTCCCCAGGACGACCCGGCGGCCATCGCAACGCCAACCACACACATCGTCGCGGCATTCTTCATCTTTCAATCTCCTTTCACCGTCATCATATATAACACCGCGCTTGGGCACCACATTCCCGGGAAGTTCCCGGGTGCGGATGGCGGTCCCTGAATGTCGGCCTCGGAACGGCAGGCGCGAACCGGGCCCGCCTTGTCGGCTTCGTGATAGCGCTCCGGACGAAATCTCGAACTGATTTCGGCCCCGCGCCGAGCCGGGGCGACTTCCCCCGCCATTCACCGAAAGGAATACCCATGAAACTCACCCGCCTCGCCGCCGCCTTCCTGCTCGCGTCCATCGCCGGTCTCGCCGCCGCGCAAACCCCCGCCGAACGCACCTTCACGTACCAGGGCGTCCTCAAGGACGGCACCTCGGTCGTCCAGGGACCTGTCACGATCACGTGGCGCATCTACAGCGCGGCCAGCGACGGCACCATGTTCGCCAACGGCACCGCGAATGTGGAGGCCGTGAACGGGTTGTTCACCTTTGACGTTCCCCTCAACGCCGCGGGGCTGGCGCAGTTCAAGGGGGATGATCGCTGGCTCGAAGTCACCGTTCAGCCCAGCGGCGGCCCCGCGCAGACGCTCAGTCCGCGCACGCGTCTGCGCCCCGCCCCCTACGCCCTGTACGCCCTCAACAACGCCTTCACCCTCGACACCTCGGGCAACGCCATCTTCAACACCGGCGGCAGGGTGGGCATCGGCACCGCAACGCCCAGTTACTTCGCCGAGATTCAGTCCCCCTCCACGCTTGGAGAGACGCTCCACCTCCGGAGCGGCAACAACAACTTCACGCTCATGTCGATCACCAACTCGGCCGCGGGCGGGGCCAACTGGTCCATCCTTTCCACCGGCCCCGGCTGGCACACCGGCCCGGGCGACCTCATCTTCCGCAACGTCAACACCGGGCACGACCGCTTCCAACTCAACCAGGACGGCAGCAGCACGTTCAACACCACGAACTTCACGCTGACTGATTCGCTCTTCTCCATCACCGCCAACACCGGCGTCTTCGGCGCGACATCGGGCGTCAACCCCAGCAACTACTCCCGCGTCTTCTCCCTCGTGGGCCGCACCGGCGTCACCAACGCGGGCACCGTCGCCGTCACCTTCAACAACCCCACCGCTGCCTCGCAATGGTCCGCGGGCGTGGGTGCCAACGGCGGGTTCTTCTTTGACAAGGCGGGTTCGGGCTCCAACATCGTCTCGGTGCCCGTGCTGCAGATCCGCGGCGGGAGCGACATCGCCGAGCCGTACGACGTGGCCTCCGCCGCGGGCGTCGAGGCGGCGCCGGGCCTGGTGGTGACGATCGACCCCGACCGCGTGGGTAAGATGCGCATCGCCACCAGCGCCTACGACCACGCCGTCGCCGGCGTGATCTCCGGGGCCAATGGTGTCAACGTCGGCCTGACGCTCTCGCAGACCGGCACCGTCGCCGATGGTGAGCACCCCGTGGCCAACGTCGGTCGCGTCTGGTGCTATGTCGATGCCGATGCGGGCGGGCCCGTCAAGGCCGGCGACCTCCTGACCACCAGCGCCACCCCCGGCCACGCGATGAAGGCCGACCCCGCCCGCGCCAACGGCGCGGTCCTGGGCAAGGCGATGTCGAGCCTCGAAAGCGGCAAAGGCATGGTGCTGGTGCTGGTCGGCCTGCAGTAACGACAACCGCCGCGTGACAGAACAGACGCTCGGACGACCCACCCCAACATCAGCGCGAGCCGCTCATGAAGACCCGCACACCCATCCTCACGCTTCTTCTCTCCGCCGCGGCCTTCGGCCAGGCCCCGACCGTCGGCAACGTTGAGCGCTGCTTCAACGGCCTCAAGCACCACGGCGAATGGATGAACTTCTGGCAATCCCCCGGCGTGCAGGCGCCGATCCCTACCGATCACTACCAGGGCATCGCCCGCCACCCCGACCCGCGCTACCCGATCTTCTACCTCTCACAGAGCAACACCACCGGGGCGCAGCCGGGTGACGATGGGTTGCTGGTCGTGGTGCGGCTCGACTCGCGCGACACGCTGGACCTGTACCGGATGCGTTCGAACCGGCTGGTGCCCAACACGCCCACCGAGTCCACCGCGCCCGCGCCGGAGGATCGTGTTGTCGCCGCCGTCACCATCGCGGACTACAAGCACCCCGGCGGGATGCAGGCCTGCGGCAACATCCTCGCCGTGGGTTTGGAGTCGCCCACCAACGCCAACGACCCCAGCGGCAAGATTGCTTTCTTCGATATCAGTTCGCCGCGCCAGCCCGTGCGCCTGCCCTTTTCCGTCAACACCCCCGGCCACAACATCGGCGTGGTCGCCTTCACGCAGCTCCCCGACCGCCGCTACATCCTCGCCCTGACCTGGGGCAGCAACGACCGCGTGGACATCCTCATCTCCACGCCCGATGACCTCTCCACCTTCGCCTTCTACGACTCGCTGACCGCGGGCACGGCGGACATCCTCGGCGTCTGGCCCGGGGGCGGCCTGCAATCCGCCCACCAGACGCTCAACTTCGTCACCCAGTCCGATGGGCGGCTCTTCCTCATCGGCATGCACAACACGAGCAACGCCAGCCCCATCCCCCTGGGCGACGATGTGGCCTATCTCTACCGGGTGGATTTCATGCCCGGCAACCAGGTCCGCTTCGTGCAGGTCGCCGCCAAGCACATGTACTGCGCCGATCTCACGGCACAGACCGGGTCCAACGGCAACTTCGCCGCGGCGGGGGGCGTCTTTGTCAGCCCCGACGGCGACCTCATTCTCTACGCCGCGACACACGCCACCGACTACCTCCACGGCAACTGGACCGGCATGAGCGAGTTCCGCCACCACCTGCTCCGCGAAGACCGCTTCGGCGGGCCGTGCACCGGGTACGTCGAGTTGTACGCCGACACCAACTTCCGCGGCCGCAGTTTCGTCCACGACTCAATGGACCGGGGCTTGGAGAACTGGGCCAACTTCGGCGGCCTCGACGATGAGACCTTCGACACCGAGACCGGCTTCCACGACCAGGCCAGCAGCGTCGTCTGGAACCTGCCGGTGGGGACCTCCGCCGTGCTCTACGAGGACGACACCTTCCGCGGCAAGTCCCTCGTGCTCGCGGGCACGGGCCGCACCGAAATCATCCCGGACCTGCACGCGATCTCGTGGAGCAGCGGCAGTGGCAACCCGGGCGACAAGATCAGTTCGCTCAACTTCATCGGCGCCGCGCTCCTGCCCGACGCCTCGGTGCGCCTGCCGCGGCCGGGCATCGCCACGTTCAATCAGGCCTTCAACGCCTCCGACGGCGGCCCCTGCGCCTTCATCAACATCTACACCGGCACGTACATCGATCTGGGCACGTACAACAAGCAGGTGCTGCTGCGGGCCGTGGGCGGGCCGGTGACGATCGGGTTCTGACCCGGGACGACCGCCGCGCGTTCGGCGGGCGCGCGCCGCGGCATGAGCCGGGTCTTTCCTAGCATCCGCCATGCCCCCCTCCGCCCCATTCACGCCCGAGGACCGACCCGTCATCGTGCTGGGCGCGGGCGCGACCAAAGCCTGCGGCGGCCCGCTGACGGGCGAGATATTGCCCCGGGCCTTCGGGCTGGGCGTGCAGCACGCCGAACTCCTCGAGCCGATCGACCGCCTGCTCATCGAGAAGTTCAACGTGCCCGAAAACGCCGCGGATCGACGGGAGAGCGACTACCCGCCCCTGCCGCTGGTCCTGTCGCTGCTCGACATGGCCATCGACCGCCGGCACGCGCTGGGACCGCAGTGGGACTCGGCCCGCCTGCGCGAGGCGCGGGCGAGCGCCGAGTACGCCGTCTTCGGCGTGATCGAGCGGATGCTGGAACACCCCGACAGTTTCTCCCCGCACACGCACCTCTTCCGCCGCATCACCCAGGCCACGGGCGCCCCGGCGCGGGCGATCTCGCTCAACTACGACCTCCTCGCCGACAACGCCATGATCGAGGCTGGCGATGGGCGCTACCCCGAGTACGGATGCGACATCGCCACCGGCGCGTACAAGGAGAGCGAGCGGCACGGCGAACTGCTCAAACTCCACGGCTCGCTCAACCTGATCTACTGCCCCACCTGCCACCGGTTGGACATGGGCATCGGCCGCAGCGGCTACACCTACAAGATCGCCCGCAACACCTTCGATGCGCCCGCCCTGGATGAGAGTTTCGAGCGCCGGCGCGAGACCAAGTGCCGCGACTGCGGCACGCCGCCCCGCCCGGTGATGATCACCCCCACCACGATGAAGGACTACCGCAACCCGCACATCTCCCGCGTCTGGTACCAGGCCCAGCGGGCCTTGCGCGACTGCAACCGCCTGGTCTTCATCGGCTACAGCCTGCCGTGGGACGACACCGACGTCATCTACCTCCTCAAGCGCGGCGCGGGCCACCTGCCCCCCGAGCGCATCACCATCGTCGAGCACGGCGAGCCGCACGCCCCGGGCAAGCCACGCGATGAGCACGAGGTGGGCCGCCGCTACCAGGCCATCTTCGGACGCGGGGTGGACTTCCAGCCCATCGGGTTCCTGGGGTGGCTCCACGCGAACATGCCGTGACGCCGTGATGCGCGGATCATGTTCCCCATCCATTCCCGTCTTCCGGAACCGCGCGGGGCCTTCTCCGCCGCGCCGATGCCGTTCACTCCGGTCTTACTTCTTTATTCCCAGCAACGACCCGGAGTATGGCCCATGAGATTCCCCTGTATGCTGTGCGCGCCCTTCCTGCTTCTGGCGTGCTCCACCAAACCACCCCCGACGTCCGAATCCTGCACCGCCCAGAGCGGCCTGTCACGCATGGCCCCGATGACCGTTGAGGCATGGGAGTTCGAGGTCGGCCCCGGGGGACAACCAACCCTCCAGGGCCTTCCCATCGTCGGGATGGATGCCGCGCCGTTCCGCTTCGGGGGTATCGAGTATCCCGGCCAATGGGCCTTTGTCGCGGCGGGCCGGCGGTGTGGAACACCCTCGCCGCCCGCGGCGGTGATGAGGCAGGTGGAACGGGAGATGCGCGCGTTCCGTGCGGCGCCGGGGGCCGAGGCGTTTGTCGCGGAGGGGTTCGCCGTGGTGGTGCCGGTGTGGTTCCACATCATCACGTGCGGCGGGCAGGGCGATGTCTCGGCGGCGGTGATTCAAGAGCAAATGCGCGTGCTCAACGCGGCGTTCGGCGATACGGGTGTTTCGTTCTCCCTGGCGGGCGTGAACCGGCGTGAGAACGGATCGTGGTACGGCATGGGCTACGGAAGCCGCGAAGAGCGCGAGGCCAAAGCCGCGCTGGGGAAAGACCCGAGGCGGAACCTGAATGTCTATATCGCGAACCCACCGGGGAACTTGCTGGGATGGGCGACATTCCCGTGGAACCTGTCGGCGGACCCGGCCCGCGATGGCGTCGTGCTGCTCAACAGCGCCCTGCCCGGCGGGAGCGCGCCGTACAACCTCGGCGCGACGGGGGTTCACGAGGTGGGCCACTGGCTGGGCTTGTACCATACCTTCGAGGGCGGTTGCTCCGAACCAAACGACGAAGTGGAAGACACCCCGCCGGAAGCCGGGCCGCGCCACGGGTGTCCCGGACAGACGGACTCGTGCCCCCTGCCCGGCGAAGACAACATCGAAAACTACATGAGTTATGTCAATGACGCGTGCATGAACCTGTTCACGCCGGGCCAGGTCATCCGCCTGCGCCGCATGATCACGCTCTTCCGGACGGACCTCGGGGCCGCCAACAGGTTCGGCGCGTCGCGGGCTTATCTTCCTTCGGTTCGTTGAAGCGCGCACGCCGCCGTGGCGAGTTTCTCTCTTCCAGCGTGGGCGCGCTTGTGCCCAGTTCTTCTGACGCTCGATTGATCCGGGACACACACCATGAAGTACCGATTCGACGTTCTCACCTTCGCTTCCTTTGCGCTCCTGCCCGCATGCTCCACCGTGCGATTCGATGGGGTGGAGATGGCCCCCCGATCCGTCCTCCCGGAGGCCAACAGATCGATCTCCTCCAGGAGCGCTGCCGATGCCCGATCGGCTCCTCCTCCGGGTATCGTCGCCCTGCGCGCTTCGATTCAGGCCACCGACCCCGCGGCGCTTCGAACCCGCCGGGACGAAGTCCGCGTTGAAGCGAGAAGCGCGAAAGCCGGCCGTTCGCCCGCGAACGCCGCGTCACAGCGGAATACTTCACGAGAGGCGCCGGTCACGTGGTCTCCGGTTCTGGCGCAGTTGCTGCGAGAGCCGGTGGTCGATTCGATCCTCCGCGCGGCGGAGGAATTCGAGCGCGGCGAAAGCCCGGGCACCATCTCGATGTCGGCGAAGGGGGTGTCGGCGGTGGCGATGCTGCTGGGCAGGGGGGGCGGCGGGTTGCTCGACGACCTGCTCGAAGCCGTCGAGGCGCAAACAGAGTTTGATGCGCTGAATCATGCCAAGGCCGAGGATCGGCTGACCCTTGACCGACTGCTTATCGGCTATATCAAGGCGTGGACGGCCGGGACGTTCGTCGATCGTGACGGCAACGCGCTCGACAAGCCCGTGGTCAAGGGGGGTGTGAGCAACGAGGCGATCAACGGTCTGGCGACGATCGTCATGGAGGCGGTGTTCGATTACGCGTACCACGACCTGCCCGGGTTCGGCGGGACGAAGACCCAGTACAACATCACCCAGAAGTACGTTCCGGCCGAGCCGCACACCGGAACCGTCACGCTGGAGTACGAACGATCGGCCTCTGTCAAGACCGTCTACGCAACCAAGGACGGGGCCGCTCCGTCACGCATGGGCATCAGCCCCGCGCCGAAGTTGCGCCTCGACGCCGCGGACCCGGGCATTACCGCGGACGATGTGAAGATCATCCGCACCGTCAGTTCCTTCGCGGGCAAGCAGGCCGCCTCGCTCTCGGGCGCGATCTGGGAAACATTCGGAAGCGTCAATGTCAGTTTCGTGATCGGCGCGGACTTCTCCGTCGGCGACAACGACACGCTCTCGGAACTCGTCGCGACCATCTTCTCGGTCTCCGCGCGCCGGATCAGCGAGCGCGCGGCGTATGTGCTGCTGGATGAAAAGAGGTCGCCGGGCCAGGGTCGTTCTCCGGAACCTGACGAGCGCATCAAGAGACTGCGCGTGCTCGGCGTGGAATGAAGCGACCCGGCTCGCGGCTGGGTGCGCTCTCCCCAAAGACGAAGCGCGGCGCTGTCGCGCCGCGCTTCATGACGCGTGTGATTGCAATGAGCGGCGGGACCTCGGCCCGCTCTTTCAGTTCCCCTTCACCATCTCCACCGGCGGCGGGTTCCACTTGCCGGTCAGGATGTCCGACTGGGGTCCGTAGAGACGGAACAGGATATTGAAGGGTCCTTTGGGCGCGGGCAGCCAGTTGCTCTCAAAGCCCGCGGGCGGCGCGTTCTGGATGTACAGGTCCAGCGAGCCGTCGGCGTTGGTCTTGAAGGGCATCCAACTCGACACCGCGAAGCGGTTGATGGGGTTGGGCACCTGGAAACCCTCACTGTCGTACATCGTGATCGACCAGAACCCGTTCACGGGGGGCAGCTCGCCCTTCTTGAAGCGGACTACATACGTGTTGTCCCCGTGCAGGGGCTTGCCGTGACTGTCGCCGAGATTCATCGGATACACCGCGTCCTCGGGCAGGTTCGCGCCCAGCCCCACCTGGGCCACGATGGCGCGCTTGAGGTAGTACGTGCCGTAGACGCCCATCGTGTCCGTGTTCATGACCCAGCCGTTGACAACCCGAGCCAACGTGGGCAACTTCCACGCCATGAGGTTCTGGCTGGTCTTGGGGGCCTCGGCGAGCGCGCTCTGCACCGCGGGCGAGAGTCTGGAGAACTCCATCGGCTTGCCCGCGACCAGGCCGATGCGCTTCATGCGGTCGATGATGGGCTGATCGGTGATATGGGGCGGGTGCTTCCTGAGCAGGTCCATCGCGTACGTGAAGTACCGCTCGCCGGACATCGTGTCGACCTGGGTCTTCGGAGGAGTTTTCATGTCCACGGACGGGTCGGGCGTGAAGGACGCGGGAGCCTCCGCCGGCTTGCCCCAGCGCGAGAACGGCGTCACCTTGTACCCCGCCTGGATCGCGTGCACCGCCTCATAGTCCTTGGGGCCGTCCGTCCGGGTCCGGCCGATGATCCACACGTACGGCGTGGGCGCGGCGATCTGCTGCATCCCCGGGGGAACCGTCCCTGTCCAGCCCGGGCCGGTCACGAGATAGTTCGCGGCGCCATCACCCGTCGTACGCGTTCCGGGGCAGGCAAAGACATCGCTCCACATGTCCAGCATCGGGAGCATGAAGTACCGACCGTGTGTGTCGGGCGAGGACACGACCATGGGTTCCTTTGTCAGATCAAGCCACGCCGACGAATACAGCGTGTCGAAGTTGGGCCTCACGACGACCTTGAAGTCCACCGGGGGGTACTCGGGCAGGTTGATGAACATGTTCATCGGCCCCTTGCCCATCTCCTTGCCCGCCTCGATGTTCGTCGATTGGCGGCGGGTGATGTCCATGGTCACCAACGGATAAAAATAGATGTACGCTTCTTGTGCGATGGCGGCGGCTTCTCGATCCGAAACCGTCGGCTGCGCCGCGGCGGTCGCGGCAAGTAGAGTTGCGGCGGTCATCAACGTCCGACAGAGCATGGCTCGTCCTTCTGTAAAAGTGTGTCACCTACCGTGAACCAACCTTTGGTTCATTGAGATGTCTCTAAAGTGTACTCCGGGGGGTGTGGTTCGGCGTAATCACGTACGACTCCGCGGCAACCAGTGTCGATCAACGGTCTTCCGACTGAACTCATAGACTGCGCCCGAATGAGCAACTCGGAGGTCACATCGAGATGGAGGGCCGCGGCGTGCATCTCTTTTGCGCTGACGGTTTGGCTCTTCGCAACCTTTTTCTTCTTTGGTGACATCGGGCCGTGGAACGATGACTATTTCTTCACCCAGCGCGATCCGGTGAGCGGCGAGATCGCCCGGTGGGTTCTGACCACCCGAGACCCGTACTTGGAACCGACCGGGCACCTCAACGCCCTGCGCCCTTGGCTGCACACGGTCATCCCGGCGATTCTCTCGATCTTCTGGGATCACTTCTGGGCCGCGCACCTGGTCGGGGCGATCGGGCACGGCTTGGCCGGTCTGTTTCTCTACCGGATTCTGCGGGGGTTGGGGCGTTCCGTCCACGCATCGGGCGCTGCGGCGCTTTTCTTTATCGCATGGGGTGTTCACCACGAGGCGTATTTGTGGGTCTCGGCGTACGGCACGCTCTTCTCCTCGCTCATCTATCTGGGAATGGTCCTGTGCATCCTGCGGCTGGCCCGCGGCGGGGGGTGGTGGTGGGGCGCGGCGATCTCCCTGGGCGCGATCGGGGTGCTGGGTTTTCAGGAGCAGGCCAGCGGCGCCTTCCCCGCGCTCGTGCTCGCCTACTGGGCCGCGTGCCCGAACGATGAACCGTGGCGCAGACGGCTGCTCAGGCCCGGGATCCCCGTGGCCGCGGCGTGCGCGCTCGTGCCCGTCTACCTCTATCTCTGCAAGCGCTTCGCGCAGCCGGGGCTTGGCAACACCGATGAGTCCTATGAACCCCTGGCGGGGATCCCCAAGAGAGTCTTCAACCTCGGCAAGGGCTTCATCCGCAACATCGGACTCAAGGACTTCTCTGTCGGCCCGCTCAAACTCGGCGGGCGCGCCTTGCAGGAGAACTGGCCGCTGCTGGCCGTCTGGGTCATCGTGCTCGGCGGGCTGGGCTACTTTGCCTGGCGTGCTTGGTGCACCACGCCAATGCACGGGCTTGGCTCACCCCCGCGCCGGCCCGCCCGGGTCTGGGCGGTGACCCTCTTCGGACTGGCCGCCTTCGTGGGCAGCACCCTGACCATCGCCGTCATCCGCGGGTACCAGCCGCTCAGCCGCGTGACGTACCTGCCCTTCGCGAGCCTGCTCATCGCGGCATCACCCCTCCTGGACGGCATCGCGCGCCTCTTCCACCCACTGAGTTTCGTGCCTGGGGCGGCCTCGCCCGAGGCCGATCGATTGAGCGCGTGGTACCGGCGACTCACCGGGGCTGGGCTGGGCGCGCTGCTGATCC
>ERZ761602.6943-NODE-6943-length-12327-cov-40.328879_pt1 | contig 12327 bp, 10 predicted proteins | sample MGYA00512165_ERZ761602 | MGnify/ENA primary metagenome ERZ761602 (study PRJEB28899, sample SAMN02445085) | bioreactor sludge metagenome | biome: EBPR sludge; isolation source: Thorneside wastewater treatment plant | place: Australia: Brisbane, Thorneside... | reverse complement strand
GGACGCCTCGCCCCACCTTCGTCGAATCTGCCGACGACCTTGGCGGGTGGTTCGGACAGTTACCCTTCCGCCTCACCCGACAGGGTCGAGTCCTCCACCCAACCCTGTTGCGTCCACCGCCTCCTCCGCCGTGGGCGAGAGCAGGTCGCGGAATTCGTCCCAAGCGGGCATGCGATCATTGGGGGGCCAGAAGATTCCCTGCCGGATGGACTCGATGACCCCGGCGGCGCAGTTTCTCGCGGAGTCGAGGAGGGCCTCGCCGAGTCCGTCCCAGAGGTCGATACGCACGTCCTCGGCGGTGCGGCCGAGGGTGGCGTATCCGGCGGTGACGGATTCGCCGGGGAAGCGCTCGGAGAGGGCGAGATGGTAGAGGGGCACTTGCAGGTCGGTCCAGCGCTGGGTCTTGCCTTTTTCGCCGACGGCGAGGAGCCATCCGGGAAGGGCGGCGGGGTCTTCGGAGCGTTTCAGGTTCGCGAGGTGATATTGGGCGATGGTCCTGACCTCGCCCTTGTCCACGGGCGAGTAGGTCTTGAAGTCGAAGACGCGCAGTCCCTCGTCGGGATGCCGCTCGATGCGGTCGATGCGTCCGGTTACGGGAAGGTCGGCGATCACGAAAGGCCAGTCGTCTTTTCCGAGCGTGCTTTCGACTTCGAGGATTTCCCATCCGGCGGCGCGTTGCTCCGCTTCGATCACGGCCCAGCGGGCGAGGCGGCGGCGGGCGGCTTCGCGCTGGATGAGGAGGGGGGTGGAGAGGCGAGGGCCGAAGCGCTGCGCGAGCCAGCGGTCGATTTCGCTCTCGAAGCAGGTCGCGATGGCCTCGGTGTCGGTGGAGCGGCGCAGCTCCTCGTCGCGTCCGTAGGCTTCGAGGGCGGCGTGGACGAGGTTGCCGAAGTCGAGGGAGTCGAGCTCGGCCTTGTCCACCTCGACGGACTCCATGCCGAGACCGTGTTTCAGATAGAAGCGAAAGGGGCAGGCGAGGTAGGATTTGAATCCGGTCACGGAGATCCGTTGGAAGACGCGGTGCTCGGGTGGCAGGGGCGCGGGCTTCAGCCTCCACGCGACGGTGCGGGCGGGCGGGACACGGTCGCCACCGCTCTCGCGGAAGAGGCGCAGGGTGCGGGCGGCGAGTTCGGCGTCCTGACATTGAAACAACAAGCGCGAGGGCCGCAGGGGATTGTTCGAGGCGTCGAGGCGGCCGAAGAGGAGGTCGAGGCGGCCGTTCTGCCGCCGCGTCTCGACGAGGACGGCGAGGAGGAAGGCGTCGCGGGCGAAGCGGGCTTCGTTGTCGGGCAGGCCGAGGAGCTTGCGCGCGGAGTCGGGGAGGAAGGCGTGGCCGACGACGGACTCGGGCACGGCGTGGTCGTTCATGCCGGTGACGAGGAGGTGGGGGGCGTCCTCCCAGAGGAGTTCGAGCCAGCCTTGCAAGTCGAGGTCGCGGGGGCCTCGCTCGGGATGGACGCGGGCCTCGCCGAGGGCGTCGAGGAGGAGGCCGAAGCGGTCCGCAGCGTCCGGCGCCGCGGGAAAGGCGGAGGCGACGGCGGCGAGGTCGGATTCGAGGGCGTGGATGGCGTCGGCGATCTCGGCGAAGACGGCGGTCTCGGGATCGTGCGGGGCGAGGCGCTTCCCGGCGAAGACGGCGGCGAGGAAGGCGCAGAGTTCGCCGGTGAAATCGCCTTTTCGCAGACGGCCGAGGAGGGCGCGGGTGCCGTCGATCACGGCGGCGAGGGTGGGGGCTTTGTCAGGGTGGCGGCGCAGGGCGTCGCGGGCTTCGTCGAGGCCGCCGGGGAGGTGCTCGCAGGCGAGCTCGTCGGAGTCGCGAAGGAGCAATCCGGGCCGGAGGGAGTCGCGTCGCTCCTCGGGCAGCGTCGCGGCGGCGAAGCCGGGGCAGCGGAGGAGCTGGCGGAAGGGGTCGTAGCGTCCCGAGGCGAGGAGTTCGTGGAGGAGGCGGAGGAGATGGACGACGCCCTCCCGCGAGACCGCTTTTCCCGCCGGATCGTAGGTGCGGAGGCCGTCGGCGAGGAGGCTTTGCTCCAAGGTCGGGGCGACATCCGGGTCGGGCAGGCCGATGGCGGCGCAAGCGGAGGGGTTGTCGTAGGCGGCGAGGAGTTCGCGGCAGTGTTCGGCTTGGGCGGCGGGGGTGGCGCAGGGGTGGAGGCGGCGCTCGGGTTCGGCGAAGGCGATTTCGCGTTCGAGCCAGGCTTCGGGAATGGGGCGTCCGTGGGCGTCGAAGGCCGCGGCTTCGGACTCAGGTGCGGGCACGAGGATCGTCGTCGGGATCGTCGCGGCGTGGTGGTCGAGGGCGCTCGCGACGAGGGGGCGCAGGTCGGGGACGGCGGCGACGACGAGGCGGCGGACGGTGTCGGGAAGAGTGCCGCGTTCTGCCGCCGCGAGGGAGGCGAGCCCGGGGTCGCGGAAGCCGATTTTTTCGATCAGGGAGAGGGCGGCGGCTTCGAGGGAGGCGAGTTCCCGCCAGCGGGCGGGTTCGAGGTCGAGTTCGGCGAAGCGTCCGGCGGCGGCGCGGAAGTCGAGGCCGGATTCGACGAGGAGGTCGCGCACGGCGTGGAGTTGGCGGGCCATGCCGGAGGCCCAGTCGAGGCTTTGCTCCGGCGGATCGACGGGGAAGACGCGGCGGAAATCGTCGAGGGGCAGGCGCAGGAGGACCGCGGTCCAGAGGAGACGGGCGGCCTGAGGCGAGGCGGCGGGAGTATCGGTCTCGCCGAGGCGGGCGGGGGAGAAAAGATAGTTCGGCGTCACCACGAGGGGCGGTAGCACGGCGGCCTCGCGCGCGGCGGCGTGTCGTGCGAGGGCTTCGCGGAGGCGGCGTCCGGCCTGCCGCGTCGGCACGACGACGAGGTGGTCGGAGAGGTCGAGGAGACCGTCTCCTTTCCAATCCTGCGCGAGGAAGGCGACGGTCGTTTCGAGGACCGGCTTGTCCCAGCCGAGGAAATGGCAGGTGGGGCTCATGGAGGCGGGGGGTGGACGGGCACTTTCGCCGTCAGGGATTCGTCTCGGCCTCGATTTCGAATCGTAGCGACTGCGGGAGCACGCCGGGCGTCTCCTCTTCGCCCTCGAAGACCACGACGATTTCGTCGATACGGCCTTCGCCCCAGGCTTCGCGCGAGAGCAGCCAGGTGCGGACGAAGCGGGCCACGGCGAGGCGTCCTTCGTCCTCGATCTTGGCGAGGGTCTCGGGTTTCGCGGCACGTCCGTCGAGTTCCTCGGTGATGCCTTTTTCGAGTTCGGCGAGATCCTCCCCGGCGTCCCATCGCGCCCAGCCGGAGGTGGTCTTTTTCCGGACCTTGGCGGTGTCGAAGGCGACGGGGAGCGTCGGGCGCACTTTCGGGGCGCGGACGAGGAGGCGCGTGCCCTCCGGCGTCAGGGTCCAGTCGTCGTTGAGGTCGATGTGGAAGCGGTAGGTCGCGGGTACGGTGATCTCGGACACGTTGGTGGAGAGGGGCAGCCTCTTGCCGAAGACCGCGTAGCTGGTCGTGCGGGTGAAATGTTCGTCCGCCTCGGCCGTCGCGATTTCGAGATGGCTTCCCGTACCCGAGGTCACGGCCAGCTCGCGCCATTCGTGGAAGGTGGTGACGATTTCCTCGGGTTTGAAGACTTTCGCGAGTTCGACCACGGTGTCCCTCGCGGTATCGACGACCTTGTCCACGGTGCCCTTGGTCTTGTCGAGGGTGCGCTCGACTTGGCGGAGAAAGGCGAGGTAGGCGACCAGCGCGCCGACGACGGGGACGAGCACGGCGAGGAAGATCCAGAGCCCGAGACGGGATTTCCGGGGGGCGGGGGGCTGGGCGGGTTCGACGGTCTGGATTTCGTCGCTCATAGGAAATACCTTCGCTGTTTGTCGGAGATGGGCAGTCCGGCGAGGTCCATGACGCGCAGCATGTCCTCCCAGACTTGGCGTTTCGCGTGTTTGCCCTCCTCGGCGGAGGCGGATTCCTGCCGCAGGAGGTAGCTGGGGTGGTAGGTGGCGACCACGGAGATGCCGGAGAATTCGTGGTCCTGATGGCGGAAGCTTGCGAGGCTGCCGCCGCGCTCCAGCAAGCCCTCGGCGGCGGTGCGGCCGAGCGCGACAATGACGCGGGGGCGCAGCACCTCGATCTCGGCACGGACGAAGGGCAGGCACGAGGCCATCTCCTCCTGCGTGGGCGGGCGGTTGCGCGAGCCTTGGAATCGCCCGTCGCCCATTTTCGGACGGAACTTCACGATGTTTGAGATGTAGACCGCCTCGCGGGCGAGGCCCATCGCTTGGATGATCTGGTCGAGCTTCTGCCCGGCGGGGCCGACGAAGGGCTTTTTCAGCTTCTCCTCCTCGGCTCCGGGGGCTTCGCCGACGAAGACGATCTCGGCCATGGGATTGCCGACGGCGAAGACGACGGTGTCGAAGAGCGTGCCAAGGGCGCGGGGTTCGGGGGAGGATTTGACCTGCTTGAAGATCGCGTTCAGGGCTTGGCGACGTTCGGCTTCGCCGAGTGGCGTGGTTGACGGGGGAGCGGCAGACGGGGTGGTCGCCGGGGGCGTGGCGGCGGGTGGGGAGGCCGGGGGCGGTTTTGAGACCGGGGCTGGCTCCGGCTCCGGCGTGGCGGCGATGACGGGACGAACCGCCTTTCGCTCAAGGAGGCGGGCGGGCAGCTCGCGCAAGCGGGACTCGCTTTCCGGGGCGAGCGGCACGGTCTCAAGACCGCGACCTTTTTCGCGTTCGAGGATGCCGGCCAGCGCGGTCAGCGCCGGGGCGATGCCTTGGTGGGATGCCATGGCAGGGAGTCTAGACCGGAGTCGGGGGAATTTCGCGGATCAATTTCAGGCAAACGGCCCGATTCATTCCAGAGTCGCTCGCCGAATTCGGACCATTCCAGGCGAAACAACGACGAAGGCTCCGACCAACTCCGGCCCATGCCCGGCGATTACGCGGACCAAGATCTCCGCTTTGGCTTCGGGATGGAGTCCCGCCAAACGGACGAGCAGCACACCGCAATGCACCAAGGAACGGCGGAACGCCAATTCGCCGAAATCCTTGTCTCCCGTGATCAATGTCGCGGCAAGCGAGTTGGCGGAGGCGAGGACAAGCTCGTCCGAAATTCCGGGTTCCATCTCCGCAACCGCGACCACTTCGTGGCCTGCGTCCCGCAATCGCCGGATCACGCTCAGGTCGAGGTTTTCATCCGCCAGAAACCTCATGCGGCATGGCTGGGGATCGGGTAGATGACATCCGCCCGCAAAGCCCGGCCTGCGAATTCGATGGCTGCCAGCACGGCTTCGCGGCTCAGACGGGGATGCTCCGCGACGATTCCTTCGATGCTCTCTCCGGCGGCGAGGCGTTCGAGGATGTTCTCCACCGTTATCCTAGTCCCCGCGACGACCGGCTTGCCCATCATCACTTCGGGTCTCGATTCGATCAGGTTCATGGGGGAAGGCTACTCCTCAGGAGAGGGCGCATCAAGCGGGATTCGCCGGACAGCGATCCGTTCGGAGGGTGTCCGCTCACGAAAAATCCCCCAGCAGCCCCGCCATCGTCTCGGGCGTCAGGTCCAGCCCGGTCACCGCCCCGGAAAGCAGGTCGCTGGCGAGGTCGTCCTTTTTCTCCTGCATGAGTTGGATGCGCTCCTCGACGGTCTGGCGGCAGATCAGCTTGTGGACGAAGACGGGCTTGTCCTGCCCGATGCGGTAGGCGCGGTCGGTGGCCTGGTTCTCGGCGGCGGGATTCCACCAGGGATCGTAGTGGATCACGGTGTCGGCCCCAGTCAGGGTCAGGCCGGTGCCGCCGGCCTTGAGGGAGATGAGGAAGACTTCGCCCTCGCCGCCTTGGAAGCGCTCGACGAGGCTCTGGCGGTCCTTGGTCGCGCCGGTCAGCTTCAGGTAGGAAACCCCTTCGGCGACGAGATGCGCCTCGATCAGGTCGAGCATGGTGGTGAACTGCGAGAAGATCAGCACCCGATGCCCCTCTTCCCGAAAGGTGACTATCAGATCCACCAAATAGTCGAATTTCGCCGATCCTCCCGCCGCATGCTCCTCGCCGAGGAGGCGCGGGTGGCAGCAGATCTGGCGCAGCTTGAGAAGGGCGTCAAGGAAGACGATCTGCGCCTGCTGCCCGCGGATGGCGAGGGCCTGCCGCACCTGCTTGTCCATGGTCGAGCGGACGGTCTCGTAGAGATCCTTCTGCGCCTCGCCCATCTCGACCTCGTGGAGGATCTCGGTTTTGGGCGGCAGCTCCTTGGCGACGTCGTGCTTGGTGCGGCGGAGGATGAGCGGCCCGACCCGGCGCACGAGGGCGGCGCGCCTCGCCTCGTTGCCGTTCTTTTCGATGGGCGTTTGGTAGGTGGTCTGGAAGCTTTCGAGAGGGCCGAGCCATCCGGGCATAAGGAAATCCATCAGGCTCCAGAGTTCGCCGAGGTGGTTCTCCACCGGCGTGCCGGAGAGGCAGAGGCGGTGGTCGGCCCGCAGAGCTGCGACGGCGCGACGCACTTGGGCTTCGGGATTCTTCACCTGCTGCGCTTCGTCGAGGACGAGGAGATGGAATTCGTGCTCCAGCAGTGCGTCGAGATCGCGATGGAGCAAGGCGTAGGAGGTCAGGACGAGATCGCTCTGCGGAATTTGCCGGAAGCGAGTCTTCCGGTCCGCGCCTTGTAGGACGAGCACGCGCAGGTCCGGGGCGAACTTCGCGGCCTCGCGCTGCCAGTTCATGACCACGCTGGTCGGGGCGACGACGAGGGAAGGCTTGCCGCCGCAGCGGCCCGATGCGACCTCGGCGAGGAGATGGGTCAGGGTTTGCAGCGTCTTCCCGAGTCCCATGTCGTCGGCGAGGATACCGTGGAGACCGTGCGAAAGCAAAAACTGCATCCACTGGTAGCCCTCGCGCTGGTAGTCGCGCAGCTCCGCCCGCAGGCCCGGAGGCACGGGGACTCGCTCGATCTCGCCGAAGTCGCGGAGCCGTCCGCCGAGGTCCTCCAGTTCGCGCGTCGCCGCGACGGGCAGCGATTCCTCGGCCAGTTCGCCCGCGAGCAGGGCGGCGTCGAGCTTGCCGAGGCGGAGCGGCCCTTTGCCGTCGAACTTGAACTCCATCAACTCGCCGAGGGTCGCGAGGATGCGGCGGAAGCGTCCCACCGGCAAGACGAGGCCCCGCCCGTCGGGGAGAAGGACGAGGAACTCCTGCCCAGCCGGCATTCCCTCGGTCGCCTCAAGGAAACGGTTCTTCACGAGGGCGGCGAGGATGGGTTGCAGCTCGAAGGCCTCGCCCTCGATCTCGAATCCGGCGGAGAGATGGAACCAGCCCTTGCCCTCCTCGACGATCTCGGCCCGCCAGCCTTGCGTGCGGAAGACGAGCGGCTTGTGGCCGACTTCGGGAGCGAAGCGGACCTCCCAGCCCCGGCGCTCCAGCGCGGCGACGCCGTCGTGGCGGAAGCGCTGCCAATAGAACTCGGGATGGGGCCATTTCTTCGTATCGGGCGCCCAGAGTGTGCCTTCAGCCTCGGGTCGGTCGAGTTTGCGCAAGGACGCGGGCGGCTCCTCCGCGCCGGGGAGCAGGTCGAGGACGTAGAGGATGTTCAGGGCGCTCGTCTCCCCGGCGCGGGAGCGCACGATCTTGCCCTCGGGCGTGACGAGGGGCGGCAGCATCCCTGCGGGCGAGAGCGGCGTGCGATGTGCGCCATAGATCGCGAAGGCCTCGGCGAAAATCTCCGGGAGCCAGGCGCTGCGTTCGCCCTCGGGACGTCGGCGGACGCGGAGGAGGAAGGTCGGCTCTCCGGGTTCGGTGGTGGCTTTGTCAGGAGGGTCGCCGGGAACATGCAAGGCTCCGCTGGCCGTCATTCTCTCCGCGTGCGGCGTTCCGCCGAAGGCTCGGGCGAGGCGGTCGCTTTTGCCTTTGCCGAGGTGGAAAAGCAAGGCGGCGGCATGGGCGCAGTTCACGCCGCTCTCGCAGCGGCAGTCGCCTTCCAGCGCGAGCGTGCTCTCCTCGCGCCAGACCGCGACGACGGGCGAGAAAGAGGAGCCGTCCTTTTCCGTCACCGTGCCGCGCAGTTCCGCGTCGCCAGTGTCGAGGATCTCACCCGAGACTTGCGCGACCTGCTTCGCCGAGGCGAGGCGCTTGCCTGCAACCAGCGTCCATTCGTCGAAGCGTTCGTGCCAATCCCCGGAGGCGAGGAAGGCGGCGAGTTCTCCGGGGTCGGGGGGATTCATGGGGGGCCATCATCCGCCGCGCTTCATCCACCATTCGACGAGACAGGCGAGCGCGAGGACGAGGTTCAGGGCGTTGTAGATTTTGAAGGGCAGCAGTAATTGAAGCAGCACCGCGTAAAGCGCGAAGGAGAAGACCACCGCGCTGCGGAACTCGACCCCGAAATACTGGAGGAGGATCAAGGCGAGGAGCCAGACCGCCTTGGCGAGGTAGGCTCGTTTCGCCGCCTCCATCGGAGCCATCTTCGCATCGCGGTATTTCACGAAGACATCCTCGCGCCTCGCGATCCAGATGCGGTATTCCAGATCGAGATGCACGATCACGATGACGACGAGGAGGGCTTCGAACATCGCTCGGGAAAAGGTTTACCGGCCTGCGACTTCCGCCGTGTCCTCCCGCCACCAGACGGCTTGGTAGCGCAAGCTGCCGTCGCCGCTGCGGTAGGCTTGGCTCTGGACGAGCGTGTAGCCTTGGCCGCCGAAGCGGGTGAACTCCTCCGCGAAGGCGGCTTGGGTCAGGTCGAGACGGTATTGCCAGTCGATTTCACCGGGCCGGGCCATCGTGCCGAGGGCGATGCGGAACTCGCGCCCTCCGTTGTGCCAGCGCCCCTCGATGGCGCGAATCCAGTTGCCCCTCGACCAGAAGCTGCCCTGTTGCCCGCGGTTCTTTTGACGGAGGTAGGTGTCGAGGGCGAGGGGCGACATCCACGGGGTGAAGTCTTTTTCGGCGACGACGGGATGCGGGGAGGGAAGACGGTCGGGGACGGGCGCGGCGGCGGGGGACGCGGGGACCGGGGCGGACGGTTCCGGTTGTTCCCCAGCGTCGGCGGGCGTGGAGGAGCTTGCGGTCGCGACTTCGGTCGGGGCGGGTTTGCTGCGGAAATAGAAAATCGCCAAGGCGGCGAGGACCGCCACGATCAGCAGAGGCATCACCCCCGTCCCCGGTCCGGGGGCGGGGCGGTAGGCTTCGCGGAGACCGAGAATGGGGGGCCGTTCGTGCGGCATGTTGCGTCCGTCGGGTTCGAGGAGAGTCTTTTTATAAGAGAGCGGGATGCCGGGGGCAACTCCGATTCCTTGGAAAAGGGGGGCTTGCCGTCAGATTCCATCCGCCGAAATCCATCCGGCTTGGGCGAGGATCGCGGTTGCTTCGGCGTGGTCGGCGAAGAAATGGAAGGCCGTCCCCGTCCCCGCGAGTTTCTCCGCTTCGAGCCGGAGTTGCTCCATCCGTTTCGCGGAGCTGAGCGAGTGGATCAGGATCATGGCGATGCGACCGGGATGCTCCAGCGCCGCTTCGACGTAGACGGGCACGTCGTGCTGCGTGGTGTCGCCGATGAGGAGGACGGGCAGGTCGGGATACCACGAGAGGGCGTGGCGGATCGCGTCGAGCTTGTGGTCGCGGTGGCTCCGCTTCAGCCATTTGTCCTCGTCGAGGCCCCAATCGGTCATGAAGAAGGGGCCGGAGGGCAGGCCGTTCTCCTTGAAGATCAGATCGAGGAGTCCGTGCAGGTTGTAGGGCGAGCTGGTGACGTAGGCGATGGGATTGCGGCGGTCGCGGTCCGGGTCGGGGCCGTGGCGCAGGGCTCGGTAGAGCTCGACGACGCCAGGGAAGAGCTGCCGGGTGAGGGCGTTGCCGAAGAGCGTCGTCGCAACCATGCTGAAGAACTGGCCGGCGTGGCTGACGAGCACGGTGTCGTCGATGTCGCTGAGAATGAGACAGTCCGGATCGTACGCGAGAGGATCGACGGGCCAATGGGCGGGCTGGGAGACGGTGGACTCGGGCAGCTCGATGAGGAGTTCGTCGGACGGGGCTTCGGCGGCGGGGATTTCGACTTCGAAATAGCCTTCGCGGTCGGCGCGCCGCTCCACGGGCGCGCCCCCGGCGCTAAGGCGAACGAGGGAGTAGGGTCGTTCCGGTGTGCACCAGCGGCGCAGCATGTGGTAGAGGTTGACGACAGCGGGATCGTTCGCGTCGGGATGCGGCCAGGTCCGCGCGAGGAGGATGCGCCCCTTCACCGCGACGCCGTGCTCGTGTTGGGTCGCGTAGTAGATCTCCGCCGACATGGGTTTGCCGAGACGGCCGGTGAAGCGGGCGAGGAAGCGGTGGAAGGCGTCGTAGACCTCCTCGGCGTGCAGGGCGAGTTTGAGGAACCAGCCGGGACGGCGGGGAGGGGGATGGAGAGAGGAGTCGATGGGAGGATGCGGGTTCTTATTTCTTACTCGTTACTCCTTACTCTTACCTCTTACTCCCCGGACGCTCGGGATGGAGTAAGATGTAAGAGTAAGGAGTAACGAGTAAGGAGCAGGGAGGTAAGAGCAAGAGACTTTACGCCATCAAATCCCGCACCACCTTCCCCGCGATTCCTGTCAAACGCACATCCAGTCCCTGGAACTTCGTCGTCAGGCGGTGATGGTCGATCCCGAGCAGGGCGAGCATGGTCGCGTGGAGGTCGTGGACGTCCACGACGTTCTCGACGGCGCGGTAGCCGAGTTCGTCGGTGCTGCCCCAAGTGATTCCGGGTTTCACTCCGCCTCCCGCCATGAAGACGCTGAAGGAGAGGATGTGGTGGTCGCGCCCGGTCCCTTGGCCCATGGGGGTGCGGCCGAATTCGCCGCCCCAGAGGACGAGGGTGTCCTCCAGCAGACCGCGCTGGGCGAGATCCTCGATGAGGGCGGCGGTGGGGCGGTCCACGTCGGCGGCACCGTTCTTCACGCCCTCTTCGATCTGGCTGTGGTGGTCCCAGGCGCGGTGGTAGAGCTGGATCATACGCACGCCACGCTCGGCGAGACGGCGGGCGAGGAGGCAGTTCGAGGCGAAGGACCCGTCGCCCGGCTCCTTCACCCCGTAGAGGTCGAGGGTGGCCTGGCTCTCGCCGGAAAAATCGGTCAGCTCCGGCACGCTCGCCTGCATCTTGAAGGCCATTTCGTACTGGGCGATGCGCGTCGCGATCTCGGGGTCGTTCTGCTCCTCGGCGAGGAAGCCGTTGAGCCGCCGGATCTCGTCGATCACTTGGCGCTGGGTGCTCTGGCAGACGCCTTCGGGATTGCCGATGTAGTGGACCGCGTCGCCCTTCGACTGGAACTGGATGCCCTGGAAGCGGCTCGGCAGCACGCCGCTGCTCCACTGCCGCGCGGAGATGGGCTGCTGGCCGGACTTGCCTGCCGAGGTCAGGACGATGAAGCCGGGGAGATCCTCCGTCTCCGCGCCGAGCCCGTATTGCAACCAAGATCCCATGCTCGGCCGGCCCTTGATGATGGAGCCGGTGTTCATGAAGGCGTGGGCGGTGTCGTGGTTGATCTGCTCGGTCTGCATCGAGCGGATCACGCAGAGGCGGTCGGCCTGCTTCGCGATCTCGGGGAAGAGGTCGCTGATCTCGATACCGGACTGGCCGTGCTGCGAGAAATCGGTGAAGGAGCCGCGAGCCTTGAGGACGGCGTTCTGCAACTGGGCGAGCTGCTGGCCCTTGGTGAAGGATTCGGGGAAGGGCTGGTCGTGCAGCTCCTTCAGCTTCGGCTTCCAGTCGAAGGTCTCGAACTGCGAAGGCCCGCCCGCCATGCAGAGGAAGATGACGCGCTTCGCCTTCACCGGGAAATGCGGGGATTGGAGGGCGCCGTTCCAGTGGTCGGGCTTGGGCAGGGAGGGAGCGGCGCTGGCCTCGTTGAGGAGCGAGGAAAGGGCGATGCCGCCGAAGCCGTAGGCGCTTTGCTGGAGGAAGCTTCTTCGGCAGGTGGAGAGGGGGAAAGGGAGGGGATTCATCGCGTTATGAGATGGCCGGGATTGGAGAGTGCTTGGCGTCCACGTTGATTTAAATCGTCAACCAAGGAGCTAGTGGTGGTTGCCATCTGTGCCATGTTCGTCTTCGTGGATCGTCTGGCGACGTATGGGAATGGAGTGGGCTGCCACTATGGTGCTCGCCACGAAGAACAACAACATACCAAGGGGCATTGGTATCCACAATGCCTCGAGTGAAGACGGATTCTTTTGGTGGCTCGCTATAAAGAACGGGATAAATGAAGCTGCGTGCAGGACGACGAAAATAAAGAGAGTGATCCAAACGCCGCGTGAAATCGTCCTGCGAATATAGGGAACAAGAAAAGCGGTTATACTTCTCCGCATCAGGTTTTCGGAATCTCGAATAATTGGAAGTTCTC
>ERZ761602.6940-NODE-6940-length-12332-cov-5.662621_pt1 | contig 12332 bp, 8 predicted proteins | sample MGYA00512165_ERZ761602 | MGnify/ENA primary metagenome ERZ761602 (study PRJEB28899, sample SAMN02445085) | bioreactor sludge metagenome | biome: EBPR sludge; isolation source: Thorneside wastewater treatment plant | place: Australia: Brisbane, Thorneside... | reverse complement strand
CTATGGTTCCGAGCACCCAGAGCGACACGATCCAGGCGGCGGGCTACCCGCCCGGCGGCGGCGGCTACGGCCCTCCCCCCGGCGGCGGCGGCTACGGCCCTCCCCCAGGCGGCGGCGGCTACGGCCCTCCTCCCGGCGGCGGCGGCTATGGCCCTCCCCCCGGCGGTGGCGGCTACGGCCCTCCCCCCGGCGGCGGCGGCCCAGCGGATCCGGCGGGCCCGACCCAGGCCGCCACCGGCCCCTACGGTCACGCGGGCCCCGTCCAGGCGACGGCGATGGGCGGCGGTGGAGGCGGCGCGCCCGCGAAGAAGAAGGGCGGCGCGGGGCTCGTCATCGGGCTCGTCGTCGCCCTGCTCGTGCTCGGCGGCGGCGCAGCCGCGGCGTGGTTCTGGCTGCGTTCGTCGGGCCCCGAGCTCGCGAAGTACGTGCCGAAGGACGCGGAGGTCTACGTCGAGGTGCCGAGCTTCACGAAGGCGCTCGTCTCCTTCGTCGACATGGACCCGATCGACAAAGCCGCGCTCGACCCCGACAAGCGCTCGGGGGAGCTCTACAAGGGCTTCGCCAAGGCCTTCGATCTCAAGGAAGACGACGCGAAGGCCTTCTTCACCGACATGACGGGCATCGCCTTCGCGGGGCGCGACCTCGACGACGAAGCCCACGGAGCGATGCTGATCGGCTTCGGCTCGGCCGGCGCCGTGGAGAAGTTCCTGAAGAGCGAGCGCCTCGAGAAGGACGAGAAGGTGGGCGGCGGCATGGCCTACCACATCGAGAAGCGCGACGACGAAGACACGAAGGACATGAAGTGGGCCGAGCGCGCCTTCAGCGAGCTGTCTCACAGCGGTGAGAAGAGCGTCTTCGTCTGGTTCGCCGACCAGAAGCTGCTCGTCATCGGCGACACCGACTACGTCGAGGACATCGGCAAGGTCCTCGGCGGCAGCAAGGAGAGCCTCGAGAGCGGCAACGACGCGTTCAAGAGCGCGAAGTGGCCCTCCGGCAGCGCGATGATCGCGTGGGTGGACTCGAAGGTCGTCGACGACGACGACGTGAAGAAGGACTTCATGGACGGCGTCGGGCCCTTCCTCGGCTCGATGCGCTTCGTCGATGCCGGCATGGTGATGACGCTCTCGGGCGAGCTGAAGGGCAAGAAGCTGCCGGACGACAAGTCGATCGAGAAGCCCTCCACGCTCGAGCTGCCGAACAAGCTCCCCGCCGACACGCTCGCCTACCTCGCCTTCTCGACGAAGACGGGCATGACGGGCGAAGAGGCCCAGAAGCAGATCCTGAAGAACCTCGAAGAGGAGGACGAGAAGGCCGCCGAGCAGTTCGAGGAGGCGATGGAGCAGTCGAAGGAGAAGCTCGGCCTCGACATCAAGACCTTCTACGACCTGCTCGGTGACGAGGCGATCCTCGCCGTCACCGTCGACGACGACCTCGACTTCGCCATGATCGAGAAGAAGGACAAGGAGGCGCTCGAGCACCTCGGCGTCGTCTTCGCCCTCCAGATCAAGGACGAGGACAAGGCGAAGAAGGTCGTGAAGAAGGCGCAGGAGCAGCTCGAGGAGCTCGGCAAGATGATGAAGGCCGACATCAGCGACAAGGACGGCGGCTTCATCGTCGAGCCCGAGGACGACTCGGTGCCGGTCATCGGCTCGCTCACCTTCCAGGGCAAGTACCTCGTGCTCGCCGTCGGCGAGAAGAAGCGCCACGACGCGATGGTCGGCGCCATCAACGGCAAGGGCAAGACGCTCGCCGACGACAAGGCCCACCAGAAGGCGCTCAAGGCCTTCGACGGCAAGCCTCACATGCTCTTCTGGATGGACAGCGGTCGCATCAACAAGTCGATGCTCGACGACGCCGAGGGCCTCGAGGACATGATGAAGGAGCAGGGCATCCCCCTGAAGGCCTTCAGGCTCACCGGCGACGACCGCATGACCACGGCGATGGCCGTGCGCCTCGAGGCGAACAAGGGCGTGTGGAGCTACCAGGTCGAGGGGCTCAACCTGCCCGCGCTCGCGCCCGCGGGCATGCTCGCCAACATGAAGAAGATGGCCGGCGGCGGCGGCTTCGACGAAGACGCGCCGAGCGCTGGCGGCGGCTCCGGTGGCGGCTCGGGCGGCAAGATCGGCATCGCCGAGTGCGACGAGTACGTCTCGATGGTCGAGAACTGCAAGAACAAGATGATCCGCGACTCGATGAAGCCGAACCTGCCGAAGATGGTCGACGCGTGGAAGGAGGCGGCGAAGTACCCGTCGGCGCGCGACACGGTCGTCGACGGCTGCAAGCAGGCCATCAAGGGCCTCGAAGCGCAGTGCCGCTGAGCTGAACACCGCTCAGCTGGGCGCCGCCGGCGCTCTGCTCACGAGCCGTGCGAAGCCCGCGAGGCCCAGGCCCGCGGGCTTCGCTCGTTCCATCGCGCCACGGCGCAGCGGCGAGCTCGAACGGAGCCCGCGCCGCCGCGACCTCGCGCGGAGTCAGCCCATGGAGAAGAAGCGGCGGATCTTGCCGAGCAGCTCGTTCGACTGGGTCTTCACGGCGCTCGCGCGCGCCTCGGCGGAGATGAGCGCGAGCTTCTCGTCGAGCTCGACCTGGCGTTCGGCGAAGATCTGGCTGAGCTTCTCGACCACCTCGGGCGACTCGTGCAGCACACGCTCGAAGGCGTCGTGGTCGATGACCAGCATCTCGCACTCCGGCACCGCGCGCACCGTGGCCTTGCGCTTCTCACCGGTGACGAGCGCCATCTCCCCGAAGAACTGCCCCGGGCGGAGGCGGGCGATCTCGGTCGGCCCGTCGTCGCCGTCGACGACGACGCTCACCTCGCCGCGCAGCAGGATGAAGAGCTCGTCGCTCTCCTCACCCTGGCGGACGATGGCCTCTCCCGGCGAGTAGAGCCTCGTCGCTGCGCGCTCGGCGAGCTCGCGGCGCTGCACGTCGCCGATGACGCCGAGGAAGTCGACCTTCTCGAGCGCGCGCTGCCGCTTGTCGATGCGCCGCTCCAGATCCGCCGCGCGTGACTCCTCGGAGTGCTGTTGCAGGTGCACGTTGGTGTGCGGGTAGGAGAGCACCACGCCGGCGCGCTGCAGCGCGTACCAGATGCGGTCTCGCACCCCGCCGTCGACGCCGTCGCGACGGTGGAACTGGTCGGTGAAGAAACGAACCCAGTACTCCACGCCGGACTCTCCGAACTTGTTCGTGACCACGCTCGGCGGAGGATCCTCGAGCACGCCGAAGGAGCCTTGGATGGCGTCGAGGATGATCTCCTGCACCTTCCGGGGTGGCACGTCGTAGTTCACGTTGACGTAGATGCTGCGCCGCGAGTAGCCCCTGGGTTTGTCGTAGTTCCTGAGCGGCGCCTTCGCGAGCAGGCCGTTCGGCACGATGACCTCGACCTCGTCGAGCGTGACGAGCTTCGTCGCGCGCCAGTTGATCTCGACGACCTTGCCGATGTTCTTGGTCTCGTTGTCGAACTGGATCCAGTCGCCGACGTCGAAGGGGCGCTGCAGCTGCACCGCGAGGCCGGCGATGAGGTTGCCGAGCGTCTCCTGGAGCGAGAGTCCGATGACGGCGGTGAGCAGCGCGCTCGTGGTGAGCAGCTGCCCCGGCTCGAGGCCGATGTAGCGCAGCACCATCAGGCCGACGACGAAGTAGACGACGCCCTGGAGGATGTCCTTGATGATCTTGGGCAGCGGCCGGTCGAGCCGATGCGACAGCACCACGTCGAGCACGAGCAGCATGCCCGCGCGGCCGATGGTCAGGAGCAGGAGGCCCACCGAGAGCACCGACACGATGCGCTTCGCGGGGGCGCCGTCGTCGAGCAGCTGCTCGGCGCCCTCGAAGACGAGGTGTAGGGCCAGCAAGAGCGACGGCAGGCGCACGAGCCGTCGCTCCTCCTTGGGGAGGAACGCGACGCAGAGCAGGATCGAGAGCGTCGCGATCGACAGACCGATGGTCTCGCCCGACGCGCTGTTCAGGTGGCCGAGCAGCTCGAACATGGTGGGGGCGCGGATGATAGGCCGAGGCTGGGCCCGGGGGCCGAGCAGCGACGGTGGCTGAGTCCACTCGAGAAAGTGCGGGCTCACTTTCTCCCTTGCGGTTCGTGAGTGAGCACTCAATCATGGGCAGACCATGGCTCGACCGACCGTCATCCGCGACGAACAGATCCTCGACGCCGCTCGCATCGTGTTCCTCGAACGCGGGGTGCTCGCGACCACGGCCGAGGTCGCGCAGCGCGCGCAAGTGAGCGAGGGCTCGCTCTTCAAGCGCTTCAAGACGAAGGCCGAGCTCTTCCGGGTCGCGATGGGCTTCGACCTCGAAGACGTGCCACGCACGATGGCCGAGCTCGAGTCGCGCGCCGGCAAGGACAGCGTGGAGGAGAACCTCGTCGTCGCGGCGATGAGCCTGATCCAGTTCTTCGAACGGGTGCTGCCGCTGATGATGATGCAGATGTCCAACCCGAAGATGGCGAGCGGCTGCCAGATCCCCGGCTACGAAGGCCAGGTGCCGCCGCCGCTGCGTGCCCAGGCGCACCTCGCCGCCTACCTCGAAGCCGAACGCGCGATCGGCCGCGTGGGCGAGCTCGACGCGCAGGTGGTGGCGCGCGCCTTCCTCGGCGCGATGAGCACCTACGTGTTCTACGAGAACCTCGCGAAGGGCTCCGAGGGCGCGCCGCTCGAGGCCGAGCGCTACGCGCGAGGCTACGTGCGCACGCTCTCGGGAGGCCTGCTCCATCGCGCGGCGACCCCGGCCGAGGGCCCCCCGCGCGAGGAGCAGCGTGCGGCGGAGCGCAAGCCCCGCACCGCCAAGCGCGCCGCGGCCACCGTCTCCGCGCACGCGCTCCACGACCGCGCTTGAGCGCCGCATCCCAGCGGACCGCCGTGAAGTCGACCGCGCGCGCCACCTCTGGGAGACTGCCGGCGTGACCAGCGCCGCCACGAGAGGCTCCATCGGGCTCGTGCTCTCCGGCGGCGGAGCGCGAGGCGCCTACGAGGTCGGCGCGCTCCTGCACATCGCCGACCACCTGCCCGAGCTGCTCGCGCGCATCCGCGTGATCACCGGCACGAGCGTGGGCGCGGTCAACGGCGCCTTCCTCGCGTGCCGCGGCGTGACCCCGGCGGGTGTGCACGAGCTCGCCGAGATTTGGGGCGGGCTCACGATGGACGAGCTCGTGCGCATCGACCGCGACGGCGTGCGCCAGCTGCTCGCCGCTGGCGGCAAGCGCCTCATCGGCAGGCTCGCCAAGAGCCCACCGATCGGCGTGCTCGACGTGAGCGGCATCAGCAGGCTCGTCCAGGAGCGCGCGGACTGGCGGGCCCTGCGGCGCGTGGTGCGCTCGGGCAGGCTCGACGCCGTGGGCTTCGCAGCGACCGACATCGCGACGGGTCGCACGCGCCTCTTCGTCGATCACGCGCGCGGCCTCGCTCCACGCTGGCCCAAGGGCGACGACGCCGCCGAGCCCGAGGGGGTCGTCTTCGGTCCCTCCCACGTGCTCGCCTCCGCGGCGATCCCGCTCTTGTTCCCACCGGTGCGGGTCGGCACGCGCTGGTACGTCGACGGCGGAGTCCGCTACAACACGCCGCTCGCGCCTGCGCTCGGGCTCGGCGCCGAGTCCCTGCTCATCGTCTCGGTGGGCACCGCAGCCGTGGGAAACCGCGCGGTCGCCAGCGACGACTTCCCGGGCTTCGGCCAGGTCGTCGGCAAGGTGCTCGACTCGGTCTTCCTCGACCGCGTCGCCTTCGATCTCGATCGGCTCACGCGCATCAACGACATCGTCGAGGCCGTCGACGCGCTCGGTGAAGACACGCTCACCCGACTGCGCGGTGAGCTCCAGCGCCGCAAGCGCCCTGCCTACAGGCCGGTACGCTACGCGCACGTGCGCCCGAGCTTCGACCTCGGCGCCCTGGCCTCCGAGCACCTCGAGCGCGCCGCGAAGGGCGCCGGTCGCTTCTCCTTCGCGCGCGTGCTCTCGGCCCTCTTCCAGGACGACGCCGGCACCTCCGGCGATGCCGCGAGCTTCCTCCTGTTCGACTCGGGCTACGCGAAGACGCTCATGGAAGTGGGTCGCCGTGACGCCGAAGCGACGCACGAAGAGCTCGCGCGGCTCTGAGCGGCGACGCTGGCACGCTCGCCGCGGACGCGGTAGCTGAGTGTCCGATCATGAACCGCAGTCTCGACGTCGCCACCTCCTTCGCGTCCAGCGTGCTCGAGCTCGGGGCCGGCCTCCTGGTACGCGACTCCGCGCGCCAACCGCCGGCGCTGCTCGAGCTTTACGAGTTCGAGTCCTGCCCCTACTGCCGTCGGGTGCGCGAGGCCCTCAGCGTGATGGACCTCGACGCGAAGATCTTCCCCTGTCCGCCGGGTGGCACGCGCTTCCGCCCCGAGGTCGCCGCGCGCGGCGGCAAGGCGCAGTTCCCCTTCCTCGTCGACCCGAACACCGATCGTTGGATGTACGAGTCGAGCGACATCGTGCGCTACCTCGCCTCCACCTACGGCGACGGTGGGGTCCCGCTCGGCCAGAGGCTTGGCCCGCTCGACACGCTGCGCTCTTCGCTCAGCTCGCTGCCTCGCATCGGCAAGGTGCGCGCGCGACCGTCGAAGGCGCCCGAGCAGCCGCTCGAGCTCTGGAGCTTCGAGGCCTCGCCGTTCTGTCGCATCGTGCGCGAGCGCCTCTCGAGCCTCGAGCTGCCCTACGTGCTCCACAACGTCGCCAAACGCAGCAAGAAGCGCGACGCCTTCGTCGCGCGCTCGGGTCGCATGATGGTGCCCTTCCTGGTCGACCCGAACACCGACACCGCGATGTTCGAGTCGGCGGAGATCGCGCGCTACCTCGACGACACCTACGCGGCCTGAGGCGCACGCTTCGGCCACACCGTGTGTGCGCGTGACGCACGGCGCCTCACGCAGCGAGCGCGCAGCGACGCAAGCCTTGCGTCGACCTGTGTGGAGCCCTTCCACTCCGCCGCGCGGAAGCACTGGTTCTGGATAGGCATTCGTCGAGCCCACGCGGCGCGGGCGCTCGGCACGTGATCTGCAGCGAGAGTTGAGCATGAGCCGCAAGACCAACCCCCCGCCCGTGGAGCCGCTGACCGAGGAGGACTCCCTCCAGGACTCGGCGTTCCAGTCCCGTCGTCGGGTCGAGGTGCTCGACGCCGCCGCAGGCGCCGCCGCGGGCGCCGTCGCCGGGATCGTCGCGGGCCCGATAGGCGCCGCGGCGGGCGCGGTCGTCGGCGCGGCCATCGGCGCCGTGGTCGGGCACGCGCTCGAGCATCACGAGGGGGAGCTCGCACAGCGCAGCAGCCACATCGACGACATCGGTCGGCAGGATCCGGTCGCGCTCTCGCGCAAGTGGGCGAAGGAGTTGCCCGACGAGCTCTACTCGACCGAAGAGGCCGAGCGGGCCACGAGCGTCCCCCCGCCCCCGCCGACCGAGCTGGAGGAGGCTCTCACCGAAGGCTTCGAGGAGCAGCTCGACGAGGCGCCTGACGCAGAAGCGCTCGACGCGCCCCCCGCGGTGCAGACGCCCTCGCTGCCCACGATCGAGCAGAGCGAAGGCGACGAAGCCCTGCTTCGTCAGCTCGAAGCCCTCGATCTGAGAGCCCATCGCTCGGGCCGGGTCCTGGTGTCGGAGCCACCACCCGAGGTCGTGACGGTGGCCCTCGCGCCAGACGCACTCGACTCGGTGCTTACCGCAGCCGGGCGCAAGCCCAACGGTCCGCAGTCCTGAGCGCGACTCGAGCCCCTGCGACGCAGGCGCTCAAGCCCCTCGGCTCGCGCGAGCCCACGCGCGTGCGCGCCCCTCAGATCTCGCCCGACTCGATCGTGCGCACCGCAGCGTCGCCGAGCAGGCGCACGCCGTAGATCATCGCGCCGAAGCGAGGGTCCTCGGTGAGGCCCTTCTTGAAGCGCGCGTAGATCTGCTGCGCGACCACGGCGTTCTTGAAGAGCGCGAAGCAGTAGTAGAAGCGCAGCGCCTCCAGCGAGAGCCCGCGCCTGGCCGCGTAGCGCTCGGCGAGCTCGCGGCGCGAGGGGCTGCCGGGCAGGTTCGTAGGGCCGAAGGTGAACTGCTGCAGCGGCGCCGCATCGCCCGGCTCGACCCAGTACGCGAGCGCGGTGCCCAGATCCATGAGCGGATCGCCGACGGTCGACATCTCCCAGTCGAGCACGCCGACGACGCGCGAGAGCTCGGCCGGATCGAGCACGAGGTTGTCGTACTTGAAGTCGTTGTGCAGCAGCACCGGGGGCGGTGAGTCCGGCAGGTGCGTCGCGAGCCAGGCCGCCGCGCGCTCGATGTCGGGCACCTCGTCGGTGCGCGCGGCCTCGTAGCGCCGCGCCCAGCCGCTCACCTGCCGCTCCACGTAGCCCTCGGGGCGCGCGATCTCGCCGAAGCCCGCTGCGCGCCAGTCGACCTCGTGCAGCTCGACGAGCGCATCGACGAAGGCCTCACCGAGCTTGGTGAGCGTCGCTTCGTCGAGCGTCACCCCCGGCGGCGCCTTGCGCCTCAGGATCGTGCCGCGCAGCCGCTCCATCACGTAGAAGGGCGCGCCGAGCACCTCGTCGGTGTCGCAGCGCGCGTGGACGCGTGGCGCCTTGTCGTAATGCCCACGGAGCAGCTCGAGCACACGCGCCTCACGCCCCATGTCGTGCGCGGAGCGGACCTGGTTGCCGAAGGGAGGCCTCCTCAGCACGAGCTCGGCGCCCCCACCGCCGCGCACGAGGTAGGTGAGGTTGGAGTGCCCGCTGGGGAACTGCTCGATGACGAGCGGAGCTGCGAAGGACGCGCGCAGCTCCTCGGGTAGGGCGCCGGCGAGCCACGCGGCGAGACGGTCCACGTCGAGTTCCTCGCCTGGGCGCACGGGGCGGGTGGGGTCGAGGCTCAAGGTGCGCCCTGTGCCTTCGCCGCACCGACGTCTTTGCAGCAGCGGAACCCGAGGTGGTAGTTGAGGTGGCTCTTCGGGCTCATCACCTTCGTCACGTGCCAGTCCGGCGCGCGCCATCGGCAGTCGTCGTCGTGCGCCTGGTACTTCGTGAAGATGAACCAGCTGCCCTTCATCTCCGTCTCGCCCATGCCCCCGCGCGAGGCGAGCTCTTCGGCCTTCAGTGGCAGGTTCATGTGCTCGGCCGCGTTGCCGTGCAGATCGTAGACGCCGAAGGGGCTCACGCACTCGGGGAAGCTGCCCGCCGGGTAGGTGTTCGAGCCGCAATGCTTGAAGCCGCCGCTCGCCGTGCACTTCTTGCTCTTCACGCTGTTCGTGGCGCACTTGGCGTGGTCCTTGGTGGCGCCATAGGCCCAGCGGATCTCGCGGTCGGCGTTGTGACGGTGCTTCTGCTCCTTGCGCGGGCCCTTGCCCCAGGCGTAGTCGCGCTCGGGCGGCAACACGGCGCCCGCGCAGGCGCCCTCCCACTCGTGCGCGTCGCAGAGCCGCTTGCCCACGGCCTGGCAGAGCTCGGCCGCCTCACGCGCGGTGACGAAGGTGACCGGGTGCTCGCAGGGGATGTTCGGGAACTCGTAGCGATCGACGCAGAGCTTCGCGTCGGCTGGCGTCTGTCCGCTGCTCGGGTCGTAGGCCGGCACCATGAAGGCCGCGCCGCAGCGCGGATCGTCGACGTCGACCAGCTTCGCCGCCTCGCGCCGCTCTCGGCACTCCTTGCGGGTCATCGCATATTCGGTCGACTCGGGGTTGCCCTGCCCGAGCACGACGCTGCGGTCGAAGATCGCGCGCACGCGCCCCATGGTCGCGTCGTCGTAGCCGAGCATCACGCTCATGCGCTCGAAGAGCGCCTCGCGCTGCTCGCGCAGCGTCGTGGGGTAGAGCTCCTCCTTCGGAAGCGCCGGGCGCGCGGGGGGCGCGCTGGGCTCCGGCGCGGAGGCGCTCGCGCTCACGCTCGGAGCCGCGGAGCCCACGGGCGCGGCGCTCGAGGGCGGCTCGCTCGAGTGCACCGCGGCGCTCGACTCGGAGTCGCAGCCACCGAGGACCACCAGCGACATCGCGCCGAGCGTCGCGGGCGCGAAGTAGGAGCTCCGCCAGCGCACGATCAGCACTTCTTGAGGAAGGGACCCTTCTTGCAGCCGCCCGTGGGCGGCTTGACCGTGCCGGTCGAGGGAGGCTTCGCGGTCGACGGAGGCTTCGCGGTGGCCGTCTGCGTGGGCTGGGCGACGGGCTGCGCGACGAGCTCGAGCTTCTTCTCGATCGGCGCGTCGCCTTCCTTCACCTCGAGCGTCTGCTTCTGCGTGACGTAGCCGGACTTGGAGGCCTCGAGCACGTAGCTGCCGGGCGCGAGCTCGAGCGGCTTCGTGGTGTCGACCTCCTTGCCGTCGAGCTTGAGTTTGTCGCAGCTCGGCGCGCAGCTCAGGCTGACCGTGACCACCTTGGGCGCCGCGGGCTCACTCGTCGGCTCGCTCGTGGGCTCGGCGGTCGGCTCCGCGCTGGGCTCGGCCGTGGCGGCCGCCGTCGCGGACGAGCTCGTCGAGCTCGCGGGCACCGCGACCGGGCCGGTGTCGTCGGGCGGCGCGTCGCGCAGCTTGAGCGCGAGCACCGTGGCGGCGGCGCCGAGCAGCGCCACGGCGGTGAAGCCGAGCGCGATCGGGAGGACCTTGCTCTTGCCGCCTGGTGGGGCGCCCGCGAAGCCGCCGTTCGGCGCGGGCGGAGGCGGGTACGCGGGGTCGCGCCCCACGCCATAACCTTGCCCGGCGTAGCTCTGCTGGGCCTGCGCCGGACCATAGCCCTGCGCCTGCGCCGCGTAGCCCTGCGCCCCGTAGCCCGGCGAAGCTTGCAGCCCCGACATGTCCATCGGGTTGGCGGCGGGCAGGCCCTGCTGCGACATGCGCAGATCGCTCGAGGGCTGCTGCATGCCGAAGCCCGTGCCGGGAGGCGCGAGATCGGCGAGGTTGAGCGCCACGGTCGACGCGCCCTGGGGCGAGACCGAGGGCGTATGACGCGGGGGCTCGGGGCGCAGGTTCGGCGCGAGCGGCGAGGGCGCGTCTCCTGTGATCATCGGGAGCGCCATCGTCGCGGCGGAGCCGACCTGCTGCCGGAGGCTCTCCTCGAGCACGTTGGCCATCTCGCCGATGCTCTTGAAGCGCTCGTTCGGATCGGCGGCGAGCGCCTTCCAGAACACGGTGTCGAGCGCGGGGCTGAGCGGCACGCCGAGCTCCGCGGCGCGCGACGAGGCCGGCGAGCGCGTCGCGCCGAGCTCCTGCTGCCACCCGGCGAAGTCGAAGCCGTTCTGACAGCTGCGCCAGTAGCTCTTGCCGGTGAGGCAGTAGAAGAGCAGGAGGCCCGCCCCGAAGACGTCGGCCGCGCCGGTGACGGCGCCGCTCTGTGCTTGTTCCGGAGCGATCCACGGCGCGCTCGAGACGAAGCCCTCCTGCGAGGGGACCGCCGCCTTGGGCAGGTTGGCGGCGAAATCGGTGACGACGACCGGGTTGAAGCCCGCGCCCGAGAAGACGTTCGTCGGCTTGAGCGCGCCGTGCACGACCTGCCGGAGGTGCGCGAGGTCGAGGGAGCGCGCGAGCCCCTTGAGCAGCGGGATGAGGTCTTCGGCGGAGAACCTCCGGTTCTGCGCCGCGATCGAGGGCAGCCGCAGGAGCTCCGTCACGCTGAAGGGCGCGAGCGTGGGCGGGTCGTAGCCGGCGTCGATGATCGGCGCCGCGGAGTTGGGCGGCAGGGCGTTCGTCGCGGAGTAGGCCTGCTCGAGCGACTTCATCACCGTGGCGTGCGACGCGACGGCCGGGTCGTAGAGCTTGAGCGCGACCTCCTGCCCTTGCTGGCTCACGCAGTGGTAGGTGATGACCGCGCCACCGTCGCCCAGGATGGAGCGCACGGTGTACTTGCCCGCGATGATCCCCCCCGCGCCGAGCCGCGGTGCCGTCACTGGTAGCTCCCTGGTCCGAGCGTCTCGAGCGACTTCATGATGACCTCGGCCGCCGCCTCGTTGCTCTCGGGCGCGAAGGCGAGGCCCATCACCTTGCGGCCGGCCGGGTCGGGCGCGAGCAAGACGAGCAGGTAGCCCTTCTCGGCTCCGTGCTTCGCGTCGCCGGCCTGCCAGAGCAAGAGCTCCGTGTCGCCCGAGGCGCGCTTGTCGTCGGGTTTGGCCCAGTTGGGTTTGTACTTGCGCTTGAACTTCTCGGGCAGCGCGATCTCGAGCGCCTCCGCCAGCGCCTCGAAGAGCGCCTCACGCGTCTTCGCCTCCTCCGCGCCGGGCTCGTAGGAGGACATCGCGAGCACCGCGCCACCCGACTTCTCGAAGGTGCGGGTGAGCTCCTTCTCCTGCGCGAAGCTCCAGCCCTCCGGCGGGATGAACACGAGCTCGCTCCCGGCGACACGCGCCTGCGTATCGGG
>ERZ761602.6939-NODE-6939-length-12332-cov-7.432679_pt1 | contig 12332 bp, 5 predicted proteins | sample MGYA00512165_ERZ761602 | MGnify/ENA primary metagenome ERZ761602 (study PRJEB28899, sample SAMN02445085) | bioreactor sludge metagenome | biome: EBPR sludge; isolation source: Thorneside wastewater treatment plant | place: Australia: Brisbane, Thorneside... | reverse complement strand
CGCAGCGGCGAATAGGTGGTGATGCCGGCGCAAAACAGCGGCGCGACGCCCTTCAGGTCCAGCCCGTCGGGAATCCGGACCACGAAATGCTCGTCGACCACGATGCGCTCCGAGTAGCCGCCGAAGGCCAAACCGCCGCCGGCCCGCTCCCTGGAATTGTAGGTCCAGGTGGCGCCTTTCTCGCAGTATTGCTCCAGACCGTCCTCGCAGGCGGAGCAGCGGCGACAGGAATCGACCATGCAGCCGACGCCGGCCTGATCGCCGACCTTGACTTTGGTGACCTCGGCGCCGACGGCGGCGACCCGGCCGACGATCTCGTGGCCCGGCACCATCGGATACAGCGAGTTGCCCCAGTCGTTGCGGGCCTGATGCAGATCGGAGTGACAGATGCCGCAATAGAGGATTTCGATCCGCACGTCGCGCGGGCCGGGCTCGCGGCGCTCGAAAGTGAAAGGCGCGAGAGCCGAGGTCGCGTTCTGGGCGGCGTAACCGTGAGTGTGGATCATGGCGAAAGTCCTGTTCGGGGGTGGATTCGGTGGCGCGGTCGCCCGCTTCGAGGGTTCGGAGGTCGCGCCCGGGTCGGTCGATGCGCGCCGGGTCGAGCCGCTCGCGCCGGCCCAACAGAAGACAGTGGCGCGCGGTCGGTTGTTCCGGGCGTCGCGGGGTCGGCCGGGACGCCCGAGCGCGATCACCCGCCGGTCTTGGCCCGGAGTTCGCGCGCCGGCGGGCTCGCGTCCGGCTCTCGCCCGTCGCCCGGCTCCAGCAGCGCCAAAATCTCGCTGAAGCGGTAATCGTCCGCCAGCGCTTGCAGGCCGGCGGCCAGCGGGGCATCGACCCCGCGAATCCGCTCGATCACCGCGTCGGTGCCCTCGATGTCGAGCGCGGTCGCGGACGCGCGGAGCGCCTGGCGCAAGGCCTCGGACAGCGGCGCCAGCCGCTCGGCGCCGAGCGGCGGAGCGGATCGCGCCGGCGCGTCCTCGGTGGCGACATAGCGGTAGCGCACCCCCAGAAGCCGCGCCAGCGTGGCGAAAATGTCCTTGGCGCGAACCGGCTTGGGCAGAATATCGTCGCAGCCGGCCGCCAGGATGGCGGCGCGCTGCTCCTTGAAGGCGCCGGCGGTCAGCGCCACGATTTTCACCGCCGCCCCGCCGGGCGACGCCCGGATGCGCCGGGTCGCCTCGAAGCCGTCCATCACCGGCATGCGCATGTCCATCAAGATGAGGTCGGGCCGCCAGCGCTCGAACAAGGTGATCGCCTGTTCGCCGTTCTCGGCCTCGCGCACCGCGAAGCCGGCCTGGGCCAGCAAACCGGTCGCCAGCAGCCGGTTTTCGAGCACGTCCTCCACCACCAGAATTCGCGGGGCGGGCTGGCCCTCGGCCAGCCCGATCACGTCGAAAGCGGGCGCTTCGGGCGCGGCCACCGCTTCCGCCGCCGACAGATCCAGCGGTAGCCCGACCCGAAACACGCTGCCATGGCCGGGCACGCTCGCCACCGCGATACGCCCCCCCATCATCTCGACGAAAGAGCGGGTGATGGCCAAACCGAGGCCGGTGCCCTGGCTATCGGCGGCGGGGTGCGCCTGGACGAAGGGCTGAAAAATGGTCTCCAGCGATTCGGCCGGGATACCGGTGCCGGTGTCTTCCACCTCCAGCTCCAGCCAGGTCCGCCCCTCTTCCACCCGGGTTCGGGCACGCAGGGTCACGCCGCCCTCCCGGGTGAATTTCACCGCGTTCCCCAGCAGGTTGATCAAAATCTGGCGCAGTTTGCCCGCGTCGGCCACGACGAAACGGGCCGTGTCCGGCGCGATGTCCACCGCGAGCGAGAGGCCCTGGCTGTCGGCTCGGGCGCGGATCATGGTCCCGATATCCTCCAGCAGGGGCGGCAGCTCGAACGGCTCGCACACCAGCTCGGTCTTACCCGCCTCGATCTTGGACAGGTCGAGGATGTCGTTGATCATCGCCAACAAATGCCCGCCGCTGCGATTGATGATGCCGAGCTTCTGCTTTTGGTCCTCGGTGGCGTTCCGGTCGCGGGCCAGCATCTCGGAAAAGCCGAGAACGGCGTTGAGCGGCGTGCGCAGCTCGTGCGACATGTTGGCCAGAAACATGCTCTTGGCGCGATTGGCGGATTCGGCGGCGTCCCTGGAGCGCCGCAGCTCGGCCCCGGATGCCTTCAGCTCCGCTTCGGACGACCGCAGCTCCGCCTCGACGCGCTGGCGCCGGGCGATCTCCTGCGCCAGCTTGCGGTTCCAGTACAGGAACGCGAACAGGATCAGCGTCGCCACCGCCACGACCTGCCACACCAGGGCGTAGTCGATGCGCGACAAAACCTTCTGCGGTTCCCACTTGGCGTTGATCGCGTCGCGCTCGTGGGGCGCCATCGCGGCCAAGCCCTTGTCGATCAGGCTGGCCAGCTCCGGCCAGTCTTTGCGGATCGCCATCGCCTGGGTGTGGTCGCCGTAAGGCGTGGGAGCCGCCACGGTCAGATTGGCCAAGCCCAGCTCCCGGATCAGAAAAGAGGCGTTGACCAGGTTGCCCACGTAGGCGTCGGCCTGTCCCGTGGACACGGCGCGCAGCGCGTCTTCGGATCGATCCACCTCCAGAATTTTGATCTCCGGAAAGTCGGACTTGAGTTTGCCCGTCATGACATAGCCCTTTTCCGAGGCGACGGTCTTGTTCTTCAAACCGTCGAGCCCGCTGATGAAGAGGCTGTCTTTGCGCGCGTAGATCACCCAGGGTATCCGCAGGTAATCCCCGGTCAGGGCGAAATCCCTTTCCCGCTCGGGCGAGCGGCTCATGGTCGGCAGCAGGTCGAAGCGGCGGCGCTCCTCCTTGACATCCCGTATCGCCTCCGGCCAGCCGGCTGTGTCCGGCACGTATTCGACCGCGAAGCCGAAGCGCTTGGCGATGGCGTCGAGGTACTCGATCGCCATGCCCGACGGCGCCGGCTTGGAGAACATGTAAGGCGGCCAGTCGCTGACCCGGACCCGCACCGTGTGCTTGGCGTCCAGCCAACGCTGCTCGTCGGCCGTGAGCGGGATCGCCGGCCGGAGTGTTTTTACCGCCCGGAAGTCGCCGATATAGCGCTCGGTGATCGCCAGACGCTCCTCGGCCGGAATTGCCGCGAGCGCTTTGTCGATGATCGCGACCAGCTCCGGCCAATCGTTGCGGACGCTGTAGCGCAAATCGACTGCGCTGTCCGGCGGAAAGAACGCTACGCCCACTTCGGTCACGGTTCGCTCCCGCATCAGATAGCTGAAATTGATTCCGCTGAGCGCCGCGTCGATCTTGCCCTGGAGCAGCGCGTCCAGCAATTCCGGGAGGCTGCCTTGCTCCACCGCGACGACGGCCGGATGATTGCTCAGCAGCTTTTTCTCCGACACTTTGCTCGCCTGAAAGCCGACCCGCTTGCCGGCCAGGGAGCCCATGTCCCGGAAAGCGGCCAGATCGTCCCGGCGCGCGAAAATGTGACTGTGGGCGATGTACGTCGGCTCGCTGAACAGGAAATAGGGCTCTCTGTCCTTCTGGCGGGTCGAATTCAGCAAGCCGTCGATTTCCTTGCGCTTGGCCCGCTCCAGTATGTCGCTCCACACGCCCAGCTCGATTTGCAGGTTCAAGCCGGTGAGGGCGTTGACGCGGGCCAGAAATTCGGCCTCGATGCCGGTGACTCGGCCGCTGGGATCGGTGATGACATAGGGGCTCCAGGTCGAGTCGATGCCCATCGCGATGCGCGGATGCACCTCGATCCAGGCGCGCTCGGCGTCGGTGAGCGGGACCGTCACCTGGATCAGGCGTCGCTCCATCTCCCGGTAGTAGCGATCCTTGATTTGCAGCCGTTCCAGGGCCGAGATCGCGGCGATGCCCTTGTCGAGCAGGGCCGTCAGCTCCGGCCAGTCCTTGCGGGTCGCGAATACCATCTCCAGCGGCGGGCCGATCCGAAACAGGGGCCGAATACGCGCGGCCTCGCTCTTCTGGAGCTGATACTCGGTCGTGATCGAGCCGACAAAACCGTCAAGCTCCCCGCCGAGCACGGCGGTGAAGGCCGCTTGCGGGCTCTCCATCGCGACTGCGCGCACGCCCGGAACGGACGCCAGCGTCTTCTGCTCGAACAGGTTGCCGGCCTGGTAGCCGATTCGCTTGCCGGCCAGATTCTCGACCGAGCGAATGGCGGCGGCATTGTCGCTCCTGGCGTAGAGGTATTTCCGGAGGGTCGTGTAGGGCCGGGTGAAATCGGCGAAGGCGCGGCGCTCTTCGTGCACGGCGGCGGAGGAAAGCCCGTCGATTTGCCGGGTTTTCAGCTTTTCCACCAGGTCGGCCCAGCGGCCGGTTTCAAAGCTGATCCGGGTTCCCAACAGCGCGTTGAGCCGCGCCACCGTGTCGCCGTCGATGCCGGCAAAGCCGCCGTCGGGCTGCTTGAGGATAAGCGGCGCCCAATCCTGGTCGATGCCGAGCACGATCCGGGGATGGGCCGCGATCCAGGCGCGCTCTTCCGGGGTCAGCTCCAGCGATGGAACCGGCGCGGCGCCCGCCGACTGAACCGCCGCGCCAGATTCGGCGTCCGCCGGCGCCCCGTTCAACCCCAACGAATACAACAGCGCGCCCAACAAGAGGATCAGCCGGCAGCACTTCGTTGGAACTCTCATCGGTCAACCTCGGGCCAGCGACTTTTTCGCCCAACTACCAATGCATTTAGCCGTTCTTTTCAAAACCAATAATTCTCCGACATTATATGCTTTATTCGAAATAATAGAAATTTTCCCGGTATAATAAGACATTTGTAACCGCTATAATTCCGCAACCTCGGGCGGGCGCGGATCGAATTCGAGCAAGGGGATACGCCGGATGGGCGGGAACGAGCGGCAGGGGGTTTGCGGGGCCGAGACGCGGCCGCTGGACCAGGTCGCGGTCAGCAAGCCAACAAAGCGGACCAGGAAGCACGCTCACCGAAAGGCAGCAAGCATATTCATTCGCCGGCCTTGTGCGGCACGCTTTTGGGCATGGGTTTCCACGCTTGCAACCGCCCCCCACTGGCGCAACCGGATCGATCGCTAGAAGCCGAATCCTCGCCCGCGAAAGCCGTCACGATTTCGTCCCGGGCATCGCCATCCAAATCGGCGAGTTCGACGTGATAGCCGCGACAATCCGCGCCGAGAGGGGCGATTTCCGGCGTCGCCTCGCGGTCGAATCGGCCATCGCCCCGCCCCAGGAAAAGCCGGGTTTCCCCGGCTGCGGTCAGCGCCACCAAATCCCGGTAGCCGTCGCCGTCCAGCTCGCCGGCCGCCAGCGCGAACACGCCGTCGCGCCCTTCCTCCGCCGCCACCGTGCGGCGCTCCCACCGGCCGCTGTCCCGCGCCAGCAGCACGTCGATCACCGTGCGCCACGCGCCACCGTCGACCGTGTTATAGCTCACGGCCGCGTCGTCGCGCCCGTCGCCGTCGAAATCGGCCACCGCCACGCCGTTGACGTAGGATTGCGGCCGGATGGTTTCGACGGCGACGGTTCGCGCCGAACCCAGCAGATCGCCGTAATGCAGGATAAAACGATTGCCGAACACCTGCGAGGCGGTGAGCAGATCGCCCGATCCGTCGCCGTCAAAATCGCCGACCGCCAAGGCGTCGCCAAACGTGCGCGGCGTGTCGGCGGATTGGGCGAGCGTCCGCCAGCGATTTTCGCCCCGATTGAGGTAAGCAACCCAGCCATACCCCACGCCGGCCACGCCCGGCGAACCCTGCATCGGGCGCGGGCCTTCGCCCAGCGCCAGGATGTCGGGTTTGCCGTCGCGATCCCAATCCCGCGCCAGAATCGCCCGCGAGCTGAAACGACGCCCCGCGTCGGGTTCCAGATCGGCCGGAGTCGCGGCGAGCCGAAACCGCCCCCGACCGTCGCCCAACAACACGCTGATTCCTCGGTGATGCGCGGCCAGCGCCAGATCCAAATGGCCGTCGCCGTCGAAATCGGCCACGGCCACCGCGCCGTAATCGTAGGGCGCGACGGGAAAAGACGCTTCGCTCCAGGAACGCCAGCGGCCGGCACCGTCACCGAGAAAGATGCGGGGACCGCCCCCACCCTTGCGCGGCGGGCCGTGAACGATGTCGGGCTTGCCGTCGCCGTTCATGTCGGCCAGCGCGAACCGGTTGCGCCACTGGCCCTGGGTCGGCAGGCCATCGCCGAAGGGCCGCAGGACAAGCCGATCCGCGCTGCCCGTGGCCGTGGCAAAAGCGGTCTGTGTCGTCGCCGAGTCCACCGCCGGCGGCTTCGGCGGCGGATTGACCGGCAAGTACTCCTTGACGTACAGATAATCCGAATCCTCTTTAGCCAAGCGGTATTGATAGAGCGGCAACACCCGCACCCGATCTTCGCCCAGCTTGCGATAGGTGATGTCCCGCTTGCGCAGCCGCTTGAGGGTGTAGCGGGAACCGTCGGGGTCGGTGAATACCTCCGCGATGTCGGCTGGTGGAGCCGGAGGCGCGAGGGGCTGCGACTGACCGACCGAGACGATCCCCGCGACCAGCCAGCAAAGCAGCCCCCCGAGCGCCGAGCGCCGAGCGCCGACGGTCAAATCGCTCGCCGACGCCGACGCCATGCCACGCCCACCATGATGGCGCCGAGCAGGGTCAAGCCCCACGCCGACACCGTGGGAATGGCGACGGGCACCGCGAAGCGAGTGGGATCGGCGGGTCCGGCAACGCCGGGATCGTCGGTGACACCGCTGCTCTCGTTGCTGCCATCGCCGTCCGCGTCGAACGACAACGTGCCTTGATTGCCGATCATTTGGCCCGCCTGATCGGCTTTGATTCGCGCGGTGATGGTGATGGTCGCGCTGGCGCCTGCGGCGAGCGCGCCGTTCCAGGTCACCGCGTTGGTCGCCACGGTGGCGACGGCGGTGCCAACGGTCGCGGTGGCGCTCAGCAAGGTCAGGCTCGCGGGCAGCACGTCGGTGAACTCCGCCCCCGGATTGTCTTGCTGTGCGCCGGGGCCGGCATTGGCGATCGTGACGGTGTACGCGATGATGCCATCGGGCGAGAAATCTCCGGCCACGGTTTTGGTGGCCCCGACACCGGAGCGGCTATCGAAAACGCCGAAAACCGTCGGGTCGGCGACCCCCGGCAAAGCGGGATCGTCGGTGACGCCTTGGGCCTCGTTGCTGCCGTTGCCGTCCGCGTCGAACGCCAGCGAGCCTTGATTGCTGATTTGAGTGCCGGCCGGAATCTCGTTGACCCGCGCGGTAATCGTGATCGTCGCGCTGGCGTTAGCCGCTAGCGCCCCGTTCCAGGTCACCGTGTTGGTCGCTACGGTGGCGACGGCGGTGCCAACGGTCGCGGTGGCGCTCACCAGGGTCAGGCTCGCCGGCAGCACGTCGGTGAATTCCGCTCCCGGATTGTCCTGCTGCGTGCCGGGGCCGCCGTTGGCGATCACGACCGTGTAGGTGATCGTGCCGCCGGGCTGGAACACGCCGGCCACGGTCTTGGTGGCGCGCAGGCCACCGGTCACTTGCTCGTTGTCGATGTTGACGACGCCGACATTGATGGGGCTGCTACCCAAGTAGACCGACGGCGGGTTGTAGAGATCTGCGGGGATGACCGGAGACCCGAACGCGGCGCCGATGGTGGCCGTACCCAGATTGACGGTGTACGGGATATTGCCATCGACCAGGTTGTCGTCTTGGCCGGTGACGGTGACCGTTTGCGGTTGCGCTTGGTTGGCGGCGGCGAACACCAGCGAGGCGACCCCGGCCACGCCTTCGGTGGCGTCGCTGCTGGCGACCGGCAGGGTCACCTGGAAATCCGGCGGACAACTCAACTCCACCTGGAACTGGGCGGTGCCGCCGAGTTCGGTGGTGACGAGACCGCTCGCCGGCGTGGCCGACACCAGCCCGGTGCCGCAACCGTCGCCGCAACACAGGCCCAGCCGCCAGTTGTTGAGGGCGCCGTATTCGCCGTTGGCGTTGTCGCGCAGAGTGAGGGTCCAGGCGCCGTCGCCGCTCCCGCCGGCATAAGGCGCTGTCGCGATGAAGCTCCTGAACAGGTCGTCGCCGTCGTCGCCGGGGCTGGCGGCGAGCAGCGTCGAACCGAGGGCGTTGTGGGTCAAATCGACGCTCACGTCGCCGCGCGCACTGTGCTCGACGCCGAGGCTGACGCAGACCCGGCTGACCGAGGCGCAGCTCCCCGCCGGCACCGTGATGGTCGACGCCAGCACGCCCGGCGTCTGCCCCGTGGCGTCCGGGATCGCGCTGGTGCAGTTGCTGCCGCCGTCCGCGACGCAGTTGAAGCCGACCTTCTGGGCCAGAGCGGGTTGCGCCAAGCTGAGGGGCAGCAGTAAAGCCAGGCCCGCAAGCGTGATCGCGCGCCGAAAAACGTCTGTGCTCATGCTCGTGGCTCCCCTGGCTCTACTGGACCGTGAATGTTGCGGGGGGGGTGGGAACGGCGGTCTCGTTGGTGCCGTTCAGGTTGGTGTCGGCGAAGGCTTGGCCCTGGACGCCGATCGTTCTGCCTTGCTGGCCGGCGTTAATCGTTGCGGTGATCGTGATCGTCACGCTCTCGCCGACGGCCAGCGAGCCGTTCCAGCGTGCACTATTACCGGAGGGAGCGGCGGTGCCGCGGTCGGCGGTGACGGTTTGCACGGTCAGCCGGTTCGATGGCAAAAAGAGGATAAACTCGTCGCCGCCGTTATCCGGCTGGGTTTGCGGCCCGTTGTTGGTGATGACAGCCGTGTACGTCACCGTGCCGTTCGCGGTGAAATTCCCCGCCACTGTCAGGGTGGCGGTCAGTTGCACGAACGGGGGAAAGCCCGGTGTCTCAGAGAGGATTATGGCGGAATTGGGCTTATTGGGATGGGCGAGCATGACCCCGTCGAGGCCGACGGCGAACCGGCCGGCCGCGTTGTAGGCGGCCGCGACATAGGATTGCTTGACGGCGCCAGTATCGCTGTTGAGGTTGAGGAACAGCCAGCCGAAGTTGAAGGGCAGGGGCAATTGGGGACCGTTGACGGCGACCTGCTGGGTGGACAGGCGAAACGGCAACGAGGCGGTCAGTTCGACCGGATTCTCCTGCTCGTCGAAGGCGACGATCTGCAGATGATCGCCGGGCAGGAACGCCGGATTCGGATTGGCGCAGGACACCGGCGCGGGCACCGCGCGCGGCTCGCGCCAGACGCGCAGCCCAGTGCCGTTGAAAGTGCCGCCGCTGAGGTAGCGGATCGCCCACACGCTGCCCAGGGCCTCGCGCTGGTCGGTGCCGCTGCTGCTATTGAAGGCGCCATAGAAGGATGGCCGACCCTGCACCGAGGGATCGAATTCGACATGGACCAGCGGGCTCGCCATGGCGTAGTTGTTGGCCGAATCGGTGGCGCTCCAGCTTCCCCACAACGCGTTGGCGCTGCTCAGGATCGCGCTGTACCCGCTCTGATTCGGCGGCAGCGTATCGTCGCACTGGTTGACGACATCGAGGGTCAGGTAGCCGCGCAACAGGCCGTCGCCCTGGTTGGAACCCGCGCACTGGCCACCGAACAGGGACGATGGCTGGCCCCGATGGGCGTCGCGCAGGCCGATGATGTCGGCGGGCGCCAAGCGGATGCCGGAGTTCGCGCAGGTGTTGATGCCGACGATGCCCGAGTTCGAGGGGGGTAGAACGCCATCGAACAGCATCCGCAGATCGAGAGTCTCGTAGTCGAAACCGGTCAGGTTGATGTGGAAAGACAGGGTCGGGATGCCGTAATCGGTCCACAGCGTCACCCGCGCCAGCACCGGGCTGGCGGTCGCGTTGCCCACGGTGACCACGGTGTTGAGATTGGGGGTTCCCGCCGGGGCGGGAAAATTCGGGATGGCGCCGATCTCGAAATACGGCAGCAGCAGGGTCGAAGCCGGGCGGACATCGGCGGTGTTGGGCACGGCTTGGGCGACGAGACTCATCAGGCACAACAGCATGGCGATACAACGATAAATCGAGCTCATGGTTTTGCCTCCCGCTCAGCGCGCGTTGTCCAACTGGATAGCGGCGTGGCCGCCGCTGAAACGACCCTGGGAACCCTGGAGCACGGTCACGTGGGACTGGGAGCGGCCGTTGAACAATCCGCCGCTGACAGCGGTGTTGAGGTCGAGCTGGAGCCAGCCCGCGCGGGGCGCGACCGGGAGAGCGGCGCCGCCGACCCGAACCCGTTGCGTGGCGTAGGGGAACGGCGGGTTGACCGGGTTGATGGGGGTGGCGTTGCCCTCGCTGTCGCGGGCGACGATCTGGGTCTGCCCCAGCGGGAACGGCGCCGGCAGGCTGCCGCAGGCGAACCCCGTCAGCGGACCCGGCACGGTCGGGTCGCGCCAGACCAGCAGGTCGGTGGCGGTGGCGCTGCTGCCGCCCTGCTGATACGGCGCGATCCATTGGGTGGCGAGTGGCTCGCGGTTGTCGGCGGCGTTGCCGTTGACGAGGCGGCCGTAAAACGTGTAGCCGCTGGCCAAGGTAAAGTCCGCCTCGACGTGGACCAGGTTATCGCCCTGGGCGAAGTTCTGGCTCGGATCGACCAAGAAGAAATCGCCCGAAAGGTAATTCTGATTGGTGGCGGTGCTGCCGGGGCCGAAATAGCCGGGGCTGCCGGGAAAGACCGATATCGAACGGTTGCAGGCGTTGACCGTGTCGACGGTGATGTAGCCGCGGGCGACGTTGTCGCCGAGGTTGGCGCCGCCGCACCGGCCGCCGAGCAGGTCGGACGCCTGGCCGGTGTGGGCGTTGCGCAGCGCGGCGATCTCCTGGGCCGTCAGCAGCGGGCTGGCATAGGGCAGACCGAATCGCTTGCCGGGGTCGTCGGGTGGAAGCGGCGGACCATTGGGGGGGTCAGAATTCTTGGTACAAGAAGCGAAGTTGATGTCCTGCGAAATCGGCCCCTGCGGAGAAATCGTGTCCTGCGGGTCTTGTCCATCGCTGGCGGTGCTCGGCAGCACGCCGTTGAAGAGATCGCGCACGTTGATGCTCTGCACGTCGAAACCGGTCAGGTAGACATCGAAGGCGACGGTCGGGACGCCGAGATCGGTCCACAGCGTCACATGGGCCAGAATCGCGGTTGCGAACGAAGTACCCTGGCCGGTGTTGGTGATGGCGAACAGGGTGGTGACGCCGTTGGGGTTGCCGAGATCCACCTCGAAATACGGCAGCAGCAAGGTAGCGGCGGGCACGTTGTCGACGGTGCCCAGCTCCGCCCGCACGGCGACAGGCGCGAGGAGGCCAAACAACAAGAGGCCGATCAAATACTTTCGCATGGCGCACTCATCCCGATAGATTCGTTTGCGGAAATCGAAAAAACGCTGGCGAGCGTTTGGCATAACGGGTTGACAAGCCCCGATGCAAGCCACCGAGCGCGGCGGCCAGATCAAAAGGCGGATTCCCGCCCGAAGCGAGCGAAGGCCGAATCAAGTGTAGACGCGCTTGTATGCGGGCGGGATATCTTCGTATTTTCGACACGGCTTCAGGACGCGGCTTACCGTAAGTTTTCGATTACAGAAACGCGCCCTTTCCCCCGAAAGAGAAGATTCCGCCAGATACCGGATCAGCGTTCGTCGCGATCCCGCGCTACAGGTAATAGAACACCAGGCACACGCCCAGCAGCAGCACGGCCCACAGCACCATGCTGCCGCTGGGCCAAGTGGCGGCCAGCAGACCGTGCGGGCCGTGGTGGCGGGACAAGACCGCGATCAGCGCTTCCACGCGCCCCGCCGCGCCGGCGTTGAACGCTTCCCAACCCCGCAGCGCCAGCGTCCAGACGCGCGTCGCGGTGGTGGGCAGCAACCGGCGATAGAACCAGTCGAAATCCAGGTTCACCGAGCGCAATTCCGGCGGATAGATACCGGTGCGCACCAGCACCGAAAACGCCAGCGCCGACCAAGCCAGCAATTGAAGCTGAGTGATGACATGGGTGGTCGTATACGGATCGAAAGCGACTGGATATGGCAAGATGGCGTAAAGCGCGTCCGGGAACACGCCGATCCCGATGCACAACGCAGCGGCGATCCCCATCGCGATCAGCATGTTGTTCGGCGCCTCCTGGCAGCGAATACCGCTGTCGTGGGCGAAAAACGCGAAATAGGGAATCTTGATACCCGCGTGATGGAACACGCCGGCGGAGGCGAACAACAGGAACAGAAACACAATCCAATGCCCTTCCTGAGCCGCCGCTTCCAGAATCAGCGACTTAGTGACGAAGGCGCTGAACAGCGGGAAGGCCGAAATCGAGGCCGCACCGACGATGCAGAACACCGTGGTCAGCGGCATGGATTTGTACAGCCCGCCCAATTGGGAGCCGTTGACCGTGCCGGCGCGCAGCAGCACCGCGCCCATGCTCATGAACAGCAGC
>ERZ761602.6938-NODE-6938-length-12333-cov-6.584623_pt1 | contig 12333 bp, 4 predicted proteins | sample MGYA00512165_ERZ761602 | MGnify/ENA primary metagenome ERZ761602 (study PRJEB28899, sample SAMN02445085) | bioreactor sludge metagenome | biome: EBPR sludge; isolation source: Thorneside wastewater treatment plant | place: Australia: Brisbane, Thorneside... | reverse complement strand
GGTGGCCGGAGACCTGCTGGCGGGCAAGGTGCGCGGGCGGGTGGTGGTCGATGTGCATCGCTAGTTGGTGCGCGGGGGAGGGACTGGCGGCGCGGTTGCCGCCCTGCCGCTGCCGGCGTGGCGCGCGCGATCGGCTGCGGCTTTCACCGCACGCGAGCGTTTGGCTTGACGATTGACCCCCCCCGGGCTGGCGCTCTACACTCGCCCCACCGCGACCGGCCTGCCCGGCGTTGGAGCGATCGGCAGACGGTGATTGCAGGGAGTGATGCGTGAACTCGAATGGCTTGTTGGCGACGGGCGAGAAGGCGACGCTCCTGATCGTCGATGACACTCCGGAGAACCTGGCGGTTCTGGGCGAACTGCTGCAACCGGAGTATCGGGTGCGGGTGGCCAATTCGGGTCGCGGCGCCCTGCGCATCGCGCTTTCCGACCCGAAGCCGGACCTGATCCTGCTCGACGTGATGATGCCGGACATGGACGGTTATGCCGTGCTGGCCTGCCTGCGTGCGGATCAGCGGACGAGCGACATTCCGGTCATCTTCGTGACGGCCCTGGATACGGCGGTCGAGGAGCATGACGGTCTGGAGAGGGGTGCGGTCGACTACATCTCGAAGCCCCTGCGGCCGCTGATCGTGCTGGCCCGCGTCCGTACCCAGCTCGAGCTGAAGCGGGCGCGTGACTGGCTGCGCGACCAGAATGCCTTCCTCGAAGCCGAAGTGGCGCGGCGCATGGCCGAGAACCAGCTCGTCCAGGACATCAGCATCCACGCGCTGGCGCGCCTGGCCGAGACGCGTGATCCGGAAACCGGCAATCACCTGCGCCGCACGCAGGAATACGTGCGGATCCTGGCCATGGGCCTGCGCGACCATCCGGGTTATGCGGCGTTCCTGAGCGACCGCAACATTCAACTGCTTGCCAAGTCGGCGCCGCTGCACGACATCGGCAAGGTCGGCATCCCCGACCACATCCTGCTGAAGCCCGGCAAGCTCGATGCAGACGAGTGGGCGATCATGCAGACGCACGCGATGATCGGCCGGGAGGCCATCGAGCACGCGGAGCGTGACGCCGAACAACCGGTCGAATTTCTCGCCCTGGCGAAGGAAATCGCCCATTATCATCACGAGCGCTGGGACGGCAGCGGTTACCCGGAAGGGCTGGCCGGCGACGCGATTCCGATCCCGGCCCGACTGATGGCGCTGGCCGATGTCTTCGACGCGCTGATCACGCGGCGCGTCTACAAGGCGGCGATGCCGCCCGATCAGGCACGTGCGATCATCGCCGCGGAGAGCGGACGGCATTTCGACCCGAACGTGGTGGAAGCCTTTCTCGCTTCCTTCGACAAGTTCCTGGCCGTTGCCGAGCGCTATGGCGATGACGAGAAGACGCTGCTGGCGAAGCGGGATCGGGTCGAGGGCCGGGTGAGAAGCCGAGCCGGTGCCTGAACAGAAGGCGCACCGCGTGGATCCAGCAAGGGGCGCGCCCGCAGCCGGCCCGCCCGGGCACGCCGATCGACGAGCGGCGGACGGCGCAGCAACCGCAGGACTGCAGTCGTCGCTTGATTGGGTGCTCGACGCCGCCGGCGTCGGCGTCTGGGAGTATGACCACCTCGCCGACCGCTGCGTCTGGAGTCCCTACCTGCGCGCCCTCCTCGGCTATGGCGGCGAACAGATTCCCGTCAGCCTGGAGGACTGGCTCGGCCTGATCCATCCCGACGATCGGCCGGCGGTGCTGGCGCGCGTCGAGGCGACCATGCTGGCGAACGAAGCCCGCTTGTACGAGGCCGAGTATCGGCTGCGCACGGCAGACGGGCGATGGATCTGGTTCAACGCGCGCGGCCGCGTCGTGCGGCGCGACGCGGCAGGGCAGCCGCTGCTGACCGCGGGCACGATGATCGATATCTCCGAGCGCAAGCATGCCGAGTTGCTGCTGCAGACGCAGCACGAATTCGCCGGTGCGATCGCGGCGAGGCCGGATCGCGAGGCGCTGCTGTCGGCGATCCTGGACAGTGCGCTGCACCTGCCTGAACTCGACGGCGGCGGACTCTACTGGCGCGAGCCGGACGGCGGCTATCGGCTGGTCGTGCAGCGGGGGCTGTCCGCCGCCTTCCTGGCCCAAGTGGGCCACCTGGCGCCCGCTTCGCCGCAGGCGGAAGTGATCCGCGCCGGGCGTCTGCGATGCAGTTGCTCGCCGCCGCAGGATTTCTGCACCGAGTTCTCGCTGGTTGCGCGACCCGCAGTGGTCGCGGAGGGCATCGTTTCGCTGGTGGTCCTGCCGATCCACGTCGGCGGCGAGCCGGTCGCTTGCCTCAACCTGGCGAGCAGGCAACCGGGGGCGGTGCGGCCGCTGACCCTGACGGCGCTGGAGACGCTGGCGCGGCAGTTCACCATGGCGCTCGAAAATCTCCAGAGCCAGGAGAAGGCTGCCAGCCAGTGGCGCGACCTGGAGGGGTTGTTCGGCGCCATCACCGATCACGTGTTCGTGCTCGATGCGCAAGGTCGCATCCTGTTCTACAACGCGGCGGTGGCCGACGGGCTGGGCTACGGGAAGTCGCTGCTCGGCCAACCGGTGTGGGCCGTTCATCCGCCGGAGGCGCGCGACGACTGCGAGCGCGTCATCGCGGAGATCGTCGCCGGAGCGGGGGCGCATTGCTCGCTGCCGTTGCGGAAGGCGGACGGCACCCTCGTTCCGGTAGACACCCGCGTGGCCACTGGCCACTGGAACGGTCTGCCGGCGCTGATCGGGGTCGCGCGTGACGTCACCGAATCCCTCCGGCAGCAGCAGGCACTGCAGCGGAGCGAAGCCCTGTTGCGCGCGACGCTGGATTCGACAGCCGATGGCATCCTGGTGGTCGCTGACGACGGTTCGGTGTTGAGCGCCAACCAGCGCTTCCAGGATTTGTGGCGGATCCCGGGTGAGCTGATGGCCGCCGGGCAGGACGAGCGGCTGCTCGGCCACATGCTCGGCCAGTTGTCCGAGCCCGAAGCGTTCCTGCAGGACGTGCAGAGACTCTACGGCAGCGACGAAAGTCGCTGGGACGTCCTGGAATTCAGGGACGGCCGCATCTTCGAGCGTTTCTCGCGCGCGTTCTCTCTCGATGGGAAGCGGGTGCGCCTGTGGAGTTTCCGCGACGTCACCGAGCAGAGCAGGGCGCAGCGCGCGCTGGAAGATGAGCGGGTGCAGTTGCGGACGCTGATCGGGACCATCCCCGATCTCGTCTGGCTGAAGGACACGCAGGGGATCTACCTGGCGTGCAACCCGGCTTTCGAGCGCCTGTTCGCCGCCAGCGAAGCGGAGATCGTCGGCCGCACCGACGACGATTTCGTCGATCGGGAACTGGCCGATTTCTTCCGGGCGAACGACCGGGCCGCCGTTGCGGCCGGCGGGCCAAGCCTCAACGAGGAGTGGCTCACCTTTGCCGCCGACGGTCGTCGCGGGCTGTTCGAGACGATCAAGACGCCGATGCATGCCAGAGACGGCCGCCTGATCGGCGTGCTCGGCATCGCCCACGACGTCACCACGAGCCGGGCGACGCAGGAGGCCCTGCGCGAACGGGAGGAACTGTATCGAACGCTCGTCGACGAGGCCGCCGAGGCGATCGACCTGGTCGATGCGGCAACCCTCCGCTTCGTCGAGGTCGGCGGCGGCGCGTGCCGGATGCTCGGCTACAGCCGCGAGGAGTTGCTCGGGATGCCGCTGGTGGCGATCCAGGCGGACCGGGGAGAAGCGGAGCTCAGGGCGCTGTGTGCGCGGGTGCTCGCCGCCGGCGGCGCGAGTTTCGAGGCGCGGCACCGTTGCAGGGACGGCCGCATTCTCGAGGTGCAGGTCAGCGTGCGCGCGATCCATCTGCGCGGTCGCGACTACTTCCTCGGCATCTGGCGTGATGTCAGCGAGCAGAAGCGCGCCGCGAAGGCGTTGCGGGAGGCGACGATGTTCCTGCGCGAGAGCGAGGCCATCGCCCGCGTCGGCGGCTGGAAGGCCAATCCGCTCACCGACACCGTGATGTGGACCGACGAGGTTTTCCGGCTCGTCGAGCATCCGCTGGATCGGCCGCCCGCGACGCTGGAGGAGGGGTTGCGGTACTACGCGCCGGAATGCCGGGAGATGGTCCGCCAGCACTTGCAGGAAAGCTGGGCGCATGGAACGACCTTCCGCCTGGAGTGCGCAATGATCGCCGCATCGGGACGCCGCTTCTGGGCCGAGCTGCGCTGCGTCGGTCGCGTGGAGCATCAGGGGGAGATCTACCTCACCGGGACCTTCCAGGACATCAGCGAGCGCAAGCAGGTCGCCGCCGAACTCGAGCAGCACCGTAATCACCTGGAGGAACTGGTGGCGGAGCGGACGGCCAGGCTGGAGGCCGCCAACCGGCGGTTGCGGATCAGCGACATGCGGCTCAAGGCACTGTTCGAAATGAGCCAGCAGGCCGAGCAGATGAACGAACGGGAACTCCTGCAGTGTGGCATCGAGGAAGCGGTGCGCCTGACCGGGAGCGAGATCGGTTACCTGCACCTGGTCAACGAAGACCAGGAGACCCTCCAGCTCTACACCTGGTCGGCGGCGACGCTGAAGCATTGCTCTGCCGTTCACGACAGCCACTACCCGATCTCGATGGCCGGGGTGTGGGCCGACGCCGCCCGACTGCGCCGCCCGGTGGCGCACAACGACTACCAGGGCCTGCCCGAGCGGCGCGGCTACCCGCCGGGCCATGCCCACCTGGTCCGTCACCTCTGCGTGCCGATCGTCGAGAATGGCCAGGTGCGGGTGTTGTTCGGCGTCGGCAACAAGGCGACCGATTACGATCGTTCGGACGAGCGCGAACTGCAGTTGATCGGCGACGATCTCTGGCGAATCGTCATGCGTCGCCGCGCCGATGTGGCCCTGGCAGCCGCCAAGAATGCCGCGGAAGAGGCCAGCCGGGCCAAGAGCACCTTTCTCGCCAACATGAGCCACGAGATTCGCACGCCGCTCAACGCCATTCTCGGCATGACCTACCTGGCGCGGCGCCACACGAGCGACGGCCGGCTGCGCGAACAGCTCGACAAGATCAGCGCCGCCGCCGATCACCTGCTCGGGGTGGTCAACGACGTGCTCGACCTGTCGAAGATCGAAGCGGGCCAGCTCGAACTCGAGCGGTCCGAGTTCGAACTCGACGAGATTCTGGCCCAGGTCCTCGTCCTGATCGACGACGGGGCGCGATCCAAGGGGCTGGCGCTGGTCACCGACGTCGATCCGGCGCTCGGCCGGCTGCGCGGCGACCCCTTGCGCCTGGGGCAGATCCTGATCAACTTTGCCGGCAATGCCGTCAAGTTCACCGAGTGCGGTTCGGTCACGCTGCGGGTGCAGGCACTGGAGGAAACAGCCAGCCACCGGCAGGTGCGTTTCGAGGTCCAGGACACCGGCCCCGGTATCGAGCCACTGGAACAGGAGCGGTTGTTCCGCGACTTCGAACAGGGCGACAGTTCGATGACGCGCCAGTTTGGCGGAACCGGTCTCGGACTGGCGATCAACCGGCGGCTGGTGCAACGGATGGGCGGCACCCTCGGCGTGCGCAGCCAGCCTGGTCAGGGCAGCACGTTCTGGTTCGTCGTCCGCCTCGAAAAAGGCTCCGGCGCGCTCCCGCCGGCGGCGCCCGGCGCGGCGATGACGGAGCCGGCCGCAGAGCAGAGCGCCGAGGACGCGTTGGTGCAACACCACCGCGGCGCCCACCTGCTGCTGGCAGAGGACAATCCGATCAACCAGGAAGTGACGCTGGGCCTGCTGCAGGAAGTCGGCCTGCTCGTCGATGTCGCGCAGAACGGCGTCGAGGCGATCGATCTGGCGCGCAGGACAGCCTACGATCTGATCCTGATGGACGTGCAGATGCCGGTGCTCGACGGGCTGGACGCGACGCGCGCGATCCGCACGATGGCGGGCCGCGAACACGTTCCCATCCTGGCGATGACCGCCAATGCCTTCGAGGAGGATCGGCAGCGCTGCCTGGATGCCGGCATGAACGACCACGTCGGCAAGCCGGTGGACCCGGACGTCCTGTTCGCGGCGATCCTCAGGTGGCTGCCCGAACGAGGTGCGCCGGGGCCCGCCGCCGCTGCCGCCGCCGGCCTGGCCAGCGAGACGGCAATCGACCTGTCGGAGCGACTGACGACGATTCCCGGCTTCGATCCGCGGCTGGGCCTCGAGCGGATCCGTGGCCGCTCGGACACCTACCTGCGGTTGCTGCGTCGCTTCGCCGAGTCCGCCGCCAGCGACGGCGGGGAGTTGCGGCGCTGCCTCGACGCCGGCGATCGTGTGACGGCGAGGCGCCTGGCGCACTCGTTGCGCGGTGCGGCGGGTGCGCTGGGCGCCGTCCAACTGCAGATGCTGGCCGCCGAACTGGAGGGGGCGCTGCGCGACGAGCGTTCGGCGACCGAGATCGGGTCGCTGCTGGCAGAGTTCGAGGCGGCGCACGACGAGCTGGCGGCTGCCTTGCGGACGGCACTGCCTGCCGAATCGGTCACGCCGCATGCCGACACGAACGGGCCATCCGCCCGTGTGGCGCTGGCCGAACTCGAAGCTTTGCTGTCCGCAGACGACATGCGTGCCGGCGAGACGTTTCGCACCAGTGCGCCGTTGCTGCAGACGGCCCTGGGGGTTGAGGCGGCGAGGCGGCTGGCGCGCGCGATCGATCGCTTCGATTACGAACGGGCGCTGCTGGTTTTGCAGGAGGCGAGCCAAAATACCCGATCTGGGTGATGGATTTTTTCCGGGGAATGGGTCATGATTGACCGGCCCCGCAAACGCCGCTGTGGCGGTGATGGCGTGGCGATGCTGCTCCGCCCGCCCAGTGCGCGCACCGGAAACACCCCGCATCCCTTGAACCGTGCCCGTCCGGTACGGGCGAGGGAGCGGCTGCAGCGATCGAACTCGGAGAACTTGCTTCCATGACCGGCCACCCGGCCAACGGCGAAGGTGCCACACGCGAAGTGGCGTCGGCGGACGAAGAGGGCGCTCTGCCCTCGCCGGATACCTGTCGCGCGCTCGTCGATCGCATCAGTGACGGGCTGGCCGTACTTGCGGCGGACGGGGTCATCCAGTATGGCAACCGGCGCTTCGCCGAGATGTTCAGGATTGCGCCGGAGCGCGTCGCCGGCTCGTCGCTGGAGTCCTTCGTCGACCCGCCGGGTCGCCCGGCGCTGCGTGCCCTGCTGCAGGCCGCGCGCGGTGGATGCAGCAACGGCGAGGCAATCGGTCGCGCCGCCGATGGCACGGCGCTCCCGGTACTGCTGGCGTTCAGCGCCCTGTCTGCCGGTTCCACGACGACGTTCGGCGTCGTGGTGACCGACCTGAGCGAGCGCAAGCGGGCGCAGGATGTGCTGCGCGAGAGCGAGGCGCGGCTGCGCGCGATCGTTCGGGCGGCGCCGATCGGCATCGGCGTGGTCGTCGATCGCGTGTTGCAGGAGGTCAATCCGCGCATCATCGAGATGACCGGCTACAGCCGCGAGGAGTTGATCGGCTTCAGTGCGCGCATGCTGTACGCGACGGAGGACGAGTTCCGCAACGTCGGCGAGGAAAAGTACCGCCAGATCGCCGAACGCGGCCTGGGTATGGTCGAAACGCGCTGGCGACGCAAGGACGGCGAGATGATCGACGTATTGCTGTCGTCGTGCCCCTTCGACCCTGCCGACCGTGCCAGGGGCGTGACCTTCACGGCGCTCGACATCACGCAGCGCAAGGCTTTCGAGAACCGCCTGCGCCCGCTTTCGCTGGCGGTGGAGCAGAGTCCGGAGAGCATCGTCATCACCGACCTCGAGGGGCGCATCGAGTATGTCAACGAAGCGTTCGTCCGCACCACCGGCTACGCTCGCGAAGAGGTCCTGGGCGCGAACCCGCGCATCCTCAACAGCGGCAAGACGCCCGCGGCCAGCCATGCGGGATTGTGGCAGGCGCTCGGCAGCGGCCGCCTCTGGAAGGGTGAATTCCACAACCGGCGCAAGGATGGCAGCGAATTCTTCGAGTTTGCCGTCATCACGCCCATCCGCCAGGCGGACGGGCGCATCAGCCATTACGTCGCCGTCAAGGAAGACATCACCGAAAGGAAGCGGCTCGCCGAGGAACTCGACCGTCATCGCGACCATCTCGAGGAACTGGTCGCCGAGCGCACCGGGCAGTTGGCCGAAGCACGCGAGCGGGCCGAGACCGCGAGCCGGGCAAAGGGCATCTTCCTCGCCAACATGAGTCACGAGATCCGCACGCCGCTGAACGCGGTTCTCGGCCTGACCCATCTGCTGCGCCAGTCCGGCGTCGCGCCCAGGCAGGCCGGCTGGCTGAACCAGATCGACGCCGCCGGGCGCCACCTGCTGCATGTCATCAATGACGTGCTCGACCTGTCAAAGATCGAGGCCGGCAAGCTGGCGCTGGAGGAGCGCGATTTCGCCCTCTCGGCGTTGCTGGATCAGGTCCGTTCGCTGATCGCCGACGCCGCACGGGCGAAAGGGCTGGTAACCGGGATCGATGGCGCCAGCGCGCCGCTCTGGCTGCGGGGCGACGCGACCCGGCTGCGGCAGGCCCTGCTCAACTACGCCGGCAATGCCGTCAAGTTCACCGAGCGCGGCAGCATCATCCTGGGGGCGCACCTGCTGGCGGACGAGGGCGACTCGCTGCACGTGCGTTTCGAAGTGCGCGACACCGGCATGGGCATCTCCCCCGTCGACCAGGAGCGCATTTTCGACGCCTTCGAGCAGGCAGACTCCACGATCACGCGTCGCCACGGCGGCAGCGGCCTGGGACTGGCGATCACCCGGCGACTCGCCGCGCTGATGGGCGGCGAGGCCGGCGCCGCGAGTACGCCCGGCGAGGGCAGTACCTTCTGGTTCACCGCCCGCCTGCAGCGGGGCCACGGCGCCCCGCACGTCGCCGCGGCAGCGTGCACCGACGAGTCCGAAAGAGCCCTGCGCCGGGTCTGCGCGGGTGCCCGGTTGCTCCTGGTCGAGGACCACCCGATCAACCGGGAGGTGGCTCTGGCACAGCTCCAGGGCATCGGCTGCGCCGTCGACACGGCGGAGAACGGCAGCGAAGCGGTGGCCAGGGTGCGCGGCCGGCGCTACGACCTGATCCTGATGGACATGCAGATGCCGGTCCTGGATGGGCTGGCAGCAACCCGGGCGATTCGCGCCATGCCGGGCCACGAGACGATACCGATCGTCGCGATGACGGCCAACGCCTTCGACGAAGACCGCCAGCGCTGCCTGGCCGGCGGCATGAACGATTTCGTCGCCAAGCCGGTCGATCCGGCGGTCCTGCACGCGACGCTGCTGCGCTGGTTGCCCGTCCGCCGGGCGGCGCCGCCAGCGGCGTCGGCGATGCCGCTTCCCGGGGTATGCCGGCAAGCGCCGGAAACGGACGGGGGCTGGCTGGCGGCGCTGGCCGAAATACCCGGGCTCGACGTGCGGCGAGGCCTGAACTGCGTCGGTGGCAGGCGTGAGACCTACCTGCGGCTGCTGTGGCAGTTGGTGACCGAGCACGGCAACGACGTCGCCGCGATCCGCTGCCAGCTCGAAGGCGGCGACGCGATCGCCGCCCGGCGATCGGCGCATTCGCTCAAGGGCGCGGCCGGCACGCTGGGTGCCGCGCGACTGCAGGCGGCGGCCGGCGAACTGGAACTGGCGATCCACGACGGGCGGTCGGCGGTCGAGATCGAGCGGCTGTCGGGCGAGGTCGAGGCCGTGCGGTCCCTTCTGGCATCCGGTTTGCGTGCGGCTTTCCCGCGCGCGGGGCGGCCGCTTCGCGCCGGCGTGGATGGCTCGCTCGACTGAACGGAGCGGGACGAATCGCGGTGCGCACCGGCGGTGGTGGGGATGGAGGATGTTGACGGCGATGGGCCATGGCCTGCAGCAGTGGCTACGCGCGCTGCGCGTGTCCGCCGCCGGCCGGCGGCGGTTGTTGCTGTTGCTGCCGTGGCTGGTGCTGCTCCTGGGCCTGGCGGTGACCGGGTGGCTGTGGCAGGCTGCCCGCCAGGACGCGCAGCGGACGCTGGCTGCGGAATTCGAGTTCGCGGCGGACAAGGTGGTGGACGCGATCGAGCGCCAGCTCGATGGCAACGTCCAGGTGCTGCGCGGCGTCGTCGGCCTGTTCGCCGCCTCGGAGTGGGTGACACGGCAGGAGTTTCGCGCCTACGTCACGGCGTTGCGGCTCGACGAGCGCTACCCGGGCATCCTCGGCGTCGGCTTTTCGCTGCTCGTTCCGCCCGACCGCAAGGCGGCGCATACGGCTGCCATCCGCAGCGAAGGCTTTCCCGAGTACGCCATCCGTCCCGATGGCGAGCGCGAGGTCCATACTTCCATCATCTATCTCGAGCCTTTCTCCGGCCGCAACCTGCGCGCCTTCGGCTACGACATGTTCTCCGAGCCGGTGCGCCACGCGGCGATGGCGCGGGCGCGCGACGAAAACCGGGCAAGCCTGTCGGCCAAGGTGACGCTGGTGCAGGAAACGAAGACCGGCGTCCAGCCCGGCTTCCTCATCTATGTGCCGGTCTATCGTCGTGGCGTCGCGCACGAGACGGTGGAGCAACGCCGCGCCAGTCTCCAGGGCTGGGCGTATTCGCCATTGCGCATGCACGACCTGATGCATGGCGTGCTCGGCGCCGTCGGGCTGGCGGGCCTGCTCGCGGGGCTCCATGTCGAGATCCACGATGGCGCGCTGATTGCGCCCGACGCCCTGATGTTCGACAGCGATCACGAGCATCGTCCCGCCGATGCGGCAGCGTTTCGCACGCTGCGGCCGATCGAGTACGGTGGTCATCGCTGGTCGCTGCTCGTGACTTCACGGGCCGCGTTCGATGCACGGCTCAACACCGAGGAGTTGAAGCTGATCGCCGTTGCCGGCAGCGTCGGCAGCGTACTGCTGGCGGCCCTGATCGGCGTCCTCGCCTGGGGTCAGGTTCGCGTCGCCGCCGCGTTGCGCGCGACGGCACTGAGCAACGAGAAGCTCGCAGCCAGCGAGGGGCGCCTGAAGGCGTTCTTCGACAATGCCGCGAGCCTGGTCTGGATCAAGGATCTGCAGGGACGGTTCCTGGTCGTCAATCGCCTTGCGGAAGCGGTGCTCGGCCTGCCACGCGAACGACTGCTTGGTCACACGGTCGCCGAAATCTTCCCGCAGCATGAGGCGGCAGACTACACGAGCAACGATCGGCAAGTGCTCGAGGCGGGACATTCGCTGGAATTCGAGGAGTCCGCGCTGCTCGCCGATGGCCTGCGCACCTACCTCTCGGTGAAGTTCCCACTGCGCGATGCGAGTGGCCGGATCGACGCCCTGGGCGCGATCTGCACCGACATCAGCGACCGCAAGGAGGCCGAGGAACGCCTGCGCGCGTCGCTGGAGGAGAAGACCGTCCTGCTGAAGGAAGTCCATCACCGGGTCAAGAACAACCTGCAGATCATCACCAGCCTGTTGAACCTGCAACTGAACCGGACGCAGGTTCTGGAAGCGCAGGACACGTTGCGCGACACGCAGAGCCGGATCCGGTCGATGGCGTTGCTGCACGAAGCACTTTACCGCTCGGGCAGTCTCGCCCGCATCGGCTTGTCGCACTACGTCGAGAGCCTGTGCGCCCCGTTGTGGCACGCGGCCGGTTCGGTGGCGGCAGGCGTCCGGCTGCAGCAGCGGATCGACGACATCTCGCTGGCGCTGGACCAGGCGGTGCCCTGCGGGCTGATCATCAACGAACTGGTGTCCAATGCCTTGAAGCACGCTTTCCCCGGGGGCCGCAGCGGGCACGTCGTCGTGTCGGCAACGATGCTGCCCAAGGGGCTGCTTTCGCTCTCGGTCACGGACGACGGAGTCGGCCTGCCGCCGGGGCGAGACCCGCGCAGCAGCGACACGCTTGGACTCCAGCTGGTGTTCATGCTGGCCGCACAGTTGCAGGGCGTGGTCGATATCGGATGCGAGCACGGCACCGAGTTCCGCATCGCGTTCCCGAGCCGGGCGGGTTGAGCGGGAGGGTCGAATGAACGGACAGGCCATCCTCGTTGTCGAGGATGAATTCATCGTCGCGGCGGATCTCAAGGCGCGCCTGATCCGCTTCGGTTACCGGGCCACCGACGGCTGTCCGAGCGGTGCGCGGGCACTCGAACTGAGCGAGCTGCTGCGGCCCGACCTGGTGCTGATGGACATCCATCTCGCTGGCGAGATGGACGGCATCGCTGCGGCGCAGGAGATTCGCCGCCGCCTCGGCATCCCGGTGGTGTTCCTCACCGCCTATTCGGAGGACGCGACTCTCGACCGGGCGAAGCAGGCCGAGCCCTCCGGGTACATCCTGAAGCCTTTCGACGACCGCGAACTCAAGGTCGTCGTCGACATGGCGCT
>ERZ761602.6935-NODE-6935-length-12343-cov-3.483073_pt1 | contig 12343 bp, 7 predicted proteins | sample MGYA00512165_ERZ761602 | MGnify/ENA primary metagenome ERZ761602 (study PRJEB28899, sample SAMN02445085) | bioreactor sludge metagenome | biome: EBPR sludge; isolation source: Thorneside wastewater treatment plant | place: Australia: Brisbane, Thorneside... | reverse complement strand
GCATCGAGGCGATCATCCTCACTTACACCGCGCTCGCCCTGGGCAGCGTCGCTTTCCTCGCCTGGTATTCCGCCCGCCGGGCGCGGCGATTCGCGCCGCTGCAATCCGAGGATTCCATCTTCCGCTGTCCGGATTGCAGCGCGGTTTACACGGATGACGCGGACGTGGATCTTTCGCGCTGTCCGCAATGCGGCCGGATGAACGACCCCATCCGGTTTTAGGGGGCGGCGGCGGAAGGGAGGCGCAAGGTGCGTTGTTCCGCGTCGGCCACAAGTTCGATCCGCACAAAGTCCGGCCCGATTTCCAGACAGCGGACTTCCCGTTGGGCACCGGCAAACGTCAGTTTGGCGGTTTCTCCCTCTTGAAATGAACGGTGGTTGATCAGCGCGGTCCGGCGTTTCTCCGATCCCATCACCGCCTTCAAACGGAGTTCATCATCAGCTTTGTTCCAGGGCTCTTCCACTCCGGTCGGAACAGGGTCAACAACCCTGGCCCTGGCAACCCAGAGCCGGGGCGGGGCCTGAACGGGTTGCTGCGCGCGACGCACCACGTCGAGGTCGTCGCCGGTGAGCCGGGTCTCGGTGCCGTGCTTCAACCAATTGATCACGGTCAACAGATTGTAGGTTTCCCGGGCCTGCCGGAAGAGATCGAACTGGCCGCGCGTGTATTTGTTCGCCGCGATCTGGCGCATGCCCGCCTCATCACGGAAATCCTTCTGAAGGAGATATGCGATCAATTCGCAGAAGCCTTCCTCGGCGTCGGCGCTCAATTGCCGTCCTGCCGGCACGTTCTCCGCCAGCCAAGCGTGGGTCAGTTCGTGGGCGAACACGGCCCGGGTTCCGCCCGTGCTGAGCCCGCTCAATAAATACACTTCATGGCGCAACGCGGTGTCATTGGTCTTCAACTGGTAGTAGCCGAGGACATTCGGGCAATGATGATCGTGTCCTGGACGGGCGAACAATGCCTCGATATTCACCCGGTCCACCAGGGTCAGCCCGACATTGCGATCGGGGAAATCCATCTCCCCCTGGAACTGCCGGCGGAGCCGGGACTCGGCCTCGGTGACCACCGTTTGAACAGCCGCCGGTGCCAGCAGCGCGTCGGCGGCATCCCGGACGCAGTAGTTCCGCCCGTCGGCGAGCGCCTTCGGATCTTTTGCGATGGGCAGCCCGCAGGCGAAGCAACGCTGAGGACGTTGCAAGCAGCCGCCACAAACCATCCGGCGCTGGTCCAGTACCCTGTCCATCATCGAGTAGTAGCGATCACCAAACAGGTTCCCACAAAGCTCACAGTTCGTCGGTGTCGCCCCAAAAGTTGAATGCTTTGGTGTCAGCACGACCGCGAGACAGACAATCGCCATAAATCGGACAACGGCATAACAAAGTTTGGTACACATACCGGGTAGTCAGGGCATCAGCCGACGCCTTGGGGGTACGGGAAGCAAATGCCGCTCCTTGATGCGAGCGGGCCGTCCACAATGGTTGGTTGAGCCGGACTTGACGCGGGCAACTCGTCACCGGGCCGGCCGGCCAAGCGTCGCCAGATAGGCAACCAAATCGCGCAATTCCTCGCGCGTGAGCGAATCCACCAGCCCCGGCGGCATCAAGGTGCCGGCCGGCCGTTCGGTCTGCACCTGCTCCCGGCGCAAGGTGATCGTTTCCGTGGCGGCGGACTCGCGCAGCACCACCTGCTCGCGATCCGAGCGGATACGGTAGCCCGTCAGCAAATCACCGGACTTTGTCTCGATCTCGTAAGCCTCATACCCTTCCTTGATCTCCTTCTTCGGTTCGAGGATCGCGCCGATGATGAAATCCACCGGCTGCGCCGTGCCCAGCGTATCGAGCGCCGGGCCGATGAGGCCCCCCTCTGCGCCAACGCGGTGACACGCCAGGCAAGCCAGTTCAGCCCGGTGAAAAACCTCGCGCCCGCGCACGTTATTGCCCGACTCGCGAACCTCCCCGGCCAGCTCGCGGGCAAACGCGTCCGACCATTGCCAACGCTGCGTCGGCCGGGCATCGGCGGCGGTGGTGAGCGCGTTCAACAAGGCCGCGTGTTGGAAACCGCGTTGGTTCAGAAAGTCCAGCGCTGCCCGCGCGTTAGGCCTGCTCGGCGAAATCGTTTGCAATGCCGCGACCAATGGATCAAGCGCGTCCTTGCGATTGAGAAACGGCTCGATCAGCGAATCAACCCCGGCCACCGCTTCGGCAGCTTGCAGGCGCTTCACGAACAGGTCCGCGGCCGCGGCCGGATCCAGCGCCACCAACCCGTCCATGGCCGCGGGTGAGGTGGTCGCGCGGGCGATCAGTTCAGGCTTCAGTTCAGCAAGTTTCCAAATGCCCGCCAGCCGGAGCGCCTCACCCTGGATCTGCGAGTTGCCATCGGCCAACAGCGGCTTCAGCAACCGGGCCGCATTGGCCGGCGGCGCAGGCAGACGCAGGCGCGCCGAACGCACCACCACCGGCAGCAATTGTTCCAAAGCCGCCGGTTCCTTGAGCATCAGCACACGGGCGAGGTCGGCGGTGTCGCCGTGCTCGGCGAGAATCCGCAGCAGCGACGCGCGGGTATTCGCAGGCGTCTGTGGACGCGCCAGCAGCTCACGCACGGCGGCCAGCGTGTCGGCACTGCCATCGTAGCGGACCAGCAGACCCAGCCGCGTCGCGTCCGCCGTGGCGGCGAGCTGGCCGGCTTGCAGGGCGGGCAGCCAAAGCGGTTTGAGGGAGAAAACCGCCTGGCGAAGCGCGTAGTCAATGAACGGATCGGTCCCGTGCGTGGCGGCTTCCAGCACCACGTCGATGGCCTCAAGCTGCGCCACCCAACTCGCGGCGACGATGACCTGTAATCGCACGCGGGGCTGCTGGTCCGTGGCAAGCGGTGTCAGCAAAGCCAGCGGGTTCGCGAGCCGGTCCGCCCAGTGACCGATGACCGAGGCGGCGTAGGCACGCGCGCCGGGATCGGTCGCCCGGGCAAGTCGATCGACCAGCGCCGGCGCGACTGATTCGTGGCTCTGCAAAACGCCCAGCGCCTCCTTGAGTTCCAATTCGGTGCGACGGACATCGTTCGCCCACGAGCGGACTGCGGAAACGACCTGGTCCTGCGGCCGTTCGCGCAAAACGAGCTTCGCAAAATCCCGCGTCCAACGATCGCGGGAGTTTAACTTGCCGATCAGTTCGTTGATGGAGGCGTCCGCCAGCGAGGGCGGTTGTGTCGGCGCCCGGCCCTTTGCCGTCACTCGCCAGATGCGACCGCGTTCGTGATCGCGCTCGGGATGCCGGAAGCTCGCCTGGTAGTGGCCGATGATCGGGTTGTACCAGTCGGCGAGATACAGCGCGCCATCGGGACCGAACCGCGCATCGACCGGCCGGAAGCTTTTGTTGGTGGTGGTGATCAGCGGTTCGGCGTCAGTGAGCGCGAAGCCCGCGCCATCGTCCGCCAGGTTCATCGCCCACACCGCGTTGTTGATGTAGCCGGCGACGATCAACCGCCCCTGCCAGGCGTCCGGGAAATGCGCAGTCTGCACGAATTCGCCGCCGCTCATCTTGCGCCCGCGCCCATCCTTCCAGATCAACGTCGGCTGATCGGGCCGATGCCGCGGCGTCAGGCCGGGCACGGGATAAATGATCGAGCTGTTGTTCCCGGCCAGTTCGAGCGGTTCGCCCCAGTCGGTGAAGACGAACCCCCAGGGATTCTGCGGCTCGGCGGCGCTGCCGTAGAAACCTTCGAGCTTGAGGCGGCGCGGCCAGAAGCGCCAGATGCCCGCCTGGTCGAGCGCCTGCACGCCCCACGGCGTTTCAACACGCGACAAGTTGTGCAGCCCCTGACAGAACCAGATTTCACCGCCCGGCCCCCAGCGAAACGAGTTGATGTTTTGATGATTGTCGCCGGTGCCAAAGCCACGCAGCACGATCTTCTTTTCATCCGCGCGTCCGTCACCGTCGGTGTCGCGCAGCAGCCAGAGATTTGGGCCTTCGCCGAGATAACAACCACTCGCGTCGCCGGTGACTTCGAGGCCGGTGGGGATCATCAGGCCATCGGCGAAGACCGTGACTTCATCCGCTGCAATGCGGCCGTCGCGGTTGCGGTCGTCGAGGATCAGCACCTTGTCGTCGGGGAATTCGCCGGGCTTGATCTGCGGGTAAACCGCGCTGCCGACCGTCCACAGCCGGCCGCGCGCATCAAGACGAATTTGAATCGGCTTCACCACGCCCTCGCGCTCGGAAGCAAACAGGTTCACATCAAAACCTTCGGCCACCTTGAACGAAGCCTGCTCGACGGCGGGATCAGCAGCGTGGATGAGCGGCGAGACATTGATGAAGATGCCGGTGACGACGGCTGCGACCCGAGTCATACCCGAAATTCGAAATCCGAGATCCGAAACAAGGTCGAATCCCGAAGGCCGGAGGCCGCCCACCACCAGGGTGGACGATCTCTCTCGATTCGGCTTTCGGCCTTTGAATTTGGTTTGGATCTCGGTCGTGCGGATTTCGGACATACCCATTTCCTCAATTCTTCTCCACTTGAACGCCGCGCAAGTGGGTGATGATCTCCCGCTCCTTCGCCTGGATCAGCGGCAGGTATTCCTCCATTTCCAGCAGGAGGCGGCGAATCTGGGGGTTTTGATGATCCCGGCTGAACAATTGTTCCGTGCGGTCGCCGTGGAGGAAGGCCCAGTTCTGCGGGCGATGATAGTTGAACCACAGGCGGTTCTTCTCCGCCAGCAACCCGAGCAACACCGGGTCATCCTCCCGCAAGGGTCGCAACGAGAGTTGTTTCGAAATGGCGAGCGCCGCCGCGCGCAGTCCGTCTTCATGAAGATGAATGCCGTCACGCGTCAGCGGTTCCTCCACTGGCAATGCCCGGTACAAGTCCACAAACCCGGCGTCCAAGCGGTCCGCGAGCGCGTGCAAGCGGGGCAACTGCCCCTCGATCCTCGCGTTGAACGCAGTGCGATCCGGCAGCGGCGGAGCCGGCTTCTCAAAGGGCGTCGGCGAGAGAATGACGCACTGGCGATTGGTCCCGACGAGCCGGCTCAGCAGCTTCTCATATGTCGCGATGAATTCGTCCACCGAAACGTCCTCACGCAACGCCTCCATCTGGCCGAACTGCACGATCACGACTGTCGCGCCAATCTTCTGCAACTGCTCCTCCCACGTCGGGAAATTTAGCTGGCGATGCTGCTCGAACACCGTGTCCCCTTCGTAAGCGAGCGTCCGCACCTTGACGCCCGCAAGACCCGGTTGCCGGACAAGTTGGGCTTCGAGCCGTCCGGACTCGGCCAGCGCCACCATGTCCTCGCCGCCGATCAAGGCGATCACGTCGTCAGGCCGGAACGGGGACGCACCGGCGGCCGGGCCGGCCGCCGCAACGTGGAAAACGATCGCGCCGACGAGGCCGGCGGTCAGGAGGAGCATTGCATTCATGGGGTGATTTGCAGGAGGGCTGTCATGGAAAACACACGCATCGGTCAGATGAAAATTTCAATCCGGATCGCAAGCAACCCGCCCGGCGGAAGGAGGTTGAGGCCATCTGCGACGGACGCGCCCCGACTAATTTGAAGTTCGCTGCCGCACATGGATGACAACGACGAAAAGCTGAGCCAAAGCGGCGGAAACCGTCCACCAACCCGCGACCAAAGCGATAAACTGAGAACTTTGACGCCGTTGGCTTCAGAGATGTGTCAGGCCTTTGCATTGATAAACTTTGTGACTGCGGCAACGCTCGTGCGCCACTCGCTAATACGCTGCCCCTCTTCCTCGTGGGTGCGACGTGGTTCAATCCGGCCAAAATCACCATCCAGAAATAAACTCTGCTGGACGAAACAACGATGTCGAACACGATAAATGATCCAAGCAATACGTGGGTCATGCACAAGTGCGACCGCAGATGCTTCGCCACGAACCAGTCGCCGAAGCTGGCGCCGCCAACGCGCCGCCATGCTGCGAATGGAAGTGCCGCTTGGCGGAAAGCACGGAAATAGTTCTGTGAAGTCGCCAACCGTGATGCGGCCAAGTCGCTCTCCATAGCCGCCACTCTTGGATGGTGGTAAAAGATGTATCGCGAACATACCAAATAGGCCTGACCGGACGTTCATCAATCACTTGAGGTTCAGCAGAAATTCGAGCAGATCAGCGGCTTCCTGCGCGGTCAGGTTGTCAAGTAATCCCTCGGGCATGAGGCTGGTGCTCTGGATGGCGGTGGCGCTGATCTGCTCGCGCGGCAGAGTGACCACGTCGCCGGTCGCGATGCGTAGCCGAATGCTCCGGTCGTCCGCAGGCTCCAAAAAGCCGGTGTGGCTTTCGTCGTCCTTGGTCTCGATGACGCGCGCGCGCCAGGCGTCTTCAACCAGCAGGTTGGGTTTGCCGATGTGCTCCAACAACTGTTCGCGGGAGTACTTCGCGGCAAGACCGGTGAGCGGCGGGCCGAAGTGGCGGCCTTCGTTGCCGATCTGGTGACATGAGAAACATTGCGGACCAGCGGCGCTGAAGAAGAGTTCGCGACCGCGCCGGGCATCACCGGTCAAGTCCAGTACGGCCTGCGGCGCAAAGCCCGCGCCCAGCGTGCGGCGGCGTTGATCGGGCGGGAGGAAGCGCTCGAACAGATCGCGGGCGAAGGGGCTTTCCGAAAGCGCGATATATCGGGAGGCGGTCGTCGCGGACTGTTCACTATCCGGCTTGAGCGCGATGATCCGGGAAAGCAGGCCGACCGTTGAATGGATGGTGCGATCTTCGTAAACCATACGTCCCGTCTGTCGGCCAGTGCTTGAAATCCATTCGCGAATTAACGCCCCGCCCCGGTCATCCACTTCCGTGGAGCCGATCGTCGGCATCCGGCCGCTGCCAGTGGTCAACATGCGATAATAGAGTGCGGAGTTCTCCGGCCGGCTCGGGTAAATGATTCTTGCGTCCACAATTCCAAAATCTCCGCGCGCGGGTTTCACATCGATGGCTTTCAAGCGATCCGGCTCAAAATTGATCGGCCAGTACATCGCCACCGCGCCGCCAGCGTCCGGCTTGTGGCAGTGAGCGCAATTCGCGTGGAGGTATGAGCGCGCCCGTTGTTCGATGGGCGCGCCCTCGTCATGCGGGTTCACCAGCTTCGCGAAGCGTTCAACGCGTTCGCCGCGCTCAATCAGGCCGAGCGTAATCAGCCGCGCCAGTTCGCTGTCCCCTGCCCGGCCCTTGGCGCTGGCCAGTTGGTGAGGCTCGAAGGCATTCAAGTTGCCGTGCAATTCCGCCACGCGGACCATGTGACAGCGGATGCACTCGGCACGCGAATGGTAGCGCCAGCGTTGCTCGCGACGGCCGCCGGGCGCACGGGCGTCGATAATGTTCAGCAGTTCCTCCGCGCCATCCTTGTCCACCAGCTCGGCGTCCGTCTGCGCCTCATTCCAACGATACGTGTAGGCTCGTTGCGCCAGGCCGTCGAAGTGCAGCAACTGGGTTTCGAGCCGGCGCACGGTCCGCGGATCGCCGGCCGTCATTTCCATCGACACGGTGCGCAGCAACACGGCGTTGGTCGGCGTTTCGAAGTAATCCCCCTTCCACCGCGCGCGGCTGGTGCCGGGAAACGCCGCCGCACGCACGGCCGTCGCGTGGTCATTCCACATCGGTGCCGCGATGTCGAACGACTCGACGCCGGGCGCGAGCGCGTGGTCCTTGACCGAAGCGAACAGCCCGGTCTCGCTCAGCTTGCGCGGAAATTCCGTGCCGTCCCCGCTTTGCGGATTGGGTCGCAGCTCATAGACACTGCCGTCGCGGTAATCGAGGTAGTACAGCTCGCCCGCTTCGTCCTCGGCGAATCCGATGATTTGATGCGGCGTCACGGCGAGCTCTTGCATCCGGTCCAGCTTGCCGTCCCGCCACCAGAGCGCCCAGAGCCGGCTTCGATGTGCGACATGCTGATCACCGGCGGCGAGATCGGCGTCGGGCCCTGCGGCCAGTCGGGGTTCACGCTGTGCGGCCCTTCGACAATGCTCCAGCCGCCGTTGAAACCGCCGTGGTCGATGCGGAAAATCATCTCCCAAAGTTCCCAGCCCACGTCGCCGACCCAGAGCGCGCCGTCGCGGGGATCAAAACTCATTTTCCACGGATTGCGGAAACCGTAGGCCCAGATCTCGGGCCGCGCGCCGGGTGTATTGATGAACGGGTTGTCGGCGGGAATCGAGTAAGGCCGGTCGCCCTCCACGCTATCGACGTCGATGCGCATGATGCTCGACAGGAAGTCATCAAGCCGCTGCCCGGTCTCGTGCGGATCTGGCGGCACCGGTGATGCGGAATCGCCGGCCGAGAAATAGAGCATCCCGTCGGGGCCGAAGTGAAGATCGCAACCGTTGTGACCACTCGACGGCCAGCTCACAATGGTCTTCGCCGTGGCGGGATCAAGCGTGGGTGGGTTGCCCGGTTGCAGTTCGAACCGCACGATCCGCATCTCCTGCGGCCGGACGCCCGAAGCCCAGAGCGCCGCATAAACCAAGTGATTGGTCGCGAAGCCGGGATGAAATTCCAGACTGTAGGCTTCGCCCTCGCGGCCAACCGCCACCGCCAGGTCGGCGATCATCCGGGGCTCGCCTCCCCGCGCGCGGTCCACGCCGTGAAGCCGGCCGTTCTGCGCCAAGATCAAGGCCCAGTTCGAGCCGGGGATAAAATCGAGTTCGGTGGCATTCTGAATCCGGCCCTGGTGCAAGACTCGTTCGACCACGTACGGCGACGGGGGCTCGGGCGAGCCGAGGATGCGCGAAGTCGTCCACGGCACGCGCTCGGCGGCGGGTGACGAACTGCTTGCGGCCAGACTCAGTCCGGCGATCAACCAGCGGCAAATGACGGAGCGCTTCATGGGACGGCAGTAGAATGCCCGAGCCGGTATCGGTGGCGAGCCGAAAGAAGCGCCGAACGGAGCGGCCGGTCGCATTCCAAAACCCGCCGCAGAATCTCACTGACGCCACGGGCCGCACGCGGCAAAACTTTCGACCAAACGACAAGCCTTATGATCCCATTCTACGAGTTGAAGCAGTTGAGAAACCTCCACGCGGCGGCGGACAAGGCGGAGAACGCGGCCGCCAAGGCAAAACGCCTGGCGGGTGAGTTGCGCGACCTGAACCGGCGGCTGGATCGCCTGGGGCTGGCTTGCCAGGCCATGTGGGAACTGGCGCAGCCACAAATGGGCCTCACCGAGGCGATGCTCCGCGAAAAAATGTCGGAGATCGACCTGCGCGACAGCGCTGCGGATGGCCGGATCACCCGCTCGGTGGTCAAGTGCCCGGCCTGCGGCCACGCCTCAAACTCGCAACGGCGGCAATGTATTTACTGTGGAGCCGAAATCACCAGCCCTCATGCCTTCGGTTGAAGCCGAAGATCACTGTCCGAATTTCTTCAACGTATCCAGGCCCTGCTGGAGTTTGCCGGCGGTATCTTTCCAACCGGCGGGCAGGTAGGGATCGAAAGTCGCGCCCAGCAGTTCCTTTTGCTGCGGCGTCAGCGTGGCCTGCGAGTAGATCTTCTGCAGGGGCGTCAATGCTGAGGTGTAGTTCCCCTGCCAGACGGAGTTCACCAATTGGCCGACGTCGGAGTTCATGCCTTCCAGCGAGGAGAAGTTGCGCTGCGTGACGAAGGCGGCGGCGGCGTTGTAAACATCCTTGGCGAGCGTCGTTTGCTCGGGCGTCAACGAGGCGGCACTGAGTTTGTTCAAGGAACCCACCGCCTCGGCGTCCTGATTGCCCACCATCGCCTTGACGGCGGCGTTCAACTGCTGGGTCAGCGTTTCGTTTGATTTCAAGGCTTCGCCGAGCTTGGCCACGCGCCCTTCGAGATCGGTGCTGATGTTCTTGAGCAACGTATCCGTGCCGCTCCGCACCGACTCAGTGAGCTGCTTGCTCGCCTCGGCGTAAACGGCGGTCGCCTGCTTCTTCACCTCCGCGGCGACTTCGGTGGCGGCTTGAGAGACAGCCTTTTTGACCTCGTCAGAAGCGGTCGGCTGGCCGCTGCCGGCGGACGGCGTGGTGGAAGATTCTGCAGGTTTGTCGCCACAACCCGTGAGGAGGACGGCACCAAGCAGAGCGGCAGAAAGCAGGGAGATCGTTTTCATGGCGGCGAGTTTAGGCAGATGTTTGCGGGAAAGCAATCCACACGGCGACCGGTGACGGCCCCGGCGAAAGAACTGGTCACCGCAAATTTGCACGTTTCGAGCAAGCCGCCTTGCTCCGTCTGGAAAAGGGGCTAACGTGCCCCCGGTTCGCGCGTGAATAACCGCCGGAAGCCCGGAGTCGAAATGATCATGCTTAATGGGCGACATGAGAAAAACTGGATCGCCCGCAAAACTGACGGGACCGAAGAACTCCATCACAAAGGATTCCCCATGAAACCCAAGACGCTCCTGATGCTCGAAGGCGGTGTGCTCGTGGCGGCGGTGACGCTCACGTTGGCCCTCAATTCGATGCGCGCCGCCAGCGCTGAACCCCCGGCTGCCAGCCAGTCCGAGGGGCCGGCAGCCGTCGCCAACGCGGCACCAACCGTTCCCGCCGAGGAACCGGCGGAAGCCCCTCCGGCCGCGCCCGTGCTGACACCTCCCCCGCTGGAGCTTTCGCCAGGCATGGACGAAGTGGTGCAACTGGCGCGCTCGGGTGTCGATGAGGATGTGCTGATGGCGTTCATCGAGAAGTCAGGCAAGGCTTACAATCCCTCGGTGGAGGAAATCATCTACTTGAAGGATCTCGGCGTGACCCCCGTCGCGCTCGCCAAGCTGATTCGCACCGGCAACAAGGACAGCGAACTGGCCCGGCAAGTCGAAGCCGGCAACTTGGCTGATCCAGTAGCGCCGGATGCTCCCGACGCCACTGTTGTGAAATCCGAAGACGGAACCACCGTCAACGTCACCACGCAAAACCACTACGCGGCCGCACCGCAACCGCTCGAAGGCACCCCGACCACGGATGTTTCGGCGGAAGCCGAGACGCAGGTTGATCTGAACTACTTCAAGACTTCGCTCGCCCCCTACGGCTCGTGGGTCTATGTGGAGGGATATGGTGAAGTCTGGCGGCCGACGGTGGCGGTCGTGAACGTGGGCTGGCAACCGTACTATGACAATGGACGCTGGCTCTACTCCAATGCGGGTTGGTACTGGCATTCGGATTACTCCTGGGGCTGGGCACCGTTTCACTACGGCCGCTGGACGCGGCATGGTCACCACGGCTGGGTCTGGGTTCCGGGTTACAACTGGGGGCCGGCCTGGGTCGAGTGGCGCACGAATTCCAGCTACGTCGGCTGGGCTCCGTTGACCCCATATTACGGAAGCGGTTTCAGCGTCTCGCACTGGGGCGGTTCCTGGGGCTTCAGCATCGGCTGGAGTTACTTCAACTGGGTGCCTTACCGCTACTGCCACGGCCATTATCCGCGCCACTACGCCGTGCGGCGTGAAGTCCGGCGGGAGGTTTACAACAACTCCACCGTCATTCGCCCGACGATCATCGGCGACAATAACACCATCATCATCAATGGCCCGGATGCGACCGTCGTCGCCAGCCGGGGCAACACGGAAATCCGCCGCGTCAACCTGCGTGACGCCAACCCCCGGACCTCCGGCGGCCCGCGTGAGTACTTGGAGAACGGCGGCACAACTCTGGCCGTGCATCGCCCGACCGTGCGGCCGAACCGCGAGCGGCCCGAGGTCGCGCTGGCCAATCATCGTTCCGAATTCCGGCGCCCGGCGACCATCAGTCCGAACGTCAGTACGCAAAGCAGCATCCCGGTCACCGACGCGGAGGCCACCAACCCGCGCAACATCATCCTGCGGGGTGATCGCACCACCACGCCGGAGGCCGGGTCCGCCGCCCGCTGGCGCGCGGCCACCGCGCCGCGCACCACCAACCCGAACACCGCTTCGTCCGCACCCGCACGCGTGGCGGGACAGAACACCACGGTGAATACGCGGCCCGCTTATCAACGCCCGGCCAGCGAGCCCACGACAATCGGCCGTCCTGTGACGGTCACCCGCCCCATCCCGGTGAGTGAGCCGGTGATCGGCGGTGGTTTCCGCACCGAAACTGCCCGGACCACCAGCAACTTCAGCAGCCAGCCGAGCTTGAACTCGGCTCCCCGCCAAACCGTGACGACCCCCAGCCGGTCGTTTCAATCCCCGGCCATAAACCCGGCTCCCAGCATCGCTCCGTCGCGACGCTCCTTTACCGCCGAGGAATACAATGTCCGGTCCAGCACATCGCGCGGCGAGGAAGCGCGGAGCACTCGTACCAGAATTAATCCCTCGGTGAACGCTCCCAGCGTGAACACCCCGTCGCCGACCCGTCAGCCGGGCATTTCCGCGCCCCGAATCAATCCGCCAGCGCGCTCCTCGGTGG
>ERZ761602.6934-NODE-6934-length-12344-cov-8.506876_pt1 | contig 12344 bp, 8 predicted proteins | sample MGYA00512165_ERZ761602 | MGnify/ENA primary metagenome ERZ761602 (study PRJEB28899, sample SAMN02445085) | bioreactor sludge metagenome | biome: EBPR sludge; isolation source: Thorneside wastewater treatment plant | place: Australia: Brisbane, Thorneside... | reverse complement strand
AGGATCTCGTTGGCGATGACGTCGAGCTTCTTCTGCGCCTCGCCCTGCACGTTGCCGCTGCCCGCGTCCCCCAGGACGCCCGCGAGCGCGCCCTTGCCCACGGCGATGGAAATGGCCTTCACGGCGCGCGCGACCACCTCCACGAGCAGGCGCAGGTCGGCGGGGATGGCGTGGCGCTGCCACTGTTCGTCGATGAGGAAGCGGGAAAGGGAGACGTTTTGCATGGGGGGCGGCGGCGGGTTGGGCTCGAGAGCCCGATTATCTCAAATGCCGGCACGGTCAAAGGGGACATTGCCCAAGGCTTGGGGAATCGGGCCGTTTCGCGCTTCAGGGCGTGGGGCCTTTCGCCTTGATCGCTTGCAGGATCTCGATCATGCTGGTCGTGTTCTCAATCCTCTGGGTTGTGAATTTCAGCCGCTTCTCTTCATTCAGACTGATCGACAGGAACTCGATAGCCGCTTCGACATCATTCGGGGATCGAGCCGAGTTGCAAAATACGTCGGGGTGCCCCAGTTGCCACGACGGATTGGCCGGATCCTGCTTCTTCAGAGGCAGGTCCCGGCCCGTATAGGCCTCCTTGCCTTGCTTTCGCTGCACCGCCGGGGTCGGGGTGAAGCCCGGCCGGCTGAAGTAGCCCGGCTTGATCGCCATCACCTGCCCGGGATTCAAGTTGTCCAGCTTTTCGATCGGGAACCGGAACGTCCCGTCCTTGCCCGTGTACATGCCCCGGGTACGCCGGCAACGATGGGTCAGCACCGCCATGCTCTCGAGCCGCTCGTAGTAGATCGCCACCACGTACGCCCCCACGATGGGCTCCTTCGTCTCGTCGTCGTACACCCGGCCCGTCAGGTCGAAATCGGGTTTGCCGAAGGAAAGCGGATTGCCGCCGGCAGAAGCCGCGGTGGCCGGCAGGACCAATGACAACGACAGCAGGGCACCCGCCACGAAGGACTTCACCATTTCGTTTCCCATCGTCATCTCCATTCTCGTCACATCGACTCGATCCGCCAGATGCCGTCCTCGCCTCGCATCAGGTAGATCATGAATATCTGCTTGGTGCCGCTCACCATCCGGGACATGACGACCTCGGCCGAGCTCTTCGAGAAATTGATGCTTTCGACGGTGCCCAGTTGATTGGCAATGGCCGGCAGGTCCGTCCCGAGCTTGATGAATATGTCGTCATAGGTCGATCGGACGTGCCCGAAGAACAGGTTGAGCGCCAGCTCGTTCGTTCCCGCCTTCAGGCGGTTGATCGTGTCCGTCAGCGCGCCCTTCACTTGGTTGTACTTCACCACCGAATCCTCGATATGCACCTGCCTCGAGGTGGTGTAGATCACGGTCCCGGCCGCGTCCTTGAAGGTGAAGCGCGGGCTCGCGAGCCCGGCGCCGTTGTAGGTCGCCTGCACGCCGGCGGCCGGCATGCCCGGCGAGGTGATGTCCACCGTCCCGTTGCCGTCCACGTCGATCTCCACGCTGCCCACGGGCGTGCCGCCCCCGCCGCCCAGCGTGAAGATCACCGTGTGGGGGGCGATGCCGTCGGGCTCGTCAGAACGCGATGTTCCCCACCGCCTTCTGCACCGGAAGCGGGTAGGCGCCACCATTCGCGCCTTGCGCACCGATCGGCGGATCGGGCTTGTCATGGCAATGGGCGCCGACAAAGCGGTAACCGAACCGGAGGAAAGAAGCGTTCGTCCCGCGGACCTGCTTGAGCGGCGTCGTCATCGAAGTGGGTACACCCGTCTCGTACTCGATCGAATTGTTCGCCGTACCTAGAGGGCCTGGAGGGAAGAATTGGTACAACTGGACGTCGAACGCGTGCTCCCGGGTGTCCTCTGTCAGTACCGCCAAACGGTAATACCCGCCTGCCGGGATGTTGAACGTGCTTGCGAGGGGGCTGTAATCCGAGAGCGGATAGGCAAAAGGCGGCTTGAATGCCACGCTGGAACGCTCCCAGGCTTGCGGCCCGAGATTCGCCGGGTTGAACCCGGCGTCGCGGATGGCGGTTTCGATCGCTGCGGGCACCGTTCCATCCGAGTTGAGCGCAACCCAGGATCCGTTGAAGCACCCCACCGAGTCGGTCAGGTTGTAGACGGTCAGGTAAGTCGGTTCCGGCACGTTCTTCGTCGTCACCACCACGGCATCGGCTTCACTGCCTAGCGCGCCCCGATAGACCACCTGCAGGTACAGGTCCGTCACGTTGAGCGGGATCGCCTCGGAGAACGTGAAATGGAACTCCTGGGGAGCGGCGCCGGACACCAGGCTCGCCGACGTGACGGGCGAGCCGTCCGGCAGCGTGACGCCGGAGGACACCACGATGTCCTCCGTGGCGCCGCGGCAATCGGCAAGCACCCGGCCCGCCGTTCCGCAATCGCCGCTCAGGTCGGTCGAATACGTCGTCTTCATCCGCCGGAACTTCGCCACCGCCACGAGCCTTCCGCCCGTCATGTCCTGCGCCGAACCCGGACCCGTGCCGATCGGCGGGGGGGTATTGGCGAGCTTGAGCTTCACCTTCGTGAATCCGCTGGCGGAGTCGGTCGGGGAAAACTGGAGTTGGTCCATGGCGGCGTAGACGCCGTCGTCGGGAAGGGTGATCTGCATCGAGCCGCGGAAGAAGAAATCGACAAATCCAGCGCTATAGGCAACGGCCCTCGGAATCAACAGATTCACTCGGTCATCATAGTTGCGCTTCGTCAGCGTGTACTGGCGCTTGAAGCTCGGCAGACCAGGCACCAACCCAACGAATACCCCTTCAGTTGACATGGAGATGGGATCCAGCGAATTGGTCAGGTCATCCGGCACCGCTCCCATGAGGTACGTTGCCGCTATCCCGAAGTTGCCTGAACTGTCCCGCATCCTGCCGTAGCTGTTGGGTGAAGGCGCGGGAAGCTCGTAGGAAGAGTTGCCGATGTTGGACTCGACAGTGAAAAAGCCTCGATTGGAGTAGTCGGCGAGCCCGGCATAGCGTGTGTCGCCGTTGGGTCCAAGTCGCGTGCTCCAGTAGTCGCTGTACCGAGTGAAGCGTGGTATTGGATAGGCATTGTTGTATGGCAGTTCGGGAAGCTGGCCCTTCGTCGAGATGAGTTGGAGGCCATCAAAGACGTACTCCGATGCCCTGCGAGCACGGGCGTCCACGTACTTTTCGTAGCCGGTATTCATGACCCCGTGCCCTTCATTTCGTACGTGCTGTGGCTGCCCCATGTCCTGAATGGCATGCATGACGTTTCCCAACGCCCGGAAGGTCGTCGCCCAGTAGAAGCGGCGCATTTCCTCATGCGTGAAGGTATAAGGGCCGACCTGTCGCCCAAGTGGATTTCCGGACTTGTCCGTCAGTGTCAACGCGCGCCACATCGCTTCCCTGGCATCGAGTACGGAGTAGTGATTCCTCCTCGAGGAGTACTCGGGCGGAAGTGCCGAGAACGGATCAAGGCTCCCGAGCGACCACTGGGCGGAGTCGAACCGGGGTGTTTCGCCAAAGCAAAACCCAGAATAGGCGCGACCGTAGGTTGGTCGGCTGGTCACCGGGTCAAGGAAATGGTTGCAGAAGCGGTTCATTAGCGGGGGAAACGGGTCATCTTCGGGATTCTTGATGAAGCGTTGAGCAATTCCGGCCCCGTCGTCTTCGCGTATCGCACCGCGCATGAACCAACCTGGTAGGCTCTCAACCTCTGCTTCCAGGCGAATCCTTCCAAGCGCCTCTCGCTCGTAGCTCGAAGTCCGGAGCGCAAATATTTGCAAGCCAGAGAAATTGAAATGAATGGTGCCGCTTTCAGCAGCGAATGGTTGTCTGGAATCTTGGACAAGCCACGGAATCAGCCCCACTTCACGCCTTATCGTACTGACTTGACCCGCCAGTGACGATCGCGCAACGCTGGCACTGGTAATTTCCGCATGCGTAGCCACTTCGTAACCGTAGGAGGCAGTAGAAGCCGTCGCAATAGCGAGCGCGCACGCAACCACTCGTGGTGCAATGTTCATTGCTCGCCTCTGAAATTTTCCTCGCGCGTGCGCGCATTCGCCCTCTTCATCGCCTCCCGCTCTCCCAGCTCTACGAATTCGATGTCGAAGAGGTGTCGATCCGCAGCTATTCGCTCCTGACGATTGTTCGCAAGCCTCAAGGATTCGAGATGAAGGGTTCGCCAAAAAGGGATGAAAATTCTCTTGTCTGCCTCACAACTGATCAGGAATGGATCCGGCAGTGCCTTGAACCTTTCGGCCCTCGATCCCGTAGCTGGCACCAGGACAATTGCCAGGTCGCCAACGTTGCCTTGCGGTGATGTCTGATAACCCGGCGCGATGGCCCACACCTCCCTACTCCTTCCCAACAGCAGCGGATCCCAGTTACCGGTAAAGCTCGACAATTTGAATCGTCCTCGCTCGTCGGTAACGGCCGCTTCGGCGTGATAGCAGCGTGTGGTCTGCTGTACGGGCATCACCGAGGTTCCGGTCCACGCAGCAGCGACATGCACCCCCGCCATGGGTTTGCCCGTCGATCCGTCGATGACGGTGCCTTGCGCGGCGTAGACGTTGTACAGACCGAAAGCGAGGACACCCCCCGCCAGCCATGCAAATTGCCTGATCGTGATCTTCATCGGCGTTCCTCTACATGCTCTCGACGCGCCAGATGCCGTCGGCGCCACGGATGACGTTGATGGTAAAGGCGGTCAACCCCTCGCTGGTTTCGCGCACGACGACCAGTTCGCCGCGATTGCCTGAAATGGTGCCTCCGCGCAGTTGTCCCAGTTGCCCCGCCACACTCGCCAGGTTCGATCCGATCTGTCCGAAGAATTCCTGGTAGCCCGTCCGCTGGCTCTCGATGAACAACCCGCTGGCCGCTGTGCCGTTGCCGGCCGAAAGTCGCGCGACCACGTCCGTGTAGACACCCTTCAGCAGGTTGTACTTCACCACCGGATCCTCGATATGCACCTGCCTCGAGGTGGTGTAGATCACGGTCCCGGCCGCGTCCTTGAAGGTGAAGCGCGGGCTCGCGAGCCCGGCGCCGTTGTAGGTCGCCTGCACGCCGGCGGCCGGCATGCCCGGCGAGGTGATGTCCACCGTCCCGTTGCCGTCCACGTCGATCTCCACGCTGCCCACGGGCGTGCCGCCCCCGCCGCCCAGCGTGAAGGTCACCGTGTGGGGGGCGATGCCGTCGGGCTCATCCACGCTCACGGTGAAGGGGGCGGCCGTGCCCGATGCGCTCACGGTGATCGCGCGGCTGGCGGTGGCCCCGTCCTGTGTGGTCACCACCAGCGTGATCGTGTTGGCGCCGGCCGACAGGGGTACGTCGTTCACCAGGAAGTATCCGCTGGCGCTGACCGTGGCGAGGATTCCGTTCACCGTCACGCCGGAATTGGGCGGGGCCAGGATCGTTCCCGTCACCACCACGCTGTCCCCGGTCACCGTCGAGCCGTCCAGGCCCGCCGTGGGCGTGATGGCCAGCGAAGGTGCGGCGCCCACCGTGATCGCGACGGCGGTGGACGTCGCCTTGGAGGTACGCGTGTCGGTCGCGCGGGCGGTAAGGCTGTAGTCGCCTTGCGCCACGCCCGTCCACTCGAACGTGTAGGGGCTGGATGTGACCGTGCCCACCACCGCCGTGCCCTGCAGGAATTCCACCTTGGCGATGCCCGCGCCCGCGGCCGCCGTGGCGCTCGCCGTGATCGAGACCGTGGCCGGGGACGTGTAGGACGCGCCGGTGGCGGGCGTGGTGATGGCCACCGTCGGCGGCTGGGCCGGGCCGACGGTCACCGTCACCGGCGGCGAGAAGGCCATGCCGCCCGCGTTGTCCGTGGCCACGGCCCGGAGGGAGTAGGCGCCGGGCTCGGAATTGAACCAGTTTCCGCCGAAGGGGCTGGCGTTGCCGATGTCCTTCATCGCGCCGTTCGCGTAGTAGGCGATGCTCGCGATCGACTTGCCGGAGGCCGGCGTGGCGCCGGCCGCCATCGCGATGGTCTCGGGCGCGATGAACGTGGCGCCTTCCAGTGGCGCCGTCAGCACGACGGCCGTGGGAGGCGTCGCACCGTTGGGATTCACGATGAAGCGGATCGCGGGCGTGAAGGTGGTGTGGCCCTGGTTGTCGAGGGCGCTCGCGAAGAGGATGTGCACGCCGGGGGCGAGGGCCGGAAGGCTCCAGGGCTGGAAGGCGGTGGCGCCCGTCACGTTCCAGAACTGGTAGCCGCCGTCCAGGTAGATGCGAACCTGCGTGAGCTGGTTGCCGGCCGCGGCGGCGGCGTTGAGCGTTACGGACGCGCCGCTGTAGGTGCCGGCCGCGGACGCCATGAACATGGCGCCGTCCGCGATGCCCGTCAGCGTGACGGTCGGCGGCGTGACGGGATCGGCCACGTTCAGCGTCACCGGGGACGACTGGCTGGCGTTGTTGCGCGCATCGCCGCCGTAGGATGCCGAGATCGAATGCACGCCGGCCCCGAGTGCCGTCGTGGCCAGTTGCGCGCTCGCGCCGGCCACCGCGACGCTGCCGAGGGTGGCCGCACCGTCCATGAAGGTGACGGTGCCCGTGGGCGCATTGCCGGCGATGGTGGCGGCAAGCGTCGTGGTGGTCCCCACGGCGGATGGGTTGGGCGTGATGGCGAGGGTCGTCGTCGTGTCCTTCGATTCGTTGATCTTGGTGACGAAGCCGCTCGCCCCGATGGGAATCACGCCCTGGAAGGCGCCCGCGGTCGTGGGAAAGCCCGATTGGTCGGTGATCCCGGCGACATACACCGAGCCCACGACGTCCACGGCGATCCCGTTGGCGATGGGCGTGCCTACGCCGTTGGGCGGGCCGTCCGCGGTGGCCGTCCCGTGCAGGTACGTGGAGTACAGCAGGCTCGCGCCGTCCGGCGAGAGCTTGGCGGCGAAGATGTCGGCGCCCGAGCCGAAGGGGGTGGCTTGCAGGGACTTCACCATCGGGATCTGCGTGGCGCCGGTGAGGCCCGCGACCCAGGTTGCGCCGGTGGCATCCACCGCGATGCCGTTGGCCCGGGTTTGCGATGCCGAGCAGAAGCTGTTGACGCAACGGCTGCCGCCCAGCCGGGTGAAGTAGGCCAGGCCGCTGCCCGCCGCGTTCAGCTTGGCGACGAAGGCGTGGATGTTGCCGCTGTTCGGATTGCCGTTGCCGAAGGACGTGACCGCGCCCGCGTAGTTGGGGATGGTCGTGGAATCCGTGACCCAGCCGCTCACGTACGCGTTGCCCGCGGCATCCAGCGCGATGCCGCTGGGATAGGCCTGCCCCGCGTTGCCCAAGTAGGTGGTGTAGACCGCGCCGGTGCCCGAAGGGTTCACCTTGGTCACGAAGGCGGCCGCCCGGCTGGCGTTGTTGGGGCTGGGCATCGTGGGCTGGAAGGCGCCGGGAGTGACGGGCAGGTCCATCGAGTACGTATTGCCCGCGACGAAGGCGTGGCCCGCGGCGTCCACGGCCACGGCCTGCGCCTGGTCGGGCAGCGTGAAGCCGGAGCCGCCCAGCAAGTACTCGTACAGCGGCATGGCCCCGTCCGCCGACAGCTTCCACAGGTTGCGGCCGCCGACCGCGTAGGCGGAGCCCGCGGCGTCAACGGCCAGGCCCTCCAACGGGGCGGGAACATAGGTGCCGTAGGCCAGGCCTGTTCCGTCGGTGTTGAGCCGGACGAGGAAGCCCAGGGTCGCACCGGGGGCGAGCGAGGCCGCGTACCAGGCTCCGGGCGTCGTCGGGAAGTCCGTCGCCGTGGTGTGGCCGCCCACGTAGGCGTGGCCTGTCGCATCCACGGCGAGCGTGGTGGCCTCGGAGCCTTGCGCTTGCGGGAATCCGTCGCCGTAATCGAGCACGCTGCCCGTGAGGTAGGTGGAATGGAGAATGCCGGTGCCGGCAGGGTCCAGCTTGGCGACGAAACCCATCAGCGGATCGCCAGGCGGCGCCGTGCGGCGTGGCGCGCCCGCCGTGGTGGGGAAATCGGCCGCGTAGGTCCAGCCGGCCACGAACGCTTCGCCGCAGCGACTCAGGGCGATGGCGTTGATGCCGGAGCCATTGCCCGCGGCGCCCAGGTACGTCGAATAGACGAGTACCGGGTCGATGACGAGCGGGCGGGCGCGATCGTAGCGGCCGAGCGCGAAACCCACCTGCCGGGATGCCAGCAGGCGATAGCGCGCGTCCACCGGGCGGCGCTCGCCGTCGATCTCCTGGTAGGCCACGGGGCGCTTCTGCACCAAGCGCCCCCCAACCGTTTCCATCACCAGGTCGCCCGCGTCGTCGAGGAAGAGCCGGCGGGCGCCCTCCACCGCGAAGCGGATGCGGCGGGGATCGGCGCCGGGCGCCACCACGAAGTCGTATTCCAGCGAACCCTCGCGGCCGTACAGCACCTCGTCGATGCCGGGATACAGGTTCTCGTATCGCACCCGGGCGAAGTGCGGAACGTGCGTTCGCCACGATGACGGATCGCGACCGGCCAGATAGTGACTGCGACGGGCCAACGGCTGCTCGCCGCGGACGAGTGGCGAATCGTTGGCGCCGAGCAGGCGAAGGCGGATGGCCACCGGATCGGATTCGCCCCTTGCCGGCGCCTCGCGGCGATTCGCCGCAGGAAGCGCGAGGACCCTTTCGGCGGGCGTGAGGAAGAGCTGGTAGCCCGGACCGCGCGCGAGGTAGCGGACGGCCCCGTGGGCCTGGCCCCGGTTTTCCTCGAAGGTGAGCGGCAGTCGTTCCAGGGTGGCGAGCGCGGTGGCCCGGCCCGCCTCGGCGAGCGGCGGTGTCGTGGCGCAACTGTCGGCGCCATCGACCGCGAGGTACTTCGCTTCGGAAACGGTGCTCTTGCCCAGGCTGTCGACGGCTGTGGCGGTGATCGCGTAGCCGCCGGACGGAATGCCGGTCCATTCGAACGCGTAGGGTGGCACGGTGGGCGCGGCCAGCAGTGTCGTGCCGGCGCGGAACTCGACGCGCGCGATGGTGGCGGGCGCGCTGGCCGAGGCGCTCGCGGCGATCTGGAGCGTTGCCGGTGCCGTCGCGACGGAATTGGCCGAAGGCAAGGTGAGCGACACGCTGGGCGGGGGGGTCGGAGCCGCCACCGTCACGTTCACCGGGGCTGTCGTGGTGGATGACCCCTTGTTGTCCGTCGCCTTCGCCGTCAGCGAATACGCCCCCGCCGCGACGCCGTTCCACGCGAACGTGTAGGGCGAGGTCGTGTCCTGCCCGAGCAGGGTGGACCCGTTGAAGAACTCCACCTTGGAGATCGTCGCGCCGCTTCCCGGCGTGGCGGTGGCCGCGAGCGCGATGTTGGCGGGCGGCGTGAACGTGGCGCCCGGTGAAGGCGAGGTGAGGCTGACCGTGGGTGGTGGTGGCGCCGTCACGGTGATGGTGCGGGTGCCGGAATCGGTGGTCATCCCGCGGCTGTCGATGGCCCGCGCCTTGATCGTGTACGTGCCGGCGGTGACGCCCGTCCAGGTGACGGAGTAGGGCGAACTCGTGTCCGAGGCGATCAACGTGGAGCCGTTGTAGAACTCCACCCGGCTGATGGTGGCGCCGGCAGAGGCGCTCGCCGTGGCGCTGACAGTGATGCTGGCGATGGCCGCGAAGGTGGCGCCATTGGCCGGGGCGGACAACGCCACCGTGGGGGGCGAAATCGTGGCGATGGTGATGGACCGCGCGGAGGACGTGCGGCTGCCGGTGGCGTCGTAGGCCTTGGCCGTGAGCGAATACGTGCCGTTGACGGCGTGATTCCACACCGTGGTGTAGGGGCCGGGGGCATTGACCGTGGCGATCAGGGTGCTGCCGCCCCGGTAGAACTCCACCTTGGTGATCGTGCGGCCCGAAGTGGGCGTGGCGTTGGCGCTGATCGTGATGGACGCCGGGTTCGCGAATGTGGCCCCGGCCGCGGGCGCCGTCAGCGAGACGGTGGGCAGGGCGAAGGCGGGAAGGGCGAGGACCCCGAGGAGGGTGGCGGCGAGTCGTGCGATGCGAGACGGCGTGAACAAGGGCGCTCTCCGGAAGGAAACGGGTGCGCCGGCTCATTCGTTGTGGGATGACGACCGGGCCTTGCGGCGTGGAGGGCCGCCCGGGATCGGTGCGAGGCTTGTGCCGCCCCGCTAACGATCGTTAGGGACGATAGCACGGCGCGGGCCGTGCGGACAACGCGGGACCGGAAGCCGGGGTCAGGTGCGATGTCGTACCTGACCCCGGGGGTCTAGGTGCGGCCGCGTGCCGACGGCTTGGTTCGCTTCTCGGGGCTGCGCGAAGCCTCGGCCGCAGGAAGGTAGGCGGGCAGCTCCTGCCGAAGCACGTGGCGAAGGGTTTCCTCGGTGAGCGGCGCTTGAGGTGCCGCCATGGAGGCGCGCAGCGCCTCATTCATGAGGGTCTGGTACCCGATGCCGCCCGATTCCGCGCGGGCGCGGAAGGCCGCCAGGACGTCGTTGTCGATGAAGATGGTGATCCGCGTCTTTCCGCGGGACGGCACCACGGCACCGCGCTTGGCGCGGGAGAAATCGTATTCACGCCTCATAGCGCTTCCTTTCGCTTCCCGTGGCCCGACGCGCCGGGCGGAAGTTATCCCGGGACTTGGCCGGATCGAACTCGAGGGTCAAAGGGATTATACATATTCTGTATGCATATCCCTTTCAACGCACCGTTGGCCGATTCGCTGACATGTCCCGCGACCGAGGCGGATCCGGCGAATCAAGCACCGTAACCCGTCGCCGAAGTCACCGTCCCCGCGCCAGCATCGCCGCCGTGCCCACCACCAGCGCGCCCCCGGCGAGCTGCGCGGCGCTGAGCGTTTCGCCGAGCACGATCCAGGCGAGGACGGCGGTGAAGACGGGCTCGAAGGTGGAGACGACCGAGGCGGTGGAAGGCCCCACGCGCTTCAGGCCCGCGAAGAAGGCGAGGATGGCGACGACGCTGCCCACGACACCGAGCGCGGCGATGGAGGCCCAGCCCCAGGTCGTGGCGGGCAGGCGGGTCTCGATGAAGAGCGAGGCGATGGCCAGCGTGCCCGCGGCCGAAAGGCAGATGACCGTGGTGCTCGCGAGGGCGTCGGTGCCGGAAAGTTCGCGCGATCCCACCAGGATGTAGACGGAATAGATGGCCGCCGCGGAAAGGCCCAGCGCGATGCCCGTGGGCGTTCCCGATCCGCCGCCCAGCATGAGGGCGAGGCCGGCGAAGCTGGCGACGAGAAGCGCGACGCGACGCGATGTGAGGCGCTGCCCGAGGAAGATCGCGGACAGGATCACGACCAGCGTGGGATACGCGTAGAGCAGCAGCGCCACCAGGCCCGCGGAGGCGTAGTGCAGCGCGGTGAAGAAGCACGCCGCCTGGCCCACGTAGCCGATACCGCCCATGCCGATGGCGAAAGCGAGCGGTCGGCCCCGGGGAAAGGGCCGGCCCGTGGCCACCATGAAGGCCGCGAGCGCGAAGCCTGCGATCGCGAATCGCCCCGCCAGCAGGCCCGGCACGTTGGCCCCGGCCGCGAAGGCTCCGCGCGCGAAGATCGCCATCGACCCGAACGCGCAGGCCGACAGCAGGATCAACGCGATGCCGGAACGGAAATTCGGGGATGGGTTCAAGGTCGTCTGGGGTCAGGTGCGAATTGGGGTCAGGTGCGACATCGCACCTGACCCCAATTCGCACCTGACCCCGAATTTCAGAGGCGGTCGACGCGCTTGGCGAGGCGTTCGACGTCGTCGCGAAGGCGGCTCACGTCCTCGACGAACGCGGCGACCTTGGCGCGCGAGGCGAGGATGGGCGCCTCCTCGGTGGCGTACTCGGCGGCGGAGGTGGCGAGGCGCGAGGCAGCGTCCTTGCCCCAGCCGGCGGCGGCGCGGGCGGCACCCACGGCGCGGTTGGCGGCGGCGTCGCCCACGAGCTTCGACAGGTCCTCCTCCACGTCCCAGCGCAGGTGCTGCGCGAGGAACGCGAGCTCGGCGGCGAGATCGGCATCGCCTTCCATCGCCACCTCGCGGATGGCGGCCTCGTCCCGCGCGGCGAGCCGCGGCAAAAGGAAGGGCGACAGGCGCGCGGTGAGCTGGACCTCGGCACCCTCCACGGCGGGCAGCACCTCGCCCGTGGTCTGCACGGTGAACGCGAGATCGAGCGGGCCGACGAGGAAGCGCGCGGTCTTGCCGGCGTGGCACGCGAGGCGATCGCGCGACAGGGGCGCGGCCCCCGTCAGGCGATTGGCGAAGGCCGCGGCGGCCTCGACGGGGCGCGGGCCGATCATCGCGATCGCTTTCCCGACTTGCCCGACTCGCAGGGCACGCACGAAGCCCCGATCACGGCTTGAAGCCCCGGTGCAGCGCGACCACCCCCAGCGTGAGGTTGTGGTAATCCACGCGCACGAGGCCCGCGGCTTCCATCATGCCCTTGAGCGTCTCCTGGTCCGGGTGCATGCGGA
>ERZ761602.6933-NODE-6933-length-12345-cov-6.498129_pt1 | contig 12345 bp, 9 predicted proteins | sample MGYA00512165_ERZ761602 | MGnify/ENA primary metagenome ERZ761602 (study PRJEB28899, sample SAMN02445085) | bioreactor sludge metagenome | biome: EBPR sludge; isolation source: Thorneside wastewater treatment plant | place: Australia: Brisbane, Thorneside... | reverse complement strand
GCCACCGGCAACCAGGACCTCTCCGGCCGCACCGAGCAGACGGCGTCCAACCTGCAGCAGGCCGCGAGTTCGCTGGAGCAGCTGACCGGCACCGTGGGCACCACCGCCGACTCCGCGCGCACCGCCAACCAGCTCGCCGCGTCCGCCGCCGACGTGGCGCAGCGCGGCGGCGCCGTCGTCTCGCAGGTCGTCTCGACCATGGACGAGATCCACGGCGCGTCCAGGAAGATCGCCGACATCATCGGCGTCATCGACGGCATCGCCTTCCAGACCAACATCCTGGCGCTCAATGCCGCGGTGGAGGCGGCGCGCGCCGGCGAGCAGGGCCGCGGCTTCGCGGTCGTCGCCGGCGAGGTGCGCTCGCTGGCCCAGCGTTCCGCCGAGGCCGCGCGCGAGATCAAGGGCCTGATCCAGGCCAGCGTCGAGAAGGTCGACGCCGGCAGCCGCCTGGTCGCCGACGCCGGCTCGACGATGAACGAGATCGTGGCCAGCGTGCAGCGCGTGAGCGACATCATCGGCGAGATCAGCGCCGCGGCTTCCGAGCAGAGCTCGGGCATCGCGCAGGTCAACGGCGCGGTCACCGACCTGGACCGCATGACGCAGCAGAACGCCGCGCTGGTGGAGCAGTCCGCCGCCGCCGCCGAGAGCCTGAAGGACCAGGCGCAGAAGCTGGCCGAGGTCGTCGGGCGCTTCGAGCTGGGGGGCGCGGGCAGCACCGCCGCCGCGGTGGCGGCGCCGGCGCTGTCGTCGACGGTGGACCCCAAGCCGGCGCCGGCGGTCCTGACCGCCTCCAGGCCGGCGCAGGCGGCCAAGCAGGCACTGGCGCGCGTATCGGCGGTGGCGAAGGCCACGACGCGGGTCGTCGCGGCCGCGACACCGGCCGCCATCGCGGCGCCCGCATCGCCCAAGGCGCCCGACCGGCCGCCTGCCGATGCCTCGGGGCCGGCCCCGGCGAAGGCGGCCCCCGCCGCCAGGGACGACGACGACTGGGAGACCTTCTAGTCGGCGCAGCGCCGGGACGAAGCCCGGCGCCCCCTCATACGGCTTCGCGTTCAACGCGCTAATCGCGTTGCTTCGCCTCGCCGTGCGTCAGCACTGTCTTCGGCTTCGCGCCTCGTTATCGCATTGAATGCGAAGCCGTATCACACCGCGCCGGCGCGGCGCAGCGTCTCCAGCACCGGCCGGCGCAGCACCTCGCGCAGCCCCCACCAGCCCGCGGCCAGCGCCAGCAGCGCGCCGGCCACGGTGCCGGCCAGCGGCACCCAGGGCGACGGATTCCAGGCGAATTCGAAGGCGTAGCGCGCGAGCAGCCAGCCCACCGTCACCGCGGCCACCGAAGCCAGCAGCCCGGCCAGCGCGCCGACCCCCAGCAGCTCCGCGCGCTGCACCTGTGCGAGCAGGCGGCCGCCGGCGCCCATCGCGCGCATGATCGCGAATTCGCGCGCCCGCGTCTCGCGCGTGGCGCTGATCGCCGCGAACAGCACCACCAGCCCGGCGGCCAGCGTGAAGCCGAACAGGAATTCGATGGCGCGGATCACCTGGTCCAGCACACGCTGCACCTGCGCCACCGAGGCCGAGACGTCGACATTGGTGATGTTGGGGAAGTCGCGGCTGAGCCGGTTGTCGAAGCCGGCCACCGGCGGCGCGCGGAAGGCGCTGATGTAGGTCACCGGCACGTCGTTCATCTCGCTGAGCGGATAGATGACGAAGAAGTTGACGCGCATCGAGCCCCAGTCCACCTTGCGCAGGCTGGTGATGCGCGCCTGGCGCACCTGGCCGGCGATGTCGAAGCTCATCGTGTCGCCGAGCTTCAGGCCCAGCTCCTGCGCCAGGCCGTCCTCCACCGACAGGCCCTCGGCCTCGTCGGCCGTCCAGCGCCCGCCGACCAGCTCGTTGTGCGGCGGCAGCGTCGCGGCATGGCTGAGGTTGAATTCGCGGTCGACCAGGCGGCGCGCACGCTCGGCCTCGAAGCTGTCGGCGCTGACGCTGCGGCCGTTGATCGCCACCAGGCGGCCGCGGATCATCGGGTACCAGTCGTAGCGCTCGACGCCGGCTTCCGTCAGCGTGCGGCGGAAGGCCTCGCCCTGGTCGGGCTGCAGGTTGATCACGAAGCGGTTCGGCGCATCGGGCGGCGTGGCCTGGCGCCAGCTGCCGATGAGGTCGGTGCGCAGCAGCACCAGCAGCACCAGCGCCAGCAGGCCGACCGCGAGCGCGCTGACCTGCAGCACCGCGAAGGCCGGCCGTGCCGCGATCTGGCGCGTCGCCAGCACCAGCCAGCGCGGGGCGCTCGACTCCGGCACCGCGCGGCGCAGCACCTGCACCGCGATCCACGACAGCAGCGCGAACAGCGCCACCGCGGCCGCGAAGCCGCCGACCGCGATCAGGCCCAGCTTGAGGTCCGACGACACCGCCATCAGCAGCGCGACGAAGCCGCCGGTGCCGGCCAGCAGCACGCCGATCGACGACGCCTTCAGGCCGCCGACGTCGCGCCGGATCACGCGCAGCGGCGGCACGCGCGCCAGCTGCAGCACCGGCGGCAGCCCGAAGCCCAGCAGCAGCGTCATGCCCACGCCCAGCCCGAACAGCGCCGGCCACCAGCCGGGCGCCGGCAGCTGGCTGTCCACCAGCCCGGCGAGCAGCCAGACGAAGACGAAGTGCACCGCCAGCCCGATCAGCACGCCGGCCGCGCTGGCCGCCAGGCCGACGAAGCCGAATTCCAGCGTGTAGGCGCCGGCGATGCGGCGCTGGCTCAGGCCCAGCACGCGCAGCATCGCGCAGTCGTCCAGGTGGCGCTGCGCGAAGTCGCGCGCCGCGATGCCCACCGCCACCGCGGCGAGCAGCGCCGACAGCAGCGCGACGAGGTTGAGGAATTTCTCGGCGCGGTCCAGCGTCTGCCGCATCTCGGGCCGGCCGCTGCTCAGCGACTCGACCTGCACGCCGCGCAGCGGCGCCTCGTGGATGCGCTGCTCGACGAAGCGCACGTAGTCGCGCACGACCGCGTCGCCACGCGCCGCGCCCATCGCATCCGGCGCCGCCACCGCGAGCCGGTAGTTGACTCGGCTGGCGGGCTGGATCAGCCCGGTGGCGGCCAGGTCGGCCTCGGCCAGCATCACGCGCGGCGCGAAGCTGGTGAAGCCCGCGCCGCGGTCGGGCTCGGTGACGATGACGCGCGCGATGCGCAGCTCGGCGTCGCCGAGCAGCAGCGCATCGCCGACCGCCAGGCCCAGCGCGTCGAGCAGGCCGGCGTCGACCCACACGCTGCCGGGCGCCGGCGCCGCAGCCTGCGTCACGACCGGGGCCTCGGGGCCATCGCGCAGCTGCAGCTGGCCGCGCAGCGGATAGTCGGCGCCGACCGCCTTGACGGCGACCAGGCGCGTCGCGCCGCCCATCGCATCGGGTGCACGCGCCATGCTCGGGAAGGTCGCGTTGACCGCCACGCGCAGGCCCAGCGCCTGCGCACGCTGCACCAGCTCGGCCGGCGCCGGCTTGTCGCTGCTGACCACCGCGTCGCCGCCCAGCAGCTGGCGCGCGTTGCGCTCCAGGCCGGTATTCAGGCGGTCGGCGAAGAAGCCCACCGCGGTCAGCGCCGCCACCGCCAGCATCACCGCCACCGCGAGCAGGCGCAGTTCGCCGGCGCGGAAGTCGCGCAGCGCCTGGCGCCAGGCCAGCGCGGCGACGGACGGGGCGCGGTGCGGCACGCGCCCCGACACCGCGGGATGCACAGGCTGGTCGGGCGGCGCGGCGGTCGTCGCGGGGGTGGCGCCGGAGGAGCCGGCGGGAGGCAGGACGCTGGACATCCCGCCACCTTAGCGGAAACCCGCAAGCGCCGGCGCGGTGGGCCGAATTGACCGTGCAAGGACGCTGAACGCCGGCCGGGCATCGCGGTGCTCCAATGCCTGCATGGACACCAAGACCCGCACCCTGCCCGCCCTCTTTCTCTCGCACGGTTCGCCGATGACGGCGCTGGAGCCGCGCGAGGCCGGTGCCTTCCTGCAGCGCCTGGGCCCGTCCATCACCCGGCAGTTCGGCCGCCCGAAGGCCATCCTGGCGATCTCGGCGCACAGCCTGACGCGCGAGCCGGTACTACTGGCTGCCGCGCGCCACGAGGCGGTCTACGACTTCGGCAACTTCGACGACCGCCTGTTCACGCTGCGCTACGACGTGGCCGGCGCCCCGGCGCTGGCCGAACGCGTGGCCGCGCTGCTGAAGGCGGCGGGCCTGCCCGCGCATGTCGTCGTCGACGGCGGGCTCGACCACGGCATCTGGACGCCGCTGCGTTATGCCTTCCCCGACGCCGACATCCCGGTGCTGCCGCTGGCCTGGCCGCCGGACTGGACGCCGGCGCAGCTGTTCGCGCTCGGCCGCGCGCTGGCGCCGCTGGCCGCTCGAGGACATGGGGCTCCGCCACTGTCCTCGACCCCCCCGGAGGGCGGGCCGGGTGCAACCCGGCCCCAGGGGCCCGCGGAAGGCGTGCTGATCGTCGGCAGCGGCAGCATCACGCACAACCTGCGGCGGGTCTTCGCCGGCGGCATGCGCCCGGTCGCCGAGCAACCGGCCACGCCGGAGAGCACGGCTTTCCGCGACTGGTTTGCCGCGCGCACCGCGACCGGCGACTGGCCCGCGCTGCTGGACTACCGCCGCCAGGCGCCGCATGCCGCGCTGATGCACCCGACCGACGAGCACCTGCTGCCCTTCTTCGTCGCGGCCGGTGCCGGGGGCGAAAGTGCCCCGGGGCGGCGCATCCACGCCAGCCTGACCTACGGCGACCTGGGCATGGACGCCTATGCCTTCGGCGCCGGCGCCGACGCGCTGGTGGACGACGAGGCGGCGGTCGCGGCCTGAGCGCCGCGCCGCGCCGAGCCGCGTCAAGGGGCTCAGCCGAGCCGGGCCAGCAGCTCGGCCTTCTTGGCGCCGAATTCGGCGTCGGTCAGCACACCCTTGGCGTGCAGTTCGCCGAGCTTTTCCAGCGTGGCCAGCAGTTCGGCGTGCTTCGCACCACCGGCCGGCGCGGCGGCACCGGGCTGCAGCTGCTGGGCCAGCACCTGGCCCAGCGCGACCCCGGCCCCGAGACCCATCGCATCGCCGACCGCGCCGCCGCCCGCCGCGGCCCCGGCGGCGAGCGTGGGCAGCGCCTGCCCGGTCTGGTACTGCACGAAGCGGCCCATGTCCGGGCCGACCATCGCCATGCCGATGCGCTGGTCCAGCAGCTTCTGCAGTTCCTCGGGCAGCGACACGCTCTGCACCGTCACCGCCTCCAGCACCAGGCCCAGCCGCGCGGCGTCGGCGCGGCAGGCCGCGAGCAGCTGCGCGGCAAACTCGACCTGGTTGGCCGCCAGGTCCAGGAAGGGCCGGCCGCTCTCGGCCACCGCATCGCCCAGGTGCTGCACCAGCAGCGCGCGCAGCGGCTCGTCCACCTCGTCGGCGGGCAGCTGCGCGCGCGTGCCCAGCACCTCGCGCAGGAAGGCCGCCGCGTCGCCGACGCGCCACGCGAAGTTCCCATGCGCGCGCACGCGCACGGCGCCGAAGTCACGGTCGCGCAGCGCCACCGGCTGGCGCGTGCCCCAGCGGCGGTCGAGCTGCTGGCGCGTGCTGAGGAAGACGACGTCGCTCTTGAACGGGCTCGCGAACAGCTTGTCCCAGTGGCGCAGGTTGGTCAGCAGCGGCAGCGTGGCCGTGCCCAGCCGGTGCCGGCCGGGGCCGAAGACATCGGCCAGCCGGCCTTCGTCGACGAAGACCGCGAGCTGGCCTTCGCGCACCGTGAGCTGGGCGCCGCTCTGGATCTCCTGGTCGCGCATCGGGTAGCGCCAGGCCACGAGGTTCTCGCCGCCCTCGAGCCACTCGATGACGTCGATGAACTGCTTGCGGATGAATTCGCCGAGGGCCATGGCCGCTGCCTCCAGAGCTGCGCTGAGCCGATCATAGGGACGGCGCCGGCGTGCGGCGCGGCGCGCGCCGTGCCAGGCTGCGCACCCCGCGCGACTGCGTGCGCCGTCAGGCCGCCGCCGCAGCGAAAACCTCGTCGAGCTGCTGGCGCCAGCCGGCCTTCGTGGCCGCGTCGACGAAGGCGGCCTCGAAGCTGTTGGCCGCCAGCTGCTTCGCCTCGGCCACGCCCAGCTGCGGCAGCGCCTCGAACAGCTCGACGAAGTTCTGGTTGACGTAGCCGCCGAAATAGGCCGGGTCGTCGGAATTGACCGTCACGCACAGCCCGGCCGCCAGCAGCTCCGGCAGCCGGTGCTGCGTCAGGGTCGGGTAGACGCAGAGCTTGACGTTGGACAGCGGGCACACCGTCAGCGGCACGCGCCGCGCCGCCAGGCGTTGCACCAGCGCCGGTTCCTCCAGGCAGCGCACGCCGTGGTCGATGCGCTCGACCTGCAGCACGTCCAGCGCGCTGGCGATGTATTCAGGCGGCCCCTCCTCGCCGGCATGGGCGACGACATGCAGCCCCAGCTCGCGCGCCCGCGCGAAGACGCGCGCGAATTTCTCCGGCGGATGCCCGCGCTCGCTGCTGTCCAGCCCGACGCCGATGAAATGCTCGCGCCAGGGCAGCGCCGCCTCCAGCGTGGCCAGCGCGTCCTCCTCCGGCAGGTGGCGCAGGAAGCACAGGATCAGCTTGGCACCGATGCGCAGCTCGGCATGTGCACGCCGGCAGGCATGGGCCAGGCCCTGGATCACGTCGCCGATGGGCACGCCGCGCGCGGTGTGCGTCTGCGGGTCGAAGAAGATCTCGGCATGGACCACGTTGTCGGCCGCCGCGCGCTCGAAATAGGCCCAGGCCAGCTCGAAGAAGTCGGCCTCCTTCAGCAGCACGCTGGCGCCGGCGTAGTAGATGTCCAGGAAGCTCTGCAGGTCGGTGAACGCATAGGCCGCGCGCAGCGCCTCGACGCTGGCATAGGGCAGCGCGACGCCGTTGCGCTCAGCCAGCCTGAAGATCAGCTCGGGCTCCAGCGAGCCTTCCACGTGCATGTGCAGCTCGGCCTTGGGCATGCGGCGCAGCAGCGCCGCCAGTTCGGTGCGGGACAGGTCCTTCATCGCGGGCTCGGCTTGATTTCGGGGGCGGTGCCTACACTGTACCCACGATGACCATCGCCACCACCGGCGCCGATGCCGAAACCGACCACCACCTCGCCACGCTGGCCAACGGCGTGCGCGTGCTGACGCTGCGCCAGCCCCACCTGGCCACCGCGACCGCCTGCGTCTTCGTCGCCAGCGGCAGCGCGCACGAGCGGCCGGCGGAATCGGGCATCGGTCATGTCGTCGAGCACATGGTGTTCAAGGGCACGGCGCGGCGCGACGCGCAGCGCATCAACCTGGACGCCGAGCGCCTGGGCGCCGAGGTCAACGCGCACACCGACAAGGACCACACCGCGCTGCACATACGCGGCCTGGCGGCGCATGCGGCCGACTTCGTGCAGCAGCTCGGCGAGCTGGTGCTGGAGTCCACCTTCCCGGCCGACGAGCTGGAGCGCGAGCGCCAGGTGCTGCTGCAGGAACATGCCGAGGACAGCGACGACCCGGTGGCCACCGGCTTCAAGCTCTTCGACCGCAGCTGCTTCGGCACCCACCCGGCGGCGCAGCCGGTGATCGGGCCGCGCCACAACGTGGAGCGCTTCCGGCGCGACGACCTGCTGGGCTGGGTGAAGCGGCAGTACAGCGGCGCCAATGTCGTGGTCGGCATCGCCGGTCCGGTCGATCCGGATGCGATGCTGCACGCCGCCGGGCAGGCCTTCGGCGCCCTGCCCGCCGGCGCGCCGCACCGCGTGGCGCCGCCCACCTACGGCGGCGGCATCGCGACGCAGCGCAGCGACGGCAGCAGCCAGACCCACCTGGTGCTGGGCTTCGGGCTGCCGGCGCTGGCCGACGAGGACGTCGCCGCCACCGTGGCCGCCGCGGTGCTGGGCGACGGCATGAGCTCGCCGCTGCTGCAGGCGCTGCGCGAGCGCGAGGGCCTGGCCTACCACGCCGCCGCGTCGGCCGACGTGCTGGCGGTCTGCGGGCAGTTCATCGTCGAGGCCAGCACCGCGCCCGGGCAGTTCGAGCGCGCGCTGGCCGCCGTGGCGCGGCTGCTGGCGCAGCATGCCGAGGCCGTTGACGCGGTGGACCTGGAGCGTGCGCGCAACCAGCTCGCCGTGCGCCTGCTGCGTGCGCGCGAACGGCCGCTGCGCCGGCTGGAGGACGCAGCGCTGGACCTCTTCACCTTCGGCCGCGTGCGCCCGCTGGCCGAGCGGCTGGCGGCCCTGCAGGCGGTGGACGCCGCCGCGGTGCGCGAGGCCTTCGTGCGCCTGCTCGCCGCCGGCCCCAGCGTGGCGGTCACGGGCGACGTGCCGCGCGGCACGCGCGACCGCGTGCGGCGCGTGCTCGGCGCGGCCGGCATCACGGCCGCGTGACCCGGGCACCGGCGGCGCCTGAGGCTCAGGCGCGCAGGTAGGCCAGCAGCCCGCTCATCGTGAACAGCCGCCGTGTATCGGCCTCCGGGATCTTGCGCCCGGTGCGCTGGCCAAGCGCGATGACGAAATTCAGGAAGTCCATCGAGTCCAGGTCCAGCGCCTCGCGCAGGTCCTCGTCGTCGCCCACGCTGGCCAGGTCGGCCTCGGGCGCGATGCCGGCCAGCACCTCGGCGGCCAGCGCACGGATCTCGTCGTCGTTCATCGGTGGAGCTTTCCTCAGAGTTGCACCGGCGACTGCAGCGCGCGGTCGATGGCGGCCAGCAGCTGGCCACCGAGGTGGCCGTCGCTGGCGCGGTGGTCGGCGGCCAGCGTGACGGTCACCTGCGGCCGCGCCACGACACGACCTTCCACCACCGCCGGCCGCTCGACGACGCGGCCGAAGCCGACGATGGCCACCTGCGGCGGGTAGATCACGCCGTACACGCTCTCGGCACCGCGGTCGCCCAGGCTGGTGACGGTGACCGTGGGGTCGGTCAGCTCGGAACTGCGCAGCCCGCCGGCACGCGCGCGCTGCACCAGGTCGCGCAGCGCGGTCATCAGCGCCGGCAGCGCCAGGCGGTCGGCGTCGCGGATCGCCGGCGCGACGAGGCCGCCGCCGCGCAGCGCGATCGCCCAGCCGACATGCACGCCGGCGCCGGCGCGGAAGGCGCCGTCCTCGTAGAAGCCGTTGAGCTGCGGCACCTGCACCAGCGCCAGCGCGCTGGCCTTGAGCAGCAGCGTCGCCGGCAGCAGGCGGTCGACCGGGTCGCGCTCGGCGTTGTAGGCGTCCAGCCAGGCCTGCGCGGCGGCGAAGTCGACCGTGCTGCTCAGGTAGTAGTGCGGAATCTCGCGCTTGGAGCGGCCCATCGCGGCGGCGATGGCCTGGCGCATCTGCGCCGGGTCGAAGCCGCCGCGGGCTGCGCGCGGCGGCGCGGCGGAGGGCGCTTCGGCGCGCGCGACGGCCGGCCGCGGCGCGGCCGTCGTCGCGGCGCGTTCGACGTCGACCAGCGTCACCGCACCGTCGGGCCCGGTGCCGGCCAAGGCGTCGGCGTCCAGCCCCAGTTCGGCCGCACGCCGGCGCGCGACCGGGGTCACGCGACCGCGCGCCGCAGCGGGGGCAGCCGCTCCCAGTGCAGGGGTCGGTGCAGGCGCCGGTGCGGGCGCCGGAGCAGGTGCCGGTGCAGGTGCAGGCGTCGGTGCCGGTACGGCCTTCGACGCGGGCGCGATTGCGGGTGCGGGTGCGGGTGCGGGTGCGGGTGCGGGTGCGGGTGCAGGCCCTGCCACCGGCGTGGCCGCGGCGGCCTCGCCGGCCACCTGCACGCGCGCCAGCACGGCACCCACCGGCAGCGCCTGGTCCAGCGGCGCCAGGTCCCCGATCACGCCGTCGAGAAAACACTCGACGTCGATCGCACCCTTGTGCGTCTCCACCACCGCGACCACGTCGCCCGGCTTGACGCAGTCGCCGGCCTTCACGAGCCACTGCACGACCTTGCCGGTCTCCATGTCGGCGCCCAGCGCCGGCATCGTGAAGTCGGCCATGGTCAGGCGCCCTGCCGCACCGGCAGCAGCGAACGCGCCGCCGCCACGATGTCGTCCACGCGCGGCAGCGCCGCCTCCTCCAGGTGCGCGGCATAGGGCACCGGCACCTCGCGGCTGCACACGCGCTTCACCGGCGCGTCCAGTTCGTACAGCGTGTCCTCGGCCAGGCGGGCCGCGATCTCGGCCGACAGCGAGCCGCTCTTCCAGCCCTCGTCGACGATGACGACGCGCCGCGTGCGCATCACCGAGGCGACGATGGTCGGCATGTCCAGCGGCCGCAGCACGCGCAGGTCGATGACCTCGGCGGCGATGCCCTCCTTGGCCAGCGCCTTGGCCGCCGCCAGGCACTTGGGCAGGCCGTTGCCGTAGGTCACCAGCGTCAGGTCGCCGCCGGCGCGACGCACCCTGGCGTGCTCGATGTCCACCGCATTCACCGCCGGGTCGAGCTCGCCCTCGGCGTTGTAGAGCACGATGTGCTCGAAGATCAGCACCGGGTTGGGATCGGCCAGCGCCGCGGCAAGCATGAAGCGCGCGTCCTCCACCGTGCCCGGCGCCAGCACCTTGAGCCCCGGGATGTGCGCATACCAGCCCTCCAGGCTGTGCGAGTGCTGGGCCGCCAGCTGGCGCCCGCCCCCGGTGGCCATGCGGATGACCAGCGGCACTGCACATTGCCCGCCCGTCATGTGCGGCAGCGTGGCCGCGTTGTTCATGATCTGGTCCAGCGCCAGCAGGCTGAAGTTGCAGGTCATGATCTCGACGATGGGCCGCAGGCCGGCCAGCGCGGCGCCGATGCCGATGCCGGTGAAGGCGTTCTCGGCCAGCGGCGTATCGACGATGCGCTCGGGGCCGAATTCCTCCAGCAGGCCCTTGGTCACCGCATAGCAGCCGCCGTATTTGCCGACGTCCTCGCCCATCACGAAGCAGCGCGGGTCGGCGAGCAGCGCGTCGCGGATCGCCTGCCGGCAGGCTTCCCGGTAGGTCATGCGCAGCGGGGCATTCATCGTGGGGCCTCCGCCGCCGGCTCCTGCACGACGCGGTTCATCAGCACGAAGCGCTCCAGTTCTTCCACCGGTTCCAGCGTGCCGGCCTCGGCAAAGGCCACCGCGCCGGCGATCTCGGCCGCCACGCCGGACTCGATGGACGCCGCCTCGTCGTCGGTCAGCTGGTGGTTGGCCACCATCCAGGCGCGCAGGCGTTCGACGGGGTCCAGCGGCTTCCAGCCCTCGACCTCGTCGCGCGTGCGGTAGGCCTGGGTGTCGAACATCGAATGCGCGCGGAAGCGGTAGGTGCGCGCCTCCAGGAAGAAAGGGCCGGCCCCGGAGCGGATGTGCTCGACGGCGCGCCGCGCCGCGGCCTCCATCTGCACCGGGTCCATGCCGTCCACGCGTTCGGCCGGCATGCGGTAGGCGCGCGCCTTGCGCCAGATCTCGGTCTCGACCTCGCTGTCCTCCAGCGGCACGCCCATCGCGTAGAGGTTGTTCTCGCAGACGAAGAGCACCGGCAGCTGCCACAGCTCGGCCAGATTCATCGTCTCGTGGAAGACGCCCTCGCCGACTGCACCCTCGCCGAAGAAGCAGGCCGTCACCGCGCCGCGGCCCAGGCGCCGGTCAGCCATCGCGATGCCGGCGGCCAGCGGCAGCCCGCCGCCGACGATGGCGTTGCCGCCGAAGAAGCGGCGCGCGACGTCGAACAGGTGCATGGACCCGCCGCGGCCGCGGCAGCAGCCTTCGAGCTTGCCCAGCATCTCGGCCATCAAGGGCGCCATCGGCACGCCGTGTGCCAGCGCGTGGCCATGTTCGCGGTAGGTCGCCACCACCGCGTCGCGCGCCGGGTCCAGCGCGCTGCACACGCCGACCGCCACTGCCTCCTCGCCGTCGTACAGGTGCAGGAAGCCGCGGATCTTCTGGGCCTGGTACAGCTCCACGCACTTGGCCTCGAAGCGGCGGATGCGCAGCATCTGCCGCCACAGGTGGTGCAGGTGGGCGCGGTCGAGGTGAATCTTTCCGGTCACGGCACGCCCTTCACTTCTTCTCGTCGCTTTCCAGCGTCGACAGGTCGCCTTCGGGCAGCCCCAGTTCACGCGCCTTCAGCAGCCGGCGCATGATCTTGCCGCTGCGCGTCTTGGGCAGGTTGGCGCGGAATTCGATGGACTTTGGCGCCACCGCGGCGCCCAGGCGTTTGCGCGCATGGCCCAGCAGTTCGCGGTTGAGCGCTTCGCTGGCCTCGAAGCCGGGCTTCAGCGCGACGAAGGCCTTGACGACCTCGCCCACCGTCTCGTCCGGGATGCCGATGACGCCGGCCTCGGCCACCGCCGGGTGCTCGATCAGCGCGCTCTCGACCTCGAAGGGCCCGATCAGGTGGCCGGCCGACTTGATGACGTCGT
>ERZ761602.6932-NODE-6932-length-12345-cov-9.681204_pt1 | contig 12345 bp, 11 predicted proteins | sample MGYA00512165_ERZ761602 | MGnify/ENA primary metagenome ERZ761602 (study PRJEB28899, sample SAMN02445085) | bioreactor sludge metagenome | biome: EBPR sludge; isolation source: Thorneside wastewater treatment plant | place: Australia: Brisbane, Thorneside... | reverse complement strand
ACGCGAAAGTCGAGCACTTCCGCCGCCTGCAGCCAGGTATTGCAGACATTGTTCGAATCGCCGATCCAGGCAACCGTCCTGCCCTGGATCGGCCCGCGGTGCTCGATGAAAGTGAAGATGTCAGCAAGAATCTGGCATGGATGATAATCGTTGGTCAGGCCGTTGATCACCGGCACACGCGAATAGGCCGCAAAGCGCTCGACGATCGCCTGCTCGAAGGTCCGGATCATCACGATATCGCTCATGCGCGAGATCACCTGCGCCGCATCTTCAATCGACTCGCCGCGCTGCAGTTGCGAATCCCGACTGTTGAGATAAATCGCCGACCCGCCGAGTTGTTGCATCCCGGCCTCGAACGAAAGCCTGGTACGCGTGCTGGCCTTTTCGAAGATCATGACCAGAGTGCGATCGCTGAGCGGCCAGTACTTGCGAAAGGCCTTGAACTCGGCCTTGATCCAGCGCGCACGTTCGAACAGATGATCGTATTCCGCACGCGTGAAGTCCTTGAAATGGAGGAAATGCCGAGGGCGCTGCATGGCTGATCTCTAGGTTGAGGCGAGAAAATCACGGATGAGCACTGCCAAGCGCGACGCCAGTTCACGTCCTTCATCGGTGCTGAAGGTCAGCGGAGGCAGAAGGCGAACGACCGTATCCGCCGTCACGTTGATCAGCAAGCCGGCCTGCAGCGCCAACATCACCAGATCGCCGCACGGGCGATCGAGCTCGATGCCGATCATCAGACCCTGGCCTCGAATCTCCACCACGCCATGGCAATCCGCCAGGGTCGTGCTCAGTTCGTCGCGGATCAACTGGCCGACCAGCCGCGCGTGATCGACCAGCCCTTCCCGTTCGATCACTTCGATGGTGGTCAATGCCGCCACTGACGCCAGCTGATTGCCGCCGAAGGTCGAGCCATGTTTCCCCGGCTGGAAAAGACCCTTCGCCGGCCCGGCAGCAAGACAGGCACCGATCGGAACACCGCCGCCCAGCCCCTTGGCCAACGTCACCACATCCGGTCGGACACCGAAATGCTGAAAGGCAAACCATGTCCCGGTCCGGCCCATTCCGCACTGCACCTCGTCGCAGATCAGCAACCAGCCCCGGTCGTCGCACAGCGCCCGCAGACCACGCTGGAACTCGATATCGGCGGAGTGGACTCCTCCTTCGCCCTGAACGACTTCAAGCATCACGGCGACGACGTTCTGGTTCGCACGGGCCAGCGTTCTGATCGCTTCGAGGTCGTTGTAACGTACGCGCAGGAAACCCGCGACAAGCGGCTCAAAGCCGGCCTGCGCCTTGCGGTTGCCGGTGGCTGACAGGGTCGCCATGGTTCGGCCATGGAAGGCTCTCTCCATCACGATCGTCACCGGACTGTCGACGCCTTGCCGGTGGCCATGCAGGCGGGCCAGCTTGATCGCCGCCTCATTGGCTTCGCAGCCGGAATTGCAGAAAAAGACTTCCTCCATTCCGGAGAGGGCCGCCAGCTTGTCCGCCAATCGCTCCTGCTCAGGAATCCGGTAGAGATTCGACGCGTGCAGCAGACGCGATGCCTGTGTGGCGATCGCCTCGACCAGCGCCGGATGACGGTGTCCTAGCGTATTGACGGCTATCCCCGACAAGGCGTCAAGGTAAAGCTTGCCCTCGGTGTCGGTCAGCCAGCTGCCTTTGCCGTGACTGAAAGCGACCGGCAAACGGCTGTAGGTATTCATCAGATGGGACATTGAGCACAACCCAGTGCGCAGGCGTCAAAACTGAAACGGCGGCTCGCGCCGCCGGACACATGCATTCTCACCAAGGACCGGGAGCTGTTCCCCGCGGACGCTTGGCCGAGGTTGCAGGGACCGGCATACAGGCTGGGGATTCTAAGCGATAACGCCCACGATGTGTAGCGAGCGCATGGAAAAAAGCTACCTGCGGATGAGATTCCAGATCGTTTCGATGCCGCCGAGAACGAGATCGGACAGCTCCGCCTCCAGCACACCGTTTCGCACCTGCCGGGAACCTGACGACTTCTGGCGCTCGCTGGCGATCAGCGCATCGGCGACGGCCTGTGGATCGGTGGTTTCCTGGCGGCGGGCCTTGCTGCCAAAGTCGTCGAGAGCCGTGCGCACGGCATCAGGATCGAGAATGACGATCGGCGAGCGACAGTGACCACAGACATGGACGCGAGTGACGTCCACCGGCGCGCCGCAGCTTGCGCAGCGGATCGTACGCACCCTACGTGCCAGCTCGGCCACCTCGCCGCCGTTGAGCTGACGGACGAACCCCTTTTCGATCATGAACGCGGAGAACGCGCTGTAGCGGCCATGCCGCTGGGGACAGCGGCCATAGGCGAAGCGACCGGCACGCGTACTGTCCAGACAGTTCAGCAGGGTTTCGCGGCAGCGCGGACAGCGCAGGACTGTCGACCACGGCTGGCGCGGGTCAGCCTGGTGCTCATGCAACAGGCGAAACAGGTCGAGCACTCCCGCCGGAGCCAGCTGCGCACTCTCGTGCTCGTCGAACCAGATGCCCTGACAGGCAAAGCAGATGTCCAGCGAGATCTCGCCACCGAGCTGGCGCCTGAAACAGTGCACCGCCATCGCTGACCCGCAGCTGGGACACGTGCCCCCTCGCCCGGGGCGAGAGGGCGACAGATTGGTGTGATGGTTCATGGCAACAGACGAACGGATCAGAGGTGGACTTGCGCGATCTGGGCACTGGGTCTCGACGGCGCACCAGGCGGCCCAGCCGATGGATGCGGCAGTATAGCGGCAGCAGGTTGGTTGCAGAAAGCCGCCGGATCAGCCACGCAGGCGACGGACCCAGAAAATCTCATGACGCCGTACCGACTTGCGAAAAAACTCGCTGTCGCCGGTTGCCGGCCAGCGGCGGCCAACAAGCACCCGCTGGATATGCCGCCGCAACCTCTGCTTGCAGCGCAGTCCACCCTGCAGATCATGCTGCATCGCCAGAGCCATCGCCTTGTCGAGTTGTGCAGCAGGGCTCAGCAGAGGGCTCCAGAGACCGTCGGCGGGCAACGGCGTCAACGCTGGCGGCAAGGCCACGCCATGGCCGACCGGACCCATTGGCCAGCGGTCATTGTCATGCAGATGGTTGGCGTACAACAGCGCGACTTCAGGCTGCCAGGCGGACTGCTGCATCGCCAGTTCGAGCGCCTGCGTAGCGGCAACATGGTCGACGTGTGGATCGAGCTGCGGGTGTGGAGTAACGACGACCTGCGGCCGGAAGTGGTCGAGCAGTACCGCCAGGTCGGCAACGAGGTTGGCACCGCACGGCAGCCCGTCGGCATCGGCCGGTAGCCGCAGTGGGTTGTGGCGGCGAGCTTCGCGCACATCCGTCGCGCCGGACTCACGCGAAGGAAAAGGCGCCCCGGGGTCGGCCAGCATCGCCTGCAGCTGCATGCAGTAGTAACCGAGTTGCACGCAACGACTCTGCGGAACTTCACCCCAGAGGGGTATGGCCATGCTGTCCCAGCTGCGCAGGCGTCCCTTCAGACGTGCCGCAGCGGTGACATCGAGACCCAGGCACCGATAGCTCCAGGCTTCGGTTTCGCCCTGCGTGAGGGTGACGATCGAGACCCCAGCTGTCCGCCGGTAGAGGCCGAATGCTGCCAGCTCGGCATCGTCAGCATGCGGCGCCAGGATCATCATCCGTCGTTCGGCGTAATCCGGATTGCGCATGACGTGCAGGGTCGCGCTCGTTGAGAGGTGGCAGTGGCGCCCTCTGATCCGCAGCTCTCCCGCGGCAAGCGCCGCCTCCTGCCCCGACAGGTTGAGGAACCGTCGCCCACGAACGCCACGTTCGAAATCCTGCCGGTCGCCACCGATCAGGACATGCGGGTCGAACCAGCGGCCAAGCCAGGAACTGATCAGCCGCAGCTCGAGAAACAGCGTGTCGCCGCGGGCCAGCGGCGCACTCAGCGCAACTCGTCCCTCGCTCAACGACACCGCCTGTTGTGCCGTCCCATCCGGGAAGCTGTACTGATAGTCGGTACGTGGCGAATAGAAGAGGTGATCGGCAAACCAAGCCTCATGAGCGATCCAGCCGCAAAGCAACAGCAACGCCGCCCACCACCAGGCAACGGTGATTGCGATCACCGCCAGAAGCAGGGCGCCGCACAGCAGCAAGAAACGCCTGTGGCGACGGTGAAGTGACAGCAGCAGTTGTTTGCGTGTACTCATGGGTCATCGATCTCGAGACGCACTGCCCTTGTCCGGCCTCAGGTTCGGTAGACCGGCGTACGATGGCACCAACGATCCTTGTAGCCATCGCCAGCTCGACCGAAGGAGTAGCGCAGTGGCTTGCCCGCCGCCAGGGCTTCTGCGCGCTCCGCTTGTACATTGACGAAGGTCAGGACACTTCCCGGGCTGTATTCGCTGTGCTGCGGGTCGACTCCGCCATTGATGTACTCGAGCGAAATCCACTTCGGCGCTTGCACACGGTAGAGAATCTGAATGGCAATCGGTTGCTCGTCGCGCAACAGTACCGAACCCGTCATGAACTCGCGCAGCAGCCCGAAAACCTGGGCCAGATGCGGCTCGCCGCGGGCGGAAAAACCCCAGCGGCGACGGAACAGGTCGGCGTAGATTGTCGCCTGCTCGGCTGGGGAATAGTCCAGAATCGGGCGCAACCGGCCGCCGAGCTGCTCGAGCAGGCGCAGTTCCCGTCGCTGATTGTAGAGAAACTTCGTCGAGCAATCCGACAGCGGGCGCAGCATGGCGAGCTCTTCTGGTTGCGGCCGGAGGGTACTGATCTGGTCCCGGTTGATTTCGGACACGAAATGCATGCGCCAACGCACCGGCACCCGCGCTCGCTCGGCTATGGGCAGAATGACTTCCGCATTGCCCAGGTCAAACAGTCCGCGCTGGCCGCGTTCCTTCAGTACGTCCTTGGACAGCGCCAGATGGCGATCCCAGCAGGCAACGGCCGCCAGCAGTTCGTCGCCGGCGAACCGGCCTAGGTAACGCACAGGAATCTCTGCCAAGGCAGACAGGCGCGCGACGATCAACGGGTGCGTCGCGACGCTGCCGCCAAAAAGCTGCCATGCACGCGCATAATCGGGGGCGGTGACCGGTGTCCAGCCATGCTCACGCCACGGACGTACCCAACTCAACATCGACCGCCCGCTGAGAAGTCACACGCCCAAGTACTTCGAGAAGGCCACCCGGGAAGCCAGCAACATTCACGGTAGGGCGTCGCACCGACGATGCCTGCAGCAGGCCGCCGACGGCAGTGAAGCCGATCGCCATCAGTCAGCGGCATGTGCTGCCTGTTCCCGAGCAATCCCTGAAGCCGGAACGTAGATCATGTCCCCATCCTTGACGGCAGACCGCGGCAACATCCTTGGCGGCGCAGATCTCCGGGGAACACTGACTGCTGCGTCGCAGGACGAATTATTGCATTCCGTCGAGGATGGGGGAAGAATACCCGCAGATCCGATGGTTGGAGTCGAAACGCAGTCCCACCCGATATTGGCAGCGAATCAGGTAGCCCGAAGCAGGAGAGCCGTGACCTTTCAACCCCAAGAGCCCCCCGCATGCAAGGCAGGCGCGGTGGACTCGACCCGAGAGTTCCGTGAGTGACACCGCACTTGCCAGTGCGAACGGGCGCAAGAAGACGATGAGCGACGAAGAAGGGCCGTTGATCAGCGTCATTATCCCGACCTACAACTACGCTCATCTGCTGCCGCGCGCGTTGGACTCTGTTCTCGTACAATGGGTGCCCTGGGTCGAACTGATCGTCGTCAATGATGGATCGACCGACGAGACGGGGCCGTTGCTGGCCGGTTACGCCGCGCGTCACCGTGGGTTGGTGGTAATCGACCAAGCCAACGCCGGCGCCGCTGCCGCGCGCAACCGAGGTCTGCGACAGGCGCGCGGCTGCTACGCCCTGTTGCTTGATGCCGATGACGAACTGTTGCCACACGCGCTGCAGGCGCTGCGTGCGACCATCGCCAGACATCCCGAAGCCGGCACGGTTCTCGGCGGACAAATCTCCGTCCATCCGGATGGTCGGGAACGGATCCGAGGGCCGACGCGGGTGCCCAGCGCTTCACCACTGCAGTTGAGCGAGCGCTACTTGCTGCAGAAGCGCATCGCAATCTCCCACGGCTGTGCGCTTTTCCGCCGCGACTTTCTGCTGCATCGACCTTATCCGGAGAACCTGCGCGGTGGTGAAGACATCCCGGTGTTTGTGCACATGCTGATCAGTGGACCGGTAGTGACCACCGACGCAGCGTTGGCACGAATCCACAAGCATCGCGACAGCCTTCGCCACGACCGGGGCGATGAGGAAGCGCGTGCCCAGTTGCTGGTGGAAGAGGTTTTCGCCGGCTTGCCACCCGAGTGTCAACCACTGCGCAGGCGCTATGCTGCGCAGCGCTATCTCTCGCTCTTCCGCACCGCCGTGCAATCAGGCGACCGGCTTGCGGCCAAGCGCTACTTTGGGGCAGCCTGGCGTTTGCACAGGCTGCAAGTCTTGCGGTGGAGTTACCTGCGCAAGGCCGCTCGCCTATTTTTCCAATGATGCGTATCCTTTCCTCTCCACTCTGGGCCTCTGTCCGCAATGCGCGTGGAATGTCAGGCGACGCCGGCCCACTGGTTGCCACCGTCCTGGGCAGCCTGCTGCTTTCCATGCTGGCGTTTTCCAGCGCGACCATTATCGGCAGAGATGCTGCACTCTATCTCGATGTGGCACGACAAGCCGTCGAAGCGGGTCCATCTGCCGCTTTTCAAGTCTTTGACTGGCCTTGGTTCTCCCTGCTGCTGGCGGCGACCCGTGTCGTCTTCGGACTGCACCTGGAAGCCGCAGCCTATGGGTGGTGCGCGGCCTTCATGGCGGGCACCAGCGTCCTCCTTGTCCTCGTGACGCGACGATTCTCGCCGATGAGCGCCTACTGGGCCTGTCTGGTGGCTTTGTCGATACCCGCGTTCAACCAGTTCCGCGGCGACATCATCAGGGAACATGGTTCGTGGTTTTTTTCTCTTCTCGCTCTCTGTCTGGCCTTGCGCTGGTTCGAGCGCGGCGGCTGGTGGCGAGCCGCCGCAATACAAACATCGATTGCCTTGGCAGCCTTGTTCCGGCTCGAAGCAGTGATCCTGGTACCCGCCCTCGCCCTGTGCATGCTTGGTGAGCTGAAGGCACGGCAGGGGTGGAATCGGCTGTTGCAGCTCAATGCCCTGCCGCTCGCGGGCATCATCGCGCTGGGCTCGGCGTTGCTTGCTGGCTCCCTGGCAGGCCCACGGGTCGCCACTTTCCTCGCAATGATCGAGCCGCAGCAGCTCTTCCTCCAGTTTGAGTCGATGGCGAACCAACTTGCAGCCGCGATCCTTCCCGATCACGCCAAGGTGTATGCGCCACGAATCCTCTTTTTCGGCCTGTCGCTCACCCTCCTGACGAAGTTCATCGCACTGAACGGTCCGCTTTGCCTGCCGCTTCTCGAGCGCGCAAACTGGCTGGCGGTCCGCGAGTACTGGCGCCTCCTGCGCCCCTTCGCGTGCACATGGCTACTCTACCTGTGTGTACTTCTCGTCTTCTTCGTCCAGCTGCGCTTCATCAACTCGCGATACGCGAGCTTCCTGAACTTGCTGGTCGTGCCCCTGCTGACCATGGCTCTGGTGATGTTCTGCCGCAAGCATGCACGCTGGTCGCGTTTGATGGTGCTCGTACTCCTCGTGCAGATGATCGCCAACGTCGTGTCGATCAAGCCCGGGAAGACCCATTACCACGAAGCCGCCGCGTGGGTAGCCGCGAATACCCGCCCCGATGAACCGGTGTATTACGAAGACGCACGCATCGCCTACTACGCGGGTCGAGGCTACCCGAGGACGGGTGTGACCGGAGAACGGGTGATAACAGGACAGGAGGCACAGGGATACCGCTATTACCTGTTCACGCACAAGCCAAACAACGAGACACTCCAGCTCTGGCTGTCAGCGCAGCAGAAGCATGTCGTCCGTCGGTTCGAGAACCACGAAGGGGACACGATTCTGGTCATTGGTCCATGACGCCGAAGTGGCCAGCGCCAGCAGTGGAAACCGGCACGAACCACTCCGGTACAGCACGCGTAGGCAGAGGAGCGCGACGCTTTCCCCGGTTGACTGACGCACGGGAGCTCGCAGATACTCGCGCAAGCAATGGTCATCGTCCATCCTGCCGCCAGTCGAGCATCGAAGCCTACCCGGACCTGCGTCACGTCCGCTTCCGGGTCAACGAGCCCCCCCCAGAGGGGTCGGTGGACCGACTTGATCGTCGTTCTGGCCTGCGCCCTCTGACTGCTTCTCGCGTTGCCCATAGGAGAAAGGACCACTGAGACGCCATGGCTGAACACGTTCCCCTGAACCAGAGGCTGTTCGATCTGCCGCTCCTGCGCAGCATCGGCCGATCGATCCATTCCCGGCGACTTGCCCAGGAACCGCGTGGACAATCGACGGCTACCCGCTTCTTCAGGAACCTTAGACAGCTTGACGCGCTGCAGGGGCCGCTGCGCGCACTGGTCGATGAAACCGTGCCGATACGGGTTTTGGTTGCTGGCTGCAGTTATGGTTGTGAGGCCTACTCACTGGCCGCATACCTGGCCGTAGAGTTCCCTTCCCTCGACTGGAGGATCGACGCTTTCGACATTTCACAGGAGGCCGTGGCGGTTGCCCAACGGGCCGAGTTCGGCAGCAAGTACGGGCTCGGCGATCCCCAGCAGGGAGAGGCCCGACGCTATGCGCAGCGCTTGCTGGAACCAGGTGGTTCGACGTGGAAAATCGTCTCGGACATCCGCCAGCGTGTCCACGTCACGCATGGTGACCTCCTCGCAAACAGCTTCGCGACGACTACCGGCTACGACATGGTTTTTGCCCAGAACTTCCTGCTGCACATGGATGACGGGACCGCCACTGCAGCCTTCGCGCGCGTCGTCGATGCCACCCGGCCCGGCGGTGCAATCTTCGTTGCCGGTATGAACCTCGACAGCAAGGTCGCTCTCGTCAGGAAGCACGAATTGACCCCGGTCAACTGGGAGATCGAAGCCATCCACGACAGCGACCAGATGCGTCGGTCGGCTTGGCCCTGGGGATACTGGACGCTGGAGCCGATTGACGCATCCCAACCCGACTTCATCCTGCGCTACGGCACCATCTTCCGCAAGCCCGACAGTTCGACAGTACACCGCTGATCATTCGTTGTCCGACGGCGGGCCTCGACGATGCCGCGGGATGTGCGGCATTGGCATCGTCGCCCCACATGCCGCGCAATGGCTTCTGGATGACTCGCCCGAATGCGGGACGAAGTCATGCTGGCCACTCTGCCGGCCGCGGACACCGGCCTGCGTCCGGTCTGCTATAGTTCGGCCTGCGCGCCGCCGGCAACTCGCCTCCGAGGATGCTCCACCGCGGCCATCACCCTGTTGTCGCATGAAAGCATCCCGATGAGCATTGGCCCGGACCCCGGAACCGAGAACGCGTTCCCGCCAGAGATCCTGCGCGAGGTAGCAAAGCGACGGACCTTCGCCATCATTTCGCACCCTGACGCCGGCAAGACCACCCTGACGGAGAAGCTGCTGCTCTTCGGAGGCGCGATCCAGCTCGCCGGCACCGTCAAGGGACGCAAGAGTTCCCGCCATGCCACCTCGGACTGGATGGAGGTCGAGAGACAGCGGGGCATTTCGGTGACCAGTTCCGTCATGCAGTTCGAGTACAGCGACCACACCATCAATCTGCTCGATACGCCAGGACACGAGGACTTCTCCGAAGACACCTATCGCGTCCTGACTGCTGTCGACGCCGCGGTGATGGTGATCGACGCAGCCAAAGGAGTCGAGGCGCAAACAGTCAAGCTGCTCAACGTCTGCCGCCTGCGCAACACGCCGATCATCACCTTCGTCAACAAACTCGACCGGGAAGTGCGGGAGCCTTTCGAGCTCCTCGCGGAGATTGAGTCCGTGCTGGGTATCGAGTGTGCGCCGATCACTTGGCCGATCGGCATGGGCAAGAGCTTTCGCGGCGTTTACCACCTGCTGAACGACCGCCTGCTGCACTTTGCCGCAGGCGAAGAGCGGCGCAGCGAGTCAGAACGACTCGATGGGCTGGACAATCCGCTCCTCGACGCACAGTTCCCCGGGGAGGTCGACCGGCTGCGCGAGGACGTGGATCTGATCCGGAGCGCCAGCAACCCTTTCGACCTGGTAGGGTTTCTCGCCGGGCGACAATCCCCGGTGTTCTTCGGCTCGGCGATCAACAACTTCGGCGTACAGGAGATCCTGCAGGCACTGCTCGACTGGGCTCCGCCGCCGCAGGAACGCGACGGCGGCTGCCGCATGGTTCAACCTGCCGAACGCTCCTTCAGCGGGTTCGTCTTCAAGATACAGGCCAACATGGACCCCAAACACCGGGATCGCATTGCCTTTCTCAGGGTTTGCTCCGGACGCTACACATCAGGAATGAGGGTCAGGCACATTCGCCTGAACCGCGAGATGAAACTGGCGAACGTGCTGACCTTCATGGCCAACGAACGCTTGCTGATGGAAGACGCCGTTGCCGGCGACATCATCGGCATCCACAACCACGGCAACCTGCACATCGGCGACTGCCTCAGCGAAGGCGAGACACTGGGCTTCAAGGGCATCCCGTACTTCTCGCCCGAGCTCTTCCGTGCAGCGCGCCTGCGCGACCCGCTGAAAAGCAAACAGCTGCAGAAGGGCCTCCAGGAGCTGGGTGAAGAGGGAGCAATCCAGGTCTTCGAAAGCCTGGCCAGTGGTTCGCTCCTGCTCGGAGCGGTCGGCAACCTGCAATTCGAGGTCGTCGCGCAGAGGCTGCAGACGGAATACAAGGTCGATGCCATATTCGAGTCGGCAGACGTCTATACCGCTCGTTGGCTCACCTTCCCCGACGACGCAACGCGCCGCAGATTCGAGCGTGAGCAGGCGCCGCGAATGGCGCGCGACGTGGATGGCAACCCGGTCTACCTGGCCAGCACGCGTTACAACTTGGAAGTGACCAGCGAGAAGTGGACCAGCGTGGGCTTCCACGACTCGCGTGAACACGGACAGTTATTCACCTGAAGCAAAGCCGGGAAGGGCGGCGCGTCGACAACCATACGGCCGCAAGAAGATGCGGCGGCCTGCAGCAGGCGCGTGCACCTGGTGCAGCCCTTGCCGCTGCACAGACAGGCGCCGGTGGCCGTCGATCAGTCTCTCCAGTGACCGGCAGGACAACCGGAAAGGGCAGACAATGACACAAGCTCCCGTGGCGCCACCGCCACTCAGTTTTCTCGAGGCTCGGATTCTTGGCGTGCTGATCGAGAAGGAGAAGACGACCCCCGACACCTATCCCCTGACGCTGAACAGTCTTGCTGCCGGCTGCAACCAGAGGTCGGCCCGCGACCCGGCGATCAGTGCAGCGGAAGGCGAGATTCAGGAGGCCCTCGAAAGCCTCCGCAGTCGACTCCTGGTACTCGAAACCTATGGCGCATCTGGTCGCGTCCTGCGTTATGCGCACAACCTGGGGAGGGTATACGCTGTGCCTGCGGCCAGCGTTGCGCTACTCGCCACCCTCGCCCTACGCGGGGCGCAGACGATCAGCGAGCTGCGCGCCAACAGCGAGCGCCTCTATCGTTTCGACGACAGCTCCTCGGTCGAGGCTTACCTGCAGGAACTGGCGACACGCAATGCTGGCGCACTCGTCGTCTGCCTGCCGAAGCAGCCGGGCTCGCGCGAGCATCGCTGGGCTCATCTGCTCTGCGGTGAACCCACCCTGCCGGCCAACCCCGCCAATGGAGAGATCGAGGCCGGCGGAGCGTCGGGCGACCTGACCAGGAGAGTGGCCTGCCTCGAGCAGGAGGTGGCGGAGCTGCGCGGCGCGTTGCAGGCACTGCGGCCCAAGGTCGAATCGCCGGACCCGCCTGCGACAAGTACCTGATATTCCTCTGCAGACCGTTTGCCGAATCGGGGCCGCTGAGGGCGATCAACCTGATTTACGCTTGAGCTTCGCTGAAGGCGTCAACGACACCCGGGTGGACGAGCCCGCCGCACACCGGGCTGGCTGAGCGCAGCGCGCTCCCTCCGGGAGGGGCCAGACGGCTTTTGGTACGCGGTTGCGGCTACGGGCCGCCAGTGCACGCGCTGCCGCCACCCAGGGCTACCAGTTCGCTCGCATGACCTTTTCGGCCCAGAACAGCGCCGTGATCGTCTTCGCGTCGGTGATGGTCCCACTTTTCACCGACGCGAGAGCATCCCCCAGAGGCAGACTCAGGAGATCCAGGAACTCGTTGCTGTCCGGCGTCTGTTCGGCGTCGCGGGCCAGACCGCGCGCGAGATAGATCTCGATTCGCTCGTCCGAGTAGCCAACGCAGGGATGC
>ERZ761602.6931-NODE-6931-length-12347-cov-4.154328_pt1 | contig 12347 bp, 10 predicted proteins | sample MGYA00512165_ERZ761602 | MGnify/ENA primary metagenome ERZ761602 (study PRJEB28899, sample SAMN02445085) | bioreactor sludge metagenome | biome: EBPR sludge; isolation source: Thorneside wastewater treatment plant | place: Australia: Brisbane, Thorneside... | reverse complement strand
GTCGCGACGTGCGCACGTGTGCGCCGCGTGAGGTTCTCCTGCGTCGCGCACACGTGCGCGGCGGGAGGTCGCGTGAGCCGCGGCGCGATCCAGCCGAGCTCAGCCCGCGGTGTAGCGCGGGTCGCCAGGGATCAGGCCGAGCGCGAGCTGGATCTCTTGAAAGCGGCCCGAGAGCGAGGTGGTCGCGACTCCGTAGCGCTCCGCGATCTTCGCCTGCGAGGAGCCGCGGCGTTGCACGACCATCGCGATCGCGTATTCGATCGCGGCCGCGTAGACCTCGGGCTTGCCCACCCGCACCGAACGCATCGTGCGGAAGTCGCGCCACAGCGCGCGCGCTCGCGCGACCTGCTCGGTGGAGAAGCCCGCGGCGCGCATCTGCCGCTCGAAGGTCTCGCGGACCGCGCGGGTCTTCGCGTCGACGCGGCGGCTCTGACCGGTCGGTGCCGACGGCTCGGGCTCGGCTTGTGCTCGCGAGGTCGCGCCCGCGAACGATCCGACGTCGTCCTTCGGTGGCGCGCCGCGATCGATCCACTCGACGAGCCGTCGGTGGTCGGGGTTACGGGGCGCGAGCGAGGTCGCCTGCTTCGCGAGCTGCTTCGCTTCGTCGAGCTCGCCGAGCCGCGCGAGGCAGTGGGCGAGGCTCGCGACGATCTCGTCGTGGTCGGGCTCGAGGCGCCACGCGACCCGCAGCGGCTCGAGCGCCGCCTTGGGCTCGTCGAGCGCGACGTCGAGCAGGTGCCCGAGGTTGTGCAGGTACCACGGCGTGCGTGGCGCGCAGCGAAGGGCGCGTTTGTAGGCCGAGATCGCGGCGCGGTAGTTCCCGAGCAGCGCCTGACAGAGGCCCATCATGGCGTGCGGGACGTCGTCATCCGGATCGGCGTCCGCGAGGTGCTTGAGGTGTAGCGCCGCGCGCCACGGGTGCCGCTCGAGGCGCAGCTCCGCGAGGTGACGGTGCGCGAAGAGGGCGGGCTCGCTGCCACGCTCGGCGATCTCGACCAACCGGTCGAGCAAGGTCTCGGCCTCGTTCAAGCGGCGACGTTCGAGCGCGTTCTCGGCGCGTCGCTGCAAACGATCGACGTTCGTCTCCGAGGCCTCGGCCACCGCGTCCGTATAACGAAGGGGCCGACGTGGGGCAAGCGAGGGCGCTCGGACGCGAGCGCCTCACGCTTCGATCGACGTGCCGAGGTGCGAGCCCTCGTCGGCGGGGATACGCTGGCGCGCGATGCATGCACGGATCGCGATCGTCCTCGCCAGCCTGCTCCTGATCGCATGTGGCCGTTCGCGCGTGGTCTCACCGCTTCCGCCGACCGACGGTGGCCCGGTGGACGGTTCCACTCCGGATGGAGGTCGGCTCGACGGTGGCCGCGACGCGGGCCGAGACGCTGGCGCCGACGGCTTCCGCTACGCGATCTTGCGGAGCGACTGCGGTCCCGCGGACGGCTTCGCGTGGCGCGGCGTCGTGGCGCGCGAGCCGCTCGACTGCGACGACTTCGGGCGGACCGACGAGCACGTCTCCCTCTACCTCTTCGACGGCGACCGTCTCGGCACGTACGCGTGGAGCGGCGACGACTTCGACGACTTCGTCGCGTACTGCCCCGGTGGGCGAGCCGCGTGCATCTCCTCGACCGAAGGGGAAGCGCAGGTCTCGTTGCCCCCCGACGCTTCGCCGACCCTGCGGCTTCGGGTGGTGCTGCCCGACCGCGGGACGATCGTCGACGGGGAGCTGGAGGCGCTCGTCTGCTTCGAGGACGAGCCCACACCCTGCGGTTGACGTTCTTGACTCCTCGAGTCGAGAATGTCGTCGCGCCTTGACCGCTTCGCGTTCTCCCCGCAAAGTCGCCGCGTGATTGCCGACTCGTCCGCGTGGGAATCATCCGCGAGGAACGAACGCGGCCGAAGGCGGGGCGCCGCCGAACGGGGTGTGTGATGGCCAAGACCTACGCAGAGCTGCTCCAGGACGTGAAGGCGCAGGTGCGCCAGGTCTCGCTGGAAGACCTCCACGCGCGACGTGAAGCGGGTGAGCCGCTGGTGATCGTCGACGTCCGCGAGAAGGACGAGTGGCGGCAAGGCCATCTCATCGGAGCGGGGCACGTAACGCGCGGGTTCCTCGAGATGCAGGCCGGCTCGAAGCTCCCCGACCGTGGCGCGAAGATCGTGACCATCTGCGCAGGCGGCATCCGCAGCGCCTTCGCCGCGAAGGCCCTTCAGGATCTCGGCTACACGAACGTCGAGTCCGCGAACCCGGGCTTCAACGACTGGAAGGACAAGGGCTTCCCCTACACACGTCCTTTCGCGTTCACCGACGAGCAGCTCAATCGTTATTCGCGTCATCTCCTCTTGCCGGAGGTCGGCGAGGTGGGTCAGGCGAAGCTGCTGCAGAGCCGGATCCTCTGCCTCGGCGCGGGCGGCCTCGGATCCCCCGCCGCGCTCTACCTCGCGGCGGCCGGCGTCGGCACCATCGGGCTCGTCGACGGCGACGTGGTCGACGAATCGAACCTGCAGCGGCAGATCATCCACGGGCGCAGCTCGGTGGATCGCCCGAAGGTCGAGAGCGCCGCGAAGCGCATCGCGGATCTGAACCCGGACGTGAAGATCGTCCCCTTTCAAGAGCGTTTGAACAGCAGCAACGTCGACCGGATCTTCGATCAGAAGTGGGACGTGATCGTCGACGGGCTCGACAACTTCCCGACCCGCTACCTCGTCAACGACGCGAGCGTGTGGAAGCAGATCCCCGTCGTCCACGGCTCGATCTTCCGCTTCGACGGACAGGTCACGACGTTCTGGCCGGGGAAGGGCCCCTGCTACCGCTGCCTCTCCCCCGAGCCTCCCCCGCCGCACCTCGCGCCGAGCTGCGCGGAGGCGGGCGTGCTCGGCGTGCTGCCGGGCGTGATCGGCACGATGCAGGCGACCGAGGCGATCAAGATCGTGCTCGGTGTGGGTCAGCCGCTGGTCGGGCGCCTGCTGCAGTACGACTCGCTCTCGATGGCGGTGCGCACCTTCAAGCTGCCGAGAGATCCGCATTGTTCGGTCTGCGGCTCGAGCCCGACCATCACCGAGTACGTCGACTACGAGGGCTTCTGCGCGGGGCCGGCCGCGCACGGCTGACGCCTCGACCCGGTGGGGAGCTGCTTTCCGCGGCATCCGCTGCTCGGGCGGAAGAAACGACCGCGGAAGTGGTTCTGCCACGAGCTCGACGCGGCGCGCGACACGTGCGCTTCGTCGACCTCTCGATTCGAACCCTCGCTTCGAGCGTCCCGCGCTGGCTTCGCCCGGCGTTCGTTGCTAACGAGCCCTCGTGACGGACAAGTCGGACAAGCCCACGTTCACGCCCCGGTCCAAGCAGGCGCTCGCCTTCGCGCTCGTCGCGACGGCCGCGATGCTCGCCGCCGACCTCGGCACCAAGGCGTGGGCGTTCGATCGACTCTCCGCCGAGCGCGTGGGGGATCCCCCGCCCATCTGCGAGCCCGACGAGCACGGGTACATCCAATACCAACGCGCGCGGATGGAGCCGATCGTGGTCGGCGAAGGCTGGTTCGAGCTGCGCTATGCGGAGAACTGTGGCGCCGCGTTCGGTCTCCTGCGCGAGGCACCTCCGATCGTGCGTCACGGCATCTTCGGTACCGCCGCCGTGCTCGCGAGCCTCGCGCTCTTCTGGATGTTCGCCACCGGGCGTGGCGGGAAGTGGTTCGCGTACAGCGTGCCCTTCATCGTGAGCGGCGCGGTCGGCAACCTCGTCGATCGCCTCCGCCTCGGCTACGTGGTCGACTTCCTGCGTGTCTATTGGAACAAGCCGCTCCCGCTCATCGGCAGCGAGTGGCCGACCTTCAACGTCGCGGACGTGACCATCACCATCGGTGTCGGCTTCCTGCTGGTCGACGGTTGGCTCGAAGGCCGCCGCGAGAAGGCGGAAGCGAAGGCCGCCGCCCAGAAGCCCGCGCGCGCGTGAGCGCGGTGAGGAGGGCGCGCGCGTGTACCCGACGCTGATCGAGATCTTCGGGCAGCCGCTCCCCGCCTACTTCACGTTTCTCCTCGTCGGCTTCGGGCTCGCGATCGGGCTCGCGCAGCGCCAGGCCAGACGCTTCGGCCTCGATCACGACACCGTGATCGATCTCGGCCTCTACGCGCTCGTCTGGGGCGTGATCGGCTCGCGCATCCTCCACGTCCTCGCGGACGGCTACTTCTGGGATTACGTCCACCTCTGCACGGATCCCTCGCAGGTCGCGTGGCAGATCACGGAGGCACGTTGCGCGCAGGTCGAAGGCGTCTGGGACGCTGCCGCCGGATCCGTCGCGTCGGCGGGGTCAGCCGCCGACGGTGTCTGTCGTCCGGCAGGTCGCGACTGCTTCGCGTGGGCGGCCTTCTGGCGCGGCGGGCTCGCGTACTACGGCGGGCTCCTCGGCGCGGGGGCGTTCGGGCTCTGGTTCCTCCGCAAGGAGCGCTTCCCGATCGGCAAGGGCATCGATCTCGTCGGCCTCGTGATCCCGCTCGGGCTCTTCTTCGGGCGCCTCGGCTGTTTCTTCGGCGGTTGCTGCTTCGGCACCACCGTCGACGCGGGCGCGTTCGGCGCGGTGCGTTTCCCGTCCTGGAGCGCGGCCAGCGAGAGCCAGTGGAAGCGCGGTCTGCTCCCGAGCCCGAGCGACGTCTCGTTGCCGGTACACCCGACGCAGCTCTACGAGGCGGCGGGCTGCCTGCTGATCTTCGCGCTCGGGCTGCTGGTGGTGCAGCCGAAGAAGAAGTTCGACGGCCAGCTCATGCTCTTCTTCCTCGGCGCGTACGCGGTGCTCCGCTTCGTGCTCGAGTGGCTGCGCGACGACGACCGCGGCCTCTACTTCGGGCTCACGACCTCGCAGTGGATCGGCGTCGGCATGCTCGGGCTGATCGCTTGGGCGTGGCCGAAGCTGCGCGCGCGGTCGGTGCCCTGAGCACCCGTGGCTCGCGAGCGCATCACTCGGACCTGTGGGACCGTCGTCTCGAAGAGCGGCGTCGCGAAGAACGGCGTCTCGAAGAGCGGCGTCGCGAAGAACGGCGTCTCGAAGAACGGCGTCTCGAAGAACGGCGTCTCGAAGAGCGGCGTCTCGAAGAGCGGCGTCTCGAAGAGCTTCGAAGTGCGGCGCACGGCATCAGCCGCGCTGGAAGTCGCGATCGAAGAGCCGCACGCGCCGGAGCAAGAGATCGAGCAAGAAGAGCCCGAGCGCGATCATCAGCAACGTGGGCCAGAGCTCCTCGTGCGCGCGGATGCTCTCGCCGTCCGGATCGAAGAGCGCCTCGACCTCCGGATCCACACGACCGTTCGTCAGCGACGCGACGCTCGCGAGCAGCGCCTCGTTGGGCTCGAACGTCCGGTACTCGGCGGGGTAGGGGTTCGCGAGCTGCGCGGCGCTCTCCGCCACGAGACGTCCGTCGCGACGGTGCTCGGCCGCGAGCACGAAGCTGCCGTACGCGTCGAGCGGGAAGCGCGCCTCGTAGCGACCGGGCGCCACCTGCCGCAGCGGCACCTCGCGCGTGCGACGGAGCTGCGGATCGCGCGCGTCCTCCGCGTTGCCGTCGCGCGCGCGTCGCGCCCCCATCGGCCCCTCGATGCGCAGCGTGCTGTCCATGCCGTTGAGGAAGAGATCCTCTTGGCTCACCGCGTCGACCACCGCGACCACCTCGTCGCCACGGATCTCCGCGCTCATGTCGAGCCGCTCGCGCCGCCGGCTGCGCATGTGCTCGCGCACGAGCTGCGCGAAGAAGCGCGAGTAGCCGTTCCAGCGCACCCACTCCACCGCCCATCGGTTCTTCACGTCGCTCGTCCAGGCGAGGCTCCACCCGAGGCCCACGCGCCAGCGTGCGAGGATGGGCTCCTGCAGATCGCTCTCGAGGATGAGCTGCGCGGGCGCGGGCTTCATGCGCGTCGCGACGTAGCCGTGCAGGTACGGTGAGCTCTCGACGTTGGTGCCGCGCAGAAAGTCCGCCGGGGTGCGCACGATCGGCTGAAAGAGCTCTTCGACCGCGGCGGAGCGCGCGACGGTGGTGGTCTCGCGCATGAAGATGCGCGGCACGTTGTGCGGATCGTTCGTGAGGTACGAGCGACCACCGCCGAGCGACGCGATGCTCTGCAAGAGCGTGCGGTTCACGTCCGCGCCGAGACCCACCGTGCTCACGGTGATGCCTTCGGCGCGCATCACCTGCACGAGCTCCGTGATGCCACGCTCCGGCGCTTGACCATCGGTCAGCAAGATCACGTGTTTGAGCCTCGCGCGCGTGACCGCGAGATCCTGATACGCCGCGTCGAGCGCGGGGAAGATCGCGGTGCCGCCCCGCGCGGTGAGGCGCGAGATGTCGCGCAAGATGCGCACCCGGTTGGCCGCGCTCTGCATGCGCACGATGCGCTCCGGCTGCGAGTCGAAGCCGATCACCTCGAGGTAGTCGTCGGAGGAGAGCAGCTCGGCGGTGGCCTTGGCGGCGTCCTTCGCGAGCTCGATCTTCTGACCGTTCATCGAGCCGCTGCGGTCGATCACCAAAGCGAGCGCGAGCGAGGGCTGATCGCGCCGCCGCTCTGCGTCCATGCGCACCGGCAGGAGCTGCTCCATGCGCGTGCCTTGCCAGCCGCCGAGCCCGTAGCCGTTCTCGCCGCCCGCGAAGAGGAACCCGCCCCCCACGTCGCGCACGTAACGCTCGATGAGATCCATCTGCCCGAGCGAGACCTGCTCCGCGCTCACGTCGCTGAGCACGAAGAAGTCGAAGCGCTCGAGCTCGCGCATCGAGGTCGGGATCGCGCGTGGGCCTCGCACGTCGACGTCGTAGTCCGCCGCCGCGAGCGCACGCGCGAGGTACGTCGCGCGCCCCTCGATGCCCTCGACGTAGAGCACGGTGGGCTTGCCCGGCACCACCACCGTCGTCTCGTACTCGTCGTTCTCCGCGAAGCGGTTCGGGATCGGCTCGCCCTCGACGCGCGCACGCGGCTCCGCGGTCAGGCGATACGTGACCGGCCCCGCGACCCGCACGATCGATCGGAACTCGACTTCGGTCTCGCCCGGCTCGAGCTCCACGTCGCGCACCGAGTCGAGCCCGTTGAGCGTCTCGCCCTGGTAGAGCCGCAGCCGCGCGCCCGCCGGCACCGACGCGAACACCCGCGCGCGCACGGGGAAGGGCTCACCGACCTCGATGCGATCCGGCAACACCAGCTCGCGCACCGCGACCTCGGGCGGCGCGCCCTGCCGCATCGGCCGCACGTGCACGCGCACTCCGAACGCCCGCGCCCGCGAGGCCTCGGCGAGCACGTCGCCGCTCGTCTGGTTGCCGTCGCTCAGGATCACCACGCGCCGCAGATGCCCCGGCGGGAACAAGCCGTACGCGAGCTGCAACGCCGTCTGCAGATCCGAGCCGCGCGCGGCGTCCGCTTCGTCGAAGCGTGGGATCTCCGGGACGGGACCCACCGAGTCGGCGGGGTCAGCCGCCGACGGATCGTCTTCGTTCCCGAGCGGCACCGCCCGCGCATCGCGCGCGAAGGCCACGAGCTGCACGTCGCTCTCGTCGCGGCCGTCCCACGCCTCGCGCAGCACGCGCCGCGCGTCCTCGAGGGCCGCGTCGGGCACCGACTCGCTCACGTCGACGAGAAACACCGTGCTCACGCGCGTGGCGTCGGTGGTGCGCGCGAGCCGCGCGACGGCGAGGGTGAGCAGCGCGGTCAGCGCCGCCCGCACCAGCACGCCGAGCCAGCGTTGCGCGGCCGGAAGATCCGCGAGCGAGCGCGTGACCGCGAGCGCGAAGAGCGGCGTCACCGCGAACACCACGAGCCAGCTCGGCTGCAGCAGCTCGTAGGTCTGTCCGCTCCAGTCGAAGCGCACGCCTTCGCGGGCCACGCCGACGAGCCAATACGCGAGCGCCGCGCAGGCCACGAGGGTGATCCCGAGGTGCACGAGGAAGCGGCGCATCAGACGGTGATCCTCCGGTGGTAGGTCCACCACTCGACCGCGAGGATCGCGAGCGCGAAGAGCACGAGGTAGAGCCAGAGCTCGCGCCGCACGCCGAGCTCACCGCGGGTGGGCGCGCCCGCCTCGACCTCACCGACCGCGAGCGCGTCGGCGGGCAACACCCGGCTCTCTTCGCCCGCGCCGAGGTTCGCCGCGAAGACCTCGCGGGTTCCGTCGGGCAATTGCAGCTCGTAGAAGCCCGCGAGCCGCCCCGCGTAGACCGCGCGCCCTTGCTCCACCGACACGGTTCGCTCCTGGCCGCGCGGATCGACGATCACCGCCTCGCGATGCTCCGCTCCGACCGGCACCCGCCAGGTGTCGCCCGTCGAATAGCTCGACACGTAGCCCGCCCGCTCCTGCACGAAGAGATCGATCGCGTTGAGCAAGAGCAGCGGCCACGCGACGCGCAGCGCGAGATCGCTCTCGCGCACGTCGAAGGTCAGCGCGACGAAGGGTTGGTTGTTGCGGCTGCCGCTCACGAGTAGTGGCCCGCGCGAGTCCGCCGCGACGACCCGATCGCCGGGCTCCGGTCGCACGAGGAGCGCGCGCCCCACGTTCACATCGCGCATCGCGGTGAACTGCAAGAGCGGGTGCCGTCGGTCCTGGGTGTCGAAGTAGGGCCGCTCGATCGTGCCCGTCACCGCGAGCGGCATCGCGGCGCCCTCGCGCGGCGCGGGGTTCAGGTAGAGGGTCGGTCCGGGCGGCGCGCTCGGCGGCACCCAGTTGTCGAGCACGTAAACGTCGTAGTCGCCCTCGCAAAGCCCCTGCGCGGTCGTCACCTCGGTGACGTCGAGGTACTCGTCGAGCAGGAGCGCGGCCTGCAGGTAGAGGTTCGCGTCGCTCACCACGCAGATGCGCGCGCGCCGACGTTCGGGTACCCGCGCGAAGGCCGCGTCGTCCGCGGGCAGCACGTCGCGCTGGCCATCCACGCGCCGCAGCCGCGCCTCCATCGTGCGATCGACGCCGCTCACGTTCTGGAAGAACCGCCGCAGCCGCTCGCCCGCGCGCACCGTGAGCCGCTGCACGTCGACCGACCGATCGTCGCCGAGCAGCTCGAGCTCCACCGCCGCGTCCGCCTCGCTCGGGTTGTAGAGCTCGACGAGGACCTCGTTCTGGCTCTTGTCGAGCGGGTAACGCCGCACCGCGAACGCGGAGAGCGCGACGTTGTCTCCCGACTCGCCGAGCTTCACCCACGACAGCCGCACGCCACGCTCGCGCAAGGTCGTCGCGAAGGTCTCGGGCGAGAAACGCGAGGCGTCGAAGCCTCCGTCGCCCACCACCACGACCTCCGGCTGCGGCTGTCCACGCAGCACGTCGAGCGCGAGCCGGAGCCCGGCGCGCAGGTTCGCCGCCACGTGCGTCGGCTCGAGCTGTGCGAGCCCGTCCTCGATCACGCGCGGCTCATCCGTCAGCGGTGTGACCGGTGTCGCGGTGTCGTCGAGCTGCGCGACCAACATGCGATCGGCCGGCCCGAGCTCGGCCACGAGCTGCCGCACCTTCTCGATCGCTTCGGCGAAGCGCGAGCCACGCGGCGCGTCGGTCGCGATCATCGAGGCCGACGCGTCGACGAGCACCACCAGCGTGCGACCGTCGCGCGTCGCGGCGTCCGGACGCGGATCCCCGAGCGCGAACGAGAGCGCGGCCACCAGCGCGAGCGCGACGAGCAGCGAGAGCCAGCGCTTGAGCTGCGAGAAGAGCCGCGTGGTCTGCTTCTCGGCGAGGATCTCCTCCCAGAGCTTGACGAAGGGCACCTCGACGCGCCGCCGACGCAGCTTGAGCAGGTAGAGGATCACGACGCCCGCGCCGACCCCGCCGAGCACACTGAGCACCTGCCCCAGCGAGAGCCCTGTGAAGGAGAGCGCGAAGGTCGTGGCGAACGGTGTCGCGACCGTCGCCTCGAGCGCCGTCGCGAAGGTCGTCGCGAGCTGAGCGAGCGCCATCAACGGACGAGCCCTCCGCCACGCAGCACCTGCAGGATCGCCTCGTCGAAGGGCGTGTCCGTGGTGAGCGCGTGGTAGGCGACCTGCTTCTCGCCGCAGAAGGTCTCGATGCGGTGCCGGTACGCCTCGTGCGCGGCCGCGAGCTTCGTCAGCAGCTTCGGCGTCACCGTCACGTCGCGCGATTCGCCCGTCTCGCGATCGACGATGCGTACGTCGCCGTGCAGGGGAGGGCGCGCCTCGTTCGGATCGATCACGTGCAGCACGTAGGTCTCGAACTTCGCGAAGCGGAGCTGGTTGATCGCGTCCTCGAAGCCGCTCGGATCGTAGAGATCGCTGATGAGGATCGCGACGCCGCGGCGCTTGTTCTGCGCGGCGAACGCGCGCAGCGAGCTCACGAGGTTCGTGCGGCCCTCCGCGCGCACGCCGCGCAGCATCTCGAAGATGCGGAACACACGGTTCTTGCCGCGCGTCGGCGCGAGCCGATCTTCGACGCGGCGCCCTTCGTCGCCCTGCCGCAGCGCGAGCACCGACACGCGGTCGAGCCCCGCGAGCGCGACGTAGCCGAGCCCGGCCGCGAGCTGCTTTCCGAAGCGCAGCTTGCTCGGCGTGCTGGCGTCGGTCGGCGTCATGCCCATCGACGCCGACGCGTCGAGCAGCACGTAGACCGCGAGGTCCTCTTCTTCCTCGAAGAGCCGCACGAGCAGGCGCCCCGTGCGCTGGTAGACGTTCCAGTCGAGGTAGCGGAAGTCGTCGCCCGGCACGTACTCGCGGTGGTCCGCGAACTCGATGCCCGCGCCGGTCTTCTTGCTCCGCCGCTCCGCCCGCATGCGCCCCGCGTAGACGCGCCGCGCCACGATCGCGAGGTACTCGAGCTTGCGCTGGAACGCCTCGTCGAAGAGCTCCTCGTCGTCCGACACCGCGCGCGGCGCGCGTTTCTTTCCGAAGAGTCCGAGCACGCGGGCTCCGGCCGGCTCAGCCGGTCTCCTTCACCGTACGCAGGATCTCGTCGAGCACATCGTCGCCGCGCACCCCCTCCGCCTCGCCCTCGAAGTTGAGGATCACACGGTGGCGCAGCGCGGGCTTGGCCGCCCAGCGGACGTCGTCGATCGCGGCCGCGAAGCGCCCGTCCATCAGCGCGCGGATCTTCGCCGCGAGCAACATCGCCTGCGCCCCGCGCGGCGACGCCCCGAAGCGCACGAAACGTTTCACCTTCTCGGGCGCGCTCGTCCGATCCGGATGCGTCGCTTCGAGCACGCGGATCGCGTAGTCCTTCACGTGATGCGCGACCGCCACGTCGCGCACGACCTTTCGCATCTGCAGGATGCCGTCGCGGTCGAGCACCGGCGTCACCGCTGGCGTCTCGTTGCCGGTGGTGCGGTCGAGGATCGAGTGCAGCTCGTCGCGGGTGGGAAACCCGACCTGCAGCTTGAACAGGAAACGGTCGAGCTGCGCCTCGGGGAGCGGGTAGGTGCCCTCCATCTCCAGCGGGTTCTGCGTCGCGAGCACGAAGTAGGGCTCCTCGAGCACCCACGTCTTGTTCGCGACGGTGACGGTGTGCTCCTGCATCACCTCGAGCATCGCGCTCTGCGTCTTCGGGGTGGCGCGGTTGATCTCGTCCGCGAGCACGATGTTCGCGAACACCGGCCCCTTTCGGAACTCGAGCCGCTGACCGCCGTCCGGCCCCTCGGTGAGCACGGTCGTGCCGAGGATGTCCGCCGGCATCAGGTCCGGCGTGAACTGGATGCGCGAGAACGAGAGCTGCAGCGCGTTCGCGAGCGTGCGCACCAGCATCGTCTTGCCGAGCCCAGGCACACCTTCGAGGAGCGCTTGTCCGCTCGCGAGCAGGCACGTGAGCACGCCGTCGACGATCTCGTCTTGCCCGACGATCATCTTGCCGACTTCGTCCTTCACGCGGCGAAGGTCCTCGCCGAATCGCGCGACGACCTCCTTCGGGGTGCTCTCGCTCATGCGTGCGTCCTCTCTGCTGCTTCTTCGACGTTCGATGTCGACGACGCGCGCCACCGCGGCCGTTCAATTCCCATTCGTGGCCGGCGCGCTCGGCGTCTCACCCGCCGGCGCGGCGTCGCGCGGGCGAATCAATTGAAAATACCGGCGCACGTAGAAGCGATAGCCGGGCGGAACTTCGTCACGCTCGAGCACCTCTTCGGCGTGGTTCTCGTAGTCGGTGAACACCTCGCGGTAGCCCTGGCCGACGAAGCCGCGGTTGGCCGCGCCGAGGATCACCTCGCTGCGCGACGGCCCCTCGCTCTGTTGGCCCTGCACACGCGAGCTCTGACGGTTCGAGCGCAGATCGGTCGCGTCGCCCTGCAGGTTCGGGTCGTGGCCGGTGCCCGCCTGCGAGCCCCCCGGCTCGGTGCCCTGTCCACCGCCGGATCCTTGCTCGCTCCCGCCCATGCCCGGCATCTCCAGCACGGCGTTGCCGCCCTGACCC
>ERZ761602.6930-NODE-6930-length-12352-cov-16.000325_pt1 | contig 12352 bp, 13 predicted proteins | sample MGYA00512165_ERZ761602 | MGnify/ENA primary metagenome ERZ761602 (study PRJEB28899, sample SAMN02445085) | bioreactor sludge metagenome | biome: EBPR sludge; isolation source: Thorneside wastewater treatment plant | place: Australia: Brisbane, Thorneside... | reverse complement strand
ATGGGATGTATGGTTGGTGTGCGTGGTGCTGAAAAACTTCGCGCTAAACTTCCGTTTGTGGATGTATTCTCTCCGCCTTCTGATCCCGGTCCATTGATTTCACATTTGACTCAAGGTGAAATTCGTTCGTTAGAAAATTCTGAAACCACGCGTCGCTTTTTGATGATGGATGATGAATTAATTTTGCCTGTTGCCGAACAAGGCAAAGCAGTGACAGCGCATGTGCCGATTGTTTATGGTTGTTCACATGCTTGCACATTTTGTATTATCCCTTACAAACGTGGTGCCGAACGTTCGCGTCCTGTTGGTGACATCGTTAGTGAAATTCGTTCGCTTGCAAAACAAGGTGTAAAAGAAATTACATTGCTTGGTCAAATCGTTGACCGTTATGGAAAAGATATTCCCGACGGTCCAAATCTCGCTGCATTGCTTCGCATCATTCATGAAATTGAAGGTGTTGAACGCATTCGATTTTTAACTTCGCATCCAAATTATTTTGATGATGATTTAATTCAAGCCATTGCAGAACTTCCGCGTGTGATGCCACATATTGAATTACCCATTCAAGCAGGTGATGACGAAGTTTTGTTAAACATGAAACGCGGATATACACAACAGCAATATCGTGATTTGATTGCGAAAATCCGCGAACGAATTCCTGATTGTTCGATTGCGACTGACATCATCGTTGGATTTCCCGGCGAAACTGAAGAACAATATATGGAAACCCATCGCCTCTTATCTGACCTGAAACTTGATGTTGTTCATTTGGCACGTTACTCAGTTCGAGAGGGTACTGTCGCCGCTCGCCGCATGGAAGATAATGTTCCCGAAGAAGATAAACTCCGCCGTTTACATGAGTTAGATGATTTGCAAGAAAAAATTGTGGATGAAATTAATAAAAAATATCTCGGTGAAAAAGTAGATGTGCTCTTCGAAGAAAAAGTTAAAGACCGTTGGCGTGGACGAACTCCTACCAATAAACTTGTTTTCGTTGTATCTGATGAAGACTTACGCGGAAAAATTTTACCTGTAACAGTTACATGGACAGGTCCATGGTCAATGCAAGCGGTTTTGCAGAGACAGCCTGAATTAATTAATTTGTAGAGTGAGACGTTATCTCACTCTATTTTTTTTGAGGAAATATGAACCGCATTCGTGTAATTGCCATTTGCATCTTTCGTAATGACAATAAGATATTGGTTGCAGAATGTCTTGACCCTTTAAAAAATCAAACTTTCTATCGTCCTGTTGGAGGCGGGGTTGAATTTGGTGAAAAATCAAAAGATACCATCCATCGTGAAACCATGGAAGAACTTAAGCAAGAAGTAACTGAACTCCATTATCTAGCTACACTTGAAAATATATTTGTTTTCAATGGAGAAATAGGGCACGAAATTGTGCAAGTGTATGATGGTAAGTTTGTGAGGTCAGAGCTATATGAATACTTTGAACTGAAGGGATTTGAAGAAGGCACAGGTCAGTTTCGGGCAATATGGAAAGACCTCGCAGAGTTCAATCCTCAAGCTCCACTTTATCCAGATGGCTTGCAAGCGATGCTATTGAAAATGATATAAATTTGTTCAATATATGCTCTACAATCTATAAGAGGGGCTTATAATTTCATCATGTCCTTCACCGAACTCTTCACCACATTTGCAAACAATCTACTGCCCATCTTATTAATCGCCACAGCAGGCTACATCGTCGGAAAAACATTTCCCATTGACTCACGTTCTATCGGGCGGATTGTGTTTTATATTTTTAGTCCATTGCTGGTTTTCAACTTATTAGTCACCAGCGATTTGAACTTTATCCAAGCCGCTTCTACTTTTGGATTCACAACTGTATTCATTATCACAATGGGATTAATCGCTTTTTTGCTTGGAAAAATCTTTCAACTCGAACGTTCGCATTTGCTAGCTGTGATTCTCACGGTTGGATTTGGTAATACCGGCAACTATGGCTTACCCGTTGTCAAATATGCTTTTGGAGATGATGCCCTTGCTGTCGCTTCGATTTTCTTTGTTGCCACATCTGTTTTGTTCAATACAGGTGGCGTCATCATCGCCTCACTTGGACATTCCAATTTAAAATCCGCTATACTGGGGTTATTCAAGATTCCTTCTTTATACGGCGTAGCACTGGCGATATTGGTCAAATGGACTGGTTTTCAAATTCCAATTCCAGTAGAAAGAACGATTGAAATCGCCGCCAATGGAGCAGTACCTTCTATGATTGTGTTACTCGGCTTGGAATTGACAAAAATAGAATGGTCAAATAATTTTCGGGCATTAAGTGTTGGGGTTGCTACAAAATTATTAATTGCCCCAATCATTGGCTTGATGATTGCAAGTATGTTTGGCTTTCAAGGTTTTGAAAAACAAGCCAATGTGATTCAAGCCGCAATGCCTGCCGCAGTTGCAACCACAGTTGTTGCCAATGAATTTCGTTTGGAATCTTCACTCGTCACCGCCATTGTTTTTATTGGAACGATATTAAGTCCACTCACATTAACGCCATTGATTGTTTTTCTTTCGAGGTAATCAAATGACTCACCCACGCGGATTCATCATCAAATTCATCATCGCTTTACTCGTAGTCACACTGTCTACGAAGCCGTATCAGGTTTACAGTCAGGGAGGAATCGTCGTTGAAAATCCAAATGTAGCAGTCGCATTTGGAAATTCCATTACATTTACGGCAAACCTCAAATCAACACTTCCAATTCAACAAGCCTCTTTATTATTTCGAGAAGCGAATGAAGAAATTACGCGCGTTGAAACATTGCAAGTTGCTGAAGATGGCGCGGTGAGTTTTACTTATGATGCAACACAAAATGCATTCCCGCCGTTTAGTTGGATTTTGTTTTGGTTTCAAGCCACGTTGAGTGATGGGGTTACATATACCAGTGACCCAATAAAATTTCAATATTATGACGACCGCTTTCCGTGGCGAGAAGTTAATCAAGTTAACATTACAATTAATTGGTATGCTGGTGACGACTCGTTTAGTGCTTCGGCATTGGATGCGGCGGGCTCTGGCATTTTAGCCATGCGTGATTTTATTCCGATTTCATTTGATGACCCGATTGATGTTTATATTTATTCAAATACTACTGATTTGCAAAGCACTTTGTTAACGGGCAGTAACCAATGGGTTGGCGGACATGCCCACCCTGAATTAGGTGTCGTGTTGGTGGCTATTCCGCCGGGCTCAGGTCAGTTTATTGAAATGGAAACAAAAATTCCGCACGAGTTGGCGCATGTGATGTTATATCGTTATCTTGGCGAAAATTATCAAAGACAACCTGCTTGGTTGATTGAAGGCATTGCTTCAATGGTTGAGTTATATACAAACCCTGATTATGCGCGTGCAATGCAAATTGCCAGCGATAATGATTCATTAATCCCACTCAATGATTTATGCGCCTCTTTCCCAGTGGATGCAGGCTCGGCGTTTTTGGCTTATGCTCAATCCCAATCATTTGTCACCTACATCCGTGATTCGTTTGGGACTTCTGGATTATCACGTTTAATGAATGCCTATAGTGAAGGTTTCAATTGTGAACTCGGTGCAACCCAAGCATTAGGCGTGCCATTAAGTCAATTAGATGTACGCTGGCGTGAGACTGTTTTAGGTCAAAACGTGGCAGGTGTTGCTACAAGAAATTTATTACCGTTTTTATTACTGATGGCATTGGTGTTGGTTGTGCCATTATGGAGTGCAATAGATTTATTGCGCCAAAGGAGAAAAAATGGAAAACAAGAATCCCAATGATGTTATCCGTGTACATATCATCGTCAAAGGACGTGTACAAAACGTCGGCTTTCGGGCGCATGTGGAATATCATGCCCTACAAATTGGGGTATTCGGTTGGGTACGCAATATAGATAAAGATGGGGTAGAAACCGTAGCCGAAGGTAAGCGAGAAAATGTTGAACATTTTGTAGAAATTGTAAAGAAAGGTCCCAGCATTGCCCGTGTGGATGAAGCGCAGGTTGAATATCAAGAACCGCTTGGCGAGTTAACAGGCTTTCATGTCAAGAAAGCGTTTTATACTTCTTAAAAAGAGACAGTCACCTTGAAGGTGACTGTCTCTTTTTAAGAAACCTCTCGTAATCTGTTTGAAAAGATGTCCTGACTCGTCCGCAAACCTCTCATAACTTGTTTGAAAAGATGTCCTGACTCGTCCGCAAACCTCTCATAACTTGTTTGACAAGATGTCGTGACTCGTTTACAAACCTCTCATAACTTGTTTGAAATAGATAAGTGTATAGATAAATTACCGCTCTAAAACCCCAACCCCTTTTCTTTCAACGAAATAAATTTTCCCGCCCCAATCACCAAATGGTCTAACACATCAATATCTAATAATTTGCCTGCTTGCACAATGGCGCGCGTCACAGCCACATCGTCCGGGCTTGGGGTCGGGTCACCGCTAGGGTGATTATGTGTCACAATCAAAGCAGAAGCGTTTATCCGAATCGCCTCTTTGAATAATTCTCCCACCCGCACTTGTGATGAATTCACAGAACCTTTATACACTTCCACAATTTCTAACACTCGATTTCTTCTATCCAACAAAATCACGCGCAAATGTTCTTGCTCCAAAGCAGACATTTCATATTGCACCAAAGCCGCCGCATCTGCTGGGCTGTTGATAGTTAATTTTTCTTCGGGTGCTTCTAAAGTTAATCTTCTTCCCAATTCAATCGCCGCTTTGATTTGAGATGCTTTCGCCTCACCCATGCCATGCTGATTCATCAACTCTTTGAACGGCGCGCGATGCAAACCTTGTAACCCACCAAATTCTTGCAACAATCGTTGACCTACCTCCACCGCATTTTCGCCTCTCACCCCGACGCGCAACAGGATTGCTATTAATTCAGCATTCGTCAACGCCTGCGGACCTAACGTCTCCAACCGTTCGCGTGGTCGGTCTGATTCGTGTAAGTCTGATATTCGATACGTTGGTTTTTGATTTGGTGTTGGTTCAGTCATAGCAACTCCCTGAAATGTGGTTGCTTTATTTTACAACTGTTTTGTTTAAAAATAAAAGAGACTGATTACTCAGTCTCTTTTTGTTTGTTAAGGAGTTGGTGTGGGGATTGGGACTTCGGTGACAACCACTGCATCTATTTGAGAAGGGTCACCAGTGCCTGTGTTAGGGGAAAAAATCACAATGTAATTATAATTTCCAGGAGGAGGAGAACTTGAGGCATTATCTACGTCAATCAAGATACCAGTTTGCAGAGCAGGTCCACTGCCATCTGGGTCGTGCAAAACTGAAGGCGGTACCGAAGTTGGAGAAGTTGAGACCATATAATTATCACATTCTGGTTCGTTACAAAATGGAGTTGTATCCGGGGGAAGAGTATTTGTGTCAACATTGGTATTTGTATCTGGTATTCCATTACCCCAATTAAAAACTTCGTAATACGTTTGCCCATCTTCAAATTGAGAGATACCAATAATAATATGGTCTAACCTAATATAGTTTAAACTAATAGATTCCTGATTTTCATAAAAAACCAAATCATAATTACCATCAGGTATCGATAATACATAAATAGGATTGCTACTAAAATCTAAGACAGTGTAACTACCATTTGGAAGATTATAAACATTGCCATCTGGTACATCATTGTTTATTTCTTCAGTAGGTGCAGGAGTTAATAAAGTACCTTCTGGTGTAGAAGGATAACCTGTTGGTGTTTCAGTCGGTGTTTCTGTTGGCGTTCCAGTTGGTGAAGTTGGAGTTCCGGTACCCCCGCCACCAGATGTAGAAGTAGGTGTGGCAGTAAACGTTGGTGACGGAGTTGTTGCTGTAGGAGACGGTGTGGTTGGAGTTGGTGAAACAGGTGTTGATGTAGGTGTATTGGTTGGTTCTAAAACAATAAACGGTGGGAAGGAAATATCTCCCGCACCAGGGGTGAGATAATTTTCAGCCCAAGCCATAGGTGTCAGGATTTGAGGCAGGAGGGGTTGTAGTAATGAAGCGGGTTGTCCGGGTGCAGAGTTAGGGTCAAGGTTAGAGCGCATATCCGCGTTAATGACCCAATTCGGGAACATGCGAATTGCAAGTTGCCCCACAATGATGATTAAGATAATGCCGAGCGGAATAAGAAAAACAATCAGAGTCCAATCACGGCGTTCACGTTCACGGCTTGGAACTGTCATACTTCTTGCTCACTTTCCTTTTGAAGCGGAAACGAAACAATAAACTTACTACCAAATAATTTCTCTTCATTATACCCCTTACTTTCTACCCAAATTTTTCCGCCATGAGCTTGCACGATTCCGCGTGCAATAGCTAACCCCAAACCTGGACCACCGCCTTTGAATTTTGTTTTACCAGAAGAATGTAATAAGACTTCGCCCGTTTGATGGAATTTTTCAAAAATCGCATCTTTTTTGGATGGGTCAACACCGATGCCGGTATCTACAACTGCTACTTCAACTTCTGGAGGTTTTTTGCCATTGCGATATTTGCCGACCACTTTAACCTCACCGCCATCCGGTGTGTATTTGATAGCGTTCATTATTAAATGATAAAAAACTTTTTGAAGCATATCTGGGTCAGCGGAAAAGGCAGGGAGTTTTTCTAATCCTTCGGTCTTGAATTTCAGGTTTCTCTCTTCAAATGCACTTTCAAAACCTTTCTGGATTTTCTTAATCACTGGTTCAATTTGCATACTGGTTTTTCTTAAGAACAATGCATCGCTATCAATGCGAGAGACATCTAACATACTATCTACAACATCAGACATTCTTTCTGCGCCTTCAAGAATACCTGAAGCCAATTTTTTTAATTCAGGGTCTTTTTCTGTATCTTGCTCTAGCATTTGTGAATATCCCATGATTAATGTAAGTGGTGTTCGTAATTCATGGGCAGAGATTTGAATAAAGTTTGTCTTGGTCTTATCAATTTGCTTTAGGGTTGCATTGGCTTCTTCAAGTTGTTTGGTGCGTTCTTGAAGTTTTGAGGTCATGTCATCAAACGTGCTAGCAAGCGTACCAATTTCATCTCTACTATTAATACCTGTGCGACTATCTAAATCTCCTTGTGCAATCGCTTGTGACGTGTACACTAATTTATATAACGGCACAATAATCATACGAGAGACAAAATAGCCAATCACAATCACGACTAGGGTCAATAAAGTAAATACAAGAATGTATGTATCACGGTTATTGGTTGCAAAATCTACAACAAAATCTAAAGGCAAAATGACAGCGAAAACACCGATACGGTCATTGCCAATTTGTAACGGAGAGCGTGCTAATGTATATCTGCGTTCTGCATATTCAAAGTTATCGCCATATACAACTTCTTCGGCTTGAATCGCTTCCATGTATTGTGCTTCGGTAATAGAAAGTAAACTTAAGGTCTCTTCATCCATTGTGCCGAGTGTGGTTCCAATCGGTTGACCATTCGCCCCATACAACACAATATCGGCAAGGGCAACATTTTTGAAAGCAGGTAATATCGTACGTATGGAAGTACCAACCACAATGACGCCATCAAACTCCCCATCCACAGTCACAGGTAGAGCCGTAAAATAATATGTCTCATTGTTGACCAAGTTGACCCCTAAGAAGCGACGCGGTGCTTCTTCTGGATTTCGATTTGCTAAAAATTGAGAAACCATAGGTGATCTTGCCGCCCCCGTATCCGTATCTACTTGAATAAAATTACCACCACTATCTATCAGAAAATGAGCGATTTCATTTCCTTGTGGAGAAATCAAAATTAAATTTTCAATTGCCGCTGCACTAAAGGCAGGTCGCGCCAAACGGATTACTGTTTCGCGGTCTTCATCTCTTAATGCAATTGCTACGCCATCGGTATAAGCAATAATTTGAGCCGCCCCCACATGCGCACTTTCCTGTCGAATAAAACTATCTGAAACCACCCTGCCCGATTCAAGTAACTGATTCGTCAAGCGTTCACTCAAAGTTCCAGTCACAAGGCGCGTAACTACATAGACCCCGATCACAGAAACGATCATGGTCAAAATCACAAACGGCAAAGCAACTTTGAGACGAAGACTCATAACACCAACTCGCGCCTTTAGGCACAATCACTGGCTATGCCATTATAAAGATGAAAAACAATGCCGCCAGAAATGCAACTTAATTATAATGTGAGAATGGATGAAATTAAACCCATTTTTTGAAGATTATCCGCCTCTTTGCCTAACCTAAACCTGCTTCTCTTGCGTCAGTCTTTTCTACGCCTCTAACTGCTTCACAAAATGGACGAGTCTATCTACTTCTTTATAGCCTAGCTTTTCATGAGCGCGGATACTGGCTTCATTATCCAGCCACGTATCAGACCCCATCTCAGTACAGCCTTTTTCTTTTGCCCAATTTTCAGCCGCCCGAACCAACTCACCTGCCACGCCAGTTTTCCGAAACTCGCCATCTACAAACCATGCCTCTATATACCCCACTGGACTCGTCTCACAACCTTCTGCATATTCTCGAATGCTAGCTTCTAACATACCCGCTGGCTTGTCATTGACAAATGCCATAAAAATTAAGTCAATGTCACTGGCTAACACTTCATCCATATCAAACAACAAATAATCATCGGTTGCTTCGGGCCATACGCCTTTTCGCATTTGAAACCAAGCATCTTTTTCCGCACTGGTCACTTTTCGTATTTCAATTTGCATACATACTCCAACATTATTATTAGCCACAGAGACCACAGAGTTCACAGAGATTTTTTTGAGATTTCTCCTCAGAGGTCTCTGCCTGCACCATGCGCATGCACACGTGTGAACTCTGTGGCTAAGCATTTTTCAAAATATGCGCGGAATCCAACGCGGAACTTTCTGACAGTATTCTTCGTACTCTTTGCCAAAGGTATTCTTCAAAATCGGTTCTTCTATTAAAGTAATCAAAATTTGGTAAGCCAAAACGAAAAATAGAAAATACAAAATCATTACCCCTGAGCCAAACCAGAAGATATATCCAAGTAAGACAAACAATGCCCCCAAATAAATCGGGTTACGGACATAACGATACAAGCCATGGATTATTAATTTCTTGGGCGGGTCAAGATGAGCAGGCGTACCAAAACCTCTTTTTACCATATCCACTGAACACCAAATGATGATGAATGTTCCTATTAAATAGAATGGGATGGATAAAAGAGAAAAAAAGCCTGTGTTAAAAATCAAAACATCGCTTGAGGCAATTTGATAAGGGAAGTAATAAGTAAAAAAACCGTGCATGATTCCCATGTAGAGAATGGTTTTGAGTGTATTCATAGTAAATAGACCTCGGAGGTTTTAAAAACCTCCGAGGTCTGGTGAATTAAAATCTCGGAATCCAACGGGGAGTTTTCCTCATATATGTTTCATAACTCGCACCAAATGTTTTCTTGAGGTGTGACTCTTCATACAAAGTGACAAATGAATGTACAGCGATAAAATATAAAATTAAGTAAAGCAACAAATTCCAATATCCAAACCACAGAAAGTATCCTAAATTAATTAGAAATACTCCCACATACATCGGGTTGCGGACATATTGATACAAGCCAGCAACAACTAATTCCTTTGGTGGTTCTAGTGGAGCAGGCGTGCCTTTGCCTTTTTGCACAAAATCATAAAAACACCAAACTAATGTAGCAAATCCAATTACCCAAAGTGGAAATGCTAGATAAGAAAATAATCCTGTATTGATTTGATTTCCATTTCTGAAAAACATTAAAGGAATCAAACCTGCTACTGTGCCAGGTGCGAGTATAAAAAAGAGAATGGATTTGAACGCAATCATTAAGAATCAGTTCTTGTCAGAAAATATGTAAACACAGCCACACCACTAAAAAATAAAATTCCACCAATAACACCGATTATCCAACGTGGAATATCAAGGTCAATTGGAAGCACATCAAAGTAAATTAATAATGCAATTGCACCAAGCAAAGCATCCAGTCCACCTGAAATCATAAAAACGGTTCGTTTGGTACTTTGATTATCCATGTTTACCTCAAATTATTTCTTTTGAAATTTATTGATTACAAATGCACTGACTAAATACCAAAAAGCTAAGTCAAGAAATAAATACAAGCTATTGAATTCAAAACAAACTTCATTAGGCTGACATGGTCCCCAACCTAGATAGAACTGTAAGGGAAAGCCATGCGGAAATGTATCTGAAATTCTGGAGATGATATACATTCTCCACAACCAACTGGATAGAATAAATAAAACAAGTGCAAAAAATATTTTTGTAAATGTAGGTTTCAAAAACATTTTTTATCCCCGTTTCTTTAACCAATCCAATAATTTCTTTGGCGTCCAAGTATTAATCACATCATCTTTCAAAATGCCTGCGCGGCGTGCAATCGCAACACCATAAGGAAGCATATCGTAATCTTCTTCAGAGTGAGCATCAGTGTTAATGCTGAGGAGAACACCCAATTCTTTCGCGCGGCGAGCATGATGATCGTCAAGATCGAGGCGGTAGGGACTTGCACTCATTTCCATTGCCACACCAGATTTTGCGGCGGCTTTGAGAATCACTTCCATATCTAAATCGGCACCTTCACGGTCTGGGATTTCACGTCCAGTGGGATGACCGATAATATCTACATGTGGATTGTTAATTGCATTCAACAAACGTTCGGTAACTTTTTCTCGGGGTTGACGAAGGCTTGAGTGAAGCGAAGCAACTACAAGGTCGAGTGAGGCGAGAAAATCATCAGGATAATCTAGTGAACCATCAGCTTTAATTTCCACTTCACTTGAATGCAAAATCGTGATTTCATCACCAAATTGTTTTTGAAGTTTTTTAATTTCAGCGGCTTGCTGTTTATGCCGTTCAACAGACAAACCATTGGCAACACCCAAACTCACGGAATGATCTGAAAAGACAATCACTTTCAAACCACGCTTAATAGCGGCTTTGGTCATATCAAGCATTGACAATGCACCATCACTGTAAGTTGAGTGCATGTGCAAATTAGATTTTATATCTTTCACTTCAATCAACTTCGGAAGTTTATTGGCTTTTGCTAATGCGATTTCATCACGACCTTCACGCAGTTCTGGCGGAATCCATTGCAAACCAAGAGTTTTATAAACTTCTTCTTCTGTTGCACAAAAAATTTCTTTTTTGTTTTTTACATTCAAAAAAGAATGTTCAGATAAAGATAGCCCTTTATCCAACGCGAGTTGACGTAATTGCACATTATGGTCTTTTGAACCTGTTGCATATTGAAGTGCTGTACCAAATTTTTCTGGCGCATGCACCCACACTTGTGCACGAATGCCATCCGAAAATTCGATACTAGATTTGAATTCGCCTTTCCCCAACACACGACTCACACGCGGCAAAGTTGTAAATGCTTCCATCACCGCTTTAGAATCTTTTGCCGCAACTAAAATATCCAAATCCCCCACTGTCGAACGCATCCTTCTTAAACTTCCAGCAGGTTGCGCGTCTACGACGCCTTTTACCTTTTTCAACGCCGCAATAATTTCATTTGCAAGCGGAAGTGCTCTGCCAACAGAAATTCTTCCCGTCCTTCTACTTAATGAAGCCAGCCCTTCCAAAATCGCAGTTTCAGATTTTGCACCCATGCCTGGCAAGTTTTTTAACTTGCCAGCCTTAGCAGCTTTTTCCAAATCAACCAATGATGTAATTTTTAATTCCTTTGAAATCATCGCTATCTTTTTCGGTCCAAGGCTTGGCACTTTCATCCAAGCTGCCAAATCGGGATGCACTTCTTTTTTTAATTTTTCTAAAAATTCCAATTTGCCTGTTGAAAGTAATTCATCAATTTTTTCCGCAATGGCTTTGCCAACTCCAGGAATTTCCAACAATGTCCCCTCTTTCGAATACTCACTCGCTTCACGACTCAACCCAATTAAACTTTCTGCGGCTTTGCGATAGGCGATTGTCTTAAAAATAATTTCACCTCTGATTTCAAGCAAATCTGCAATCAAAGTAAATGTATCTGCAAGTTGTTTGTTGTTCATCATGGGTTACCTCAATTGCGATTATACTCCGCACGATATGAATCACAACGACCATGTGAATTTAATCAAACCAGCATTTCTTGATGAAACCCCAAACGCCTCTTTTGCTGACTTTGGAGCTGGTTCTGGCGCGTTTACATTAGCCTTGCGTGAAGTTTTGGGTGTATCCGCAACAATCTACGCAGTAGATAAAGATAAATCTTCGCTAAGAGAATTAGAAAATTCCTACGCCGCCTGTTTTCATTCCACATCAAATCTGATTGTGATGCAAGCAGATTTTTCAAAACCATTAAACCTCCCACCTCTCGACGGAATCTTAATGGCAAACTCACTTCACTTTTTCAAAGATA
>ERZ761602.6929-NODE-6929-length-12355-cov-7.591789_pt1 | contig 12355 bp, 10 predicted proteins | sample MGYA00512165_ERZ761602 | MGnify/ENA primary metagenome ERZ761602 (study PRJEB28899, sample SAMN02445085) | bioreactor sludge metagenome | biome: EBPR sludge; isolation source: Thorneside wastewater treatment plant | place: Australia: Brisbane, Thorneside... | reverse complement strand
ACGTCAGCACCCTGCTGGCCTATGCCCAGATCGTGCCGCTCAAACTGGAAGGCGGCTCGCTGACCACGCGCCAGCCGGCGGCGGTGCGCCGCTTCCTGCACGCCCCAGACGCCCTCGACCTGTGTTTCCAGCTCTGCCTGCAGCTTAATCTGCTCAGCGGCGCGCCGCTCAAGCCAGACCCGGCGACGGCGCGCCCGTTCCTGGAATTGACGCGCCTGGCACAGACCCAGACCCTGGCCGAGGCCTGGCGCGTGTCCGAGGACTGGAATGATCTGTTCCGCCTGCCGGGCCTGGTCTTCGAGGGCCAGGCCTGGCGCAACGAACCCACTCAGGCCCGCCGGGCTGTCCTGAAACTGCTGGCGGAGGTGCCCAGCGGCGAATGGTGGTCGCTGGACGCCTTTGTGGCCGCCCTCAAGGAACGCGCGCCGGATTTCCAGCGGCCGGCCGGCGACTACGACTCGTGGTACATCCGCGACGCCGAGACGCAGGCCTACCTGCGCGGCTTCGAGCATTGGGAGCGCGTGGATGGCGCGCTGGCGCGCTGGTTCCTGGAAGGCCCGCTGGCCTGGCTGGGGCTGGTGGAGTTGTGGCGGCCAGAGACGCCCACCCGGCTGCCGCCGCGCCGGCGAGGCGCGCTGCGCCGCCCAGGCGCGAGCGCCAGCCCGAGCGCCACGGCCTTCCGGATCACGCCGGCCGGCGCCGCCTTTCTGGGGCATCTGCCCTGGGTGGCGGTGACGCTGCCCGCGCCGGCCACGCACGTCCACCTGAGCCCGGACGGCGTCATCCGGACACCGGCCGCGCTGAGCCCCTACAATCGTTTTCGTGTGGCGCGCGTGACCAAGTGGCTCGGCCTGGACGGCGACACCTACACGTACCGCCTGACGCCGGCTTCACTGCGCCGCGCGGCCCGCCAGGGTGTGACCCTCGAACGCCTCCTCGAGTTCCTGCGCGAGGCCGCCGACGAGCACGGGCTGCCGCCCTTGTTGCTGGCTGCCCTGCAGCGCTGGGCGCGCGCCGGCGCCGAAGTCGCCATCGAGGACCTGACGGTCTTGCGGCTGAGCCAGCCGGAGCTGCTGGAGACGCTGCAGCGCGCCCCCAAGATCAAGCCGCTCCTCGGCCCGGTGCTCGGCCCCACGGCCGTGGCGGTGCGCCGCGACGACGTGGAGCGCCTGCGCGCGGCCCTGGCCGAAGCCGGCTTCTTAAGCGATTAACGCCCGGCCGTCGTTGGCGGCCCATTCTGCGAGTCGTTCACCATGTCTTCTCTACTCGAGCGCCTGACCCAATCCTTCCGCCAGACCTACCACGCCGAACCCGATTTCATCGCCCGCGCGCCGGGCCGTGTCAACCTGCTGGGCGAGCACGTCGACTACAACGACGGCTGGGTCCTGCCGATCGCGATCGACCGCGCCGCCTACCTGGCCGGCGGGGCCACGGCTGAGCCGCACGCCACGCTGACGGCGCTGGATGTCGGGCAGAGCGCGGTCTTTGACACGGCGGCCCTGGCCGCCAGGCAGACGACCAGCGGCGCGCCGCTGCCCGGCTGGGCCGTTTACGCGGCCGGGACGGCCTGGGCCTTGCAGGAACGCGGCCTGGCCACGCCCGGCCTGAATGCGGTGCTGACCTCGGATGTGCCGCGCGGGGCCGGGTTGAGCTCATCCGCCGCGGTGGAGGTGGCCTACGCCACGGCCTGGCAGAAGCTGGGCGCCTGGTCACTGACGCCGCTGGAGATCGCGCAGACCTGCCAGCGCGCCGAGAACGCCTACGTCGGCGTCAACTGCGGCCTGATGGATCAATTCGCGTCGGCGTGCGGGCGGGCCGGCCACGCGCTCCTGTTGGACTGCCGCACGCTGGCCTGGCAGCCCGTGCCGCTGCCGGCCGGCGTGGCCGTGGTGGTGGCCGACACGATGGTGCGCCGCGAATTGGGATCGAGCGAATACAACCTGCGCCGCGCGCAATGCGAAGAGGCGGTGCGCGCGCTCAGCGCCCACCTGCCCGGTATCCGCGCCCTGCGCGATGTCGCCGTCGCCGATTTCAACCGCTACGCCGCCCAACTGCCGGAGGTGGTGGCCCGGCGCGCGCGCCATGTGGTGGAGGAGTGTGATCGAACGCAGCGGGCGGTAGTGCTGCTGCAGGCGGGCCGGGCCGAGGAGTTCGGGCAGCTCATGAACGCCTGCCACGCCAGCCTGCGCGACCTGTACGAGGTCTCGTGCCCGGAGCTGGACACGATGGTGAGCGCCGCGCAGGCGCTGCCCGGCTGCTACGGCGCGCGGCTCACGGGGGCCGGCTTCGGCGGCTGCACCGTGAACCTGGTGGCCGCGGCGGCCGCCGCCGATTTCACCCGTGCGCTGGCGGCGCGGTACGAACAGGCCACCGGCAAGCGCCCGGACATCTACGTCTGCACGGCCGCCGACGGCGCCCGCGTCTTGTAGGGCCTACCCGCCCCAATCCGCAACAAAACCGGGCCGCGCTCAAAACGTGAGCGCGGCCCGGTCTGCTTAAACGATCCGCGAGGCGCGGCCGCCCCGCGGCGTCAGTCGCCGGTTTCAGGCGGCGCCGGCTTGGGCGCCGCCGCGCGCGCGAGCGTGATAAAGACCACGCCGACCAGAATCACGGCGATACCGGCCAGGCCGACTCCGGTGAGGGTCTCGCCGCCGAGGGCCATGCCCAGGCCCACCGCCACCACCGGGTTCACGTAGGCATAACTCAGCGCCAGCGCCGGCCGCACGTTGCGGATCAGGTACATGTAGGCGCTGAAAGCCACCAGCGACCCGAAGACAACCAGGTACAGCCACGCGCCGACGGCGGGCACGGTCAGGGCCTCCAGCCGTTCGCCGCGCAGCAGCCCGCCCAGCGTGATGATCACGCCGCTGGAGAGCATTTCAGCGGCCGTACCCATGGCGCCGTCAGGCAGCGTGAGCCGGCGGCTGAGCACCGAGCCCAAGGACCAGCACAGCGGGGCCGCCACCAGGGCCAGCGCCCCGAGCGGGTTGGCACGCATCTCGCCTTCCAGGTTGAGCAGCAGCACGCCCGCGAAGCCGATGACGATCCCGAGCCACTCGGCGCGCGACGGCCATTGCCCGAGGAAGCCCGAAAGCAGCGCCACCCACAGCGGCGCCGTGGCCACGATGGCGGCGGCCAGACTGGACGAGACCCATTGCTCGGCGATGGTGACGAAGCCGTTGCCGCCGCCCAGCAGGAGCAGGCCGACGATGGCGGCGTGCAGCCACTGCCGGCGCGTGGGCAGGGCCGCGCCGCGCCAGCGCATGAACGCAAACAGGAGGACGCCGGCCACGATGAAGCGCGTGCCCACCAGCAGCAGCGGCGGCCAGGCGGCCACGGCCACCCGGATGGCGAAGTAGGTGGAGCCCCAGATCACATAGACGGCCGCCAGGCTGAAGAGCACGGCCGCCGGCAGGCGGTTTGAGCGCGTGAGCGCCGAGGAAGCGGTGGTCATGGCAGCACCCTTTACCAGAAGATCTCGCCCTCGCCGACGATCACGACCTGGCCGCCGATCTTGAGCTCAGTGAACGCCGCGCCCGACCGGCGCGCCACCACATGGATGTGGCTGGTCCGCCCCATCTCCACCCCCTGCTCGATCAGGCAGCGCCCCTCCGGCAGCAGGCTGTAATGGACAGCATAAGCCGCCATCGGCGCCGCGGCCGAGCCGGTGGCCGGATCCTCGGGGATGTCGGCGACGTGCGGCGCAAACATGCGCGCGTGCATCTGCGCGTCCGCGGCGACGGTCTCGGTCGTGAACAGGTAGATCATGCGCGGCTCATCCGCAAACAGGTCGCGCAGCGCGGCCGGATTCACGCGGGCGCGGCCGATGGCGGCCAGTGAGCGGAAAGGCACAAACAGGAACGGCACGCCGGTGGAAACCTCGCGCAGCGGCAGATCGGCGCGCAGATCGGCGGCCGTCACGCCCAGCGCGGCGGCGATACGCTCGCGGTCAGTGCGCTCCGGGCCGAATTCGGGCGGGCGGTGCGTCATCCATACAAAGTCCGCGCGGCCGGCGGCGTCCCGTTCCAGGTCCACGCGCACCGCGCCGATGTTCAACTGCAGCGTCGCGGCCGCGCCCGACAGCTCCCCGCGCTGTGCCAGCACAAAGGCCGTGCCAATGGTGGGGTGGCCGGCCATCGGCATCTCGATGGCCGGCGTGAAGATGCGCACGCGCCGGGCCGCGCCGTCCAGCTCCGGCGGCAGCACGAACGTGGTCTCGGCGAAGTTCATCTCGCGGGCCAGCAGCTGCATGTCGGCCGCGCTCAGGCCGCGGGCGTCGGTGAACACAGCCAACTGGTTGCCCTGGAACGGCCGCGCCGTGAAGACATCGGCCTGGACGAAGTGATAACGCGGCATGGTCAGGCGGCCTCCGCCGCGGCCGGAGCCGGCCGGAAGGCCCGCACCAGCGCGCGCAGGTTGACGACCAGGATGCCGCCCACCACCAGCGCCGAGCCGGCCAGCAGCCGCCAGTCGGCGGCCTCGCCCAGCAGCAGCACGCCCAGGAAGACGCCGATCACCGGGAAGACGTAGGTCACCAGCGAAGCCCGCGTGGGGCCCCAGGCGTTGATGAGCGAGAAGAAGAGCAGGTAGGCCACGCACGAGCCGAGCACGCCCAGCCAGGCCACGGCAAACCAGGCCAGCGGCGAGGTCGGCCACTGCAGCGGACTCTCGGCCAGCGGCGTCGCCACCCACAACAAAGCGTCGGCGAAGAGCAGCACCATGAAGGACTGCACCGCCGGCGGCTGGTTGCGCAGGTAGCGGCGCGAGAACGCCAGCGCGACGGCGTAGCTTAACGCCGCCGCCAGCACGGCCAGCTGGCCCCACACGTTCCCCGCCAGGCCCTCCGGCGCCAGGTCGCGGCTCACCAGCACCACCACGCCCAAGAAGCCGACGCCCAGGCCGGCCAGGCGCGCAGGCGTGATCTTCTCGTCCGGCAGCACGAAGTGGGCGATGACGATGGTGAAGAGCGGCACAGTGCCGTTGAGGATGGACGCCAGGCTGGAATCAATCAGGGTTTCGCCCCAGGTGATCAGCACGAAGGGGACGGCGGTGTTGAAGATGCCCATGAACAGGTAAGCCAGCAGGGTGCGCCGGTCGCGCGGCAGAGCCCGGCGCTGGCCGGCCAGGATCGCGAGCATGCCGACCAGGCCGAAGAGCAGCCGGAACGTCACCAGCAGGAACGGCTGGAAGACGACGGCGCCGGCCGGGTGCAGCCAGCCCAGCGCCGGCAGTGCGCCGCCCTGGGCGACCTTGATCCACAAAAACGACGACCCCCAAATCAAACCCAACAGCCCGAACAGGCCCCATTCTTTCAATTTCATGCTGGTCTCTCGCAGTGAGGCGTTAGCGCGCCGGCCCGGGCCAGGCGGCGTAGGCGGCGCGCATCTGGGCCACGTGCTCGCGGACGTGGCGTTCGTAGATATCGAGCCAGTCGTCCAGAGTCAGCTGGCCGCTTTCAGAGTGGACGGCGGTGTGCGCCCAGACCGCCTCCGGCAGGCCCTGGATCAGCCGATGCGTGCTGGCGCGCAGCTCGCGGAAGAGCGCCACCGCGGCCTCCACGCTCTGGGCGTGATAGTCCAGGGCGCGCGCCCAGGCGATTTCGTCATAGCCCATCAGACCCGCGCCCGGCTCGGCGATGAAGCGCCGGCAGCGCACATAGCTGTTGGCTTCGCTGTCGGCGAGGTGGACGGCGATCTCGTGGATGGTCCACTGCTCGGGCGCGGGCCGGAACTGCCAGGCCGCGCGCGGCAGGTCCCGCAGGGCGGCCTCCAATTCGGCCGGCGCCGCGCCGTAGGACGCGATCTTGGCCTGGCGCTCACCGGGCGGCATCGGTCAGCACTCCTTAAACGTGTCCATGACGATCATGGTCACGCTGCGCTGGACGGTGATGTGGCTGCGGATGCGGTTGATCAACGCCTGCAGCGCGGCGGCGTCGGCGGCCTTGGTCTTGATCAGGAAGCAGTCCTCGCCGGCGACGCTGTACAACTCCAGCACGGCCGGGTCCTGGCTGACGGCCCGGATGCCGGGGTCGTGCTTCTCGTCGTAAGCGGCGGTGAGGCGGATGAAGGCCGTCAGCGTCTTGCCCAGGGCGGCTTCGTCCACGCGCACCGTGTAGCCCTTGAGGATGCCGCGCTTCTCGAGCTTGCGGATGCGCTCATAGACCGACGGCGCGCTCAGATCGACGGCGGCGCCCAGGGCGGCGTTGGTCATCCGCCCGTCTTGGCGGAGCAGGTCCAGAATCTTGCGGTCGATGTCGTCGACGCCGTTGGCCATATCAGTTCAACACTTCCAGCACCAGGGTCTGCGCCCCCAGGGCTGAGACGAGAGCCATCTCCGAGCTGACCGGAAGCTGCACGGCTTCGCGCGCGGCCAGCAGCACATCCTGGTTTTCCACGCTCATCCAGGCCTGGCCGTCGGTCACGCGCACCCGTTGGCCGGCCTGCGCCAGCCGGTAAAGCTCGCCCGGGTAGACGACGAGGCGCATCTGGACGGTATCGGAATTGACGAGGCTGGCGGTGGTCGTCTGGCGCATGTCCCACACTCCTTGGGTTGGCCCACGTGGCGGCAAGGTGTCCTACCAATTGGACCATTGCCTCTAATATGGGCCGATTACTAATTTCACTAACTTTATATGGCACCAGGCGCGATTCGTCAATACGACTTTGGTCTGAGACGGGACAAACAAAAAGATATTCGGTTAGTCGATTGATTTTACCCAGTTTCTGAAGTCGGGCGCCGAATATTCTTTGGCGGCACTCAGACCCCAGCGCCTTCCAGGCGCAGCAGCCAGGCCTTGGTGGCCACGCCGTGCTTGCCCAGATAACCGCGCAGGTCACCGTCGGCGGCCACCACGCGATGGCAGGGCATGACGATAGGGACCGGGTTGCGGCGCAGGGCCTGGCCCACCGCCCGCGCCGCCTTCGGGCGCCCGAGCTGCTCGGCCAGCTGACGGTAAGTCGTGACGCGGCCGCGCGGGATGCGATGGGCCGCCTCCAACACTTCGCGCTGGAAGACGCTTACGCCGCGCCAATCCACCTGGGCCGGCAGACGCCGCGTCTCGCCGCGCAGATACGCCAGCACGTCCGTCCGCCAGCGCGCGGTGTGCTCGGCCGAGCGCGCGGGAGCGCCAAAGCCGCGCCGCTGCAGCGCTGCCAGCCAGGCGCCGGCGTCCGCGCCGTAGTGGACGGCCGCCAGGCCCCGCTCGGAGACCGCCACCCACAGCGGCCCGACCGGCGTGTCCGGCACGCGGTCGTACCAGAGGGGCGGCGCGGCCGCGTCCAGGCGGCGGCGCAGCGCGGCTTGCGCCCGCGCGGTCACCGCCGCGGACGGCGGCGCCATCAGTTCGTCCAGGGCCTGTTCAAAAGTCGAGTTCTTCATCGCCGAATTCCTCTCGGAGTTTCTGCAGCGCCTGGTAGACGTTCGCGCGCGCGGCCGCTTCCGTGCCGCCCAGGGCGGCGGCCACCTCGCCGTAACTCAGACCCTGATACCGGCGCAGCACCAGCGCCGCGCGCTGCTGGGCCGGCAGGCGCTCCACCGCCGCGGCCAGGCGCGCCAGCACCAGGCGCCGGATCGCCCGGCCCGCCGTCGAGGCGTCCGCCGCCGCCTGGTGCTCATCGGCCCGGACCTGCCAATCCGCTTCGCGCCGCCGCCGGCGTAGTTGGGTGAAGGCGAGGTTGGTGGCGATGCGATAGAGCCAGGCGCGCACGTTGGCGCGCGCGTCCAGCCGCGGGTAAGCCCGATAGGCACGCAGATAGGCCTCCTGCAGGCAATCCTGCGCGTCGCCGGCCTCGCGCAGGATCCGCACCAGATACGCGAAAAGCTCGGCGCTGTACGCGTCGACCAACATCTCAAAAGTGGGCAGGGTCATCGTTTGATAGGACCGCCTGGGACGGACGGCCAGGCCGCCCGCGTTGAGTCATTCTATTCAATATGACTCGCGCGGGCCGGCTTTGTGAAAGCGGACCGGGCGTCAGGCCGCGCCCTTGAGGTAAAGGCCCTGGGGATCCAACTCTTCGCGCAGCAGGCGCAGTTCGGCCTCGCTGGGCGGCGGGGTGGTGGTGACGCTGGCGGCCGTCTTGAGCGGCCAGCCGGTGTTGGCGACCGCGTCGGCCACGCTGCGGCCGGGGTGCAGGGCGGTGAGGATCAACTCGCCGGTCTCATCCGGCGCGAGCAGGCCGATATCGGTGACCACGCCATGCGGGCCGCCGCCGCGCACGCCGCTGTCGGTGCGGGCCGCCCGCCCGGACAGAAAGCCGGCGCCGGTGATGAAATCGCACTTCTCCGGGAAACGGCGCTTCTGGTGCGGGGTGAGGAAGTAGGTGCGGTTAGCCCAGGCCGCGATCTCGGCGCTGCCGCCCGAGCCCGGCAGGCGCACCTTGGGCTGGGCGTACGGGCCGATGACGGTGGCGTTGACGTTGCCGTAGCGGTCGATCTGCGCGCCGCCCAGGAAACCGACGTCGATCAGGCCGCGCTGCAGGTAGAAGGCGAAGATCTCGTACATCGAGCAGATGGCGGCCGCGCCGGAGACCAGGGTGGGATCGCCGATGGACAACGGCAGGCGCGCCGGTTGGGCGCCGATGACGCCGGCCTCGTAGATCATGGTCAGGTTGGGCGCGTGCGTGCGGCGCGCCAGGTTGCAGGCCAGGTTGGGCAGGCCGACGCCCACAAACACAACGTCGCCGTCGCGCAGCAGGCGGGCGGCGTTGACGGTCATCAGCTCGGCGGGGGTGTACGGCATAGTCAACTCCTTCGCCGCCATTCTACTCCGAACCGTAGACGACGACCTGATTGCGGCCGTTCTGCTTGGCGCTGTAGAGCGCCTGGTCGGCCATATCGATCAGGGAGTTGATGCCGCTGGTCGCGGCCTCCAGGCTGGCCGGGCTCAGGGCGCTGACGCCCAGGCTGGTGGTGATAGCCAGGCGGCCCTGCTCAGTGTCCACCACGGTCGCGGCCACCTGCTGGCGGATGCGCTCGGCGATCTGGGCGGCGCTCGTCACGGCCGTTTCGGGCAGCACGATCAAGAACTCTTCGCCGCCGTAGCGGCCGATGGCGTCCGTGGCGCGCAGGCATTCCAGACAGACGCGCGCGATGGCCTTGAGGACCACGTCGCCCGTGGCGTGGCCGTACGAGTCGTTGATCAGCTTGAAGTGGTCCAGATCCAGCAGGATGGCGGCCAGCGGATGCTGGTAGCGCCGCGCCCGCTCGATTTCGCGCTCGGCCAGGATGAACAGGTGGCGGCGATTGAACAACCCGGTCAGCGGGTCTTCGGTCGCCAACTGGCGCGTCAGCGCGAACAGGCGGGCGTTCTCAATGGCCACGGCGGCCTGCGCGGCCAGCAGTTCGAGCAGCTTCTGATCGTCGGCCGTGTAGGCGCGCACCCGGCAGCTCTGCGTGAACAGGACACCGATGATCTTCTCGCCGGCCTGCATCGGCACCGCCAGGCCAGACTGGGTGTCGTCGCCTTCGCCGTAGACCGCGAACTTGTACTCCGTCTCTGGGAAAGCCGCGAAGTCATCGACCAGGATTGAGCGCCGCTGGGCGAGCACATAGCCAGGGAAGTACGCGCTCAAGGGATAGCGCTCGCCCGGAAAACGCCGACCCTTGTCCATCAGGTACACCTCCACCCACTCCTGGGCGGCTTCGTCCACCAGGGTGATGTTGAAGGCGTCGGCCGGCATGAGGCGGGCCGTGGCCTGATGGATGGCCGCGTACAGGGCTTCCAGATCGAAGCCGGCCGCCCCGATGGCGCGGCTGGCCTCGTGCAGGACGTCGCGGCGCTCGGCGGCGCGCACGGCCAGTTCGTACAGATGGGCGTTGCGCAGGGCCAGGGCGGCCTGGTCGGCGAAGGCGGCCAGGCGCCGGCTGTGCGCGTCGTTATAGAAGCCCGGCTCGGCCTTGCTGAGCGAGAGGCAAGCCGCCGGCCGATCGCCGAGCAGGATCGGCACGCCGATCCACGAACGCAGGTCGGAAGACGCGTCCACGCGCACCCAATCCGAGTCGGCGGCGGTGTCGGCCACGATCAACGGACGCCCGGTCTCCATCAGCCGGCGCAGGTTGGGGACGCCGGCCAGGGTCATCGTGGTCTGGCGAATGCGGGCCTCTGCTTCCGGCCCGAACTGCTCGTAGCCGCGCGCCTGCCGGACCCGGACCAGGTCGCCGTCCACGGCCAGGACCGTGCCGGCGTCATACGGCACGACGCGCGCGATGAGCGAGAGCAGCTCGCCGAGCACGGCGGCGACGTCCAGGTTGGCGTTGAGGACGGCGCTGGCATCGCGCAGGGTCTCCAGCAGCTGGCGCTGCTGGCGCTCGGCTTCCAGCAACTGGGCCTTGGCCACCGCCAGGGCCACCTGGTGGGCCGCCAGTTCGCCGCGCTCCACCTCCTCCGGCGTGAAGGTGTGCGGGTGTTCGTACGAGATCAGGGCCGCACCCAGCTTCTGGCCGTCGGCGATCAGCGGCAGCCCGAGCATCGAGCGGGTGGGAAACTGGGCCGCGATCCGCGGGCTCAGGTAGGGCGTGTTGAACACGTCCTCGATCACCAGGGGCCGGCCCAGAGCCAGGACGGACGCGGTCACGGTCGGCTCGTCAGCTTGCGGCCGGGCTGAGCGCCGATAGGTATCTCGCAAGGGGCCGGAGGCCGCCATCGGGATCGGCCGCTGCCGGGCTTCATCCCAGAACAGCAGGTAGCTGCCGTCGGCGTCGAACAGCTCGCCCAGACGGTCCGCCAGGACCTGCACCAGGGCGCCCAGGTCGCTCTGTTCGATAGCGCCGCGCGTCAAATCATTGAGCAGGGCCATGTAGCGCGCGCGGGCGCGGGCGTCGGCTTCGGCGCGGGCGCGTTCCAAGAACTGGCCCACCTGCCGGCCGATGGCCGCCAGCAGCTCCAGCAGCGCCTCGTCCGGAGGACGCGCCGCCCGGCTGAAGAAGACCAGCACGCCCGGGCTGTGCGCGCCCATGACGATCGGGAAGGCCAGCGCGCTGCACAGGCCGAGTTGGGCGGCCAGGTCCGCGCGCATGAAGGCCGGCTCATCCAGCACATTAACGCACCAGCGCGGCTCCTGGCTGGCCCAAACCTGCCCGACCATTTCCTCCCCCGGCCAGAGCACCAGCAACCGGGCGGAGGCCGTGAAGGCGGCGGCTGGCAGGTCCGGGATCTGCCAGCCGGCGGCCCAGCGCAGACCGCCGCGCTGCGCGTCGGCCTCCCAGTACTCGCCCACCTCCCATTCCAGGTGCTCGCAGACCAGGCGCAGCAAGCCGGGGACCGCCTGCGCCGGCGTCTCGGTCAGGATGCGGGCGATGGCGTACTGCAGACGCAGCCGCTGCTCGGTCTGGCGGCTGGCGGTGATATCGCGCAGCAGCGCCAGGTAGCCGGATAGGTCGCCGCCCATCTCGCGCAGCGGCGTCACCTGGACGTCGTACACGCGCAGGCCATGGTCGCCGCGCCAGGCCACCTCGGCCCGCACGGGCTGGGCCGGGTCCAATTTAGGCTGCACCGCCGGCCACAACGGCAAATACTCAGACAGCGGCTGATTGGAGGCGGTGGCCGCGGAGAGGCCAAACTCCGCCTCGGCGGCGGCGTTGACAAACAGGATGCGTTGCTCGGGATCGACGACGAAGACGGCGTCTGGCGTGAACTCAATCGCGCGCTGCACCGACACGGAGATGACGCCGACCGTCAGCTGGCGCAAGCTGGCCGCCGCGAAGACGGCGGCGACGACCAGGAGCGCCCAGGGCGAGAGCGGCAGCCCCGGCCAGGCCCATAAGCCGGTAACATCCGCCACGCCCGCCAGGGCCAGAATGATCAGGCTCCCCAACAGCACGGCCGCCTGCCGGCGATGCACGCCGGCCGCGCGCAAGAACACAGTGCCGATGGCGAAGAGCACCAGCGCCATCAGGCTGGCGCTGTAGCTGAGGTACACGGCCAGCCACCAGCCGGCCGGCCGATCGACGCTCAGGAGGAAGGGGCCGACCGGCATCAGGCGGCCCACTGGCGTCAGCAGCCAGGGCGCCCCCGGCCACCAGACGAAGACCTGGGTCAGCGCCGGGATGACCAGCAGCGCCGCCAGACGGCGGGGCGTCAGCCACCGGCCGCTGCCGGTGTAAGCCAGCACCAGGCTATACAACCCCACACGCGACAGAGCTATGAACAGCCACTCGACGCGCAGCCAGAAGTCGGTCCAGGCCGCCGGGCCGAACAGGCTCAGGCCGCGCGCCAGCAGATAGCCGGCGACGATCGCGGAGAAAGCGGCCGAGGCCGGCGCGGCGCGCAGGTCACGCCGGCGCCAGGCGCTGAAAACCAGGCCGGCGCCCACGGCTGCCAGGGCCAGCGTCGCGATGGAATAAGCGGCCAGCAGATAGA
>ERZ761602.6928-NODE-6928-length-12356-cov-7.919844_pt1 | contig 12356 bp, 10 predicted proteins | sample MGYA00512165_ERZ761602 | MGnify/ENA primary metagenome ERZ761602 (study PRJEB28899, sample SAMN02445085) | bioreactor sludge metagenome | biome: EBPR sludge; isolation source: Thorneside wastewater treatment plant | place: Australia: Brisbane, Thorneside... | reverse complement strand
AGCAGCGTAAGGTTCTACTCTCATAACAAGTGGTACAGGAATTGGGGGCAGGTCAGAGGACTATCCCGATGGAACGGGCGGCACAATCATCTCCGATGCTGCCCGCGCCAACGCGCGTACGATCAGCAATACGCTCGGCGTTCAATCCACCAGCGTACCAAACAACCGTAATCTGAGTTCCTACATCTGGATGTGGGGTCAGTTTCTCACCCACGATCTTGATCTGGCATCCACAAGCAATGGATCTGGCGTCAACGGCGCCGCCAACATTGCCGTGGGTGCCGGGGATATCCTCGGGCCTAACCCAATTGCGATGACCCGTTCCAACTTTGTCACTCAAGGCGGCATCCGCGAGCAAGTCAACGGGATCACCGCGTACATCGATGCGTCCAATGTTTATGGTAGCGATGCCACGCGCGCAGCCGCCCTACGCACCAACGGCGGCACCGGCGCGAAGCTCGTCACCAGCGCCAATAACCTTCCCGGCTTTAACACGGTCGGACTCGCAAACGACAACAGCGGCCCGACACCGGCGAGCCAGCTGTTTCTTGCCGGCGACGTGCGCGCGAACGAAAACGTAACGCTCACGAGCATGCACACCGTCTTTGTCCGCGAGCACAATCGGCTCGTTGACGTCATTTCGGCCCAGCAACCCTCCTTGAGCAACGAACAAAAGTACCAGCTCGCACGAAAGATCGTCGGTGCCGAGATGCAGGCGGTGACCTACAACGAGTTTCTTCCCGCACTGCTGGGCTCGGCCAACGCGCCCGCGGCGTCTGACTTTGCTTACAGCGGGCAGGTCAATGCGCAGATCACACAGTCGTTTGCCGTTGCCGCGTTTCGATTTGGCCACACCACGCTCTCAAGCGAAATGCCCCGGGTTAAGAACGACGGGACCACAGAACTGCCCGTCTCGTTGGCAGGGGCGTTTTTTAACCCCAATCTGCTGACCAACAACCCCACGCTAGCTGAAGATCTGCTGCGTGGAGGTGCGACGCAAGTTGCTCAGGAAGTCGATCTGAAGTTCATTGATGACATCCGCAACACACTCTTCGGCCCGTCCGGTGCCGGCGGGGCAGACCTCTTCGCGCTCAATACCCAACGCGGGCGCGATCATGGCCTCACTGACTACCGACAACTCCGTCCGGCGTACAATCTTCCGGCCATCAACGGCTTTAACCAGATCCCAACAACGCCCGAGCTCCGCGCTGCCTTGCAAGCGCTTTACGGCAACATTAACAACGTCGATGCGTACGTGGCGGGCCTAGCTGAGAATCATGTCCCCGGCGGCAGCCTCGGGCCGCTCTTTACAAACATCATTGCCAGTCAGTTCGAGAGGTTGCGCGACGGCGATCGGCTGTTTTATCTCAGCAACGCCGCCGGGCTTTACAATAACGGCGCGCTTCTGCCATCAATCGCGTCGATAATTGATCTCAACACGATTCGACTGTCCGACATCATTGCCCTGAACACGGGGCTGACGAGCCTGCAAGCGCACGGGAACGTGTTTTTCGCGCTCAAGCCAGGAGATGTCAACCGTGATCAAGTCGTTAGCGGTGCCGACGTTAATGCCGTTCTTCGCGCAATAAGCGGCACACCCGCCTCGCCTAGCCTGCTTGATGTGAATGCCGACGGCACAATCAACCCCACGATCAATACTCCATCGAGTGATAGCGATCATCTCATCCGAACCCTCATCGGCACTGAATACGGCGACGCAACGCTTGACGGGGCCGTCAATCTCAACGATTTCACGGCGCTGGCGTCGCGTTTCGGCAACACCGGCGGGTGGGCCACCGGGAACTTCAACAATGATCTTGTCGTAAACCTGGACGATTTCACGCTGCTTGCGGCCAACTTTGGATTCCAAGCTGCCGGTGACGTGGCCAGCGTGACCGCCGTGCCCGAGCCAACGGCTTCAGGCTTTGTGTCACTAATGGGCGCGGCCAGCCTGATTCGACGCCGGAGATAGCCCCCTCCAGCAAGTTAGTGCCTACAGCCGCGAGTTTTTGTAAGATCATTGCTTGTCGAGGCGAAAGTCGTTTGTAAGGGTTAGTCCATCGACCCGGCAACCCAACCGGCGAAGCCATCTGCCCGTCACCTGATTGCAGTTGTTGAACATCCAATAGTGCTCGTGGTCTTGTACGAAATGCATGTCGTATAATTCATTGTAACGATAGGTCGCGAATTGCCGTGCGAATCGTGCGTCAAGTTCCATCCGCAGCGCGTCAGCCCGGCGAGCGTCAACGGCGATGGGGATAAACTCAGCGTCGTAGCGGGTGAGCGGGACGCCGTTGTTGGACGGGTACTCGTTCGTCTGCAGGGTCGATTGCATAACCCCGCCGAGTGAGCCGAGTGCCACAGGCCATCGCGTGTCGGGCACCGCAAACCATCGCCAGGCACCAAACGAATATTCACGAAAACGCCCCGCGCCGACCGGGAAAGCGATGCCGGAGTGCCGCGCATCGAGCTTCAAGAAAACGGTGGCGGGCGATTCGACGTGCGCCGGGGGCGTGACGATTCCCCCGAGACGGCAACCGCACAATATGAACGTGAATCCGCAGAGCAGAAGAAGTCGATGCAAATGCAGTCGGGCTGGAGATTCCATTGTATGGTGGGTCGGTGGCCGCGGGAGTGGCTATCTACCGAGTTCCCTGCCTCGCTGTTCAGCCGCCGCAATGGCCCTCTGAACGATTGTGCCAAGTTCGGCCTTATGAAAGACTTCCAGCGCCGCCTGAGTGGTGCCGCCGGGGCTGGTGACCTTTGCTCGCAGCTCGGCCGCAGAGTCGGTCGAAGCAGAGAGCATTTTGGCGGCCCCCGTGGCCGTTTGGACGACCAGTGCCTTGGCCTGCTCAGGCGAGAGTCCCAGTTCCACCGCGGCAGCGATCATGTTTTCCACAAGGTAAAAAAAGTACGCCGGCCCGCTCCCGCTCACCGCTGTCACAGCATCCATAAGCGGTTCTTCTACTTCGATCACCTTCGACGCCGACTGAAAAATTCCCCGCACGCGAGCTAAGTCGTCATCCGAAGCGTGCTGCCCTTTGCAAATCGCAGTTGCGCCCGTGCCATAGAGCATTGGGGTGTTTGGCATGACCCGCACAATGCGCCACGCTCTTGCTTCGCTCAATTCCCGCGCGATAAATCCTGTGCTCAACCCCGCAGCGATGCTGACGATCAACTGCGAAGTTTGGAGGACGGCCTTCAAACTCGTCACCGCGCCGCCCATCATTTGCGGCTTCGTGCAAAGCATCACGATCTTGGCGGCCGACGCTGCCTCGACATTGCTTGCAGAGGTGAAGATTCCCAACTGCTGGAAGAGGGCGAGCCGTTCTGACGAAGGGTCGGCAGCGATCAGGTCCGTCGCGTGGAAAAGCCCCGCAGAAATCACTCCTCGGGCAATGGCTTCGGCCATGTTGCCCGCGCCAATAAACGCGATCTGAGACATTCCCGAGATGATACAGTTCTCACGGTTCGAATAGAAACAAGCGAGACGCCCGACCGATGAATCGAGAGGTGCTTCAGAGGACGCAAGGCTGAGGGGCAGCGTGCGCTATTCGACACTGCGCCCCAGAGCCTCATGTACACTGCGCGGAGCACGCACGATGAGATTGCCCTGGAAAAATCGAATGGAGGCACTGCCGCCGTTGTCCTGCCACACGTCAGGTTGGATAGTCTCGACGATAAGATCGATGAGTTCCGCCGCTCGCTCGTCGCGGGTTCGCGGTTGATCGTCCTCTCCTCCTCCACCGCCGCCGAAAAGCCCGCCGCCTCCACCGCCGCCGCGTCCGGCAGACTGTTGGGCCTGCAGGTTGAAATCGGGTGCGTTGTCGAAATCGGGCACTTCCAAAAGAAGGTCTTGCACAGGGTAAACTACGGTCACCATTTCCTGATCGGCAATCTCTCGCGTTGTGATCTCGAGCACACCATCGGCCGCGAAGAATGAGAGCGTGTCCGCACCACCCGCCGCTTCCGTCAAAATCAGGCTCAGCACTTTCCGCAGCGATGCACCGCGCAGCCGGAGGTTCACTGGCGTGTCTTTACTGATGCCGGCACCTTCCAACGCCGCCCAGTTGACGTGGATGTTCGCTGATGACGAGTCGCGCAGGAATTCTATCGCGTCGCTCAGCGCGACGTTGCTTAGATTGAGATCGGGTAACTTTCTCGCCAGCGCAATCCTTGGGCTGGCAACTGGCTGCGCAACCGCGGCGGTCATGGCTCCCACCAACAACAGCGAACAGGCGATCCGGATTATCATGCTCAAGCTCCTTTACTTTAGCGGTGCAGACAATTCGGACGCTGCACGGTTAGCGGGCAACTTCAATTTTCTGCGGCGGGGACCACGTACCTCGCCGACCGCCTCGTCAAATGCCGCTCAATCGGCGGCAGGGGACCGATCTATTGAGGCCCTGCCTTTGCTTCGGTGGCTGAGCCCTCTAGCTTGCGAGGGGTTGACGCCTCCTCGACTTCATCTTCCACGCCTTTAAGGCCTTTCTTAAACTCCACGATGCTCCTGCCCAGACTTCGGCCGACTTCCGGCAACCGCTTGCCGAATAGCAGAAGTCCAAGCCCACCGAGGAGGATCATCTCAAACATGCCAAAATTCTGGAGAAACGCGAGCGGGAACGTCATCAGGGCCACCTTTCAACTCACATACAATCACAGCCAAGACTAATCCATTATATCGTCTTATCAGCAAAAGGTTTCTACTGAGGCGACAATATTGCCTGTAACGAGACAAAATCGGGGGGCAGGGGTGCTGAGAGGCTCATGTTCTCCAGGCTGACCGGGTGTACGAACGCGATCTCAAATGCGTGTAACGCTTGTCGGTCAAATCGAAAGCCGTTCTCCGAGGTTAGAATGCGCCCGCCGTACATCGTATCTCCCACCATCGGGTGGCCGAGTGCCGCCATATGCACCCTCAGCTGATGCGTTCGGCCTGTTTTTGGCCACAGCTTGACCAATGAAAACCTCCCGACCGGCACCGGGCCGGCATTCTGGTCGCTGGCATGCTCGCCGAGGTCGAATGCCAGCCCTGCGGGCGCGTCAAACACCTGTTGAATCTCATATCGAGTGATCGCGGGCTTCCCGCCGTGCTCGATCTTTCGAATGGCCTGCTTCTCGCGCACCCGCCGGTCCTGGCCGATCGGCAGGTTGATCTCATCTGCGCGGAGTGCCGGCACGCCGTGAATGATGGCCATGTAAGTTTTTTGGATTGTCCGATTCTCGAACTGCCTCGCCAGCCGCCAATGAGCCTCGTCTGCCTTGGCCACCAGCATGATGCCCGTTGTGTTACGGTCGAGCCGATGCAATATTCCCGGCCGCCAGTTGCCATTCACTGTGCTCCAATTCTTTCCGTAGTGCACCAGTCCGTTCACCAGCGTCCCCGACCAACGCCCGCGCGCCGGATGCACAATCAGGTTGGTTTGCTTGTTCAACGCCAGGAAATACTCATCTTCGTAAACGATATCGAGCGGAATTGGTTCGGGAATCAGCTCATTCACAGGTTCCGGCGGGGCCGCCATCTCGATCACGTCACCATTGCACGGCTTGTAGGATGATTTGGTCGTCTTTCCGTTGACCCAGACAAATCCCTCTTTAATCACCTGCTGCACCGCATTGCGCGACATGTAACCAACGCGATCGACCAGGTACTGGTCAATTCGACGGGTGAGATCCTTCGTCACCTTCCACTTGAAACGAACCGTCTCGGATTCATCCTGATCCTCAGGTGAATCGATCGGAACGAGCGGCTGATCTGGGGTGGGCTCGGTCATCACTCGAGTGCAGGTTAACGCTGATCCCGGCAGATGGGAAACCCCGATCCCACTCCCGGCTCACCGCTATCAGCTATCAACGACCACTCAACCACCCACTCACGCCGCTTCGAGCAATCCCGCCGTGGCGCGCATCGGCTGCGCTTCGATCTCCCGCGACAGGTCATACTTACCGCCGCCCACCATCGGCGTGGAATTTACCCGCTCCAGCCAGCGATCGCGCAGTTCCCGTGCCGCTGCTTCATATTGCGGGTCGTGCTTCACTTTGGCTGCTGCCGATCGCGGCGCGCCGGCTTCTTTGGTCGGAGCATCCCCCTCGACCGCAAACCGCAACCCGCCGTTGCTTGCCAGTCGCAATCGCTCGGCCGGAATGATCAACCTTTTCGGCCGCGGTCCCGGCAATGCGCGGCGGTTCGGCGTTGCGGCCTCGGTCAGTTGCGGCATGCCTGGAAGCAGCAGGGGCTTGGCATCGCTCCAGTGTGTGCCCGGCGGAATGGGTAGTACGATCCGATCTTCACGAATCGCTCCGCCGGTCGTCTTGCTCGGAAACCACCACGGCGTCCCGCCACGCTTCACATCGCCGGTATCGCCGGAGCAAATCCGCTTCTGCCAGAAGATATGCACGCGCGGCGCGCTTTTCCCCGACGCGTCCTTGCCCTTCGTACGGCTGCCGGCGCGGAACGCCAGTGGCACAAAGCCCATCGCTTCCCAGAAGTGATTGGCTGCAATATCCTGCGCGCACCAGCAGCAATACAGCCTGCACCCGTACGCGCTTCGCGCAAACTGCGCCTTGAGCAACGCCGCCCCAATCAACCCGCGCTGCACACCCGGCGACACGTTCAACTGATAAATGATCCCCACATCGTCCCGCTTGAAATACTGATCGTTGCCGATCAGATAGCCGACGCGCTCCTGAGGTGGAATGGCCGTCTCGCCCATGTCTTCCGCCGAACATGGGCGCGACGCCCATGCGACGAGAACATGCCCCAGCTTAATCTTCCCCGCAAACGTCGCCGTCGGCATCCAACCCACCTGCCGCGTGTGCAGCTTCTGCAGCGAATCGATAAACGGAATATCATCCATCGTCCCCGGACGAATGCGAATCGGCACGCGCGGCGACGGAAGCACCCGCGGCAACCCCACCGACGATGACGCAATAACCAGCTCGCCCATGACCACACCTCTCAATTTAACCGCCGATGAACGCGGATGAACGCAGATCAGAAAAGTGAACCACGAAGCACCCGAAGCACACCCCGAAGCACACGAAGAACAGAAAGAATTGTCTTGAACAAAATCTCTTCGTGTCTTCGCGCTCTTGGTGTTTAACAACCCTCTCTTCGTGCCTTGGTGCTCTTAGTGGTTAACCCCGCGTCACCCAAACGGTATCGCCACACCGCTCACGCCCAGCCACGCCGCGCCGTCGTCCGCCGCCACGATGCCATTGCCCGCGCTCGCCGTCAGGGTGATGCCGCTGCCGGTCGCCGGGCCGATGTCGGTTAAGAACGCCCGAACCGCCACCGGCGATGTCACCACTGTTCCCGCGGTCGCTGCGTAGCGCCGCCCGCTCAGTTCCTCATCATCCACGATAATCGCACTACCCACGATCGCGCCGGAGTCGATCGCCCGATCAAACTCCAGCCGCACCCAGTTCCCCTCGTCATAACTCACCTTAACCAGCACCAGCGCCACCGGCGCGGGGGCTTCTCTGGGCGTCCTGCTCGGGCGCCTGCGGTACATGGCCGGGGGATTGACGATCATGGAAATCTCCTGAAGCGAAGCGTCTCAAGGCAGGGCGTGCAGTGCTAAGTGCGGGTGCGTCGGTTCCGCACCCGCCACTTAGCACCACACCGCCCGTCAAGCGGCTACCTGAACAACCCACGAGCCAATGTTGGCATCGATGGGCGATGTTGCCGGGCCGCTTTGCTTGCGGTCGTTGAACCAGAACGCCGTCAGCCAGACTCGGCTAAACGGTGGAACAGTCACCGGAAACACCACGTCGATGATCGTGCGCGACGTGTTCCCTTCAAACTTCCAGGCGCTGATATCTTCCGGCGGCTGTGCACCGACATAGCTGAACACGGCCGCCCCGGACACGCCCGCAGGCTTGCCGCGCCGATCCGGGTTGGCCGTGTCTTTCAAGCGGATGCGCACCGTCCGTCCGGATACCGTTTGAACCGACAGCCCCGGTGCCGAGCCGGGCACCGGAACCGGCGACGGATCAACGTCCGGAACCGTCAATCCCAGTTCCGACCGCTGTTCGTCGGTGGTCGCGGGAAACTTCTGCACGATTCCCGCCAATTGTCGGGCGTTGGCTTTCAATGACGCCATCGCCTGGTCTTTGGCCACGATGTTGGTCGGTGAACGCGTATCGGGGTTCTGCGCCGTCTGGAATGCCGTCGCGAACGCCGTGTGAAGGGCCGCAAACGCAGTTGCCTGCGCCGCCGTCAGCCCAAACGTCGTCGGTGCCGCGGTGATCTTGGTGCTGAAGTTGGTGCTCCATGTCACCAGGTCCGCAGCGCGGCTCGGTAGAAAATCAGGCATGGTCATGCCTCCGTTTCGCTACAAACGATGCGGTACCCGGCCGTGAGCCTTCCCACAGTCCTCGCCGCGTCATTCGAAGCAATCGGCACAGACCATCGCACAGTTAACCAACCACCAGATTTTTCTCGCGAAACGCGCTTAAGTTCCCGGACTTAATCACCCGCCCCCGATTTAATCATTCGCCCAGCGGATCCGCCCGAGCGGGTCGACGGTCACTTTGCGGATGGACAGTAGCTGTCCAGTAATGCTGGGCGAGACGCGGTCCTTGCGAGCGTCATAGGCTGAGGCTGCGTGAATCCGCTTCTGCGTCTTGCCGTATACGAGGGTCGTCACGATGTGGGCCGTTTCTTTGCCCTGTGCGTCCGTGATTAGGATCGTATCGCCAGTGCATAGACTCATAACGAATCGCGCATCAGGCCGGTCCGGGTGTGTCCGCTGAACGATTGGATCGCGATTGAGTATCCGCTTCGCCGCATCGAGCCGTCGGACGTAGACGCCGCCCCGCTTCACCTTTCCTCTTTCCGTCCACTCAAAGACGCAGACGTGGTGGTTCGCGCCGGGACTGACGTAGGCAACCTCACCCGTTTTCTCTCGGATAGATTGTATGGTGGAGTCCATTACGCGAATCCGGACCTTCCGGATCGGCACCCCCGAGGGCATCTTCAAGTCCTTCATCGCCTCCTGCATCTTCTTCGGCGGCACCTTGTCCGCCCCGCGCCCGAACGCGATCTTGTGCTCGCCCAGCCGCCGAATGACGATATTCTTAATCGTCTCATCGCGAATGTTCCCCACTTCGCTCATCGAAAGCGCCTCGACCGATTTGCGCACCACGAATTCCCCGTCGCGCCTCTTCTCCCGCCGGTCGCCTTTGGTCCGCTCGTATACCGCGCCGTAGTTTGTTTCCTCGTGCAGTCCGCCGCTCACCCCCCGGCGCACCCGGTGCGATACGTTCATCGCCTTGAGCTTCTCGAAAACGAGCGCCCGGAACGCATCGGGTTCCATCCCCCAAGGCGCATCGACGGCCGATTCAAACTTGTACGTCTCCACCAACTTGCCTTCCTTGTTTCGATGGATGACTGCGTATTTGTCCTGAAGCAACGCATTTAAACGGTCCTGCCGCGAGAGCGCGATCACTATTGCATCGATCGCGTGGTGGCGATGGTCGTCTCGGTTCTTCGGCATTTTCTTGTGATCCGCTGGCGATGTTTGCGTCCTAAATGCCGGACTCCCCGGCATTTGAAAGAGGATGGTATTCAGACCCCACTGGTGCGCAAGCTCGGACGTGTATTGTCCTTTTAGCCCAACGACCTTGCCGTGTCGTCCGACGATGGTATGCAGGTAGCCGACCGTCGCCTTCGCGATGTAGCTGGTGTCGGTTAACTGCGTCTCAACAAAGTCGTCGTCAATCTCCTTCTTCTTCAGCTTCTGCCGCTTGGGCCACGGGAGATGTTTACAGCGTGATTCAAGATCTTTAAGTGCTTCCGCCCCAAGCCAGTCTGATGGCAGTCGGTTCCGTTTCTCTTGGTTTGCCGTGGTGAAGCAGACGACGAGGTTTGACATTGCGTCATCGGCAGTGCGCGACTGCGGAAGAATGTGATCTACCTGCACCAACCCGTCCTCGTGAAAGAGTTGATGTCGGGCAATCGGGTCTCCGGTGTAGGCGCAGCGCATTCCCTGTTCGAGCCAAAGCTTGTACTTCTTGACTGCGTCGTTTGTCGGGACCGCTCCGAGCGCGCGTATTTCGGATCGAATGGCCTCGTTTTGTTTGTCGAGCGTCTTCTTCTCTCCCGCATCAATCCTTCGCATTTCGGTCGTCTTCTTCATCGATCGAATCATTTCGACGTGAATCCGATCCGGCTTTGAACCATCTTTGAAATGTTCTCGAAGTATCGTGTTGACAACGGTCCAAATCTGCCACATCGCCGCCTTCACAACCGGATTAGTGATGTACTTAAGGGAGATCGCCATGCGCGAGTTTGGCGCCGGCAGGACTGCCAGCGGCTCTTTCAGACCCTTGAACCCCGATTCGTAGCCGGCCCTTTCCATCGCCCCGATCTCTCCTTTGTCCTTCGCCGAAAGCCGCGTACCCGCTTCAAGGTAGGGAAGCACCTTTTCGATGAACTTCAAGGAAACGCTCAGGTATTTATCAGGAAGGTCTGCGCTCGCTAGCTTTTCGGCGATCGCGGAGTCAACGCCCGGAATGGCGCAGAGACGCTCCTCGATTGATCGCTGCCCCTTTTCGTTGCGCGTGCGCGTACCCACGAGCACGGTGACGATTTGCGTCTTGACCGCGTCATCGAAGGCGTCCCACTTCGGATAGACGCTTCGCATCTCGGCATCCGTCTCATGCCCCTTCATCTTCTCGCGCTTGGGGGTCGTCGATGCATCGACGCCCTTCTTTGCCTTCTTTCCTCTGCGGCTGACCATTTGCTCCAAGTTGATCTGAATGTCCTCGAATGGCCCAAGAATCTTGCGAATCCTGCTGAATTGGACCTCCTTCTGCGACTCCAGCAGTCTCATCACATCGGCCCTTTGCTCCGCGTCGAGGGCCTTCTCTCCATAGTCCCCGGGCCGGTCGTAACGCATGTTGTTGAGGTCGCAGAGGAGGCGATAGCGCTGCGCACGGCGGTCGGCCCTCGGGCATCGCTGCTCTTTCGGTTCATACTCGCACTTGCCAATCGTCGAGGAAAGCCAATAAACCGGTCTCTGAAAGAAGATGAGGCCATGTATCCCGTCTCGGGCAAGAAGGCCCCGGGCAATCTCAATCAGCCGCTCCGCCTTGGCAGTCGGCCCCACGTGTTTACCGATTGGGAACCTGATCGGCTCCGCATCGCGCGTCGCCCTTGCGCCGAGTCGTCCCCTCGCGCCGAAACAGGATCGGTCGCTGAGCAACTGAGGGTGATGCACACTTTGGAAATCCCATATCCTTAAGAATTCCTCTTCAATCATCCTGCGTGACGTGTGCTGACTGCGGATGCGATGCGGGATGATTGTCCCGTGCGTCGTGCGCGCCGCCCCCTCGGTTTGCTGCGCGTGCAGCGTCTTGCCGAGCGTCCGATCGCCGATGGTCTGCGCCAGCAGGGCGATCTGTGCCAGCATCTTCGAATCGTCTTCCTTCTTGCCGGCCTCTTCGGGCTTGCCCGATTCGGCTGCCTTGGCCTTGCGCTTCTCGATCGCCTTAAGTTCTTTCTCGACCTTTTCTTTCGAGACTTTTTTCAGCGACAAAAACCCGCGCCGCTGATTCAGGTGATAAAACACCCGCCCGATCTCGAACGGGTCGAGCTTCTCCGTGACGCCGCGGGCGCGAAGGGGGTAGGGGTCGGTTGCCAGGATGGCTTTTCGCCCGGCTTCGTTATCGGGCAGCAGCCGCGCTTCCACCAGCGCCGCCTCCACGACTTTCCGCCGACGCGCCCGACGACGAATCTGCCGACGCATCATCCGCGCCGTGCGCCGCTGCTCGTTGCGGCTCGATTCCTTTCCCGTGTCAAACGCATCCACCCCCTCGGGAAACACCCGCACCCCGGCATCGATCAGCCGCCCGCTTCCGTCTGAATTGTCTTCGACCACTGCCCAGCCGATCGAGTTCGGCCCCAAGTCTAGCCCCAGTGTTTTCATGCATTCATCCTACCAAGATATACGGATAGAATTATGTAATCGGCCCGATAACCAACAGGTCAAAGCGGTAATTGCTTGACAGCCGCCTGACTCAGGATAGAATGAAGGCGTCTAACCAACTCAGGCCCGCCCACTTTTCGTAACAAGTGGAAATATACGCAGGCCCTGCTCTACGGAGCATCCAGAGGCAGCTCGAAAGAGTGGCCTCTTTTTTTATTGGGCCGTGCGCCCTTGGTGCAAAGACCGGCCCGATAGTCCGTGGGAATCTGGCGGTGGGGCGGCGGTTGACGCCTTACCAAACCGCCCGCGACCCGTTCCCGCCCCGGCGCAAGCTCTTCCCGCCTTGGCGCAAGCCTTTCCCGCCCCGGCGCAAGCCGCTCCCGCCCTGGCGCAAGCCTTTCCCGCCTTGGCGCAAGCCTTTCT
>ERZ761602.6927-NODE-6927-length-12358-cov-11.661302_pt1 | contig 12358 bp, 2 predicted proteins | sample MGYA00512165_ERZ761602 | MGnify/ENA primary metagenome ERZ761602 (study PRJEB28899, sample SAMN02445085) | bioreactor sludge metagenome | biome: EBPR sludge; isolation source: Thorneside wastewater treatment plant | place: Australia: Brisbane, Thorneside... | reverse complement strand
TAGTTCCAGCCGTACTTGATCTGGTCCTCGGTGGTCGCCGCGCCGCCCTGGATGGTCAGCGTGGAATCGCCGCTGATCGCCGCAGCGAGCAACTCGCCGAACAGCGATTTCGCCGTGCCCGGCTCGCCGACCAGCAACAGCGCGCGATTGCTCGCCAGCGTGATCAACGCGCGCTCGACCAGCGCCACCGGCAACACCAGCTTGGCGCTGGCGCCGTCGCCGCCGAGGATGAACGCGCGCACCGCGTGCATGGACAGCTGCCACCCGGGCGGCCGCGGGCTCTTGTCGGCCTTGCGCAAGCGCGCCAGCTCATCGGCGTGCTGGGTTTCGGCGGAGGGGCGTTGGAGGGTCGGTTTGCTCAAGGCGTGGTCCTGTTGTGGAAGCAAATGCGAGGCTGGGGACTGGGGGCTGGGGCGCGTTTACGAGGCGGACGCCGAGGTTGAACGGTCGTCACAAACATAGCTCTTCGCGTGCTTGATGACTGGCCGCAATGGCGGGTTGTCGCGCCCCAGCCACGAGCCCCGCAGTTGATGTCCCAAGCCTCACCCCACCTCCGCCATGCGATCGACATCGCGCAGCACTTCGCTGCTCAGCAGCGGATCCAGATCTCCCCAGCGCCGTCGGGCTTCTTCGCCCCAGGCGCGCGGGCGCCGCAGTTCCAGCGATTGCAGCGTTTGCAGCGGATCGCTCTGCGCATCATTGACCTGACACCCGGGACTGAACACCAGGCGCGCCTCGAAGTCGGGCTGCAGTTGGCGTGTCCAGGTGTTGAACCAGATGCCGTCGAGATTGTCGCGGCGCCAGCCGTGGGCCTCAAGGCCGAACAGGCTGCCGCTGGCGACTTTGCGCCCGGCGAAGCGCGTCAGTTCGCTGAGCGCCGTCTCCTGCGTGCTGAGCCGATAGACCTCGCGGCCGAGTTGCGCGAACGGCTGCAGGATCTCGTAGTCGGCGAACTGCTGACCGAAGGCGGCGGCTTCGGCGGCGCTCAGGTCGATCGCATGCACCAGGCCGATCTCAACCCCTTCGCCAAGCGTCAGCGGCGCATCGCTGGCATCGGCCAGCGTCAGATCCTCGGCCACGCGCAGGCAGCCCTGACGCTGTCCGTCGACGTACTGCGCCCACAGCAGGCGCCGCGCCAGATGGCGCAGCAGCGGGTGGCGCACGATCAGCGCCTGCCAATCCGCAGCCGACCAGCGCCGGCGGGTGCACATGGCCAACTGCAGACGCGCGATCTGCTGGCTGCCGAGCGCGCGCACGGTGGTCTTCAGGCTCTTGTATCGATCGCTGGCGATCGCCGCGAGCGTGGCGTCGTCGGCGCGCCCCGGCTTGGGCAACTCGCGAAGCGTCGTGCCGCTGGCGTCGCGCACACTGGGGCGCAGCGCTTCGTCGAAACCGACACTGAATTGACGCGTTCCAAAATCCAGCCTCAATGTTCCGTGCTCGTCGAGGCCCAGATCCGGCACCAGACGATCTGCGAGTTGTTCGGCGGACAGCCCACGGGCTTCGGCGATGGCGTCGATCTTTGCCTGCGCCTTGTGCTGCAATCCACGCGATTTCGCCTTTTGCGCGAAACCGTGCAGATGCATCAGCGCGACATCGCTGCCCATTGCCGTGAGCACTTCGAGTGCCGCAATCGCGCGCTGCAAGGCGCCTTCGCCGGGCCAGATGCGCATGCGTTGCGCCAGCCTGGCGGCGCAGACATCGTCGCCGAGATGCGCCAGCGCGTGAAAGGCCCATACCTCCTTGCCCGCGGCGCTGCCTTTTTCCCAGGCCTCGAACAAAGCCCAGACGAAGCTGCCGAGGCTGGCCGGGCGGCACAGCTCGCGCAGACGCAGGAGCCCGGCATACGGCTGCTCCAGTTTCGAAAACGCAAGCATTTCGCCGATGGCGTCGAGCGCCGCCAGCGGCAGCGCTCGGCCATCGCGCAGCAGCGGGCGCGGCCAAGCGGCCGGCATCCAGAAGGCCGGTAGCGCCGGAGCCCGCTTCGGCGCCAGTTGTAGCGGATCGAAGGCGCGCACGGCGGCGAGCGCCGCGCCGCCGCTTTCGGCGTGGCGAGCGGCACCCCGTTCGAGCGCGCCGTCGGCGCCCTGTGCCAGCAACCAGCGCAATGCGTGCAGCGCGTCGTCGGCGCCGCCGCGCGCGGTCAGTTGCGGCAACAGCACGGCAGCGGCGAGCTCGGCGTGACGCTGCAACCAGCGTTTGGCGGCCTCGCGCGCCGCACGACCGCCGCTGCGCAGCACCCGCGCGGCGATGGTGGCCAGACTCGCGCTGGCCAGCGGCAGTGCCAGTTGCAGGCCGATCTCCGCGTTGCGCAGCGGCAGCAGCTCGAGCAGCTCGATCGCCTGCTCGTCGAGCCAGGCGATCACTGTTTCGAGTTTGACTACCGACCACTCCGACCAGCGCCGCGGATCGCGCAATTGCAGCAGCGCCAGTGCGGTGGTCGCCGGCAGTACCAGCAGCAGTTCCGGCGTCGCCTGGCCGCTGTCGTCCACATCCTGCGCCTGCAGCGGCTCGCCCGCGAGTGCGCGTGGGTGGGCCGCTGGCAGCACGCCGAGATGGCGCAATATGGCGCTGTCGAGCGGCAGGCCATCGCGGCGCAACCACGTGGCGCTGGCGAGGCGTTGTTGCACCACCGCCACGCTGTAGCCGCCACTCCAGCGTTCGCGTTCGCCATCGGCCCAGCACAAAACGGGCGGCACGTCGTACGCCGGCAGTTGCGGCCAGACCAGCGCATGACGTGCCTTCTGGTGCCACAGCGGCTGTCGCAGCCAGTCGGGCAGATCTGCCATTGGCGCTTCGATGGGTGCCTCGGCGCACGCCGCGGCGAGTTCCGTGAGCATGCCGTGCAGGGCGCCGCTGCAACGTGCACGGCAGGCGTCGACCGCCGCCGGCTGCGTCTGCGCCAGTCGCTGCAGCCAGTCGCGTAGCGCCGGTCGCGGTTGCGTCAGGTACGCCTCGGCCACTTCGCGCAACGCCAGTTGCGGCCAGTCGCGCGCGACCTCGTCGGCATACGGCCGGATCTCGCGTTGTTCCAGGTTCTGCAGCAGCCAGCGCAGAGCCGCGGGGGAATCGTGCGCGCGGATGATGTCGATGACCAAACGCGCGCGCGCCGGCTCGTGTTGATGCGCCAGCGCCGCGATACTCAGTTGCAGCGCATTCGGCAGTCCGCAGCGCACCAGATTCAGCAGCGCGATGCGCCACATCGCGGGCGACAGCAGCATGTTGAGCCGTGCGTGCAGTCGCTGCGCCTGTGCCGCGCTCAAGCGGCAGGCGAGCAGCAGGTCGGGTACGGCCCCGCTGTTGGCCGTGTCGATCTCGACGAACGCCGCGTTTACCAAGTCCAGTTCGGTCGGGAACAGATAGGCCAGCAGACAGGCACATCGTCCGTGCCAAGCGCGCGCTGTCAGCGTTTCGCGCAGTTGGCGATAGTCCTGGTCCGGCAAGGCTGCGATGCGCGCGCGCAATTCGTCGAAGCCGCAGACAGGGTAAGCGTGCAGCGGCAGGTCGTTCGCGTGCAGACCGGCCAGCGCCTCGAGCACACCGATCAGCGCGAAGTCGAGGCCGTGCGCGGCGGCCGCCAACTGCCAGAACTGCATCGGCGTCGGCACGTTCTCGTGTTCGCCATACATGTCTGCTGCGGTCAGCAGCGCCGTAAAGGTCGAATGCCACAGGCCGGGCTCCGGCGCACCCACGAGGGCCTCCAGATCGATTTCGCTCAGCCGGGTGGCGCGGCTCTCGCCATAGCGCGGAATCCGGCAATAACGCTGCGCCATCGTCACTTCCAGCCCGGAGTCGCGCAGATGCTGCTGGCCGCGCCCGATGCGCTCGCGACAGCGATCCAGATCGAGCAGCTCCAGCGTGGGCAAAGCCTCGCCTCGCCACGGCGGCAGCAGCCGGCGCCAGGCCGCGGTCCAACGGAACTGGCCAGGCGGTTGCGGCTCGGCGTCAATGCTCATGCGACGGGCGCCAGTCGCGCGACATCGCGCAGCACTTCGCTGGCGAGGATCGCATCGATTTCGCCCCAGTTGGCGCGGCCTTCCAGGTCGATCGCTTCCAGCGTTTGCACCGGTTCGGTTTTGACATCGCCGAGCCAGGCGCCCGGCGCAAAGCTCATGCGCGCACGGCAACCGTCGGCCAGCGCACGCACCACTTCGGCGAAGCGGCCACTTTCGGTGGTCAGCTCGTCCTTGCGCCAGCCGCGGGATTCCATGCCGACGAGGCTGCCGGTCGCGACCTTGCGGCCGACGAAGCGGGTCAGCGAGTTGGCTGCACGTTCCTCGTCGGTCAGGCGATAGACCTCGCGACCGAGTTGCGCGAAGGGCTGCAGGATTTCGTAGTCGGCAAAGATCTGGCCAAAAGCCGCGGCGTCCGCATCGGGCAATTCCAGTGCGTGCACCAGACCGATTTCCGCAGTGTCCGGCAGGGTCTGCAGATCGTCGTTGGCGTCGGCGTAGCTCAAGTCCTCGGCCACGCGCAGGCAGCGGATGAGCCGGCCATCGACGAACTCTGCCCACAGCAGCCGCCGCGCCAGGTGGCGCATCAGCGGATGTTCGACGAAGCATTGACGGAACTCGTCCGTGCTCCAGCGGCGGCGCTGCGCCATGGCCAGTTCCAGACGCATCAGTTGCTGGCCGGCGAGCGTGCGCGCGTCCTTCTTCAGCGCCTTCCAACGCGCGACCGCCACCTCGGCGAGCGCGGCGTCGTCCGATTTCAACGGTGACGGCAGATCCTTCAGCAATGCGCCGCTGGCATCGCGCACCTGCGGCTTCAGGTGTTCGTCGAAGCCGACACTGAACTGGCGCGGGCCAAGATCCAGCAGCAGTTTGCCGTCGTCGCCGAGGCCAAGATCCGGCACCAAGCGGTCGGCAAGTTCGTCGCTGCTCAGCCCGCGCATTTGCGCAAGCTGTTCCAGCTTCGCCTGCGCCTTGAGCTGCAGCGGTTTGCTCTTGACCTTCTGCGCGATGCCATTGAGCTGCATCAGCGCCACATCCGAGCCCATCGCGGCGAGCACGTCGAGGCCCGTTGCCGCCCGCGAACTGGCGCCCTCGGTCGGCCACACGCGCAGCAGTTTCGCCAGTCGCCGCGCGCACTCGTCATCGCCAATGTGCGCAATCGCGGCGAATGCCCATTGCTCCTTGGCCGGCGCGCCGGCATCCAGCCACGACTGCAGCAGATCCCAGGCGAAGGCGCCGAGGCTTGCCGGACGGCACAGCTCGCGCAAACGATCGAGGCCGGCGTAGCGCGGTTCCAGCGGCGTGAACACGAGCATTTCGCCGATTGCATCGAGCACGGCGGCCGGCAGCGCGCGGCCATCGTGCAGCAGCGGGCGCGCATAGCCGGTCGGACGCCAGAAGCTGGACAGTGAGGGCGGCTTGGCTGGCGCCAGCGACAGCGGATCGAAGGCGCGCAGCGCGGCCAACGCGGCGCGGCCGTCGGCACCATAGCCCTCCGCCGCTGCCTCGACTGCCGATTCACGACTGTTTGCCAGCAGCCAGCGCAGCGCAAAGCCCGCGTCCTCGGCGCCCTTGCGTTCGGCCAGCAGCGGTAGCAGCGCGTCGGCGGCGACCTGTGCATGGCGCAGCAACCAGTTCTGCGCCAACGGTTTGAACTTCTTCGACGTGCGCAACGCATTCGCGGCGACCCGCGCCACCCGTGCGCTGGCCAGCGGCTGGGCGAGACGCAGGCCGAACTCGAGCGAGGATTCGGCGAAGTCCTCGAGCACCGGAACGGCCAGCTCGTCGAGCCACGCGATCACGCTTTCCAGTCGCGATGTCCCGAAGTCGTACCAGTCGAGCGGGCCCCAGGCCTGCAGCACCGAGCGCGCAGCGAGCGGCGGCAGCAGCATCAACACCCCGGAGGCCGGCATCCGCCTGCGGCCCAGTTGGGCCCGGTCGAGTCGCGCACCGGCGAGCGCCTGGGCGTGCAGCGCTGCCGGCACGCCGAACACCTCAAGCGTGGCCGTCACCAGCGCGTCGCCCGTCTTGCCGTACAGCTCCGGCATCTTTACCAGCGTGCGCATCGACTCGGGCGATTGCGGACCCTGCCACTGCGCGCGCTCACCGTCGCGCCAGACCAGCACCGGCGTGCTGGCGTGCGCCGCCAACGCCGGGTACTTCAGCGCTGCGGCGCGCTTGCGCGCTCGCCACGGCGGGTTGTTGAGCCATTCGGGCAGATCCGTCGTTGCGGCTTCCGCCACCTCTGCCGGCAGTGCTGCGACCATCTTGTCGAGCAGCGGCCGAATCGGCGCGTCTGCGCAAGCGCGCGTTGCCGCCAGCGCCTCCCGGTGCGCGGCGACGAAGCGCTCCAGCCAGTCGTGCAGCGGTTTGTCGGCATTCGCCGTGAGCCGCTCGGCGGCCAGGCGGATCGCCAGTTGCGGCCACTGGTCGGCGAACTCATCGAGCACCGCGCGGGCAGACTTGTCCGCAACCTGCTCCAGCAGCGCCGTCAATGCCGCGACGCTGTCGTGCGCGCGAACCACGTCGAGCGCCGCACGGCGATAGTCCTGCGCGTGCTGGCGCCGGAGCCCATCCAGCGCGAACTCGAGCGCGCGCGGATGCTTGAGCCGCGCCAGATTCAGGTGCAGCGTGCGCCAGATCGGCCAATTGTGATCGTAGCCGGCGGTGCTGGTGTAGACCCGCTCGGCCTGTGCCGGATCGAATTGGCAGGCCATCAGCGGCGTCGCCTGATAGCCGGCCACGCGCGCCGGCAGCGCATCGACGGCCGGCGCCAGCAGCGCCGGCTCGGTCGGGAACAGGTAGGCGAGCAAGCCGGCGCTGGCCACATTCGATCCGCTGTCGATGGCATCGTCGCGCAGCGCAGTGTAGTCCTGCTCGGGGAGCGCGGCGACCTGCGCGCGCAGTTGCTCCAGGCCCCACTGATCAAGCGCCCTGGGGCTGAGCTTGCCGCGATCGGTGATCACGCCGCACAACACGCGCAGCGCAAAGCGCAAGCCATGCACCGACGCGCACAACTGCCACAGCGCCTGCACGTCAGGCAGCTCGGTGCGGTCGACGAAACGGTCGGAGAAGTACAGCAGGACGCGCAGCAGGTCCTTCCAGTGCTCGGCATCGGTACAGTCCGCCAGCAGCTGTGGGTCAAGCAGCGCCGGGTCCATCGGCGTGCCCGGGCGCAGCATCACGTTGGACAGCAAGCGCTGTTGCGCGGGCTGCGACTGCAGCGTCGCCACGCGCCGCGCGAATTCCGCAACAGCCGTCTGGCGATCCAGCGCTGGCGGCGCGGCAAACGACTCGCCACGCCAGACCGGCAACGCCTTGCGCCAGGCCGGCGTCCAGCGGAATTCGCCGGGAGGTTGTGGTTCGGAAACCGCCGTAGGGCCGGCAGTCGGTTGCGGGTCGGAGACCGCGGTGTCGGCTTGCTGCGCCTGTGGCAGCGGGCTCTTCAAGCGAATTTGGCCGGCATCAACCGAACGATCGCGGGCGGAGCCTGCTGCGGGCGGCGTCCGGGTGTCGCTGGAAGCGGGTGGCACTGGCGGGTCCAGACTGGTCTGGACGCTCTGGGTGTGGGGAAAGCGTCCAGACAAGTCTGGACCCACAGAAGCTGGACTGGATCCGACCGTCGGCGAAGTGGGTGCTGATGCCTTGCTGTCGACCTCGGCATAACCCTTGCCGGTCTTCTCGCGGATCAGCTTGTCGTGTTCGGCCTGCGCCTTGGCGGCACTGGCAAAGGACTTGGTCTGGGTCTGGCCGGCGGTGCCGATGCGGCCGTAACGCACGGTCAGCGCCTCGCCGCTGACCGCCACTTCCCAGAACTTGCTGGCATTGCCTTCAACACATTCAAATCGACGCACGCATCAGTCCCATGGCTGGCGGGGTAAGCGCGAAGCATAGATGGGGTATCAGGTCGTGTGCACGTTGGTTACAAAGCAGAGCTGCAGAGCAACCGCGCGCGAGCGCGCTCCTGCAGTTCCTGTGTAGAACCACGGAGTACCTGCAGGCGTCACGGTCGCCCCGGCGGTGCGCTTGTTCGCGCAAGGAACAATTGGAAGCTGGCCATTGTCACGTAGCCTGCTGCGCAGGCAACGTGACCTACAAAAAATGCTCAGCAATCAGAGGTTTGGCGGATGTTCTGTGAGAGTCCCGGTCGCCCCTGGCGGTGCGCTTATTCGCGCATCGAACTGTCGGCGACCCTGCGGACTACATTTTTGTCCGCAAAGGACGCAAAGAACGCAAAGAGAGCCAAAGCGCAAAGACTGGATGTTCTCCTGGCATTGCTTTCCTTTGCGTCCTTTGCGGAAAAATCTCTTCTTTTCAATTGGTTGCGTTATGTTCGGTGTGAGAGCGCGCTGGCGTGTGAAAGAGCTCGCGACACAAGGTCCTACCGGCTGTTCGACGCCCCGATCAACTCACCGTCGCAAGCCGATCGATATCGCGCAAGACTTCGCTGGCGAGGATCGGATCGATTTCCTTCCAGCGGCGACGGCCGTCGTCGCCGTAGCTGTTCGGCCGCCGCAGCACCAGCGCTCCGAGCTTCTGTTTCGGTTCGTAGCTGATGTCGCCGACGACGGTGCCGGGATCGAGGTCCAGTTCCACTTCGAGATCCTCGGCGATCGGTCGCGTGAACCAGCCGATCCAGCCGGCGTCCTGCGGATCGCCGCGGCGCCAGCCGCGGTTTTCCAAGCCGAACACGCTGCCGGTGGCAACCTGCTTGAGCTTGAAGCGGGCCAGTTCAAAGGCCTCGCGCTCGTCGTCGGTCAGCCGGTAGACCTCGCGGCCGAGCTGCGGGAACGGCTGCAGAATCTCGTAGTCGGCAAAGATCTGGCCGAAGGCGGCGGCATCTGCGGGCGCCAGTTCCAGCGGGTGGACCAGGCCGATCTGCGCGTCGTCGGGCAGCAAGAGCAGGTCGTCGTTGGCGTCCGCGTACGACAGATCCTCGGCCACGCGCAGGCATTGAGCCGGCCGATCGTCTTCGAATCGCGCCCACAACAGGCGCCGGGCCAGATGGCGCAACAGCGGGTGCTCGACGAAGAATCGGCGGAACTCGATCGCGCTCCAGCGTCGCCGTTGCGCCATCGCCAGCTCAAGCCTGAGGATCTGCTGGCTGGCCAGCGTGCGCGCGTCCTTTTTCAGTGCCTTCCAGCGCTCGCTCGCCGCGCCGGCCAGCGTTGCGTCGTCCGACTTGATCGGTTTGGGCAGATCCTTCAGCGCCGCGCCGCTGGCGTCGCGCGCGTAGGGCTTCAGGGTTTCATCGAAGCCGACGCTGAACTTGCGCGTCCCGAAATCGAGATCGAGCGTACCGTGCTCGTCGAGGCCGAGATCCGGCACCAGGCGATCGGCCAGCTCGTCGACGGACAGTCCGCGCGCGTCGGCGAGCAGGTCAATCTTGCTGCGCGCCTTCTCCTGCAGGCCCTTGAACTTGACCTTCTGCGCGATGCCGTTCAGGTGCATCAACGCGACATCGCTGCCGATGGCGGCGAGCACGTCGAGCCCGGCGACGGCACGCGCGTGCGCCGCTTCGCCGGGCCAGGCGCGGATCAGCAGCGCCAGCTTGCGCGCGCACTCGTCGTCGCCGAAGTGCGCCAATGCGGTGAACGCCCAGTTCTCCTTGCTCGGCGCGCCGGCAGTCAGCCACGACTGGAACAGATCCCAGGCGAAGGCGCCGAGGCTCTGCGGCGTGCACAACTCGCGCAGACGGTCGAGGCCGGCGTAGCGCTGTTCCACGGGGGAGAAGGCGAGCATCTCGCCGATCGCGTCGATGACGCTCAGCGGCAGTGTGCGGCCGTCGCGCAGTTGCGGGCGCGCGTACGCCGCGGGTAACCAGAATGCCGGCAGTTTCGGAATTCTGGCTGGCGCCAGGCTCATCGGATCGAAGGCGCGCAACATCGCCAGCGCCGATCGACCGTCGTTGCCGTAGCCATTGGCCGCCGCGTCGACCGCCGCCTCGCGACCATTCGCCAGCAACCAGCGCAACGCATGCGCCGCATCGTCGCCATGCGTGCGGTCGCCGAGCTGCGGCAGCAGCGCGTCGGCGGCAAGTTGCGCATGCCGCAGCAGCCACGCCTGCGCCGCCGGCTTCGCCTTTTTCGCCGTGCGCAGCGCGTTCGCGGCAACATTCGCGATACGAGCGCTGGCCAGGGGCAGCGCCAGTTGCAGGCCGCGGTCGGCAGCGCGCTCGGCGAAGGCCTCCAGCGCCGGCGTGGCCAGGCCATCGAGCCAGGCGATGATCGACTCCAGCTTGAAGTCGCTCCACTCCGACCACTCGCGCGGGTTCTTCGCTTCCAGCACCGTGCGGGCAGCCGGAGCGGGCAATGCCATCAGATAAGGCGGCTGGCACCAACGCTCGCCCTGCATGTCGGCTACGCCCAGTTTCTGGCCGGCGAGTGCCCTGGCGTGCGCCGTATCGCGCACGCCAAGCAATCCGAGCGCCCGGCGCGCCAGCTTGTCGCCGCTCAGCCCACGCAGTTCGTGGTGCCAGTCCGAGGCCTTGACCTGGTCTGGGGTGCGCCCGCCCTGCCAGCGCACGCGCTCGCCCTCGGCCCAGGCCATGCAGGCGACGATCTCGTGCGGCACGATGCGCGGCCAGGTCGGCGCTGCCTGGCGCACGCGTGCGCGCCACGGCGGTGCGCGCAGCCATTCCGGCAAGTCCTCGCTGTTGGCCTCAGGTCCGCTGGCCTGTTGTCTGGCAGCAAATCCGTCGAGCAGTGCGCGCAACGCGAGATCGGCACGCCCGCGCACCGCATCGAGCGCCTGCGGATGCGCGCTGGCGAAGCGTCCCAGCCACTCGCGCAGCGCCCTGGAGCCGGATGCGAGGATCTGTTCGGCCGCCAGTCGAATGGACAGTTCAGGCCACTGCCGGGCGAAAGCGTCGGCAATCGGACGCGCGTCCTTGTCGTCGAGCCGGGCGAGCAGCGCGGCGAGTGCTTCCGCGGAGTCGTGGGCGCGGACGATTTCGAAGCAACGCCGCCGGTTTTCGCTGCTCATGTACTGGCGTTCGCTCCATCCCAGCGCGCGCGGAATGCTGCCCGGCAGATGCAAGCGCGCCTGATTCAACAAGCCGCTCAGCACCGGGTCGAAGTAGAACCACTGCTGCGCAGCCAGCATCGCCTCGACCGCCGCGGACTGTGCCGGCGACAACGCACATCCGAGCAGGAAGTAGATCTCGCCAGATTGCCCGGTGACCTGCGGCAGCGCGCCGATGGCGCTGTCGATCAAGTCCGTTTCCGTGGCGAAAAGGTACGCGGCGATGGCCGCCAGAACCGGACTGGCGCCGGCCTGATCGCGAGCGATCGCAAGCGCGGACGGGTACTCGGCAAGCGAACACGCGGCGATGATCGCGCGCAACTGGTCGATCCGCGCCTGTTGCAGGTTCCAGTAACCAACATCCTGCCCCGACGCTGCCTTGATCATGTCGAACGTTTGCTGCACGGCGAACGCGACGCCGTGAAGCGCGACTGCAGCGCGCCAGGCGTGGTGCGGTCCGAGTTGGTCCGATCTGCCGCCGTTGGTCTGCGCGGCCATGATCGACCAGCGAAACAAGCGCTTCCACAAACCGGCATCCGGCGGCGATTGGCGCAGGGCGGCTGCATCGACCACCATCTGACTATCGGCCAGATGGGCGCCGCGGGCCGTGATCAAGCCGCGCAACGCATTCTTGAGAATCGGATCCAATCGTCGCCGCGTGGCCTCGTTGGCCAACTCAAGCTCGCGCAGGCATTGCTCAGGATCGAGCGCCGGCGCTTCGATCGCATCCACTCCGCGCAACACGGGCAACAACTTGCGCCAGTGCGGCGTCCACAGGAACTCGCCGGGCGGTTGCGGCTCAGCAGTGTTGGAACTCGGATGGACCGGCAGCGCAGCATTGGCCACGTCGCCTTGGTCGCCGGTGCTCTGGACGAGCGGAACTGCCGTAGCCTCTTCCTGGGTACTGACGGCGGGCAAGCCGTGCGCCGGTGCAGGCGGAGCTTGCTTGCCGAGCAAGCTCGGCACTACGGTGGCGGGAGCGAGAGCGGGAGCGGGAGCGGTGGCGGGAGCAGCAGCACCCACTTCGACATAACCCTTGCCGGTCTTCTCGCGCACCAACTTGTCGTGCTCGGCCTGCGCCTTGGCAGCACTGGCGAAGGCCTTGGTCTGGGTCTGGCCGGACGTGCCAATGCGGCCGTAGCGCACCGTCAGATCAAGGTCATTGACTTCGATTTCCCAGAACTTGCTCGAGGATCCCTCGACGAACTCGAATCGACGCATATGCAGAGCCGATGAGGTGGTGGAGCTGCGCAGGATAAGTGCAGGCACCACCCTTGGTGCAAGTTGGTTACAGTGCCTTCGCGGGTCCAGACTTGTCTGGACGCTTTCGCTCCGCCTGAACCGGGAAGCGTCCAGACAAGTCTGGACCCACAGAATCCAGG
>ERZ761602.6926-NODE-6926-length-12359-cov-26.034542_pt1 | contig 12359 bp, 7 predicted proteins | sample MGYA00512165_ERZ761602 | MGnify/ENA primary metagenome ERZ761602 (study PRJEB28899, sample SAMN02445085) | bioreactor sludge metagenome | biome: EBPR sludge; isolation source: Thorneside wastewater treatment plant | place: Australia: Brisbane, Thorneside... | reverse complement strand
TTGCCCAGTGCGCGCCGCTCCTTGCCCGCCAGGCGGGCGGCGCCGGAGACATTGCCGGCGCTTTCCGACATCAGGCGCAGCAGCTGTCCACGCTCGAAAGCGTGCAGCACCTGTTGCTTGGCTTCGTTGAAATTGAGCGTCGCCGGGCAGGCAATGCGGCGGTCAGCCCGGTGTCGGCGGTCGCTGTCGGGGGCGATCTCGCGGACCAGGATATCGGGCCCGTCGCAGAGCAGAAACTCGCGCTGAATGCGGTTTTGCAGTTCGCGAACGTTGCCCGGCCAGCCGTAGGCGAGCAGCCAGTGCACGGTGTCCGGGTGCAGATCCTTGACCGCCAGCTGGTACTGGCTGGCGGCTTCGGCGACCACGTGGCGCGCCAGCAGGACCGCGTCGTTCTCGCGCGCGCGCAGGGGCGGAACGTGCAGCTCCATGGCCGTCAGGCGATAGTACAAGTCAGCGCGAAACTCCTGCCGATTGACGGCCTGCGAGAGATCGCTGTTGCACGCCGCGACAACGCGTACATCGGCCGTTTCGACAAGGCTGCTGCCGAGCCGGCGGTACTGGCCATCCTGCAGAAAGCGCAGCAGACTGACCTGCGCCTTCGCGGTCAGCGCGTCCACTTCATCGAGGAACAGACTTCCGCCCTCGGCCTGCGCGATCAGACCGAGCTGGCTTTCACGGGCGTCGGTGTAGGCACCTCTGGCGTGGCCGAAGAGTTCGTTTTCAACCAGATGGTCGGGCAAAGCACCGCAATTGACGGGAATGAACGGTCGGTCTCGACGTTGCCCCTGGTAGTGGATGGCCCGCGCAGCCATTTCCTTGCCACTGCCTGTCTCGCCACTGATCAGGACGGTGGTGTCGTAGCGCGCAACGCGGGCGAGAATTGCCAGCATCTCCCGGAAAGCAGTCGATTCCCCGATGAAACCATTCAGTAAAGGCAGCTTGCCCATCGTCTGTCCCCCATCGCGTTGCCTGCGTAAGCGCCAGATTTATTGAAGTTCGGCAAACAAACTTAGCAGACCATCCGGGGCAGCGTCCACTCAAATCTATGAATGCCGCAGCTCGCCAGGAAGGCCGCTTCCCGGCAGTTATCGGCACCAGATCGCCGATTGACCCTGCTCGCCCGCAGTGACGGGGTCGGCAACCGGGATTTTTGCTGAAGCCGCGATGGCGTCTGCCGCTCGTACCGCCCTAGTACGAGAAGGCGGCGACCCTTTCCCGCCACTTCCGTCATCGCCCCGTTTTGTCGGGAAACTTTACACTGACCACACGGAGCAGTCGCCAGCGCCAGGTATATTCCTGATTCTTCAGCACAAGAATATAATGGCTCAGAATTTGCTTGGTTCACTTTGGCGTTGCGCCAGGCGGCACCTTCGCTGGGCGGCAAAGTGGCACCGAACGGGTTAACCATACTTTTGGGAGAAGCAGTCATGAAGCGTGCAATGCTTACAAGCGTGATCTTGTTGGCCAGCATTTCCGGGGAAGCACTGGCTGCGTGCAGCGAACCGTACCTGGGCAATGGACCGCTGAACACCTTGCTTGCCGGTAACACCGTGTGCTCCCCCGCGTACTGCAGCGGCGCCGGGTGTCAGTGGCAAGAACAGCACCGGGGCGGCAGTCAGCTCTGGGATTTCAAGAACGGCGGTAGCTCGACCTCCAAGGTCGGCGAGTGGGCGATCAGAGGCAACGAAATCACCTATCTCTACGGCCCTGGTGGTGGTCCTTACCCGTACCGGGTCAAGGACAACGAAAACGGCACCTATTCCTTCTGCGGCAGCAACGGCGAGTTCACATTCACGCGAAAGCTGGGGCAGACGGGCTGTTAGCACCCCTATGGCGAGAAGCCGGGGGCTGATACCTGGCCTTTGGCAAGAGATTTCCAGCTGCCTTTGCACCGCTCACAAGCGCTGAGCAGCGCTCCTGCGACCGCCGGCCTTGTGTGCAGCAGCCGGCATGCCCGATACGCCTGGCGTTCACAAGGGCCGCTGCCAGTCAATAGGCGCTGCGCGCGTTCCTCTGCGCGAGACGCTTCCGGGCCGCAATCCGACGATCGCCACCCGCCACCCATTCGTGCGTCGTTGCCCTGACCACAAGCGCGCCGAGCATCTGCAGGGTCTCGAACGCGAGCTTGCCGGGAGCGCGGGGAGCAGCGGCGAATGGGGCTGGATGAGGCATCCGCTCTCTTACAATAGGGTTCCCATGCCCCACGCCAGAGCCATCAGTCACCCAGCCGACGATCGCGACCTCGGGGTGGACCGCCACCTTTTCGGCTGGCTCGCCTACGTCGCCTTCGTCGTCTATGGCAGCCTGGTGCCCCTGGACTTCCAGCCGCTGCCTCTCGATCAGGCCTGGGCCACCTTCAAGCAGATCCCGATGCTGCAACTGGGCATCGAGCGACGCGCCGACTGGGTGTCCAACGGCGTACTCTACGTTCCGGTTGGCTTCCTGACCGTCGCCCTGTTCGCGGAAAGAAGGACGCTGCTGACCCGGCTGCCGATAGTGGTCGGTGCGACGCTCTTCTGTTTTGCGCTGGCCGTGGCGGTGGAGTTTGCGCAGTTGTACTTTCCGCCGCGCACGGTGTCACTCAACGACGTCGTCGCCGAGTGCATCGGCAGCGTTCTCGGCATCGTCCTGGCCGTCTATTGGTCGGAATGGTTCCGCGAGATGCTCGCCACGCTGGCAGGAAAACTGGGGCAGCTGGGGAGTCGTGTTCTGCAGGCCTACGCCATCGGCTACGTCGCCTTCAGCTTCTTCCCGTTCGATTTTCTGCTGTCGACGGCGGAACTCGCTGCCAAGGTCGATTCCGATGCCTGGGGATGGTTTCTGTCGGCGCAGAGCACCGACCGGAGCACGGTCGTCGTGGCCGCCAAGCTGTTCGCCGAAGCGCTGGCAGTGGTCCCCCTGGGCATTATCCTTGCCCGCTGGAACGTGGCCAGACGGCTGCCGGCGACGCGCCACGCGGTGCTGTACGGGGCGCTCCTCGGCCTGCTGATCGAAGTCGGCCAGTTCGTCGTCTTCTCGGCGGTCAGCCAGGGCGCATCGCTGCTGACCCGCGCCATCGGGATGTACGGAGGCGCCCGCCTGTGGGCTGACCGGAAGCAGCTCGCAGAGCTGCACGCCCACGCCCACAACAAGGTCCTGACGATCTCGCTGGGGTCGCTTTACCTGCTCGCCCTGGCGGCGGTGAATGGCTGGTTCGACCATCGGTGGCACGGCATGGCGTTCGCCGCCCGGACCCTGGCCGAAACGCGCCTGCTGCCGTTCTACTACCATTACTACACCAGCGAGCAGGTGGCCCTGCTGAGCCTGGCCTCGGTGGCGTTGATGTATTCCCCCCTGGGCGTGCTGGCTTGGCTGCGCCGCTGGTCGCCGGCGCTGGCCTTCTGGAGCGCGGCACTGACCGCGAGCGCGGTGGAAACGAGCAAGCTGTTCATCGCCGATCTGCATCCGGATCCGTCCAATGTCCTGATTGGCGCCACCACCGCCTGGGCGGTTAGCAAACTTCTGCGACGCCTGCACGAGGCGTCGCTGCTGCCTGTCGAAGCAGCGCCTGCGGGGATGGCCGAAACCGGGCCAAAGAGCCGCGCGCCCAGTTCGGCAATCAACTCCGGCCGTCGCCCGCTGGGGGTCTGGCCGGCGCTGGCGCTGGCGGCGACCCTGGCGCTGACCGGCTGGATCGTGGTCGACTTCCCGTTTCATCCGCTGCTCCTCGGGCTGCTGCTGCTGGCCTACGCGGCGCTGCTCTGGGTGCAACCGCAGCTGCTCTGGGCGGCCATCCCGGCGGCCATTCCACTGTTCGATCTGGCGCCGTGGAGCGGGCGCTTCTACCTGGATGAATTCGACTTCCTGATCATCTTCAGTCTGATCATCGCTTTCGCCAGAGTCGAACCCGCCCCCGGCGGCTCCAGACGCGGCCTGATCGGTCCGGCTGTGTGGTGTCTGATCGGGGCGACCCTGGCCCTCGGCACGCTGCGCGGGATGTGGCCGCTGGCGGTGCCGGACGCCAACAGCTTCAACAACTACGCCAGCTCGTACAACGCGCTGCGCATCGCCCGGGGTGCGCTGTGGGCCCTGCTGCTGGTCGTCCTGATGCACCGCTGCAGCGCCCGTGGCCAGGACATTCGCGGCTGGTTTGCCCGGGGCATGGTGATCGGGCTCGCTGGAACGGTTGCGGTGGTGGTCTGGGAACGAGCGGCCTTTCCCGGCTTGTTGAACTTCGCCGACGTCTACCGGGTCACCGGCCCCTTCTCGCAAATGCACACCGGCGGCGCCGATATCGAAACCTATCTGACCGCTGCCTTGCCTTTCGCCGTCGTGCTCACCGTGCGGGCGCGCTCGCTGGCCGGGCGCCTGGCCGGGGGATTGCTGCTGCTGGGTGCCAGCTACGCCATCGCGGTGACTTTTTCGCGAGCCGGTTATGCCGGCTTTGCCGTGGCCCTGGTCATCGCCTGCCTGACGGCTGCACTCGCGCGAGCGGGAGAGAACGGTGACCGATTCAGTGGCCGATTCTCCACCCGCTTCGGGAGAGGTTCCCGATCGGCGGCACCCGAGGCAGCCCCTGCCGAGGCGGCGCGCGTGGAGGGCACCATGGTCTATCCATGGGCAGCGCCGCTGCTGTTGCTGGTCCTGGCCATAGCCGTCGCGCTGCCGATCTACCGTGGTTCTTTCGCGCAGGACCGCATCGCGAGAATCGCCCCGGACCTGGCCATGCGCCAGGCGCATTGGGCCGACGCTCTGGCGATGCGTGACTCCGGCCTGCTCACCGAGCTGTTCGGCATGGGGATCGGCCGCTTCCCGGACACCCACTACTGGCGAAGCAACGAAGCAAAGGCCGGCCGGTACCGCCTGGAAGCCGAGAACGGCAACACCTTCCTGCGACTCGGTTCGGGACAGGCCCTGTACGTCGAGCAGTTCGTCGCCGTGGAGCCCGGCCGTCAATACGTACTGCAGATGGATATCCGCAGCGCACAGGCTGAAGGCGGCGTTGCCGCCTCCCTGTGCGAGAAACTGCTGCTGACTTCAGGACGCTGCGTGGCAGCGACCGCGGCGATCGATCACGGGAGTGCTGCCTGGCAACGGCAGCAACTGCAACTGGACAGCGGCGACGTCGGCAGCGGCTCGTGGCTGACGCGACGACCGGTGAAACTGTCGCTTTACAACACCGGCGCCACCAGCGTCGATATCGATAATGTGCGGCTCCTGGCGGCTGATGGCGAACAGCTCAGCGGCAACGGCGACTTCACGCGCGGACTGGACCGATGGTTCTTTGCCGTCGACCAGGATATGCCATGGCACATCTGGAGCATGCCGGTCGCGATCGTCTTCGATCTGGGCTGGCTCGGCCTCGCGGCATTTGCGGCCCTGCTCGGTCTGGGGTTGACGCGGACGACGCGGCAAGCCTTCAAGGGTGACCCGCTGGCCGGTGCGACGCTGGGGTCGCTGCTCGGAGTCCTGGCGATCACGACGGTGGACACCATCATCGATGCGCCGAGATTCCTGTTGCTGTTATTGCTGCTGACCTGCGTCGGCTGTGGTCCGCGACGTCCCCGACCGCTAGCGAGCGCATGAACGCTGTCGGCAAGCACGGTCGTTCGAACCGATCGCCCGCCGGCACCGGCCCTGGCGCGGCTGTTGTCGCCACTGCTGCCTACCATCAGGCGCTTCGTTATGAGACTATACGCCCCTCGCGGCCGACCCCGCCTGGCATCCCAACCGACCCAGCCCGGGACCACCACCGATTCGAAATATCGCCATGAAAGACAAGCTTTCCGGCCAGGTCGATCTGACCCGCTTGCTGGACCCCGCGTCCGCGCCAGGTCTGATCGCTGATCCTGGCTTGCGCAGCGCGCTCGTTGCGCGTGACGCGACTGCCGCCTGCGCGATCCTTGGCTCGCCCAGCTTCCACGACCCGGACGAGCAAAGAGCCTTGCGCGCGTCCGGGCCGGCCGCCGCCCTGCTCACGTCCTGGCAAAGGAACGGCGTCGAGCTCTGTGCCCGAATCGGCGGCTCGTATGCGCTGGCGATCGTCGACGCGCGACGCGAGTGCGTCTTCCTGGCCGTCGACCGCTTCGCGATCGAGACCTTGTGCTATCGCGCCGATGACTCCGCGCTGAGCTTCTCCGATCGTGCCGACTGCGTTCCGGGACGCGGCGACCAACTGGATCCGCAAGCGATCTTCGACTATCTGTACTTTCACATGATCCCGGCGCCACGCACCGTCTTCCACGGTGTCCGCCGCTTGCCAGCGGCGCATGCCCTGCTGGTGGACCGGCAAGGCGCTCGCGAAATCCGCCACTGGCCGCTGCGCTTCGACGAGCAGCACCGGCTGCCCTTCGAGGCCAGCCGCGATCGCTTCCGCAAGCTGATTCTCGATGGCGTCGCGGCGCAGGTCGACGGCCACCAACGCGTCGGAGCCTTCCTGTCCGGGGGTACCGACAGCTCGACCGTGGCCGGCATGCTCGGCCAGGTCACCGGCCAGCCGACACCCGCCTACTCGATCGGCTTCGCCGCCGAGGGTTATGACGAAATGGAGTACGCGCGCATTGCCGCCAAGCACTTCGGCTGCCAGCACCACGAGTACTACGTGACGCCGGCCGACCTGCTGGAAAGCATCCCGGCCGTCGCCCAACATCACGACCAGCCCTTCGGCAACTCGTCGGCGCTGCCAGCGTACTACTGTGCCAGGATCGCGCAGGCCGACGGCTGCACCAAGATGCTCGCCGGCGACGGCGGTGACGAGCTGTTCGGAGGCAATTCCCGCTACGCGACGCAGCGGCTGTTCGAGTATTACCACGCCGTGCCACCAGGCCTGCGGCGACTGATCGAGCCGCTGTGCACGGACGACAGCGTGCTGCGCCGGATCCCCGGCCTGCGGCAGGCGACCGGCTATGTCCGTCATTCGCGGGTGCCGATGCCGGATCGGCTGCAGAGTTTCAACCTGCTCATGCAACTCGATCCGGCAAAGGTGCTCAACGCCGATTTCCTGGCCCGGATCGACCTCGGCGAGCCGTCGAAGCACATGCAGGCGACCTGGGGCGAGTGCCGGGCGCCAAGTCTGATCAACCGCATGCTGGCTTACGACTGGCGCTACACGCTGGCCGACAGCGACCTTCCGAAAGTACGCGGCGCGACCCAGATGGCCGGCATCGCGGTCGGCTATCCCTTGCTCAGCGACGGCTTGACCGACTTCTCGATGACCCTGCCGGCGAACTGGAAGCTCCGGCGCTTCAAGCTGCGCTGGTTTTTCAAGGAAGCGCTGCGCGGCTACCTGCCCGACCAGATCATCACCAAGTCGAAAAAGGGCTTCGGCCTGCCTTTCGGCGTCTGGGCCACGCGCCACCCGGCGCTCCAGGAATTCGCCGACGACTCGCTGAAAAGCCTCGCCACCCGAGGGATCGTTCGCGCCGATTTCATCCAGCGCCTGCTTGCCGAGCACCTGCCCGAACACCCCGGCTACTATGGCGAGATGGTGTGGATCCTGACGATGCTCGAACATTGGCTGCGCGGCCAAGGATCGCCCGAAGTCTCCGGGTAGACAGCCGCTGCCGGCGGCGCCAGGCGGCCCGCAGCCTACAAGCGCCCGATGACCACCCCATGCCGCGCCAGCAAGGCCGGCAGCCGCTCGCCCGAGAGCAGCGCATATTCCGCCACCCGTTGCCCGGCCAGGGCATCGGCTGGGTCGGCAAATTTCGCCGGATGGCACATCAGCAAGTCGCTGCCGGCAGCGCTGGCGAGCCAGCTGTCGAGCAGTGCCGAATACGCCTCCTGACCGCCAGCGAAGCCGTAGACGCCGAGCAGGCGAGCGTTCATCGCCAGACCATGGCGGCCCGCCAGCGCTTTCAGAGACTCACCTCCGAGATGGCCGATCACGCTCGCCTTCAGGCGGTCCGGCAGCGACACCCCGGGGCAGTCCCGCGGCAAGGTCGACCGGAGCCAGGGCAGGCTCCCGGTATAGCGCCGGCGCAGCACTTCGACCAGACAGTCGCGAATGACCGGAAACTGATGCACGTGCTGGTGCCCATCAACGTAGTCCGGCGCCGCGCCCAGCGCGTCCTCGAAGGCGTCGAGTTGCCGTTCGATTTCCAGCGTAATGATCCCGGGAGCGATCGTCCGCGACCAGCAGTGCCAGATCAAGCGGCGCAGAGGCTGATAGAATGCGCCCGATTCGGCCCCCGGACGCAACTCGGTAAGATCCAGGTGAAGCCCCCTGTCGATCGGCAGACCGGCAAGTTCTGGCACGTCCGACCTGAAGTGCCGGCCGCGACTCATGCAGCTGACTGCCGACAGCCGTTGCGTCCGGGCCAGGGCAAGAATGCCGGCATCGATCCCGGGCGCCATGCCAAAATCGTCCGCGCAGAGCACGATCGTCTTCAATGCTGGCGAGGCAACGCCGAGACCATGGATCTTATTACCTGCAGTCATGAAAACACTCTTGCGACAACTCGGCTGGTTCGTTGCTGTCGGCTGCGCCGCGGCGGCAACGCATTGGCTGAGCGCCGTGATCGGGATTGCGGCCTTCGACCTGATGCCCTACCTGGCCAACTTCATCGGCTGGTCGATCGCCCTGCTCGTTTCGTTCTCCGGACACTACTTGCTGACCTTTCGTTACCAGTCAAAATCGCTGGGACCGGCGATCAGACGCTTTTTCGCCGTATCACTGGGCGGATTCGCGATCAATGAACTGGTCTTCATCTATCTTCTCCACAGCACCGCCATTCCGTATTACTGGCTGCTGGCGATCATTCTGGCAGCGGTCGCGGCTCTGACTTTCGTCCTCAGCCGCTACTGGGCTTTTCAGCACAAAGGCTGAGTTGCCGACGCTGCCCGGCGTCGAGTTTCCAGACAGTCCGCTTGCCGTCCGCGAAAGCGATCGCCTGCTCTGGAAGGAAGGGATAGGCTGAAGCCTGCGCCGTCTTGCCGAAGACCCATAGCGTGCCGCCGCTGTCGGCGCATGCTCTCGATGCGAAATCGCCGGCGAGCAGAAGGCGGTCGCGCACCAGCGGCGGATCGAAACGGCCAGCGTCGTACAACTCCTTGCGCCAGTTGTCCCGGACCTGAATGTCCGGATCGCTCCAGTCGCTGACCACCCACGGATTCTTCGCGGCGCGCAGATAGAACGGCAGGTCGTATTGATACTCGTCGACCATGACAATCTGGTCGCCGGTGGCAAACAGGGGCGCAACCTTTTTCGCCAGCGCCTTCGACGAACTGCGGTCGAACAGCGCGACCAGCACGATGAACACCACGCAGGCACTGCTGGCGACGACCACACCGACCCCAGGCCAGGCGCTGGAGGTGCTGGCGGCGCTGGGGGTGCCGGAGACGCTGGCGGTGCCGCTGGACCGTTTGTCCAGCCAGCCCAGCAGCGCATCGGCCAGCAGACAGGCCAGCGGCGGCAATGCCGGGAAGATGTAGCCGACCAGTTTCGAACTCGGCAAGGAAAAGAAGATCACGATTCCGAGCAGCCAGACGATCATCAGGCTGCGCACTTCGAGCCGCTCGCGGTCCGCAAGAAACGTCAGCGAAAAGACGCGGACGATCCACGGCGACCAGGGCAGCGTGCCGACCAGCAGCACCGGGACGTAGAACCAGAAAGCCTGCGCGTTGTTGAAGCCGGTCTCGGCAAAGCGGCGAAAATGATGGTAGACCAAGAAATAATCCCAGAACCCGCCGTAGGACGCTTGCATCCACACGAACCACGGGAGCGCCAGGACAAGGAACAGCACGATCATCGGGATCGGCAAGAGAGCCGGGATCAAGCGGTAGCGCCTGCGCACCAGCAGCCAGGCCAGGAGGATGGCGCCGGGCAGGACGAAACCGATCAGTCCCTTGGCGAGAACGCCCAGCGCAGCAAAAACGTAGGCCGAAGCCAGCGCGATCCGGTACGGCAGGCCACGCTCCAGGCTCAGAATGGCACTTGCGCCACAAACGATGGTCGCCGAAATCATCGCCGCAACGAGCATGTCCAGATTGGCGTACTGGGCACCGGCAAAGAACATCGGCTGGCTGACCAGCACGACCACCGCCAGATTGGCCAGCCGCTTGTCGGCATACCGTCGCAAGAAGGCATACAGGGCGGCGGTGGCTAGCAGGGCGGCCAGCGTCGAGGCCAGCCTGGCAGCCCAGTCGTTGGCGCCAAAAACTTGCAGGCCGGCCGCGGTCAGCCAGTAGAACAGCGGTGGCTTGTGAAAGAAAGGCATGCCGTCGAGCGTCGGCACCAGCCAGTTGCCACTGCTGAGCATTTCCCAGGCGACGCCGACGTAGCGCCCTTCGTCGGGCAGCATCAGCGGCCTGAACCCGGCAAAGAGCGTCAGCCACAGGGCGCAGAGAATGAGCAGCGTTGCCGCCCGGGTCTCCAGGACGCCCTCGCCGATCGCCACCAGGAAACGCCTCATTCGTCCGGGTCGACCGCGGAGACCTCGCGCAAGCCCTTGCCGAGATCCTGACGCAGGACGTAAAGCGGCCTTTGCTTGACCTCGTTGAAGATTCGGCTGACGTAGGCGCCGATGACCCCGAGCCCGAGCAGATTCACCCCGGACAGGAAGAGCATGGCGGTGACGATGGTCGTCCAGCCAGACACCTGATTGCCGATGATCATGTACTCGAGAACCAGATAACTCCCATAGGCAAAGGCCAGCAAGGCAACAACCAGGCCCAGAATGCTCAGCGCTCGCAGCGGCCAGGTCGAGAAAGCCGTAATCCCGTCCACCGCCAGGCGCAGCAGACGAAAGAAATCGAAGCGCGTACTGCCATGCAGGCGCTCGGGTGGCAGGTACTCGATCGACTCGGTCTTGAAACCGACCCAGGCGTAAAGCCCCTTCATGAAGCGGGTGCGTTCGGGCAACTGGAGCAGCGCCAAAACCACCTGCCGATCCATCAGCCGGAAGTCGCCAACGTCTGGCGAAATCGTGACGCCGTCGGCGGAGCCCAGGATCAGGTACAGCAGTGACGCGCCGTAGCGCTTGAGTGATGACTCGTCGTCGCGGTTCTCTCGCACCGCGCAGACCACATCGGCACCGGCTCGCCAGCGCTCGATCATCGCCGGGATCAGCGCCGGCGGATGCTGCAGGTCGGCGTCAAGACTTACCACCACCTCGCCTTCGGCTGCTTCCAGACCGGCGCTGAGCGCCGCCTCCTTGCCAAAGTTGCGCGACAGCTGCAGATAGCGAAATCCTGGCCGAGCTGTCCACGAGGCCATCAGCTCGGCGGTCGCATCGGTGCTGCCGTCATCGACGACAATCACTTCCCACGCCGAGCTATGCGCCTCGAGAATGGCCGCCAGGCTCGGCAGCAGGACGCGCAGGTTATCGCATTCGTTGAGTCCTGGAACGATGCAGGAGGCGCTGGGCAAACCGCCTGAGCGCCGGTCGCCGACTGCTGGCTTTCGAGTCACCGGCCAGATCCTTGCTGGCGCGGTGAGCTGAATCCAGGCCAGCCGAAAGCCGCATCAACCGGCGTGCACGATACGGCCAGGCCGCTGGGCGGCGCCAAGACAAGCGGCGAGATCGAGTCCAGAGAAGGCAAAGTCATGATCAGAAGAAGAAGTGCGCAAACGATGATTGTCGCATGAGGAGCAAGCGGCGCCCGATCCGGATGTCGGATGAAAGGTGGCCGCCAGAATCGAGGGGCAGCCGAGCATCGCCCATCGCAGGCCCATCGGTGCATGATGGCGCACCAATATTACCGCAAGCTTAAGCCCCGGTGACCCTCGCCATCCCCTTCCCGCAGGCACTACCCGCCGCCGCCCAGGTCTCGAACACCCGCCGCAGTGCCGGCAGGCCTTCGCGGATCGCTACCGGCCCGGGACTCAGGATCAGCGCTGACTTGATCTCGTGCAGTTGCCCGCCGCTGACCGCTGGCAGCGCGTGCCAGCCGGGTCTGGCCGCCACCCTTTCGGGAAGAAAACGCTTGCCGCACCAGGAGCCGATGATGATCTCTGGGGCACGGCGGACGACTTCGAACGGGTCGGGCAGGATCCGATCGCTGGCAGCTTGCTTGCCGGCGTTGTCGGCGAACACATCGTCGCCCCCGGCGATGCCGATCAGTTCCGAAACCCAGCCAACTCCCGAGATTGGCGGTTCGTCCCATTCCTCGAAGTAGACCCGCGGCCGGCGTGGCAGGGTGGCGGCGGCAAGCCGCGTCCGCGCGATCATGGCCGCCAGTTCGTCGGCCAGCGCCAGCGCCCGCTCTGCCGCACCGACCAGCCGACCGACCGTTTCAATCATCGCCAGGATGCCCTCGACACTGCGCTGATTGAAGGCATGGACCGCCACGCCGGCCTTGATCAGCTGGCCGGCGATGTCGGCCTGCAGGTCCGAGAAGCACAACACCAGGTCGGGCTCGACGGCCAGAATGCGGCCCAG
>ERZ761602.6925-NODE-6925-length-12361-cov-7.247847_pt1 | contig 12361 bp, 7 predicted proteins | sample MGYA00512165_ERZ761602 | MGnify/ENA primary metagenome ERZ761602 (study PRJEB28899, sample SAMN02445085) | bioreactor sludge metagenome | biome: EBPR sludge; isolation source: Thorneside wastewater treatment plant | place: Australia: Brisbane, Thorneside... | reverse complement strand
AAGTATACGATAAGATACCGGTAGACCAGTTTGGAAACACTACCCAGCAGATCAATGCCCTGATAGGGCCCGTTTACAGAACATTGAAGGACGTATGGAATACGAACGACTATTATTTCTCCATAAGCGAGTTTACTTCCGATATGGCCATGAACCCGACGCGCAAAGGCGGCGACGGATGGGAAGGCGGCTGGGGCAAGGAAATGACCCAGCATACCTGGACTCCCCAGTCTTATATAGGCATAGCTTTTACGATGTCCTATAAAAATATCGGCGTCTGCAATAAAATATTGAATATCGTAGAAGAAAGCGATATCATCAATAAAGAACAAGCGCTTGCAGAAATAAAAGGCGTCAGGGCTTATTGGTATTATATGCTGCTGGACTACTATGGGAACGTGCCGATCGTTAAGGATTTCAACGACCTGGACCTTCCTGAAACAAAAACGCGCAAGGAGGTTTACGAATTTGTGCTGTCGGAGCTGAATGATATAAAGGATAAGGTAAGAAGCGATGTTTCGGCTGAAAGCTATGGCAAGGTGACAAAGGGATTTGTATATACCCTTCTTGCCAAGATGTACCTGAATGCAATGGTCTGGAATCCCGATGGCGGCGAGAAATGGCAGGAATGCATAGACGCCTGCAACCAGGTGATGAGTCTTAACTATGTATTGGAGCCGGACTGGAAGATTAATTTTGCCGTGCATAACGAAGTTTCCAGGGAGATCATATTCCCGGTCGTTTTTAGTACGGCAGACGGAGGGAATTATGTGGCGCAAATGACCTTGCATTACCTCGACCCTATTGCATTAGGCCTGAATATCTCTGGATGGAACATGGTATGCGCAATGCCGGACTATGTAAAAGCTTTTGATCCGGAAGATAAGCGCCTTGGATGGTCCTTCCTCACCGGCCCCATGCGCGATCCTGCAACCGGCGAAATCCTGATCACTGCTCATGGACGTCCCCTGATCCATACCATCGACGTAATCATGAAATATGCCATAGATGCGGACGGATGGGGCCAGGTAGAACAGGAAGAAGGCGCCAGGATCGCGAAATGGGAATTTGAAAAAGGACTTAGCGGACAGTCGCAGAACGATTTTGCCATCTTCAGGCTCGCCGATATTTATTTGATGAAGGCCGAAGCGCTGGTGCGTAGCGGCGGCGATAATGTCGAAGCGACCCGCCTGGTAAACGAGATCAGGAAAAGAGCGTTTGATGATCCTGCCAAGCTTAAATCATCGGTTGTACTAAACGATATCTACCAGGAGAGAAGGTTTGAGCTTGCATGGGAAATGACTTCCCGCCAGGATATGATCCGCTTCGGAACATACCTGAACGGCGTTTCGGGATGGAGAGGGCCAAGCCCGCAAAAATGCCTGCTGTTTCCTATCCCCACAGAAGCCATGGACGCTAACCCGAAACTGGTTCAGAATCCGGGCTATTAAAGCATTGACAAGGGTTGATTTTATTCGGAATGCCAATGATGCGCCCATATAAGGGTAGCGCAGAAAACAATATGCCGGATATGGATGCTGTTGATAAGCCCGATAGAAAGGCATACTATACTTTATCTAAATTAAACAATTCGTATACACATGATGAGTGATTCAAAGCGCATGACGCGTAGATCGTTTATTAAAGGAAGCGGCGCAATAGCCGGAGGGTTTACGATTCTTCCCAGCTCGGTCATTAGCGGATTAGGACATAAAGCGCCAAGCGATAAGTTGAACATTGCCGTAATAGGCATTGGCGGAAAAGGAAATGAAAACCTTAGTAATGTTTCTGCGGCTGAAAATATTGTGGCGCTTTGCGATGTGGACTGGCGTTACGCAAAAAAAGTATTTGACGCGCATCCCAAAGCAAAAAGATACTGGGATTTTAGAAAGATGTATGATGAGATGGATAAGTCGATCGACGCGGCGATCATCGCCACGCCGGATCATACGCATTGTATTGCCGCGACGACCGGGATGATCAGGGGTAAACATGTTTACGTACAAAAACCTTTAACGCATACCGTTTATGAGTCAAGACTGCTGACCAAATTAGCCGCAAAACATAAGGTGGCCACACAGATGGGTAATGAGGGCGCGTCTGAAGAAGGCGTTAACCTTGTTGTTGAATGGATACAGAACGGAGAGATCGGCGAAATAAAAAAAGTGGAGGCGTTCACCGACAGGCCAATATGGCCGCAGGGCTTAAGCCGCCCCGCTAAAACGGAAAAGATCCCCGACACGCTCAACTGGGATTTATTCATAGGGCCGGCCCCCATGCGGCCTTACAACAGTATTTATACGCCCTGGAATTGGAGAGGATGGTGGGACTTCGGCACCGGCGCGCTTGGCGATATGGCTTGTCATATTCTTCATCCTGTGTTCAAAAGTTTAAAGCTCCGGTATCCCATCAGGGTGCAGGGAAGCTCTACGCTTATATTGACGGAGTCGGCGCCAAACGCAGAGATAGTGAAGCTTACCTACCCGGCAAGAGAAAGCGTTGGAAAAATGAATTACCCCGAAGTGGAAGTGATCTGGTACGACGGCGGACTGCAGCCCACTAAACCGGAAGGATGGCCGCCGGGAAAGGACATGAATAACGGCGGCGGCGGCGTGATATTTCATGGTTCAAAGGATACCCTTATTTGCGGCATTGCCGGCGATACCCCCTGGCTACTATCCGGCCGTGCGCCTGTTGTTCCCAAAACTGAACGGAGGGTAGAAGGCAATCATGAAATGGACTGGGTTCGCGCATGTAAGGAAAGCGCAGAAAATAGGGTCGCGACCAAATCTGATTTTGCCGAAGCGGGTCCGTTTAACGAAATGGTGGTGATGGGCGTTCTGGCAGTGAGGCTCCAGGCGCTGAACAAAGAGCTGGAATGGGATGGAGAAAACATGCGGTTTACAAATATCAGCGAGAGCGACAAGCTGAAGATCTGTATTTCCGACGACTTCGCTATCGTCAATGGAGAACCGCGTTTTGACTCCCGGTGGACGGATCCGGTAAATGCGCAATCGTTCGCAACGGAAATGATTAAACATACATACAGGAATGGATGGCGATTGCCGGAAATGCCCGTATAGGAAACCTTTATCGCCGCCGTATGACGCTTATCTGAGCAAGCGGCAGGCTTTTAAACTTATGAGTTAACTCATTATATTTTTATCCCGGATCGCCCGGCATATTGTGGTTGAGCGAGCCGCTATCTTAAAACTATATGATCATGAAACCAGGGCATCTTATTTTATTAGTCATTATTATTATGGCGTTCTTCTCCTGCCGCGGTAAGGCTCCGCAGAATGCGCAGGATACGCAAAGCGCGCAAAACAATGTCCTCAGCAGCGAAGAAAAAAAACAAGGATGGGAATTGCTTTTTGACGGCCAAACCATAAACGGGTGGCGGTTTTTCAAAGGAGGGGAGATAGCGGGATGGAAGGTCGTCGACGGCATCCTTTGCAATTCGGGAGTGGGCAGCGACCACGGCGGCGATATCATCACCAAAGAAAAATATAAGGACTTCGAACTCTCGCTGGAATGGAAGATCGACTCTATGAGCAACAGCGGCGTATTTTATCATGTGCAGGAACTGGACAGCGTCCACGCTATTTATGAATCAGGGCCTGAATACCAACTGGCCGACGATATGAACGATCCCGATCCTAATACGCTGAGCGCTCAGTACACCGGCGCAAATTATGGAATGAACCGGCCCGTCGGCGCCGTGGTAAAACCTTTAAGCGAATGGAATGAAACGCGGATTGTGGTGAAAGGCCCCGATGTGGAGCATTGGTTGAACGGCGTGAAGGTTGTTGAATATGAGCTTTGGTCTGAGGACTGGAAAAGGCGGAAAAGCCTGGGAAAATGGAAGGACTATCCTTACTATGGAATTGGAGAAGAGGGCTATATCGGCCTGCAGGATCATGGCGGACTGACCTGTTTCAGAAATATTAAGGTCCGCAGGTTATAAGCCGGGATATTTATTTTAAGATAGATTTTCACGGGCGTTGGCGCTATGGCGTTAGGCGCATCTCCAAAAATGACTTTCAGGTAATTAAAGGAATATCGTTATCATCTTTAAACTATTACTAAATGAAGAACGGCAGATCTGATTTGTTTGGTCTATTTCATATATCCAAGCAGAATACATTTTATAGCGCAATCAAGGGATGTTTTCTTTTTCTTTTATCCGCAGGCATGAGCGCGAGCGCGCAGGACAAACCGGCGCATAAGCTGAATGTGCTTATTATCGGCGCGCATCCCGACGATCCTGATGAGCGGGCGGGAGGATCGGCTTACAAGTGGGCGCAGGCGGGTTGTAATGTATTGCTGGTAGCCCTTACTAATGGCGATGCCGGCCATCAGTCTATCAAAGCAAAAGAGCTGGCGAAGATCCGGCGGGAAGAAGCCCGCAGGGCAGGAGAAGTTATTGGCGTAAAGTATATAACCCTGGATAATCATGACGGGCAATTAATGCCAACCTATAAAAACCGGTTGCAGGTCATTAAGGCGATCCGGGAGCATAAGGCGGATGTTGTCGTTTTCCCGCGGCCTTATGATTATCATCCCGATCACAGGTATACGGGAACGTTAGTGCTGGACGCCGCTTATATGGTGACCGTGCCGACGATCCTGCCCGAGGTTCCCTTTCTGGAAAAGAATCCCTTGTTTCTTTTTATGAGCGATAAGTTTACCCATCCCGAGGCTTTTAAAGCGGATGTCGCTGTCGCTATCGACGACGTGATCGAAAAGAAAATGGATATGCTCGACCAGCACAAGTCGCAGATGTATGAATGGCTGCCCTTCAACTCCGGGGTCCTCGACCAGGTGCCTGTCTCGGATGCCGACCGGAGAGTATGGCTTGGCAAAACCTGGAAAGAGATAACAAGCGGCACGGATGGGTTCCGGGATAAGCTCGTGGAGCTGTACGGGCAGGAAAAAGCGGCTTCGATACATTATTGCGAAGCATTCCAGGACTCGGAATATGGCGAAAGGCTGACAAAGGAAAACCTCAACTATTATTTCCCATTCCTGCCGCCTCAAAACAATTGATTTTAGACTAAAGTCCACAATGTAAACGGAAGTTTCCGGGAGTCGTATCAATGACGGCGCTCCTCAGGTATTCAAGAAGGAAAGGCGGATCTATTGAGCGCCGCTCGCTCTTTCACGTCCGCTCTTTCTTTTTCCTTTCCTCGTATTTTCTTCTGATCACATCCTGGATAGGCATATTGTTGATCTTGCTTTCCAGCCAGGAGATGATGTCGAGATAGCTGAATGCCCTGGTCTCGAGAGGGTTGTTTTCGTATCGTTTTAATTTGACCAGCAGGTCGCGGAAAGCGTTTTTTAAGTCGGAAGAGGAGATGCGGAAAGAGCCCCGGAGAAAGGCCAGGATCTCCTGCTCCACGCCGCTCATGTTTTCCATTTTGGCCATGAAGCGATATACCGATCTGGCGAGATATTCCACCAGTTGGTAATTGCCTAATTCATAATGGGAGATCAGGTGAAGCAACCGGGAATAACATTGCAGGTCGGTGCGGAGATCCACTTTCCAGTTGATGATCTTGTTGAGATGGTCGATCGCTTTTTCTATCCTGCCGCTGCCGAAATACATGGACGCAAACTTGTAATGAAATACCAGTATGCGGTGGCGGTCGAGATAGATGCTATGGTCCGCCAGCTTTTCCTCAATGTATTTCACCAGATCCAGGCCCTGCGTAAAGGAGCCTTCCAGGAAATGTTTATTGATCAGGGCGATATTGAGGTATACAAAGGTCTGCGCCCGGTTATTAATGTTCTGCTGCACTAAGTCCGATTCGGAGAACTCCCGGAACTCGTTCAGCGCGGCATTAAACTGGCGATGCCGCTGCAGGCTGAAATAAGCGTTGAGCAGATTGTGAACGCCCTTGATATAATGCGCGGTTTCCACCTGTATCATGTGCTGGTCTTCCCTGAAAAGGTCCACCCATTTGGAAGTGTACCGGTAATACATCCGCCAGTCCTGCCGGATAAAACTATACCAGCAATAACATTGATACAGGTAAAGTTTTGCATAAAACTCTTGCGGACCGCCGACAGCCCTGGGAAGGCGGTCGTTAAAAAACCGGACAAGCGTTTTGTCCTCTTCCTTGTTCCGGATATGCCCGTTTTTAATATACCAGCTGTAAAGCAACAGGGATAAATTGGATAACCTGTTGATCCTTGCCAGGGCCTGGTTGGCCTGTTCGGCCTCCGTGGTCAGTTGCTCTGCCCTGTCCTGCATACTCCGGGTGATATGGAGCGCCTCGATCTTTTTTTCAAAAAACAGGGCCTGCATCAGGTAGGTATATTGATTATGAGCAAGGGCCAGGTCTTTCATTTTATCCAGCGCTTTCAGGCTCTGATGATAGAAGCCTTTGTTGTATAAAATACGCGCATAATCCATCTGCTCATGCAGTTGCAGGTCTATATTATCCGTATCTTTAAGGATTCGAAGACTGGAAAGAATAGTGCGGTATAAATGAGATTTTATATTGGAAAGCTGCTGTTTTCTAAAATTTTTATTCTTAAGCAATTGATTCTCATCATATTCTGACATTTTATCCAGCGCGTCAAAAAGCTGTACGATTTTAAGATCCTCGCCCCCTGAATTGCGTTTGACATATAACTTAAAGTTCCGTTTTTCTGCTTTTTCCAGGGATTTGATGAGCAGGAAAAGCGAATCTGTAGGTCTGTTGGGCATCGTAGTATAAAGTCTTTAAATCCTTACCAGCATTGAGTTAGGCTCTTGTATGTCAGCTTTTAGGAGTGTAAATTTGGTACAAAATTGATTTTAATCTATACATTATAATGAATAATTTCGACCTCTCACCCGTTTTGAGGGGTTTGTGGGCATTGGCAGGGGCAATTTAACATCTGTCAAGTTACCCTAATTCATCAATCATACCATATGGCAGATAAAAAAATTTTCATTTTTGACACTACGCTTCGCGACGGAGAACAGATCCCGGGATGTAAACTGAATACGACCGAAAAAATTGAGCTGGCGCTGAAGCTGGAAGATCTTGGCGTGGATATTCTTGAAGCGGGATTCCCGGTTTCCAGTCCCGGCGATTTCAGCTCTGTCCAGGAGATCTCCCGGATCATTACCCGCGCTACTGTTTGCGGGCTTACCCGTGCGGTTAAAAAAGACATCGAAGTGGCGGCAGCCGCGCTGAAAGAAGCCAGGCGTTCCCGTATCCATACCGGTATCGGCGTATCTGATTATCATATTAAGGGTAAATTTAATGCTACCAGGGACGAGATCCTGCAGCGCGCGATCCAGTGCGTTACCTGGGCGCGTAATTATACCGACGACGTAGAGTTTTATGCCGAAGACGCCGGGAGAGCGGATAATGATTACCTGGCCCGCGTCATCGAAGCCGTGATCAAGGCTGGCGCGACAACGGTGAACATTCCCGATACCACCGGTTATTGCCTTCCCGGCCAGTACGGCGCCAAGATCGCCCACCTGGCGAATAAGGTGCCGAACATTGATAAAGCCGTGATCTCCTGCCATTGTCATAACGACCTGGGCCTGGCTACCGCCAATTCCATAGAAGGGATCATCAATGGCGCCCGGCAGATAGAGTGTACGATCAACGGTCTCGGGGAAAGAGCCGGCAATACGGCGCTGGAAGAAGTGGTGATGATCATTAAACAACACAGCCAGTTAGGCTTTTATACCAATATCAATACCAAACAGCTCAACCCTATGAGCCGACTGGTAAGCGATACCATGCGCATGCCGGTACAGCCTAATAAAGCCATCGTCGGCGCCAACGCTTTCTCGCATTCATCGGGTATTCACCAGGATGGATTTTTGAAAGACGCCATTACCTATGAGATCATCAATCCCGAAGAAGTGGGCGCTGAAAATTCCAAGATCGTGCTGACGGCAAGAAGCGGACGAAGCGCGCTTGCCCACCGTTTGCAAAAACTCGGATTTGAATATACCCGCAATGATATTGACGTATTGTATGAACAGTTTCTGAAAGTAGCCGACCTGAAAAAAGAAGTGCAGGAAGACGACCTGAGGGAGCTGGCCCGTCAATACCAACAGCAGGCCGTAAATGCATAAAGCTTACGGTCCGGTTCATGATAGCTATCCATATCCTAAACCCTTAAAGGGCTTTCATAACGTTGTCCTATACCTGGCGATAGGAACGGCTTTGTTTGCTCTGCCGGTAAGGCCGATAAAGAGCGTCCGATTAATCCAAATAAATTAACCGCTTAAATGCAAAAGAATATCGCCGTCATCCCGGGGGATGGAATAGGCCCCGAAGTGACGCAGCAATCAATAAAAATACTGGAAGCGATTGCCCAGCAGTTCTCGCATCAGTTCCATTATTCCTATTGCCTGATGGGAGCGGAGGCGATCGATAAAACGGGGAGTCCGCTGCCTGACGCCACGGTCGAAACCTGCCTGTCCAGCGACGCTATTCTTTTCGGCGCTATCGGGGATCCCCGGTACGATAATGATCCGATGGCGAGGCAACGTCCCGAGCAGGGTTTGCTGAAGCTCAGGAAATTGCTGGGACTTTTTGCCAATATTCGTCCGATAACCGCATATCCATCTATTCATCATTTGTCGCCCGTGAAAAGCAGGCAATTGGAGGGCATTGATTTTATCATCGTCCGGGAACTGACAGGAGGCATTTATTTTGGGAAGAAGGAATTGAATGAAGCGCATACGCAGGCGATGGACGAATGTGTTTACACCCGTAAGGAAATAGAACAGGTTGCGCATCTGGCATTCGCCTATGCCCGCAGCCGGTCGAAAAAAATAACCCTGGTAGATAAGGCCAATGTGCTCGAAACATCCAGGCTCTGGAGAAAGACGATACAGGAACTGGCCGCGCAATACCAGGATGTGCAGGTAGAGTATATGTTTGTCGACAATGCGGCGATGCAGATCATTCTCAATCCGAAACAATTTGACGTGATCCTCACCGAGAATATGTTTGGCGATATCCTCAGCGATGAGGCAAGCGTACTCAGCGGGTCGATCGGATTATTGCCTTCCGCGTCTTTGGGCGCTTCTTTAGCGCTCTTCGAGCCCATTCACGGATCGTATCCGCAGGCGGCAGGAAAGGATATTGCAAATCCGCTCGGGTCCATACTGTCTGCGGCAATGATGCTGGATTATTTTCAGCTGAAAGAAGAAGCGGCGCTGGTAAGGATGGCGGTGGAATGGACGCTTGCGCACGGATTTGTGAGTAAGGATATAGATCCGGTGAACAACTATTCAACGTCTACTATCGGCGACCTTGTGCGCGATTTTATCGAAAACAGCTTATCCTCCGATATTAACAAATTCAATATCGCGCTGAGCAAATCAACGATCATATAAGTGGCTTATGGAACAGTATAGCTTCGCTGCCTGGCAACATTAATTAACGGCAGTGGCTTATAAAAGAGGTATACGCCGGATGAGTCAGACAGATTAACGATGGTCGACAATTGTTTATATAGTTTATGAAGGCGGCATTGAATGCATAGACGAGGGGGAATGAATAAAGCTGCGGTTGAATATTCAACGGCCGATGCGGCAAAATAAAATCCGGAAAATCCTTTGATACGCTAAAAAGTTCTTTGTATTTCAAAAAGCGGTCAGTATATTCGCTCCCTAAGCAATCATTATGTTGGGTAAAGGAATAAATAATCTGATCGTAGGCGCTTCTGCAATAGTGATTATTGTGGTAGTGATTATTCCTGCAATGCATGGAGGCGGATGTTAACGTAAAAGAAAAAACGATATAGCGACCCGCCTTCAGAGGCGGGTTTTTTGTTGGGAAAAATGGAATAACAGCGGCAAGAAGGAAAACGAGGAATGAAAAAATGAACCATAAATAGCATAATAAGGAATAGAACAAGGGGAGATCCGGTGGGAAAGGATAAACGATCGTAAAGAATAGAACAGCTAGAATAAAAGACGGTAAGAAATAGAACAGGAGAATACACAAACAGGAGGGTACAACTAAAGAGAAGAGTAGAACCGAAGGGATAAAATGATCAGACTAAAAATAAAATAACCTGGAAAGAAGCTCCTAAAAATTAAACATAGATCAGATGTCAACAGAACTGAACAAGTATTCGAAAACAATGACGCAGGATGAAACGCAGCCTGCCGCCCAGGCCATGTTATACGGCATCGGCTTAACGGATGAGGATCTTAAAAAAGCGCAGGTAGGCATTGTGAGCATGGGCTATGAGGGCAATACCTGTAATATGCATCTGAACGACCTGTCGGTCATGGTGAAAAAAGGCGTCTGGGATGCGGAACTTGTGGGCCTGATCTTTAACACCATCGGCGTGAGCGACGGCATGAGCAACGGGACGGACGGCATGCGGTATTCGTTGGTGAGCCGCGATATAATTGCCGATTCTATCGAAGCCGTATGCGGCGCGCAATATTACGACGGGCTCATCGCCCTACCGGGATGCGATAAGAACATGCCCGGGTCCATCATGGCCATGGGCCGCCTGAACCGCCCTTCTATTATGGTATACGGCGGCACGATAGCGCCGGGACATTATAAGGGACAGGACCTGAACATCGTGTCGGCATTTGAAGCGCTGGGCCAGAAAATAGCCGGGCAGCTTAGCGAGGAGGATTTCAGGAATATCGTTAAACAATCCTGCCCCGGCGCCGGCGCCTGCGGAGGCATGTACACCGCCAATACCATGGCTTCCGCTATCGAAGCGCTGGGCATGAGCCTTCCTTATTCTTCCTCCAACCCGGCCCTGAGCGAAGAGAAAAAACAGGAATGCCTCGAGGCGGGCCAGGCCATCAGGAACCTGCTGGAAAAAGATATAAAGCCCTCCGATATCATGACGCGCGAAGCATTTGAGAATGCGATCGTCGTGGTGATGGCCATGGGAGGAAGCACCAATGCCGTACTGCACCTGATCGCAATGGCAAAAAGCGTAGGCCTTTCGCTGGCCCAGGACGATTTCCAGGCAGTGAGCAACAGGGTCCCCGTGCTGGCCGATTTTAAGCCCAGCGGGAAATACCTGATGCAGGATCTTCATCAATATGGCGGAACCCCCGCCGTGATGAAATACCTGCTCAAGAAAGGATTTCTTCATGGCGACTGCCTCACCGTTACGGGCAAGACGCTTGCGGAAAACCTGGCAACGGCAAAAGACCTGGATTTTGAGACCCAGAAAATTATTTTCCCGGTGGAATCGCCGGTAAAACAAACCGGCCACCTGCAGATCCTTTATGGCAATCTTGCAGAAGGCGGCAGCGTAGCCAAGATCAGCGGTAAAGAAGGCGAAAAATTTGAAGGGCCCGCCCGTGTTTTTGACGGAGAGTTTGAACTGATCAATGGTATCCAGAGCGGACGCGTACAACCGGGCGACGTGGTGGTTATACGCCAGGTGGGCCCCAAGGGCGCGCCGGGCATGCCCGAAATGCTGAAACCTACTTCCGCCATCATCGGCGCAGGGCTGGGTAAATCCGTAGCCCTGATCACCGACGGCCGGTTCAGCGGCGGCACCCATGGATTTGTGGTAGGCCATATCACGCCCGAAGCATATGAGGGCGGATTGATCGCTTTTGTGAAGGATAACGACAGGATCACTATCGACGCGATCAACCGGCAGATGATCCTTCACGTTAGCGATGCGGAAATAGCCGAAAGAAAAAAAGGCTGGAAGCAGCCGCCTTTAAAAGCCTCTAACGGCGTATTGTACAAATATGCCCGGCAGGTGAAGACGGCGGCAGACGGCTGCGTAACCGATGAATAAGGGGCGCGTTACCGGCCGGAATTGTATCCGGCGACTGATAGACAGACAGTATGGCGCCGGGAACGCGGATGGATAGACGAAGATGACGACGGCCCTTTGTTTGATGCGGCCTGAGAGAGACAAACATATTTGAAGTATAATTTTTATAACATGAGCACATTACAGGAAGCGGCGGCAATGCCCGCTAAGGAAACACAGACTGTTACCCAGATCACCGGTTCGCAAGCCGTGCTGGAATCTTTACTCACAGAAGGAGTGGAAACGGTATTTGGTTATCCGGGCGGCGCGATCATGCCTATTTACGATGCGTTGTACGATTACCAGGAACGTATTAAACATATATTGGTGCGCCATGAGCAAGGGGGCATCCATGCTGCGCAGGGATATGCCCGTTCGTCGGGAAAAGTGGGCGTGGTATTTGCCACCAGCGGGCCCGGCGCCACCAACCTGGTAACCGGACTGGCCGATGCGCAGATCGACAGCACCCCGCTGGTCTGCATTACCGGACAGGTGTTTGCCCACCTGCTGGGCACCGACGCTTTCCAGGAAACCGATGTGATCAATATCACCACGCCGGTTACCAAATGGAATTACC
>ERZ761602.6924-NODE-6924-length-12362-cov-3.908182_pt1 | contig 12362 bp, 14 predicted proteins | sample MGYA00512165_ERZ761602 | MGnify/ENA primary metagenome ERZ761602 (study PRJEB28899, sample SAMN02445085) | bioreactor sludge metagenome | biome: EBPR sludge; isolation source: Thorneside wastewater treatment plant | place: Australia: Brisbane, Thorneside... | reverse complement strand
GACAAGCGGCGACGCACCAGCCTGGCCGCGATGGCGGAATCGGACATGATCCTGTGGGTGCACCGCGCCAACCGGCCGGGACGGGCGCCGGATGCCGATCTCGCGCAGGACCTTGCTCTGGGCGCACGATCGACAGTTCGCAAAACTCCGGTGATTCATGTCGCGACCGCAGCGGATCTGATACGGACAACACCCGGCCCGCAGGCCAGCGCGGCCATCAGGCAAAGCATTGCCGCTGCCATTTCTCCGATTCTGACGCTCTTACCCGGACCGGTCCTGCCCGTCGATCTGCGCAAGCCGCCACAGGGGCTGGACGCGCTCCGCGAGGCAATTGACGCCGCCCTGCCCGAAGCCCGCATGGCGCGGCACGAGCGTTTGGCGCGCGCAGCGGACGGAGCCGGGGGGCTGCGCGGCAATCTAAGGCGAGCGGGACGCGGACTTTCCGTTGCGGCGGGTTTGGTGTTCCGGCGCCCTGTCGGATGGACCACTCGACGGGACTGAATTGGCGCGGACATCGGGTAGCACCACATCCGCCCAGACCAGCGCGTGACGCGCCGACTCTGACGGCCAGATCAGCCCGCTCTCCAGGACCCTCAGCGAGACGGAGGGCAACAGATACTCGACCCGCAATGCGAGGTCGCGGTTTTCCCATCGCGCGGTGGTGCGCGAAGCAGGCCGTCCAGCTTCCGCCACGGTTTCGGGGGCTGGGTCCTGCAGCAGGGGATGTGCCAGCAAGGTTCGCATCGTTGCGTGATGGCCATCGCCTGCCTCAGGATCGAGGTTCGCCCCACCCATCAAGACGAAATCGCGCGGCACGGGCGCCAGCCCGCCCTGCAGACGCCAAAGCCAGAAGGCGGTCTCGTCCGCGTTGCGTGCCCGGTTGCGTCCATGCGGACCGCCAAAGGCAGGCGGACCGGCATGCCACGCCATCACGGTCAGTGGCCCGCCCGGTGTCTGCAACGCTACTTCCCAGTGATTGGTCGTGGACAGCCTTTGGACAGCCTGCGTTTCGATCGACGGAAACGGTAGGCCCGCCACGACAGGTTGGCGCGATCCGGGCAGATCGCGCCAGAGAATGTCGCTGAAATCGACAAGCGAATGTCGGTCGATCGGAAAGCGGGACAGCAGCGCCATACCGCCCGCGCCAGAGAACTCCCCATATCCCTGCGCGTCATCGGGAGTACCCAACCGCCCGTCGCCGTCCATGTCGAGCCCTGTATGCCGTCCGGTGTTTGGACGTGGGGCAAATGTATGGTGCATCGGGTGTCCGCCATCGGCGAGCAAAGCGGACAGGGCAGAAAGGACGCGCCGGTCAAGGTCGAAATCCAGATCCAGAAGCAGCACCGCGTCAGGGCGGAGGGCCAGGAGGGCGTCCCGCACCACCAGCACGTCGGCAGCACCCGCGCGAATGTCGCGCAGCAACAGCCCCGGGCCTTCGCGCCCCAGTCCGGTGTGGTAGACCGCCAACCGGACCGCCCCTTGCGCCAGAGCCGGGAGACCAACGGCCAGAAGACTTAGCGCAATCAGGCCGAGACGTAGGCCCCGCCTTCGCTGTCGGCGAGCCTGCGTCGGCTGGCACGGATCATCCGCGCAACGCGAGCCATGGCGACCCCGCGCATGATCATGCTGGCCGGCAGATACGCCCAAACCGTGATCCCCCAGACATAGCCCATCGGCGATACCAGAGACAGCGGCCGAATCAACATGGCCGAAGCGATCACCGCCCCTGCCAGCAGGAATGGCATGAGCATCCCTAACAGAATGTTAATGCGGGCATGGCGCTGCAGTCGCAGCACAACATCATTGCCTGCTGTTGGATCGAAAGTCGGCAGGTTCAGCCAGACATTGAACGGCCCGCTTCCCATCGGCCAGGCGTTCAGACGGATTGCGGTGACGAAACCGGCGACCGTTGTCAGCGCCAGCACAAAGGCCATGGCCGCCCCGTCGCGCACCATCAGCAGGTGCGATTCGGGCAGGCCGTCGGGCAAGGCCGACAGGAGAAGGCGCACCGGCGAGAGGCTGAAATCCATTGCCGCTCCGCAAACCGCCGCGATACGCAGTGCGAGACCGCCAATGGTTCCGGGCTCGACCGAATTGCGCAAGAGCAGCGACAGCATCACCGCCAGAACCGCCACCAGCGCAAATCGCGTTCGGTTGAACGGTGCGGCAAAGCGGAACTCGATCAGGCCGGGATAGTCCGAGGCGTATTCGGCAAACACGATCCCACCGGCAAAGACGGCCAGCAGCAAGATGCTTTGCGCGGTTTCCGGGGCTGTCGCGGGCACAACCATCGCCGGCAGGATCACCAGAACAACAACCAGCAGGGCGCGCAGGGCGGCGCCCGGGACATGCGACCTCGACTTCACGTCACCCATTCCTGTCCCCTTTGCCGGCCTGCTCGAACCGGAGGAGCGAGGGCTGCGGCCCGTGATCGAGACCGCTTGCCTCATTTTTGCCACAATTGTGCCCATTTCCCTGCACCCCTGCAAGACTCCCCGCAAGGATCTCCAGAAATTCCGCGAATTTCGAGGCGAGAATGTCGCGACTTTGCATCAACATTGCGGAAAAATGAGGGCGCCCCGGCAGGGGCGCCCTAAACCATGGCAAAGATTGAAGAATCAGAGCCAGGGAAACTGGGTTTTGGCGCGCGCCTCGAAAGCGCCAATTGCAGAGACTTTTTCCAGGCTGAGGCCAATGTCATCGAGCCCGTTCATCAGGCAGTGCTTCTTGAACGCGTCGACCTCGAAGGGGAATTGGGTGCCGTCCGATGCCGTGACCACCTGCGACTCGAGGTCAACGGTGATGCGCGCGTTCTCACCCTTGGTGGCGTCGTCCATCAGGTGGGCGACAGCCTCAGGCGGGAGAACCACGGGCAGTATGCCGTTCTTGAAGCAGTTGTTGAAGAAAATGTCGGCAAAACTTGTCGAGATCACGCAGCGGATGCCGAAGTCTAGCAGCGCCCAGGGCGCATGTTCGCGCGAGGAGCCACAACCGAAATTGTCGCCTGCCACCAGGATCTGTGCCTTGCGATACTGCGGCTGGTTCAGGACGAAATCGGGGATCTCGTTGCCCTGCCGGTCATAGCGCATCTCGTCGAACAGGTTCTTGCCCAGCCCCGAACGCTGGATCGTTTTCAAGAACAGCTTGGGAATGATCATGTCGGTGTCGATGTTGACCAGCGGCATGGGCGCGGCAACGCCGGTGAGGGTGGTGAATTTTTTCATGGTTTCCTGTCCTTACACCGTCTCGCCCATCAGTTCCCGCACATCCGTCAGATGCCCGGTCACCGCCGCCGCAGCGGCCATGGCGGGGCTCATCAGATGCGTGCGGCCGCGGTAACCTTGCCGACCCTCGAAATTTCGGTTCGAGGTCGAGGCGCAGCGTTCTTCGGGCGCGAGCTGGTCAGGGTTCATGGCGAGGCACATCGAGCAACCCGCCATGCGCCATTCAAACCCCGCGTCGAGAAAGATCTGGGCCAGCCCCTCGGCCTCGGCCTGCGCGCGTACGAGGCCCGAGCCGGGAACGACCATCCCGCGCACGCCCGGTGCGATCTTGCGCCCCTTCAGCACGGCGGCGGCGGCGCGAAGGTCCTCGATCCGGCCATTGGTGCAGGACCCGATGAACACGGCGTCAATCGTGATGTCGGTCAGCTTCATGCCCGGGGTCAGGCCCATATACTCCAGCGAGCGCTGCGCGGCCCCCACCTTGCCGCCGGTGAAATCTTCTGGATGCGGCACGGTGGCACCGATCGGCAGCACGTCCTCGGGCGAGGTTCCCCAGGTCACGACCGGCTCGATATCCTCGCCCCGGATCGTCACCACCTTGTCGAAATGCGCGCCTTCGTCGGTGTAGAGGGTCTTCCACCAGGCCAGCGCGGCCTCCCAGGCAGCGCCTTTCGGCGCATGGGGGCGACCCATGCAATAGGCAAAGGTTTTCTCGTCCGGCGCAATCAGACCGGCACGGGCGCCGCCCTCGATGGCCATGTTGCAGACCGTCATGCGGCCTTCCATCGACAGATCGCGGATCGCCTCGCCGCAATATTCAATGACATAGCCGGTGCCACCTGCCGTGCCGGTCTTGCCGATGACGGCGAGGGGGATGTCCTTGGCGGTCACACCGGGGCGCAGCTTGCCGGTGATCTCGACCTTCATGTTCTTGGATTTCTTCTGGATCAGCGTCTGGGTGGCGAGAACATGCTCGACCTCCGAGGTGCCGATCCCATGCGCCAGCGCGCCAAAGGCGCCATGCGTGGCGGTGTGGCTGTCGCCGCAAACCACGGTCATGCCCGGCAGGGTCCAGCCCTGTTCGGGCCCGACGATATGCACGATGCCCTGACGGACATCGGACACCGGGTAATAATGCACACCGAAATCACGGGCGTTCTTGTCCAGCGCCTCGACCTGAATGCGGCTTTCCTCGTTGTCGATCACGCCCGAGGCGCGGTCGAGCGTGGTGGGCACGTTGTGATCCGGTACGGCGATGGTCTTTTCTGGCGCGCGCACCTTGCGGCCGGCCATGCGCAGGCCTTCAAACGCCTGCGGGCTGGTCACTTCGTGGACCAGATGGCGGTCGATATACAGCAGGCAGGTGCCGTCATCGGAAGTATCGACGACATGGGCATCCCAGATCTTGTCATACAGGGTCTTCGGAGCGGTCATGGCTCATCTCTTGGCTATGGGAATAGGAATGGTGTGCGCTCCGCGCGCACCGATTTCTCGACGTACTCAGCGAAGTCGTGCAAGGACCGAGCGGTTTTCCCGGCTGAAACGCTGCGGCAGGCGCGCGTGGTCGGTCATGTCGAAGAAACGGGTCATGGCATGGCTCATACCGTGAACCCCGCAGGCAGGCAAGCGGCGTTGCAGGGCCAGGCCAGGCGAATCCCCTTGCCTTGACTGGCCGATTGTGATTTCGCGCGGGGCTTGATAGCATTTCCCCGATTCCCCTGCAGGAGGACAGTTCTCTGTCTTACATCGACCCGGCCGCCGCTGCGGCCCCCGCCCCGAAACCCGCGCCCGGTGACTATACCAGCGCCGAGGTTCTGGCTCTGGTCCTGCAATCCGTTGACGACGACAAGGCCGAGGACATCGTGCAGATCGATCTGCGCGGGCGTTCCTCGATGGCGGATGCGATGGTGATCTGCTCGGGGCGCTCGTCGCGCCAGGTCGCAGCGATCGCCGAAAAGCTGCTGGACCGGCTCAAGGAAAAATTCCGTCTCTCGGCCCGCTCCGAGGGCAAGGAGACCGGTGACTGGGTGTTGATCGACACCGGCGACGTGGTGGTTCACATCTTCCGCCCTGAAGTGCGCGAGTTCTACCAGCTCGAGCGCATGTGGCAGGTGCCACCCGCAAACGCCTGATGCGGCTGCATCTGTGCGTAGTGGGGCGACTGCGCGCCGGTCCCGAGCGCAACCTGATCGACGACTACCTCAAGCGGTTCGAACGGACCGGACGTCCTTTGGGGCTGGGCCCGGTTGTCGAGCACGAGGTCGAAGACAAGAAGTCGCTGGGAATGGGCGCCGAGGCAGTGTTGCTGGAGCGCGTCTGCCCTGCGGGCGCGGTACGGGTGACGCTGGATGAACGGGGAAGCGTGATGTCCTCGCCCGAGTTTGCGCAAAGGCTGGCGCGTTGGCGCGACGGCGGCGCACAGGATCTGGCGCTGTTCATCGGCGGGGCGGACGGGCTTGACCCCGGCCTCAGGGCCGGGGCGGACGCTGCCCTGTCTCTTGGTGCCATGGTCTGGCCTCATGCGCTGGTGCGGGTGATGCTGGCCGAACAGCTTTACCGCGCGGCGACGATCCTGGCCGGATCGCCCTATCACCGGGCCTGAAATCCGGGCTCAGCCGCCAAAGGCGTCGCGGCCCGCATCGCGGCCGCCATCACGACCCGCATCGCTGTCAGGTCCGCGATCGTCGTTGCCGGTCGCCATGTCGATGATGATGATGCCCCGGCCACCGCGGGCGCTGTCGGCACCGGTCGCGGGACGGTCGGCACCGGTTGCCTGGATCACGCCGGGGACGCCTTCGTACTTGATATACGCGGCAGCATTGGCCTGCGCGGCAATCAGGGTCAACGACAGGGCGGTCAGGGTGGCAAGGAGCGTGCGGGTCATTCGGTCTCTCCAAGGGTTGGCGCCTGCAGCGCGTGTGGCCTTGGGTCGGACGACGCCGAAGAACGGTTCAAAGTCTTTTCCGGCGCGTCAGATTTTCACGAAGGGCTGCACCAGCCGCGGGACCAACCCCTTGAAACGCAAGGGCGCATCGGTGGCGGCCAGACAGATGCAGGCCGGACCGGCCTCGGCCACCGGCGTGTGATGGACCTCGGCATCGGCGATTTCCACGTCGCCGGGGCCAAAGCGGTCGGACTCGTCGCGGAACGCCCCTTGCAGAACCAGGGTCAGTTCCGTGCCCTTGTGGCCATGATCCGGCACCGCCCCCCCGCCGGGAATGTGCAGCAGCCGCAGGCTGGCACGCCCCGAGGTGGGCAGGATCGCCTGCCGCACGCCGCCGCCGACCGGGCGCCAGCGAACCGCATCTAGATCGCCGCCGACCCGGGCGCGCAGGGGTTCGGGAAACAGCCCCTTCGGACGCGCCGGGGCGGTCCATGGCATCGGTGGCTGGCCCATGATACGCGCGAGGGTCGCGGCAAGGGCCCCGTTGTCCATCGCCACCGGACCGGCGCTTTCCAGCAGGGCGCCGCCCAGCGCCTCCAGACTGGCCAGCCGCGCGCGGCATTCGTCGCACAGGGAAACATGCGTGGCGATCAGGACGTTGAAGGCTTCCGGCAGGGAGCCTGCGCAGTAGCCGGTCAGCAGATCGTCCGAGAGATGATGGCGGATCATCGGTCTATCCTCAACTCATGGACTGGCGCAGCTTGTCCAGCGCCAGGCGAATGCGCGACTTGATCGTGCCCAGAGGCAGGCCGGTGGTCCGGGCAATCTCGCCATGGCTGAGATCGCCAAAGTAGGCCTTTTCGATCAACTCGCGCTGGGTTTGCGGGAGGGCGGCCAAGGCGGCGCCCAGCCGGTCAGTATCCTGTTGCAGTGCCAGCGCGGCCTCGGCGTCGAGGTCGGGCTCGGGGCCCCAGGGCAAATCTTCGGGTTCAGGACGCGCATCGCGGCGCAAAAGGTCGATGCGCCGGTTCCGTGCGATGGTAAAGATCCAGGTTGCCGCCGTCGCGCGTGACGGATCGAACATGGCGGCCTTGCGCCAGACCGTTGCCATAACGTCTTGCGCGCAATCTTCGGCCTGGGCGGCAGGCGCGCCGGATTTCATCAGGAAGGCCTTGATCCGTGGTGCAAAATGCGAGAACAGCGCCGCGAAGGCTTTCTGGTCCGCGTCCCTTGCCACACGCAGCATCCATGCCGCGTGGGTGTGGCTGTCGTCTGTCCCCGTCAAAGGATTTCGCACTCCGATCCTGTCCGCCACCGATCCCGTGCCGGGCGGCGACGCTACTGTGTGGGGTTTGGCGAGGACTTGCAACATGGTCAGTTTACGCGCCTCGCCCCGGGTCGGATCAACGAATGCGGCCGATTTTTCCTTGCATCCAAACGCACGCCCCCTGCGTATCCTCTGAAAACAACAACCGGAGAGCGCGATGCCCTTTGAATCCACCCCATCGGCCCCGCGCCACATTGCCGTGATCGGCGCCGGCATTTCAGGCATGGCCGCAGCCTGGCTGCTGGCCCCCGGCAACCGGGTGACCCTGATCGAGGCGGCTCCGAGGCTGGGAGGCCATGCCCGCACCGTGCTGGCGGGCAAACGGGGGGACCAGCCAGTGGATACAGGGTTCATCGTCTTCAACCATGCCAATTATCCCAACCTGACGGCAATGTTCGAGGCCCTCGACGTTCCGACCGCGCCAGCTTCGATGGGCTTTGGGGCCTCATTCGACAACGGCGCCTGCGAATATGCGCTGGAATCGCTCGACACCCTCTTTGCCAGCCGCCGCAACATCGCGGATCCGCGGTTTCTTCGCATGATCCGCGACATTGTGCGTTTCAATGCCCGGGCGCTGGATGTCGCACGCGACGACATGACCATTGGCGGGCTAATGGATGAACTGGGCATGGGCCGCTGGTTCCGCGAGCGGTATATCCAGCCGTTCTCCGGCGCGATCTGGTCCACGCCAAAAGACAAGATCATGGACTTCCCTGCCCGCGCCATGATGGAATTCTTCAGGAATCACGCGCTGTTGTCGGCGAGGGGTCAGCATCAATGGCACACTGTGCGTGGCGGGTCGGTCGAATACGTCCGCAGGCTCGAGCGCGATCTGCGCATTCGCGGCGTGGACATTCGGCTGGGTGCTGCCGTGTCGGGCGTTCGGCGCGGTGCGCAGGGGCGCGAGGTTAGGCTGAACGCAGGCGAATGGGAGAGCTATGACGAGGTGATCCTCGCCACCCACTCCGACACCGCGTTGAGCCTGCTGGCCCACGCACCGTCCGAACAGCGTAAGGCACTGTCCGCGATCCGCTATCAGGACAACGAGGCCGTGCTGCACGCCGATGCCACGATCATGCCCAAGCGGCGCAAGGTCTGGTCCAGTTGGACCTATACCGAACACAGCGCCGCCGACCGCGAGAGGATCAGCCTGTCCTACTGGATGAACGCGCTTCAGCCGATCCCGAGGGACGATCTGATGATCGTCACGCTGAATTCCAGCCGCCCGATCCGCGAAGACAAGATCTATGACAGCCATACCTTCCGCCACCCGGTCTATGACCGCGCAGCCTTTGCTGCTCAGGGTACGCTGAGGGCGATGAACGGTCAGGACGGCATATGGCTGGCCGGGGCCTGGATGAAGAACGGCTTTCACGAGGACGGCTTTGCCAGCGCCGTCGATGTGGTCGAGGCAATGGCTGCCCGACGCACTCAGGCTGCGGCATGAGTGTGGTCGAGCACATCGCCGGGCGCACGTTCCACGGGCGTAGCGGGGGGCCAGGCAACCGATTTGCTTACGGCGTGGACTACCTGCTGGTCGAACCCGAAGTGGCACAACCCGCCCCTGCCCTGCTGAGGCGCAACCGGCGCGGTCTGGTGGCGCTGTTCGATGCGGACCACGGCGGCGCGCCAGGTCAGGGCACCGGCACCATCTGGGCGCGCAAGGTTCTGGCCGATGCCGGGGCGCCCGAAATCGCGCGCCTGTCTTTGCTGACGCAGCCGCGCGTGCTGGGCCACGTGTTCAACCCGGTCAGTTTCTGGCTGGCCCATGACGCGCGGGATGCGCTGGTCTGCGTGATTGCCGAAGTGACGAACACTTACGGCGACCGGCATTCCTATCTGTGCCACCATGACGATTTTCGCGCGATCACCTCGGCGGACACGCTGGAGGCGCGCAAGGTTTTCTATGTCTCGCCGTTCCAGCCGATCGACGGGGGCTATCGGTTCCGTTTCGATATCCGTCCGGATTCCATCGCCATCCGCATCGAACTGGGGCACCAGGCGGGCGGCCTTGTCGCGACCCTCACCGGCCCGCGCAAACCCGCCACCTCGGCGGGACTCGTCGGGGCATTGTTCCGTCGGCCCTTTGGTTCGCGCAGGGTGCTGGCGCTGATCCATTGGCAGGCGCTGAAACTGTGGTGGAAAGGAGCCGGGTTCCGTCGGCGCCCCGAGCCCCCGGCACACGAGGTCTCGCGGTGACCCACGCGCCCCTAGCCACCTGGGGAGGCTTCGCCGCGCTCTTGGCGATGGCGGGGCTGCCGATCTATATCCACGCGCCCAAGTTCTACGCCGACAGTTTCGGCATCGGACTGGGCACACTGGGGTTGGTGCTGGGGGCTCTCAGGCTGATCGACCTGGTGCAGGACCCCGCGCTGGGCTGGCTGGCACGCGCAACTTCGGCGCGCCGCGGGGCCTCGGTGGCGATGGCCCTGATCGTGCTGGCAGGGGCGATGCTGGGGCTGTTCGCAGTGGTACCGCCTGTGACGCCGATCCTGTGGTTCGCGCTTATGCTGACCGCACTTTTCAGCGCCTACAGTTTTCTGACCATCGTGTTCTATGCTCAGGGTATCCGACGGGCCGAACCTCTGGGCACCAGTGGTCACCTGCAGCTGGCCGCCTGGCGCGAAAGCGGGGCTCTTTTGGGGGTTTGCGCCGCCGCTGTGGCGCCGACACTGCTGGCCCTGACACCGAACCCGCCGTTTCAGGCCTATGCCGTCCTGTTCGCCGCCTTCGCGCTGGGCGTTGGCTGGCGTATGCGCGCCGAATGGCGGGGCCAGACCAGCCCGGACACCAGCAGCCTGAGCGACTTTGGCAGGGTGCTGCGCGACCCGTTGGCGCGGCGCTTGCTGGTGGTCGCGCTGGTGAACACCGCCCCGGTCGCGGTCAGTTCGACCCTTTTCCTGTTCTTCGTCGAAAGCCGCCTCGCCGCCCCGGGGTGGGATGGGCCGCTGCTGGTCCTCTTCTTTTTCGCCGCGGCCGGTGCGGCCCCGCTCTGGGTGCGCGCCGCGCGCCAATACGGCACACGCCGGGTTCTGATGCTGTCGATGGGCCTTTCCATTGCGTCTTTTGGCGCAGCGGCTTTGCTCGACGCCGGGGATGCCCCCGCATTTGCGGTGATCTGCATTCTTACTGGCGCGGCGCTTGGGGCCGCCCTGACCCTGCTCCCCGCTCTCTTTGCCCGTCGCATGGCCCATGTCGCCCCGGAAGGCGCGGCGGGATTTGCTCTCTGGACCTTTGCCACCAAGGCCACGCTTGCGCTGTGCGCCTTGGTCCTGCTGCCCATGCTCGACAGTCTTGGGTTTTCCGGGCCTGACAGTTCACCGCAAGCGCTGGCCGCTCTAGGCCTGATCTATGCCCTGCTCCCTTGTGCGCTGAAACTGGGCGCCATCGCCCTCATCGCCACGATCGATCCCGAAAGCGAACCCCATCATGCCTGAAGCCCTTGTCACACTTGCCGTCCTGGCCGCCCTTGCACTGATCGCCCGCCGCCTTGTCGGTTTTGGCGCCCAACGTCCGGCGGATTACGCGGAGACCACACCCGGCCTGGACATCCGCCAGCATCTGAACGGCCCGATGCTGTGCGAGGGTGTCATCTATGGCCCCTTTGGTCGCGTCACGTCACGCTTTGTCGCCCAGATGAATGGCCGCTGGGAAGGCAACCGTGGCATCCTGGACGAGCATTTCCGATACGCCTCGGGCGAGGTGCAGCACCGCCAGTGGCGCCTCGCGCTGGGTAACGATGGCAACATCCGCGCCGAGGCCGACGATCTGACGCAACCCGGCGAGGGTCGGCAGGAAGGGGCAACCGTGCGCCTATCCTACCGGATCCGTCTGCCTGAACACGCAGGTGGCTGGGTTCTGGACGTGACTGACTGGATGTACCTGTGCGAGAACGGCACCATCCTGAACCGCAGCCAGTTCCGCAAATTCGGGATCAAGGTGGCAGAACTGGTGGCCACCATGCGACAGGTGCCCGCATGAGGGGACAACGCTGGTGGCTGATCGGCGCCTCCGAGGGCCTCGGCCGCGCGCTGGCTCATGCGATGGCCGATCAAGGCGTGCAACTGATCCTGTCCGGGCGCGACGCCGCACGACTTCAGGATCTGGCGTCCACCTTGCCGGGCGCAGAGTCGCTGGTGATGGATGTAACGGACGACGCCTCGGTCCACGCAGCAGCCGAAGTGGCAGGGGCGGTGGACGGCGTGATCTATCTCGCTGGAGCCTACTGGCCGATGCGCGCGCAAGATTGGGACACGGCGCGCGCGCTGGCGATGATCGACGTGAACCTTGCCGGTGCCGTGCGGGTGACAGGCGCAATCCTGCCAGCCATGCTGGCGCGCGGGCGCGGGCATCTGGTGTTGACCGGATCGCTCGCCGCCTACCGCGGCCTGCCCGGGGCCATCGGTTACGGAGCCTCGAAGGCCGGGCTGATGAATCTCGCGCAATCACTTCAGGCCGACCTCCATGCCACTGGGGTGACCGTGCAACTGGTCAACCCGGGGTTCATCCGCACACGCCTCACCGATCTCAATGACTTCTCGATGCCGTTCCTGATGGAACCCGATCAGGCCGCCCGACACATGCTGCGCGCCATCCGGACGCGTCGCGGCACTACGGCCTTTCCCACGCTCTTCTCCTGGCTTTTCCGCGCCGGTCGGCTGTTGCCGGATACCCTCTGGCACAGGCTTTTCGCCCGCGCACGCTGACCTCTTGCGCAAAATGCCCCGGCGGGTGATGCTGGCGGTCAGCAAGGAAAGCCACCATGACCCTCGAAATCAGCCTCAAGAAAGTCGTCCACGTCATCTTTCAGGCGCGCGAGACAGGCCGCGAAGGGGAATTGCACGCCTTCATCGACGCGCTGAACGACGATGAGAAGGCCCAACTGGTCGCCATTGCCTGGATTGGTCGCGGCGCCTTCGAGCCCGAG
>ERZ761602.6923-NODE-6923-length-12362-cov-7.830990_pt1 | contig 12362 bp, 10 predicted proteins | sample MGYA00512165_ERZ761602 | MGnify/ENA primary metagenome ERZ761602 (study PRJEB28899, sample SAMN02445085) | bioreactor sludge metagenome | biome: EBPR sludge; isolation source: Thorneside wastewater treatment plant | place: Australia: Brisbane, Thorneside... | reverse complement strand
AAAATGCCGGACAAATCTATGGCATTTTTACAAAAAAGTCAACTTTCAATTCGCCTCGCCCGGCGAACTTGAAAAAACTTTACCGAGAGCCTTTGATGCCGAAAATATCCGGAAAGGTTTTCCGTCGAAAACGAACATCGAAAAAAACCTAGGGTACTAGAACTTTCGCTGTTCAGTCGCACCTGGATTCATTGCCTGAGAGTATAAAAATCTATGGTTATTAACTTTCCCGTAACTTAAGCCAGATAAGATTTTATATTCGCTCAACCAAGCGGTTTGATCGCCGGTTTTGCGGAACTCGAATTGCCTTATACTTTGGTGCAGTTACAGATCAGTATTCCCGCTTTATCCCGGTCGGCTTTTTTGCGGTCATGGACAAAGAGGCTAAAGGTCTGTAGATGCAATGTTAACGGAATTTCTGTCCGAAGGGGCGAGGCTGAAAGCCCACAAAACACCCGCTCGGCGAAATTCAAAAAATAGGAAAAAAATCCAAATTATTCGAGATTTATTAAGTGCATTACTGGTTCGATTGAGTTTGATCCGTGGGTCTTTAGTTAGAATTAAAAGGGCAATTATGCAACTCTCTCCTGATCATGTTTCACCCGACATCCATGATTTCGGTTTTCATGGGTGTAGGTAAGTGGTCAAGCGTCGGACAATTTGGGGCCGCTTCTTGCATTTTCCGGCTTATTCTGTGAGAGAGATTAACCTCAAATTCACATTCGCGAACTAGGATTTTAAGTTTCATCATGCGGAAAGATCGATGATTTGTGAACCTTTGTGAACCAAAGGGTGAAGAAATAAAATAATAGGAACAGATAAAAATGGAACAAAACAGAACGATCAAAGCGCTTTCAAGGCTCGGCATCGGCGTCGCATTTGTGATTGCCGCCGTACTTATTCAATCGGGTGCTGTTTTCGCTCAGGTAACAACGTCTGCGATCGCGGGCCGTGCCACTGACGGCAGCGGAAACCCGGTCGCTGGAGTTACGATCGAAGCGGTACACGTGCCGTCGGGTTCGACGTACACTACTACGACGAATTCCTCGGGATTTTATAACCTCCCGGCTGTACGCGTTGGCGGTCCCTACACCGTCAAGGCTACGGCGGCCGGCTTCAACGAACAGACCAGAGAGAACATACAACTCGGCCTTGGCACGACCGGTACGGTCAATTTCGACCTCAGTGCTGCGATCGACGTCGAAGTAACGGTCGAAGCAGATGATATCTTCAGCGAGGTTCGCACAGGTCCGGCGACGAACATAAATCGTCAGGTCGTCGATTCTTTGCCGTCCATCGCCCGCTCGATCAATGACTTCACCCGTCTAACCCCGCAGGCAGGCGGCGGCGGAACTTTCGCCGGCCAGGACAATCGACTTAACAACATCACGGTTGACGGCTCATATTTCAACAACTCATTCGGACTCGCGGGCCAGCCCGGACAGCGGACCGGCGTATCGCCGATCTCGCTCGATGCGATCGAAGAATTCCAGGTCAACGTCGCTCCGTATGATGTCCGCCAGGGGAACTTCGTAGGTGCCGGCGTCAACACCGTCACCCGCAGCGGTACGAACGACTACAAGGGTTCGGTTTATTACATCTATCGCACGCCGGGCTTGACGGGTAAGCAGGCAGGCGACAATACGGTAAACGTTGGCGACTTCGATTACCGCACTTGGGGTTTCCGCGTTGGCGGCCCGATGCCGTTCTTCCGGTTCGGTGAGGGCGGCCCGGGTTTCATCACCGGAAAAGACAAGCTGTTTTTTTTCTTTAGTTACGAAGATGAAAGCCTCTCGCAGCCCAACTCGACCATTCGTGCCCGTAATGCAGGCGAAACGCCCGGCGGAAGCGTTTCCCGTGTTCTGGCGTCTGACCTTCAGCAGCTCAGCGGCTTCCTGAGCACGAATTTCGGATACGAAACGGGCCCGTTCCAGGGTTACAACAGCGACACGGTCGGTAAGAAGTACCTTTTCCGTGGCGATTACAACATCAACAATAACAACAAGTTGAACTTCCGCTATATCCAGCTTGACTCGAACACGGACGTTCCGCTTTCGACCTCATCGTCCCTCGGATTTGGCCGTTCGCGGGCTTTCAGCGGTGGTTTGAGCTACCAGAACTCGAACTACAAGATCCTTGAGAACATTCGTTCACTTGTTGGCGAATGGTCGAGCGTGATCACTCCGACCGTCTCGAACAGCCTTCTTGTCGGCTATACGAAGCAGGATGAGAGCCGTGACTCGGTTGGCACCTTCTTCCCGTTCGTTGACATCCTGGAAGGCGGATCGACCTATATTTCGTTCGGTTTCGAACCGTTCACCCCGAACAACGAACTGCGTTACAATTCTTTCCAGCTACAGAACAACACCTCGTTCTTCCTCGGACGGCACACGCTGACTGCAGGATTGAGCTACGAAAATTACGAATCTGAGAACGTTTTCTTCCCGGGTTCGCAGAGTGCTTATGTTTTCAACTCGTTGGCTGACTTCTATGCAGACGCTAACGACTACCTTGCAAATCCGAACCGGACCACTTCACCGATCAACCTTCGCAGGTTCCAGGTTCGCTGGTCGAACATTCCGGGACTCGAAAAGCCGATCCAGCCACTTGAAGTCCAGTATGTAGGCTTCTACGGGCAGGACGTCTGGAGAATCCGCGATAACTTCTCGCTTACCTACGGCCTTCGAATGGATGTTCCGTTCTTCGGCGAGACCGGCTTCGAAAATGCCCAAGCTAACGCATTGAACTTCCGCGATGAGTCCGGGGCAACCGTTCAGTACCGTACAGAGCAGCTTCCCGAGGCAAACATTCTTTGGTCGCCACGTGCGGGCTTCAACTGGACGCCGTTCAACAAGGCATGGCTTCAGGTTCGCGGCGGAACCGGTGTCTTCACCGGCCGTCCGGCATATGTCTGGATCTCGAACCAGATCGGCGAGAACGGCATCCTGACCGGTTTCCAACAGCTTGATAACACTACGACACGCCCGTTCAATCCGAATCCGGACCGCTATAAGCAGCCGGCGACGGGACTTCCGGCATCGAGCTACGGCTTGGCGATCACGAACCCTGACTTCCGCTTTCCGCAAGTTTGGAGGTCAACCATCGGCTTTGATGCAAGGCTTCCGCTTGGCTTCATCGGCGGTATGGAATATCTCTACAACCGCGATGTTAACGGCATTTATTACATCAATGCCAACCTCGCACCTGCGAACACCGCCTTTACGGGAGCCGATACTCGTCCGCGTTGGACGACCAGTAACCGCATAAACAGCAACATCACGAGTGCGATAGTCCTGAAGAACCAGGATATCGGACGTTCATGGAACCTTGCCTTTACCCTCGAGCGTCCATTCAAAAACGGTCTCTACGGTAAGGCTGCTTACAGCTATGGTGAGGCAAAGAACACGATCGATCCGGGTTCGATCGCGTTCGGCTCGTGGAATAACAATCAGCACGCTGGCGATCCGAACAACCCCGGCCTCGGCTTCAGCGCTGCTTCACCGGGCCACCGTATCTTTGGTGTGGTCTCGTATCGTAAGGAATACTTTAAGTTCGGCGCGACTTCGTTCTCGATGTTTTGGGAAACGCGGAATGGCGGTAACGGGAGCTACACCTTCAGCGGCGACCTCAACGGCGACGGCGGCACGAGCAACGACCTGATCTACATTCCGCGTGACGCTTCGGAAATGAACTTCGAAGAGTTTACGTCGAGCGGAACGACCTTTACGGTCGCACAGCAGCAGGCCGCTTGGGAGAGCTTTATCCAACAGGATAAGTACCTTTCGAAGAACCGTGGCGGCTACGCTCAGCGTGGTGCCGCATTCTTGCCGTTCGAAACTAAGGTTGACCTTAGTGTCACGCAGGAGGTCTTTCTTAAGGCCTTCGGCCGTACGCACCGTTTCCAGATCCGCGGCGACGTGCTTAACTTCGGCAACCTGTTGAATGAAAATTGGGGCGTTGGTAATAACTTCACCTCGACCCAGCCGCTGATTGCACGAGGTGCAGATGCGGATGGACGTGCACGTTATCGCCTGCGAAACATTGGCAGCAGCCTTGTCTCCTCGCCCTACACCCCTTCGTCGGGCCTCGGCGACGTTTACCGCGTTCAGCTGACCTTCCGTTACATCTTCGACTAACGTTGGTAGCCAACGCTAGTTCGCGGAACTACGAATGCCCTCCAGGTTCGCCCGGAGGGCTTTTTCTTTTCGGATAGCCTTTCAATGTCTCAGGCAACAGTCGGCCGTTTTTGCTATCGCCGTAGCTCGAAACTAGAATAGTGAGTGCCTTTCGATGCGCATTCTTCAGATATCATCCGCAAGGACGTATGGCGGCGGCGAGCGGCACGTTATCGACCTCAGCCGCGGCCTCACGGAGCATGGCCACGAGGTCTTTGCGGCAGTCCGCCCAACGTGTTCATGGCGTAAGCGGCTCGAATTTTTACCCGAGGGCCATATTTTTGAGGTCTCGATCCGCAACTCCTTTGGCGTTTTGAGCGCGATGCGGATAGCCGATTTCGTTCGCGAAAACGGCATCGAACTCATCCACGCCCATGTCGCCCGCGACTATGTTCCGGCGAGCATCGCGTGCATGGCGGCGAAGAACTCGCGATATCTGGTGACCCGCCACGTTATGTTCCCGCTCAAGCCCTTTAATAAGTTCGCTTTGCGAAATTGTGCCTGCTTCATAGGCGTCTCGGATGCGGTCGGCGTCGAGCTTCGGCGGCTTTTTCCGGCCAATAAGGTGCGGGTCATCCCGAACGGCATTGACCTCGAGCGGTACAAGGCCGAGTCAAGCCCGCGAAAGCGTGCCGCCTTTCGCGAATTTCACAGCATCCCGGCCGACGCTCCTTTGATCGGCACACTCGGCGAACTGAAAGAGCAGAAAGGCCAGCGCGACCTTGTCCTTGCTGCCCACGAAGTGCTGAAAGAAGTGCCCGAGGCTTATTTCGTCATCGTCGGGCAGGACCATTCGCTCGATGGCCGTTTTCGCCGCGAGCTCAAGCGTCTGGCGTCCGTCATGGGAATGGAAGAGCGATTTCTCTGGCTCGATTGGCTTGAGGATACTTCCGAGTTCTTCGCCGCCATCGATCTTTTCGTTTCGCCCTCGCACAGCGAAAGCTTTGGCCTCGCGATACTTGAGGCAATGGCATTTGGCGTGGCGGTCGTCGCGACCGAGACCGAAGGGGCTAAGGAGCTTCTCGGCGAGACCGAGCAGCTCGTTCCGGTTCGCGATCCCATTAAGATGTCTCGCGCAATTGTTCGCTACCTGACCGGCGACCTCGAGCGGATGGAAGCCGCCGCGGCCGCGAAACTCCGCGCCGAGCGAAAATACTCGCTCGATAAAATGCTCGACGCGACCGAGGCCCTTTACCGCGAGATCCTCGCAGATAAAGCCTGATGCCCGGGCCTGGAATAGCCGCGGGCACTTTGTGAATTCACTCTCGATGATAGATCTCGACAGAAAGATATGCAGCGATGCGGGCGAGTCTTCCTCCCGCGAATGGCTTGAAACTAACGGCATCGGCGGTTTTGCCTCGGGGACTGTTTCCGGCATCCGGACGCGGCGCTACCACGCGCTTCTAACTGCCGCTACCCGGCCGCCGCTCGGGCGCATCTCGACCCTTTCGAAGTATGAGGAAGCGCTGATCGTCGGCGGCGAGCGTTTCGAACTTTCGGCGAACCGCTATCCGGGAAAGATACATCCCGAGGGTTTTCGTCACCTAACATCCTTTCGGCTCGATCCGTTTCCGATCTGGACGTTTGAGGCCGGCGGCGTCGTTCTTGAAAAACGCGTATTTATGCCGCACGGGCAGAACGCCGTCGTCTGCATCTGGGAGCTGAAGGGTAAAGCGAAGAACGTCTCGTTTGAGCTTCGTCCGCTATTTTCCTTTGTCGATTATCACCACTTGCAGCATTCTGATCCGCAGTTCGACACGACCTTTGAAGAAGCGAAAGGAAGCATCCGCCTCCGGCCTTATGAAGAGCTGTCGGAACTTTACATCAGCCACAACGCCGTTGCCGTCGAGAAGACCGGTCATTGGTACCGCGATTTTGAACTTGCCGTCGAAGAAGAACGCGGCTTCGATTTCCGCGAAGACCTTTTCCAGGCGTTCGCGATGAGGTTCGATCTCTCAAAGCCTGCGGTTGCCATCGCCGCGACCGAGCCGGTCGAAAGCAAAAAGGCCGCAAAGCTCGAAGCCGCCGAAAGGAAACGTCGGGCCGATCTAATTGCAAAGGCCGGAGCCGAAACTGACATTGAAATGCAGCTTGTGCTTGCGGCGGACCAGTTCATCGTCGCCCGCGGCACGGGCCACACGATCATCGCCGGTTACCCGTGGTTCTCCGATTGGGGCCGCGACACAATGATCGCCCTTCCGGGCTTGACCCTTTCCACCGGAAGGCCCGAGGTGGCGAAAAGCATCATTCTCGAGTTCGCAAACCACATTTCAGATGGAATGCTTCCCAACCGCTTCCCCGATGCCGGCGATACAGCAGAGTACAATACGGTCGATGCAACGCTCTGGTACTTCGAAGCCGTTCGGGCCTATGCCGAGGAGACGGGCGACTACGACCTCGTCGAGGAGGAGCTTTACGCAAAACTCGCCGATATCATCGCCTGGCACCTCCGCGGAACGCGATACGCGATCCACCTTGATACCGACGGGCTGCTTTACGCCGGTGAACCGGGCCATCAGCTTACCTGGATGGACGCAAAGATCGGCGACCTTGTGATCACACCGCGGATCGGTAAACCGGTTGAGATCGAGGCGCTTTGGTACAACGCTCTGCGGATAATGGCCGACCTCGCCGATCGTTTTGGCCACGACGAGGACAAGCAGCGGTTCGTCGCAATGGCGGACCTTGCGAAGCTGAGCTTCAATGGGCTTTTTTGGAACGAGGACGAACAGTGCCTTTACGACGTGATCGCCAATGGCACCGGCGATGCGGCCGTCCGGCCAAATCAAATATTTGCCGTCTCTCTGGCCCACCCGATACTTGAACGGCGGCGCTGGAAGCCGGTCGTCGATAAGGTCCGCCAGGAACTTTTATCGCCGGTCGGACTCCGTTCGCTCTCGCCAAATGACCCGGCGTACGTTCCGTATTATTCGGGTTCACCCTTTGCCCGCGACTCGGCCTACCATCAGGGAACGGTCTGGGGATGGCTGATCGGCCCATTTATCGATGCGTTCCGAAAAGCTTATGCCGAAGAGGAAGCCGAAGTTGCCGCGATGCTTTCGGGCTTTGAAGCCCACCTTTACGAAGCCGGGCTCGGGCAGGTCTCCGAGATCTTTGACGCCGAACCTCCGCACGCTCCGCGGGGCTGCCCGGCACAGGCTTGGAGCGTTGCCGAACTGCTTCGCGTGCTGCGGTCTTAAACGGCCGCTTTGGCCTCTCGGCAGACGCGATAAGCACCTCCGGATCAGCCTGCTTTCAATCTTGACCAAAAAGTAATGATTTGAGACAATTGGGCCATAAAGAAACGCGAAAGCCTTTCAACGACGGTTTGATATGAAGATCTCAGCACAAGAAGAATACGGCCTGCGATGCCTTGTGCAGCTCGCAAATCTACCCGAGGGCGAGAGCCTTACCCTGCCGCAGATCGCGGAACGCGAAGGCATCTCGACGGCAAATGCCGGCAAGCTGATGTGGCTTTTGAACAAGGCCGGGTTCGTAAATTCGACCCGCGGGACGAAAGGCGGCTATTTTCTCGCCCGACCGGCCGAAGACATTTACCTGAACGAGATCATAAAAGTACTCGATGAGGACGTGCTGAGTTCGCATTGCGACAGCTACACTGGCGTCCTTGATAAGTGCGTCCATACGGGCGATTGCGGCATCCGACCGGTGATCGTCGGGATCCACGAAATAGTTGAGAACGCTCTTTCGCGGATAACGCTGGCTTCGCTCGTCGGCAATGAGAAATCGGTGGACGCAATGTTCCACCAGATACAGGGAATTCACCGGACGATCGAGCCGCAGAGGGTCTAGGTGCAGAGGCCCGCGCGTAAGCAAGGGCTTAGTTGAGAGCTTGATCGGATAGATCAGGACACCTTTAGGATCCGGTTACAAAAACTCTGAGTCCTCTGTGACCTCGGTGGCGAATAGAGAGTTAGTATGTCTACAGCAGCAGAATTACTTACAAATAGGGAATACAAGTACGGCTTCGTGACCGATATCGAATCGGACATCATCCCGAAGGGTTTGTCGGAGGACACGGTTCGCCTTATTTCATCGAAGAAGAAAGAACCCGAGTGGCTGCTCGAGTTTCGGCTCAAGGCCTTTCGCCAATGGCTGAAGATGGAAGAGCCGAAGCATTGGCCCAATTTTGAATATCCAAAGATCGACTTTCAGGGCATTTCCTACTACGCCGCACCGAAGCAGAAGCCGAAAAAGGCCTCGATGGATGAGGTTGACCCGGAGCTGATCAAGACATTCGAGAAGCTCGGCATTCCGCTCTCGGAGCAAAAGCTGCTGGCGAACGTGGCGGTCGATGCCGTGTTCGACTCGGTCTCGGTCGCGACGACCTATAAGGAAAAGCTCAAAAAGGCTGGCGTCATCTTCTGTTCGTTTACCGAAGCGGTCGAGGAATATCCGGAACTGATCCAGAAGTATCTCGGCTCGGTCGTGCCGGTCGGCGACAACTATTACGCGGCACTGAACTCGGCGGTATTTTCGGACGGTTCGTTCGTCTTTATCCCGAAAGGCGTCCGCTGCCCTATGGAGCTTTCGACCTATTTCCGCATCAACACGCAGGAATCCGGCCAATTCGAGCGGACACTGATCGTCGCCGAAGAAGGCGGCTATGTTGCCTATAACGAAGGCTGCACTGCACCGCAGTTTGACACGAATCAGCTACACGCGGCTGTCGTCGAGCTTGTCGCCCTCGACGATGCCGAGATCAAATATTCGACCGTCCAGAACTGGTACGCCGGTGACGAGACGGGCAAGGGCGGTATCTACAACTTCGTGACGAAACGCGGTGCATGCCGCGGGCGGAACTCGAAGATCTCGTGGACACAGGTCGAAACCGGCTCGGCGATAACGTGGAAATACCCGAGCGTGATCCTCCAGGGTGATAACTCGATCGGCGAGTTTTACTCGGTCGCGTTGACCAACAACGCCCAGATCGCCGATACGGGCACGAAGATGATCCACCTCGGTAAGAACACGAAATCGACGATCGTCTCAAAGGGCATCTCGGCCGGCCGCTCTAACAACAGCTATCGCGGCCTTGTGAAGGTGATGCCAAAGGCCGAGGGAGCACGCAACTACACGCAGTGCGATTCGATGCTGATCGGCGGCCGCTGCGAGGCGAATACGTTCCCGTACATTGAGGTGATGAACAACTCCGCCCGCGTCGAACACGAAGCGACTACCTCAAAGATCAGCGAGGAACAGCTCTTCTATCTCCAGCAGCGAGGGCTCTCGCAGGAAGACGCCGTCTCGCTGATCATCAACGGCTTTTGCAAAGAGGTCTTCCGCGAACTCCCGATGGAATACGCGGTCGAAGCAACGAAGTTGCTGGGGTTGAAGCTTGAGGGAAGTGTGGGGTAGATGTCGGAGCGTGCGATCAAAATTGAATTAAGTTTAAACGAAGCTCTCGTGCTGTCAGAGTTTGTTGATAGGTATACGAACACGAATCAACTCACGATCGAGGATCAGGCTGAGCAACGAGTGCTTTGGAATATTTGTTGCGAACTAGAGAAAGTCCTAATTGAACCCTTTATGAAAGGTTATCCCGAAATGCTAGAAAAGGCTCGGGCTGAAGTTAGAGACTCATTGGATTGAGTCGAGTGTCCGGGTCGCCAACGGCGACGGACAATAAAGCCTGGGGTGGAGGCTTTGCGGAACCCTAGGTTGGATTGAGAAAGGTCTTCGCTCTCTGAAGGAGAGAAACCTGGGTTCGTCGCCTTCAGCGACGGACGGGATTTCCGGATCGTCCTAGGGTTACGCTCGCAAAGCCTTGCTTCACCCTAGGCTTTAATATGAGTCGCCGTTGGCGACGACGCGTATGAACAAAATTCAACCGCCAAACCAACCCCGACCGAAGGTGCATTATTCGCCGGGTGTTGAGCATAACGGTGTGATATTTGTATCGGGACAGTTGCCGATGGCGCTTGTGACGCGCGACGCCGTTACGGGTGATATCGGTGAGCAGACGGAACTAGCGTTAAGAAATGTCGATTCGGTGTTGAAGGCGGCGGGAAGCGATCTCGATCATGTTTTGAGTATGACGATCTATGTTTCAGACATGGAACTGTGGGATGCGGTAAATAGGAAATACGCCGAGGTGATGGGCGAACATCGACCGTCGAGGGATATCGTCCCGGTAATGGAACTGCACTTTGGGACGAAGATCGAGATACAGTCCATCGCGGCGAAGGCGTAGGAAGCTGATGGAAGTGATCATTTTAGACGGGTTGGGCTGGATCGGGGCGGCGTTCATTCTGGCTGCTTATGGGCTTGTGTCGTTCAAGAAGCTTAAGCCTGACTCGTTTGCCTATCAGGGGCTGAATATCTCGGCGAGCATTTTGCTCCTGATCAATACGATGTATTACGGGGCGTATCCGTCGAGCTTTGTAAATGCGGTCTGGGCCGTTATCGGCGTTGTAGCGGTCGCGGCGGTGGTGAGAAAAAATGCGAAGAATATCAGTTGAAGGAATACCGGAGCCGAAAGGCCACTATTCGCCGGGAGTTGAGCACGGCGGTTTGATCTATGTTTCGGGGCAGTTGCCGCTTGATCTCGAGACCCGCGAGCCCTTTACCGGTGATATAGAAGTGCAGACCGAACTCGCGTTAAAAAATGTCGAGGCGGTCTTGAAGGCCGGCGGAAGCGATCTCGACCGCGTCGTGCAGATGACGGTCTATGTTTCCGAGATGGAGCTTTGGGACGCCGTCAACCGGGCATATGCTCGGGTAATGGGCGATCACAAGCCGGCGAGGGCGATCGTCCCGGTCAAGGAGCTGCATTTCGGGACGAAGATCGAGATACAGGCAATTGCGGCGGCGGGAAGCGAATAGCCACAGAGGTCACGGAGAGGACGAATGGGGTTTCATACGATAAGCGGAATCAGGTACTCGTTAATTGCGGTGATATTGATCACTTCGGCTTTGGCCGTCGGGGCTCAGTCGCCAGTGAAGAAAGCGATAGCGACCGATGAAGCCCCGAAGGCGATCGGGCCGTATTCGCAGGCTATCGTGGCGAATGGATTTGTCTTTGCCGCCGGGCAGATCGGCTCGGACCCGAAGACCGGAACGCTGGTCGAAGGCGGCATCGAGGCCGAGACCGAGCAGGTGCTCAAGAACATCGAGGCCGTGCTCAAGGCCGCCGGCAGCAGTATGAAGGACGTGGTCAAGGCGACGGTCTTTCTCGCGGATATGAACGACTTTGCCAAGATGAACGCGATCTATGGCAAATGGATGGGCGAGCCCTATCCGGCCCGCTCGACCGTACAGGTCGCCCGTTTGCCGCGAGACGCACGGATAGAGATAGAGGTCATCGCGGTGGCGACTCAGAAGAAATAGCCACCGAGATCACCGAGGGGTCGGAGATTTCTTAATGTTCTCTTCGTTCTCTGTGTGCTCTGTGGCGAAAGAATAAAATGCAATATTACGGCATAGATTGGCTGGCAACGGCCGCGGGGCTCTCGGGAGTTTACCTGCTGGGCAATCGCAACCGCATCGGTTTTTTGGTGATGATGGTCGCGAGCCTTAGCTGGATGACGGTCGGGTTTTTGATAAACAGCGTTGCATTGATCCTCGGCAGCATCGTCTTCTTCAGCCTTCACGTCCGCGGCTTTTTTGCGTGGAGGCGTGAGGAGCGAAACGCGATGGAAGCGGTGCACATAACGGTGGCGAAATGAGTTTGAAGATATTTCAGGTTGACGCATTTACGAGCAAGCCTTTCGGCGGCAATCCGGCGGCGGTCGTGCCGCTCGAAAGCTGGCTTGCGGATGACGTGATGTTAAAGATCGCGGCGGAGAACAATCTTTCGGAGACCGCGTTCTTCGTAAAGGAAGGCGGCCGGTATCACATCCGCTGGTTCACGCCGGCGGTCGAGGTCAACCTCTGCGGGCACGCGACTCTTGCCACATCGCACGTGATCTTTAACGAGCTCGGGCTTGAGACGGAAGAGATACGGTTCCACTCGGACCGTAGCGGTTCGCTCGGTGTTAAGAAGGAAGGCGAAAGGCTTGTCCTCGATTTTCCGGCGTATCCGATGACCGAGATCGAGACTCCGGCAGGGCTTGCCGAGGCCGTCGGTGCCCGACCGCGGCGGACGTGGGAATCGCAGGGAAACATGGTCTTTATGCTGCTCGACAGCGTCGATCAGATCCGGGCACTAAAGCCCGATATGTCCGA
>ERZ761602.6922-NODE-6922-length-12362-cov-10.406598_pt1 | contig 12362 bp, 11 predicted proteins | sample MGYA00512165_ERZ761602 | MGnify/ENA primary metagenome ERZ761602 (study PRJEB28899, sample SAMN02445085) | bioreactor sludge metagenome | biome: EBPR sludge; isolation source: Thorneside wastewater treatment plant | place: Australia: Brisbane, Thorneside... | reverse complement strand
GCAACAAGATCGGCACCTACCTGAAGGCGCTGGCCGCGCACGACAACGGCGTGCCGTTCTATGTCGCGATGCCGCTGTCGACGCTGGACACGACGCTCGGCGACGGGATCCGCGAAGTGCCGATCGAGGAACGCGCAGCGCGCGAGGTGACCCACCTGCGCGGCCTCGACGCGAGCGGCGGGGAGGTGGAGATCCAGCTCGTGCCCGACGGCACCGCGGCAGCCAACCCGGCTTTCGACGTGACCCCGGCTCGCCTGGTGAGCGCGCTGATCACCGAGCGCGGCGTCGTGCCGGCCTCGCCCGAGGGCCTGCGCGGCCTGCTGCCGCCGACATGACGCAGCCCCGTCGCCGCGCCGCGCCGCGAGCGCCCGATGCCGACCGGACGCAGCGCGACGAACTCGTCGCCGCGGCCCGGCGCCTCGATGCGCTGGGCATGAACCGCGGCAGCACCGGCAACGCCAGCGTGCGGGCGTCGGCCGGGGGCTTCTGGATCACACCGACCGGCATGAGCGCGGCCGAACTCGATGCCGACCGCCTGGTCCGCATCGACGAGGAAGGGGTCGCCCACGGCGACTGGGAGCCGTCGAGCGAGTGGCACTTCCACCGGGCCATCTATCGCGTGCGCGCCGATCTGCGCGCCGTGCTGCACACGCACTCGGTGCACGCGACGGCGCTGGCCTGCCTGCGCCGGGAACTGCCGGCCTTCCACTACATGGTCGCCGTGGCCGGCGGAGCGAGCGTGCCCTGCACGCCGTACCACCTGTTCGGCACCGAGGCGCTCAGTGACGCGGTGGCGCTCGCCTTCGGCGACCGCAACGCGTGCCTGCTCGCCAACCACGGGCTCGTCGCCGCCGGACACGGCATGCCCCACGCGCTGAAGGTGCTGCAGGAGGTCGAGGCCTTGTGCGAGATCTACCTGAAGGCGCTGGCGGTCGGCGAGCCGGCTCTGCTGACGGCCGGGCAGATGGCCGAGGTGGCCGAACGCTTCCGCCACTACGGACGAAAACGGTCAAGTCGGGCCGACATCGGTCGATAGACGCGGTGAAGGGCCGGCCCGCAGCGGCCGCCCGGTCCGTCGGTTCGTCCTGCCGTTCGCCCGTTCACCCGGTGATGTCCTCAACCCGATCCCGCCTCGTCGATGTCGCTGCCGCCCTCGGGGACCGCTCGGTGCTGCTCGCCGTCGCCCTGTCGCTGGTGGTCGCGCTGCTGCCCTGGAGCCAGGCGAGCGGGCTGCGCGTCGGTGTCGCGCTGGCTGCCGGGCTCGGCGTCGTGTGGTGGCTGAGGCCCTGGCGCCGCCTCGGGCGCTGCGTGCAGATGCTGGTGGACGGGCGGGAGCCGGGCGAGCACGACTGGCCAACCCGTGGGGATGCCGGGCGTGTTGCCGCGTCGCTGCGCGCGCTCGCCCAACGGCATCGGCAGCAGCGCGAGGCGTCGGCGCAGGCTCTCGGGCGGCTGCAGGCTGTCCTCGACCATGCCCCGGTGGGCATCGCCTTCGCCCGCAACAGCCGCCTCGAGCTCGTCAGCCAGCACCTGGCCCGGCTGTTCGGCCGCCAGGTCCCGCAGATGACCGGGCAGCCGACCAGCGTGATGCACGCCAGCGACGAGGACCGCGCCGAGTTCGTCGCCCGCGCGAGCACCGTCTTCAGCCAGCACGGCGGCTTCGACGGCGAGAGCCGGCTCGCGCGGGCCGATGGCGGCATCTTCTGGGGCCGGCTGCGTGGCCGCGCCGTGCAGCCCGGCGAGCCCGCGGCCGGCACGATCTGGATCGTCGACGACATCTCGCACAGCCGCGAGGAACAGCAGCGGCTGGCCTGGGCCGCCGAACACGATGCGCTGACCGGCCTGATGAACCGCCCGGGCTTCGAGATGCGCCTGCAGCGGATGCTGGACGAGCGCAAGCCCTTCGCGGCGCTGTTCCTCGACCTCGACCGCTTCAAGCAGGTCAACGACAGCGCCGGCCATGCGGCCGGCGACCGCCTGCTCGTGGAACTGTCGGCCCGCATCGCGGGCGTCGTGCGCGACAGCGACACCGTCGCGCGCCTGGGCGGCGACGAGTTCGCGCTGCTGATGCCGCAGTGTCCGCCGCAGCGGGCCGCGGTGATCGCCGAGGCCATCCGCGCGGCCGTCGAAAGCTATCGGCTGGACTGGAACGGCAGCCGGCACGGGGTCGGCGCGAGCATCGGGCTGGTCCAGGGAACGACGGCGTTCCCCACCTGCGCGGCCGTGCTCGCCGCCGCGGATGCGGCGTGTTACGCGGCCAAGCGCGGCGGGCGCAACCGCGTGGTGGTGTGGAGAGCCGAGGCCGCTGCCGCACCGGTACTGGCGGCCTGAGCGCCGGGGCCGGCGTCGCGAGGCGGATGGCGCTGCGCCATGCGCCGGCGCATAGCTGACTTGCCGCCTTCGCGGCTTGCCGGGCTGGCGGGGCCGGCGCAGACTGGTCGTGTCCGTCACCCCGTGCGTCCGACCATGAGATCCAACCCGATCGCCCGCGACCAACCCGGTCCTACCCCGCCGTCGAGCGGGCCCGGACTGCGTCGCCGCGCCTTCGTCCGCCTCGTCGGCGGCGGTCTCGTCGTCGCCGGTTCCGGCCTCGGTGCCGGCTGCAGCCGCCAGCTGCCCGCGGAGGCCATCGAGGCCTGGGCCGGCCCGCCGGTCGGCGAGACCGACCTGCGCCGGTGGCTGCTCGCGCACGCCATCCTCGCGCCGCACTCGCACAACCTGCAGTCGTGGCTGGTCGACCTGCGGACCGAGGGCGAGATCCTGCTGCGTTGCGACCCCGGGCGCCTGCTGCCGGTGACCGACCCGCAGTTCCGGCAGATCATGATGAGCCACGGCACGTTCATCGAGTTGCTGGACCTGGCGGCTCGCGAGCAGGGCCTGCGGGCCGACGTGGACCTGTTCCCGCAAGGAGCCTTCGCGCCGGACCGGATCGACGAGCGGCCGGTGGCGCGGATCCGCCTCGTCCCCGACGCGGCCGTGGCCCGCGATCCGCTGTTCGCGCAGATCCGCGCGCGGCGCACGAACCGCAACGTCTACGATCCCGGCAAGCCGGTCCCGGCCGCCGCCTGGGCTGCGATGGCCGAGGCGGTCCGCCCGCACGCGTTGTCCTTCGGGCATCTCGACGGCAACAGGGCCGACACGATCGCGCGCCATCGGGCCATCGCCCGAGAGGCCTGGCGGATCGAGTTGACGACGCCGGCAGCCATGCTCGAAAGCCTGAAGGTGATGCGCATCGGGGCGGCCGAGGTGGCGCGGCATCGCGACGGCCTCACGCTGATGGATCCGATGGTGGTCTGGCTGGCCCGGCTCGGCCTGTTCGACCGCACGAAGGCACCGGGCCCCGAGGACTTCGCGACGACGAGCCAGATCGAGGACTTCGACCGGAAGATCGCCTCGACGCCGGCCTTCCTGTGGCTCGTCAGCGAGGGCAACGACCGGGTCACCCAGGTGCAGGCCGGGCGCGCCTACGCGCGCGTGCAGCTGGCGGCCACGGCCCACGGGGTCGTGATGCAGCCCTTGCAGCAGGCGCTGCAGGAGTATCCGCAGCAGCGCAAGCCCTACGGGGACATCCACCAGCTGCTCGGAGCCGCGCCGCCGGCGCGCACGGTGCAGATGTGGGCCCGGGTGGGCTTCGCGGCACCGGTCGACCCGGCGCCGCGGCGCCCGCTGGATGCCGTGATCCTCGAGGCCTGAGCGCCTGCGGGGAACCCCTTCGCGACCGTCGCGCGCGGCGGGGACTGGCGGGCCCCCTCGGGGCCACCGTTGCGGGCCCGCGCCGCGGTGACCGGTCGGTGGACAATCGCCCGGCGTACCCCACCGGCGAACCCATGCCCACCGAGATCCGACAGATCATTGGCACGCCGCTGCGTGCAGCCCTTTCGTGCGCGGCCAGCGCCGTCCTGATGTTGGCCGCCAGCTCGGCCACGCTGGCTTTCGACGCGCAAGGCCATCGCGGCGCGCGCGGCCTGGCGCCAGAGAACTCGCTGCCGGCCTTCGAGCAGGCGCTGGCCAACGGCGTGACCACACTCGAGCTGGACATCGGCCTGACGGCCGACGACGTGGTGGTGATCGGCCACGATCCGCTGCTCAACCCGGCCATCGTCCGCGACGCCGCAGGCGCCTGGCTGAAGCCGCCGACGCCCGCGGTCCGTTCACTGAGCCTGGCGCAGCTGCGGGCCTTCGACGTCGGCCGCATCGACCCGCAGACGGCCTACGCCCGCAGCTTCGCGACCCAGCAGCCCGTGGACGGCACGCGCATGCCGACGCTGGCGGAGCTGTTCGAGCGCGTCAAGACGCTCGGCGCGAGCCACGTGCGCTTCAACATCGAGACCAAGCTGAACCCGCTGAGGCCTGACGACACCGCCAGTCCCGAGCAGATCGTGCGCGCCCTGCTGCGCGTCGTCCGCGACGCCGGCATGACCCCGCGCGTGACGATCCAGAGTTTCGACTGGCGCACGCTGCAGCTCGTCCAGCGCCTCGAGCCGTCGATCCCGACCGCCTACCTCAGCATCCAGACGGCCAACACCGACAACATCCGCGACGGCCAGTGGACGGCCGGGCTGCGTCTGGCCGACCATGGCAGCGTGCCGAAGCTGGTCAGGGCCGCGGGCGGCGCCATCTGGTCGCCCAACGGCGGCGCCCTCACGGAGGCCCTCGTCAAGGAGGCGCAGGGGCTCGGACTCAAGGTGATCCCGTGGACGATCAACAACCCGGCCGACATGGAGCGCTTCATCGGCTGGGGGGTCGACGGGCTGATCACGGACTACCCGGATCGCTTGCGCGAGGTGATGCAGCGGCGGGGCATCGCGCTGCCGCCGCGCGTCGTGCCGCGCTGAGCGGGCGCGGCGGGGCCTCGTGTTCCGCCACCGGCAGGCGCGGTCGTGCGCGGGGCCGCCCGGCGGCGGTCGGCCGGCCCCGGGGAGCCCCGGGCCCCGCCGCGGCCCGGCGCCTGGCCGGCTCAGGCCCGGCCAGCGCCCGCCGCCACCTCGATCAGCGCCGTGGCCAGCGCGTCCAGGTCGGCTTCGTCGTTGCACATGTGGGGTGACACCCGGACGGCGGTGCCGCGCACCGAGACGTGGATGCGGCGCTCGGCGAGCGCCGCGCGCACGGGCTCGGGCGCGAGTCCCGGCGGCAGCGCGATGCCGAACAGGTTGGCCGCGCGCAGGTCGTCATCGGCGATGCCGAAGCCGGCCGCCCGCAGCCGGGCGATCGCCCGGGACTCGATGGACAGCAGGTACTCGCGGATGCGCGCCGGCCACCACTCCAGCAGCAGGCGACAGGCCGCCTCGAGCATGCCGATCAGCAGCGGGTTCGCCCGCGTGCTGGTGTCGAACCGGCGCATCCCCGGGGCATAGGCGTCCTGGTAGTCGACCAGGCGCGCGAAGTCCTCGCTGCCGGCGCGCAGCAGCCAGCTCTCGCTGACCGGGCGGCCCTGCGCGAAGCGCTCGGAGAACACCGCGAAGCCGAGCCCGTAGTTCGCGAGCATCGCCTTGTAGGCGTGCACCACCAGCGCGTCGGGCCGGATCGCGCCGCAATCCAGCGGCATGGCGCCCACCGTCTGCGTGCCGTCGATCACGAAGGCCGCCCCGACGCGGCGGGCGCGCTCGCCGATGCGGTCCAGGTCGAAGAGAGTGCCGTCGGTCCAGTGGGCCTGCTCGACGGCCACGAGCAGCGTGTCGCGGTCGATGGCGTCGACGACACGCTCGTTCCAGGCCCGGCAGCGGTCGCGCCAGGCTGCGCGGTCGCGCGCATCGGCCGCGGGAGGGGCCACGCTGCGCAGCGTCACGCCGCCGGCCCGCCAGCGTCGCCACGGGTAGACATTGCTCGGGAACTGGTCGCCCAGCACGACGACGTTCTGGCCGGGGTGCGGCTCCAGGTTGGCGGCGACGTCCGCCAGGCCGTCGGCCACCGTCGCGACGAAGGCCACGCCCTCCGGCGAGGCGTCGACGAGGCGGGCGCACTGCTCGCGCACCCGCTCGGCGGGCTCGAAGAAGTCCGCCGGCTTCAGCGCGGCGGGCATCGCCCGCAGCGCCAGCGCGGCTTCGCCCGCGGCCAGCACGGGCCGCGGCATCGGGCCCATGTAGGCGCTGTTGAGGTAGACCTCGCCGGGAGGGATCGCGAAGAGCGGCTTCTGGCTCGCCAGGCCCACGTCGCTCACGCCTGCGGCGCCATGACCATCACGCCCGAGGCAGTGTTCGAGATCGGGATGTGGTAGCTGCGGTGCACCTCGCGCGCGTGTTCGCCCAGCGAGGCGCGCGCCGCCAGCCACATCAGCAGCTCGACGCCCTGCGTGCCCGCCTTCTCGACGAGCTGGCGGCTGTCGAACTGCGTGGCCCAGGCCGGGTCGGCGATCAGGCTGTCCATGAACTCGAGGTCGAAGGCCTTGTTGATGAAGCCCGCGCGCTGGCCGTCCAGCTGGTGCGAGAGGCCACCGGTGCCGAGCACGATGACCCGGGCGCCGCTGTCCCAGGAGCGGATCGCGTCGCCGACGGCCTGGCCCAGCGCGAAGCAGCGCCGCGCCGACGGCAGCGGGAACTGCACGGTGTTGATGCACACCGGCACCAGGCGCACGCCCCAGCGCAGGTCCGGGTACATCAGCTGCAGGGGATTGGTGATCGCGTGATCGACGAGCATCTCCTGGCAGCTGACGATGTCGAACTCGTGGCCGACGAGGTGCTCGATCAGGTGCCAGGAGAGGTCCTCGTCGCCGGCGAAGGGCGGAACCTGCGGGATGCCCCAGCCCTCGTCGGCGTTGAGGTACTGCGGTGCGGCACCGACCGCGAAGGTGGGCAGCTTGTCGAGGAAGAAGTTCAGCCCGTGGTCGTTGTAGAAGACCACCGCGACGTCGGGGCGGGTCTCCTCCAGGAACCGGTGCACGGGCGGCCAGCCGTCGAAGAACGGCTTCCAGTACGGATCGGCCTGCAGGTTCTTCGCGACGGCACGGCCGATGGCCGGCACGTGCGAGGAGGTCAGGGCGCCGACGATCGTGGCCATGGCGGTGCTCCTTCAGTTCGCGTGGGCCGCGAGCATGGCCTTGAACTGGTCCTTGCTCATCCCGGTCTGCTGCGCGCCGATGTCCTGCACGTCCAGGCCGAAGATGCCGGCGAACTTCGCGAGGTAGTAGACGTTGCCGCCAGCTGCTATCAGGTCCAGCACGTTGCGTGCCCGGATGGCGGCACGTTGCGGCTCGGTCAGGCCGAAGCGCGCACAGTAGGCGTCCTCGTCGGCCAGGAACGCCGCGCGGTTGGCGGCGTCGTTGAACGAGAAGCACATCTTGTTCAGCGCATAGCCCTTGCGGGCCTGCGCCGCGTCGAAGAGGGTGGTGCCGGGGATGTCCTGTGTCATCGCGCTGCTCCGCGCCGTGCCGAGGGGCCGCAGTGTCGCGGCGGCCGGGAGCACGGGCCTTGATCCAGGACAGTGGGCCGCTCCTTCGCTGCGCCGCACGCCGGCGGCCCGGGCGCGCGACGGTCCATCGGCGGCGGATGACTCGGCGGGCCGATCCGCGTGGCTCGGTAGACTGGCTGGATGTCGATCACCGATCCCGGCGCCCCGGCCGAGCGGGCCGAGGCGCCGCCGGCCCGGCCTGCCGCCGCGCCTCTCGCAGCCGCGGCCTTGGCTGCGGCGCTGTTCATCGGCATGGACGCGACCGTCAAGACGCTCGCCGATCGCTACGACGCCCTGCAGCTGAGCTTCCTGCGCTTTGCCAGCGGCTGCGCGTTTGCGCTGCCCTTGTGGTGGTGGTTCCGCTCGCCGCTGCCGCGCCGGCACAGCTGGCGGCTGCACGGGCTGCGCAGCGTGCTGCTGCTGGGCACGCTGCTGTGCTGGTTCCACAGCCTGACGCTGCTGCCGCTGGTCCAGGCCGTGGCGCTGGGCTACACGGCACCGATCTTCATCTCGCTGCTGGCGATGCTGGTGCTGCGCGAGCGTCCGTCGCGCTGGATCTGGGCGGCGCTCGCGATGGGCGGCATCGGCGGTGGCGTCGCGCTGTGGCCCGAGCTGCAGGCCAGCGCGGCCCCCGGAAGCGCCGAGCGCATCGAGGGGCTGCTGGCCGCCCTGGCGTCGGCCGTGCTGTACGCCGGCGTCATCGTGCTCGCCCGCCACCAGGCGCAGCGCGACGCGCCCTGGACCATCCTGCTCGTGCAGAACGTGCTGCCGGCGTTGCTGCTCGCCGTGCCGGCCGCGGCCAGCTGGCGCCCGATGGCCGCGGGCGACCTGGCGCCCGTCATGCTCGTCGGCCTGCTGGCCACCGCGGGGCTGCTGGCGATCACCTGGGCCTTCTCGCATATCGAGGCCAGCCGGGCCGCGCCGATGGAGTACAGCGGCTTCGTCTGGGCGGCGCTGCTCGGCTACGCGCTGTTCGGCGAAGTGCCCAGTGGCTGGAGCATGGCCTCCGCGGCCCTGATCGTGGCGGGATGCCTGCTGCTGTTGCGCCGCTGAGCTCCGGCGCGGCAATCGCCGAGCCCGACCTGCGCGTGGGCGGGGCACCGGACGGCGCCGGCGGCGACACCGCGTGGGGCCGGCTGCTGCCCGCCTCCCGTTTGCGGCGCCTGCGCGTGCTGCCGGCGCGAGAGGGAAAGCGGCTTGGCGCCCCGGCCCTGCGCGCGGGCCGCTGCGCTCACTTGTAGAGCACCTGCGGCAGCCACAGGCCGATCTGCGGCCAGATGTAGAGCACGGCGATCGCGATGATCTGGATCCCCATGAACGGCAGCATTCCCGCGAAGATCTGGTTCAAGGTGACGTGCGGTGGGCTGACCCCCTTCAGGTAGAAGGCGGCCATCGCCACCGGTGGCGACAGGAAGGCCGTCTGCAGGTTCAGCGCGACCAGCAACCCGAAGAACAACGGATCGACCCCGAAGTTGTCCAGCAGCGGGATGAAGATCGGCATGAAGATCACGATGATCTCGGTCCACTCCAGCGGCCAGCCGAGGATGAAGATGATGACCTGGCTGAGGATCAGGAACTCGGTCTTCGTGAGGTTCAGCGACATGACCCAGTGCTCGACGAGCTCCTGGCCGCCGAGCAGGGCGAAGGCCGCCGAGAAGATCGCGCTGCCGACGAACAGCCAGCACACCATCGCACTGGTCTTCGCCGTCAGCAGCACCGACTCCTTGACCTCGGTCTGCAGCCCGGACTGCCGGTAGGCCGCGAACACCCAGACCAGCACGCCCAGCGAGGCCACCGTGCCGAGCGCCAGCGGCACCGGCGGCGCGCCGAAGCCTTCCTCGTGCAGGATGAACCAGGTCAGCACGGCGAACGCCGGCGCCCACAGCAGCAGCCACAGGCCGAACACGCGCCCGCGCGAGCCTTTCTCCTTGTTCAGGATCGCGTACACGGCGGCGAGGAGGTAACCCCCGAACGCACCCACCGCGGCGGCCTCGGTGGGCGTGGCCAGGCCCATCACGATCGAGCCGAGCACGGCGAGGATCAGCACGAGCAGCGGGAAGAAGCTCGACAGCAGCATCTTGAAGATCTCGAAGCGCTGCAGGCTCATGCTCGCGTACAGCACGACCAAGCCCGCGGCGAGCACACCCAGGCCGATCCACAGGCCGCGCGTGGGCGAGCGACGCTCGGCACCCTGGGCGGCAGCACCCGCGTCGGCGGCCCCCACCGCGGCGGCACCCGGCGGCTCGGCGACACCGGCGGCGGCTGGCGGCTCGGCGACTCCCGCGGCACCTGGCGGCTCGCGGACGCCGCCGTCAGCGCCCGGGGGTTCCCTGACCCCGTCGGCCGATCCTGGCGGTTCCTTCACACCGCCGTCCGCGCCCGGCGGTTCCTGGACACCGCCGTCCCCACCCGCCGGTTCCTTGACCCCGGCATCGTCGGTCGGCGGCTCCTGAAGCCCCGACCCGGCCGCCTGGGGCTCGGCCAGACCCCCGCCGCCCCCGGACGGCTCGCTCAGGGCTCCCCCCGGTTCGGCGAGACCGCCGCCCAGGGCCGCCGGAACGGGTGCGGCGGAGCGTTCGGAGGGGCGCGTGTTGAGGTGCCACGCCGTCGCGGCGACCACGGCGAAGGCCAGCAGCGGCAGCATCAGGACGGCGAACTGCCCGCGCAGGTAGGCGCGCGGCACACCGTCCACCTTGCCGCCGAGCCCGGCGAGCATGCCGCGCAGCGCGTTGTTCGAGGCGCGCGAGGAGACCGCCTGCAGCGGCGGCGGCAGCGGCACGAAGCGCTGCTCGGCCGTCAGCGGTGGCATCAGCTTCGGCTTGAGCTTGGCCAGCAGGACCACGTAGACGATGTACAGGCCGGCCAGCATCAGGCCGGGGAAGAAGGCTCCGGCGTACAGCTGGACCACGGACACGCCGGCCGTTGCGCCGTAGACGATCAGCATCACCGATGGCGGGATGAGGATGCCCAGGCAGCCGCCGGCGGTGATGGCCCCGGCCGAGACGCGGACGTCGTAGCCGCCGCGCAGCATCTGCGGCAGGGCCAGCAGGCCCATCAGCGTGACGACGGCGCCGACGATGCCGGTGGCCGTCGCGAAGACGGCACAGGTGAACAGCGTCGCCACGGCCAGCGAGCCCGGCACCCGCGCGAGGGCGAGGTGCAGGCTGCGGAAGAGCTTCTCGATCAGGTTGGCCCGCTCGACGAGGTAGCCCATGAAGACGAACAACGGGATCGAGATCAGCACGTCGTTGCCCATCACCTTGAAGGCCGACTGCACCATCAGCGTGAGGGTCTTGTCGGTATCGCGCTCGTAGGCGAGCCAGGTGAAGATCATCCCCATGCCCATCAGCGTGAACGCCGTGGGGAAGCCGAGCATGATGGCCACGACCACCAGCGCGAGCATCATCAGGCCGAGGTGACCGTTGGTGATCTTCGGCGCGCTCAGCAGCATGAGCGCCGTGCCGGCGATGATGATCGCCATCAGCGTGAAGCCGAACCAGAGTTCCTTGCGGATCTTCACTTGGAGGCCTCCTGGCGCACGACGAACTTGTCCAGTTCGGCGATGTCGTCGTCCTTGACGTGCACCATCGCCTTGAGCTTGTCGACGTCGACCTCCTCGACGTCGCGTTCGCGCGAGGGCCACTCACCGTCGCGCAGGCACTGGATGCAGCGCACGATCTCGACGATGCCCTGCAGCATCAGCATCCCGCCGGCGACGGGGATGCCGAACTTGAACGGATACAGCGGCAGCGGCGTCGCGCTGAAGGTGCTCTCGCGGATCGCCAGCGACTCCTGCGCATAGTGCCAGCCGGCCCAGGTCAGCGCGACGATGCCCGGCAGGAAGAACAGCACGTACAGCACCAGGTCGATCGCAGCCTGCGTGCGCGGGCGGAAGAAGCCGTAGAGCACGTCGCCGCGCACGTGGCCGTTCTTGGCCAGCGTGTAGGCACCGGCCATCATGAACAGCGTGCCGTACATCATGATCTGCGCGTCCAGCGCCCAGTCGTGCGGGTGATTCAGCGCGTAGCGGGAGAACACCTCCCAGCTGATCATCAGCGTCAGCAGGACGATGAGCCAGGCAAAGGCCTGGCCGAGCCAGGTCGACAGGCGGTCGACGGCCAGCAGCACGCTCTTCATCTCCGAATCCCTCCGGGTGTCGCCGGCGACCGGCCGCGAGGCCGGTGCGACGCGAAAAGGGCCACCGATGCCCTGCGGCGGCGGTGGCCCTGGCGGGGCGGGCGTCGTTCAGCCCTTCTTCGAGGAGCCGCCGCCGCGGAAGTAGTGGTTCCAGGCCATCTTGAAGTCGACCATGTAGTCGTTCTGCCAGGAACCGGCGCGCTGCGCGAAGGCACGCTGCGAATCGAGCACCTTCTTGAACAGCGCGTTCTCGCCGGCCTTCTGGTTGATCACCTTGTCCCAGGCCGCCAGCTGCGCGCGCAGGATCGCATCGGGCGTCTTGTAGAAGTTGACCTTGTCCTTGGTCTTCAGCTCGATGTAGTCCTGGCTGTTGCGGTGGATCGCCTTCCAGCTCATGTCGGCGCTGGCGGCCTGCACGGCGTAGTCGATGATCGCCTTCAGCTCGCCGGGCAGCGCGTCGTACTTGGCCTTGTTGAAGAGGATCTCGAACTGCTCGCCGCTCTGGTGGAAGCTCTGCAGCATGCAGTTCTTGACCACGTCGGGGAAGCCGAGCACGCGGTCGGAGGTCGCGTTGTTGAACTCCGCCGCGTCGATCAGGCCGCGGTCCAGCGCGGGCACGATCTCGCCGCCGGGCAGCGGGTTCACGGCCGTGCCCAGTTCCTTGAAGACGTCGACCGCCAGGCCCACGGTGCGGAACTTCAGGCCCTTCATGTCGTCGACGCGGGCCACCGGCTTCTTGAACCAGCCCAGCGGCTGGGTGGGCATCGGGCCGTACAGGAACGACACGACGTCCATGTTGATCGACTTGTAGATCTCGTCGAGCAGCGCCTTGCCGCCGCCGT
>ERZ761602.6921-NODE-6921-length-12364-cov-3.757495_pt1 | contig 12364 bp, 14 predicted proteins | sample MGYA00512165_ERZ761602 | MGnify/ENA primary metagenome ERZ761602 (study PRJEB28899, sample SAMN02445085) | bioreactor sludge metagenome | biome: EBPR sludge; isolation source: Thorneside wastewater treatment plant | place: Australia: Brisbane, Thorneside... | reverse complement strand
CGCTACAAGGCGAAGGGTCTTGCCGCGCGGCAAGGCGCGCTCTGCAAGGGAGGGAAACGAAGTGAGACCGAGGGCTTCATGGCCTCAATTGTCCCGGGCGAACAGATGGGCGTGCACGGCGCCGGCTTTCAGGTGGCGGTGCAGGCGGTAGCCCTGCGGTGGAGCGAACTCGCGCGGTGCTTCCAGGTAGACCCAGGCCGAGCCGCAGGCAGCATTCAGGGCGCGCTCGAACAGGTCGGGCTCGAAAGGCGGATCCAGCAGCACCAGATCCCAGCCTGGGCCGATTTGGGTGAAGGCGTCGCCAGCCTGCAGGCGCACGCAATCGGCCGCGCCTTCGAGCCGCGAGACCACCTCGCGCAGGCTGCGCAGCGCGCGCGAGTCCTGCTCCACCAGCGTCACCAGGGCACCGCGCGAGGCCGCTTCCAGCCCCAGCGCGCCACTGCCGGCGAAGGCGTCCAGCACCTTCCAGCCGTCCAGCTCCTGACCCAGCCAATTGAAGAGCGTTTCACGCAGGCGGTCGCCGGTGGGGCGCAGGCCCGGCAGATCGGGCACGGGCAGTTTGCTGCGCCGCCAGCGCCCGCCAACGATGCGGACCTCGCCGGACTTGGTCTTGCTCACAACCGGACTTCGATGCCGGCCGCGCGCATGAAGGCCTTGGCCTCACCCACCGTGTGCTGACCATCGTGAAAGATGCTGGCGGCCAGAACGGCGTCGGCACCGCCCTGGCGGATGCCGTCCACCAGGTGCTGCAGCGTGCCCACGCCACCGCTGGCGATGACGGGCAGGTCGATGGCGTCGGCGACGGCGCGCGTCAGCGCGATGTCGTAGCCGGCCTTGGTGCCGTCGCGGTCCATCGAGGTGAGCAGGATCTCGCCGGCGCCCAGCGCGGTGACTTTTCGCGCGAACTCGACCGCGTCGATCCCCGTCCCCTGCCGGCCGCCATGGGTGAAGACGTGCCAGCCGCCGGACTCGTTGGCGCCGGGCCGCCCCAAGCCAGCGGCACCCCCCTGGGGGGCGGGCGAGGCGGAGCCGAGACCTGGGGGCCCTGAGACCCATTTGGCATCGATGGCCACGACGATGCACTGCGAACCGTATTTGTCGCTGGCGGCGCGGATCAATTCAGGATTGGCCACCGCCGCCGAGTTGAAGCTGACCTTGTCGGCCCCGGCGTTGAGCAAACGGCGCACGTCGCCCACCTCGCGCACGCCACCGCCCACGGTCAGCGGGATAAAGACCTGGTCGGCCACGGCTTCGATGATGGGCAGGATCAGGTCGCGGCCATCGCTGGTGGCGGTGATGTCGAGGAAGGTCAGTTCGTCCGCCCCTTGTTCGTTGTAGCGGGCGGCGGCCTCGACCGGGTCGCCCGCGTCGCGCAGGCCGACAAAGTTGACACCTTTGACGACACGGCCGTCCTTGACGTCCAGGCAGGGAATGATGCGTTTGGCAAGCATGGGGCGATTGTTCCGCAGCCGGACCTTCGTCTGCGTTGAAGCGAGGCTCGCATCCGGGGCGGCCCCCAAAAGACGATCGGCGCCCGCAGGCGCCGATCTTCCATTGCGGCGCCACGGCGCCGCATCACGCATCAAGCCCGCTCAGGCGGCCTTGCGGCGACGGCGCGAGGCCAGGCCCGCGCCCATCAAACCCAGGCCCACGATGGCCAGGGTGGCCGGCTCAGACACATCGCTCGGCGGGGTGGTGACGGTGCCGTTGCGCACTTGCCAGCGATAGCGGCCGTCGACATCGCTGCCCAGCGAGTTGTGGATCAGGGCGTTGGCACCGTTGTCCAGGAACGCGCCATTGACGGCGGAACCGGCCAGCTCAAAGGTGTTCAGCGCGCCATTCGACCAGCCCATGCGGGCCGAATTGCCGCCCAGGCCATTGGTGCCGCCGCTGGCGGTACCGGTTTCCCACTGGATCTGATCGAAGTTGAACTCGAAGTCGAAGTTGCCGGCGCCGGTGTCGCTGCGATCAATCAGGATCAGTTGGAAGCTGTTCAGTTTGTTGGCCTGGCTGTTGTAGTAGCCCACCATCTGCCAGTTCACGCCGAACGCGCTGCGGCCGTCCACGGTGCCGGTGCCGTACTGAACCACGTTGGAGCCCGTGTTGCGGGTGTCCACATCGGCAAAGAAAGGCGCCAGGATCTGGCGGTTGGTGTTGGCCAGCGGGAAGGGCGTGTAGGTCGGCAGGGCCGAGTCCAGGGTGACGTTGCCGTTGTTGTTGACGAACAGCTGGGTACGGTTCACGCCAAAGAAATTGATCGAGAAACCGATGTCCACCAAGCCGGTGGAGCCGTCGTCATTGCGCGGCAGGGTGAAGTCGGTGAACTCGCTGGCAAAACGAATGGCGCCGGCTTGGGCGGCCACACTGGAAAGAGCCAGGAGAGCGACGCAGAGCGCCTTCTTTGCAATAGACATGTTTCCTCCAATTAGTTTGAATGCGGCCTGTTCGGCAACGAGGCATTTGGTAGCAAGTTGCGGGCCAGCACCCAAGTCCTTGTCGGGCTTATGGCTTCAGAAGTTTCGAACAAAAACTGTCAAATTTTCCGACGGTCAACCCACCCCCCGTTGGAGGCGATTGCCCCGCGCAATCCAAGCAGGTGCCGGGCAGCTTGAAGACCGCTCCGCCTCTTGCCAGGCTTGATCGCGTCCGCCCCAGCCTGTTGTTGCCCGAGTCCGCAGAGTCCGTGCATCGGCCGGTGCCTGAGCCGGCTTGCGCGGGCAGCGACTCAAAATTCAGCGAGCACACGAGGCAGAAGAACGCGCGCCGCCTTCAAGCCCATAGAACCTCGCGATGGCCTAACGCAGGCACACGCGGCCAAACTCGGCCAAACGCGGTCAAACGCGGTCAAACGGCGGACCGCTCAGCGCGGCAGGGAAAGCGCGTCCAACTCGGCCTCGCGCTGGCGGCTGCGCACACGGCTTGCCTCCGCCTCCAGCTCCTTGGCGCGCCGGCTGGCCTGTTGGCGCTCTTCGGGTTTGAGCTTGTCGTCGCTGGCGCGCCGGCGCTGCACGGCGGCATCGTTCAGCAGGCTTTGACGGCGCTGCTCCAGTTCGTGAACCTCGCGCCCCAGGCGCCAGCCGGCTTCGAAACCCAGGCGGTTGATTTCGGGGCAGGTGCGCGGGTCGCTGCCGCCGGCGCGACCGTGCTCGTAGGCATTGCGTGGCCGGCAAAAAGTTTGAAGGCCGCGACTGAAACCCTGGTCGTAAGCAGGCTGCAAAGGGGCCAGGCACAGCGGTGCAGCCACGCGGCCGGCGGCCGCATCGGCTTCACCGCGCGGGGCGCTGCAGTAGACCCGCTGCCCGGCGGCATGGCCGGTCTCGTAGGCGGCCTGGTCGGCGCCGATCTGGTGCTTGCGGCACGCCTTGGCGCGCTGCCCGTAGCGCTCGGCGGTGTACCCGGCCAAGGCATCGCGCTCACCCAGCTGGCGCCAGTTGGCCTGGGCGCAATCGTCAGCGTCCATGACCGCACAACCGCCCAGGCAGAGCAGGCCCAGCAGCGCGGCGGCAGGCTTCATGCCGTCAATGCGTCGGCCTTGGCCTGCGCGTCGTTCAAGTCCAGCGCACCGGTGTAGATGGCCTTGCCACAGATCACGCCGCTGATGCCTTCGTCTTCCACTTTGCACAGGGCTTCGATGTCGGACCAGCCGGACAAGCCGCCCGAGGCCACCACCGGGATGCTGAGCTGGCGCGCCAGGCGCACCGTGGCCTCGATGTTGATGCCGCTGAGCATGCCGTCGCGGCCGATGTCGGTGTAGATCACCCCCTCGATGCCGTAGTCCTCGAACTTCTTGGCCAGATCACCGACCTCGTGCCCGCTGAGCTTGCTCCAGCCGTCGGTGGCCACCTTGCCATCCTTGGCGTCCAGGCCCACCCAGATGTGGCCGCCAAAGGCGGTGCAGGCGTCGCGGATGAAGCCGGGGTTCTTGACCGCAGCCGTGCCGATGATGACGGCGCTGATGCCGTCGTCCAGGTAGCGCTCGATGGTGTCGAGGTCGCGAATGCCGCCACCCAGCTGCACCGGGATCTCGTCGCCCACCTCGGCCAAGATGGATTTGACGGCCGCCTCATTGACCGGCTTGCCGGCAAAGGCACCGTTCAGATCGACCAGGTGCAGGCGGCGCGCGCCGGCATTCAGCCAGCGCCGCGCCATCGCGGCCGGGTCCTCACCGAACGTGGTGGAGGCATTCATGTCGCCTTGTTGGAGGCGAACGCAGTGACCGTCCTTGAGGTCGATGGCAGGAATCAGGAGCATGGCCTTAGGGTTGCCAGAACAGGAAGTTTCGGTAGAGATGCAGACCGAGGTCGGCGCTCTTCTCGGGGTGGAACTGGGTGGCAAAAATGGTATCCCGTGCAATCGCGCAGGCGAAGCGATCTCCGTACTCGGTGGTGGCCGCCACCTGTTCGGGGTGCTTGGGCTGGGCGTGGTAGCTGTGCACGAAGTAGAAGTGGCTGCCGCTGGGGATGCCTTCCCACACCGGGTGAGGGCGTTCGATGTCCACGCGATTCCAGCCCATCTGCGGCACCTTGTAGCGGCTGCCATCGGGCTGCAGGCGGCCGCTCAAGCGAAAGCGCCGCACCCCGCCCTCGAACAGGCCCAGGCCCGGGGTGTCCTGCTCCTCGCTGTGCTGCAGCAGCATCTGCATGCCCACGCACACACCCAGCAGGGGCTTGCCGTTCTGCACCGCGTCCAGCACGGCCTGGCGCGCGCCCGTGGCCTCGAAGTGGGCCATGCAGTCGCGCATTGCGCCCTGCCCCGGCAGCACGATGCGATCCGCCGCACGCACCTGGGCGGGGTCGTGGCCCACCACCACGTCAATGCCGCTGCCCTGCGCGGCCGCGCGCACGGCCTGCGCCACCGAGCGCAGATTGCCCATGCCGTAGTCCAGCACCAGAACGGTTTTGCTCACAGCGTGCCCTTGGTCGACGGAATGGTGCCGGCCATGCGCGGATCGGGCGTGATGGCCATGCGCAGCGCGCGCGCGAAGGCCTTGAAGATGGTCTCGCACTGGTGGTGTGCGTTCTGGCCCTTCAGGTTGTCGATGTGCAGGCTCACGCCGGCTTGGTTGACGAAGCCCTGGAAGAACTCGAACACCAGCTGGGTATCGAGCTGGCCGATCATGCCGGCGCTGAAGCGCACGTCCATGTGCAGGCCCGGCCGGCCGGAGCAATCCAGCACCACGCGGCTCAGGGCTTCGTCCAGCGGCACATAGGCGTGGCCGTAGCGGGTGATGCCGCGCTTGTCGCCCAGGGCCTGGGCAAAGGCCTGGCCGAGGGTGATGCCGACGTCCTCCACCGTGTGGTGGCCGTCGATGTGCAGGTCGCCCTTGGCGTCGATCGTCAGGTCGATCAGGCCATGGCGGGCGATCTGGTCGAGCATGTGGTCGAAGAAGCCGATGCCGGTGTTCAGCTGGGCCTTGCCCGTGCCGTCGAGATCGAGGGCGACGCGGATCTGGGTTTCGGCGGTGTCGCGTTGGACGGAAGCTTGGCGGCTCATGGTTGAAGGGCCTTGATCAAAGCGGAGTTCTCTTCGGGGGTGCCCACGGTCAGGCGCAGGCAGTCGTGCAGCAGCGGGTGCATGGCGCTGACGTTCTTGACCAAGACGCCGCGCGCCTTGAGCTGGGCGAAGGTGGCCGCGGCATCCGGGAAGCGCGCCAGCACCATATTGGCCTGGCTGGGGAAGGGCGTCACGCCCGGCAGCGCCTGCAGCGCGGCGAACAGGCGCTCGCGCTCGGCGCGGATGGCGGCCGCCTGCGCGGCGTATACGGCCTCGTGCTCCAGCGCGAACAGCGCGGCCTCGGCGTTCAGCACGCTCACATTGAAGGGCGGGCGCAGCTTTTCCACTTGCGCCACCAGCTCGGTGCGGCCCATCAGGTAGCCGATGCGCACGCCGGCCAGGCCGAACTTGCTCATGGTGCGCATCACTAGCACATGCGGATGGCGGCGCAGGCGGTCGAGCGAGTCGCGCGCGGCAAAGGGCTGGTAGGCCTCGTCCATCACCACCAGGCCGTGGTGCTGCATGGCGGCAATCAGCTCCTCGATCACCTCGTCGTCCCACAAGGTGCCGGTGGGGTTGTTCGGGTAGGCCAGCCACAGCAGCGCGGGCCGGTGCAGGGCGATGGCGTCGAGCAGGGCGTTGCGGTCGAGCGCGAAGTCTTCGGCGCGGCAAGGCACGCCGACGAAGCGCGGGCCCAGCAGCTGGCAGCTCAACTGGTACATGACGAAGCTGGGCTGCGGCGCCAGCACCACGGCGCCAGGCCGGGCGATGGCCTGGGTCAGCAGGCTGATGAGTTCGTCCGAGCCATTGCCCAGCATCAGCGCGCAGCCTTCGGGCTGGCCGGCATGGCGCGCCAAGGCCGCGCGCAGGTCGTCCAGGCGCTCGGCGGGGTAGCGGTTCAAGGCCACGGCGCCCAAGCGGGCACCCAGTTCGGCCTGCAGTTCCGGCGGCAGGCGGTGGGGGTTCTCCATCACGTCCAGCTTGATGAAGCCGGTGCTGGGCTGCACGGCGTAGGCGTGCAGGTGCTGGATGTCGGGGCGGATCACGTCAAGCATTCAAGAGCTCCGGCCCGGTGAGAAAGGGGTTGACGATGCGCACGCTGTCGATTTGTTGGTCATGCGGAAGGTCTTCGGTCAACACGTACTGGCAGCCTTGATGGATGGCCGCCGCAATCACCAGGGCATCCCACCAACTGATGGAAAAGCGCGCCTCCAGGCCCCAAGCCGTCTCGACCGTCTGGTGATCGATTTGCCACGGCGACCAATGCTGGTAGCGGCGCACCTCGGCACGGGCGTCGCCCATCGGCATGGGCGGACGGACCCGGCGCGTCACATTGACGTAGAACTCATTCAGGACCTGGGCGCTGAGCCGTCCCCGACGGTGCTGCCACAAGGCATCCAACCAAGCCAGCGCGCGCTGGTGCTTCACGCCCTCGGAGCGGTCCTCGCTGTAGATCAGGACATTGGTGTCCACAAACACCAGCGGCATCGCCATTACTTGCGACCTCGGTCGTAAATCTCGTCACGGGTCGGATAGGGGCTGCCGTCGCTGCACCAGTTGCGCTCGCGCTGCATCCACTCGTTCATCGCCCGCTCGTAGGCGTCGTCATGCCGCATCTTTTCGGCCAGCAACTCACCCACCAGGCGCGAGACGCTGGTGTTGCGGCGGGCCGCCTCCATCCGCGCCCAGTCGGCGACGGCATCTTCCATGGTGATGGTGACGTTGCGCATGGCTTGATCCACGAAAACAGTGCGCCACGAGTTTCGTGGCACACGAACTTCGTGTCAAGCCGGCTTCAGCCTCCGGGCAGGGGGCCGGGGCGGCCGGTCAGGTAGCCCTGGATCAGGTCAAAACCCATCTGGCGGCACACCGCCGCCTCCTGCTCCAGCTCCACGCCCTCGGCCAGGGCCTGCGAGCCTAGTTCGTGCACCAGCTTCACCAGATCGGCCACCACCAGCTGCTTGCGCTCGCTGGCCAGGTGGATGTCGTGCACCAGGCCCATGTCGAACTTGACGAAATGCGGAGGCACGTCGCCCAGCTCGTTCAGCCGCGCCTGGCCGGCGCCGAAGTCGTCGTAGGCGAAGCGCAGGCCCATGCCGTTCAGGCGCGCGGCCAGCTCGCGCATGCGGTCCACCTCCATCACGGCGTTCTCGTGGATCTCCACCACCAGCTGCAGTTGCGGGCAGTCCTGCTGCAGACGCGCCAAGGATTCGAGGAAGGTCTCCTCGAAAGTTTCCTTGGGGTGGGTGTTGACGAACAGCGGCATGTCGCGCGCATGGGGCGCGAGCGAGCGCACGCCGAACTCGCGCAGGGCCGCGCTCAACTCCACCTCGCGGCCCAATTGCGTGGCCATGTTGAACAAATGGATGGGCGAGCTGGGCAGTTCGGGGTGGGTGCTGCGACCCAACAGCTCCCAGGCGAACAAATGACCGCTGCGGGCCGCCACGATGGGCTGGATGGCACCTGACAGCCCCTTGCCCTGCAGGAACTCGAAGAACTGGCGCTCCTTGGGTACGAAATGGGCCGGCAGGCTCAGGCCACCGGGCACGATGACGGTACGGCCAATGTCTTCGTAGGGGGCGGTCTCCTGAAAATTGCCGCGCTTGAGCAGGCGGAACTCCACGGTGGCGAAGTGCAGCACATCGCCCTCGCTCAAGAGCACCGAACCATTGATGCGCTCGCGGTTGACGAAGCTGCCGTTGCTGCTGTTCAGGTCTACCAAGCGCAACTGACCCGAGACATCCAGCTGGAACTCGGCATGGCGGCGCGAAAGGCCAGAGGACGGCACCACCAGCTCGTTGCCCGGGTCGCGCCCGATATGGCAAGGGAAGCGGCTGAGCTCATGGCGTACATGTCCGCCATTGGCGCCCAGTCCCTCAAGGACCCAGAGGTTTTCGCCCATGCCTGTAACAAGTAGTTGCCGGGACCTGTGCAGCGTAACCCGGCTGGGCGTGCCTGTGCAGCGGGATTGGACGGAGGGCAGCGCAGCGCATGCGCTGTTCACCTAGGGCCTGCAATCCTCGGCCACACTCGCGGCCCCACTCGCGGCCACTCGTCCTGGAGCAGCCCATGCGCCCCCTCCCCAGCTCCCTGCTCGTTCTGAGCCTGCTCACCCTTTCGCCCGCGTGGGCCGCCACTTACTACGTGGACGCGCAAAGCGGCAATGACCGCAACAACGGTCTGAGCCCCGGCAGCGCCTGGCGCACCCTGGACAAGGTGGCCACCGAAAGCCGCAACAAGAAGCTGCGCAAGAACGGCTTCCTGGCCGGCGACCAGATCCTGTTCCGCCGCGGCCAGAGCTTCAGCTCCGCCGGCTATCCCATCGTGCAGGTGGCCGGCGTGGCCGGCAACCCGGTACGCCTTGGCGCCTGGGGCGAAGGCGCCCTGCCCCGCCTGGAAAACCATGGCAGCGGCATCTACGACTTGGTGCTGAAGGTGCAGGGCCAGTACGCCGAGCTGCGCGAGTTGGCCATCGTCAAGAGCGATGCCGCCAATACCACCGAGTACGGCGTCTACCTGGCCGGCACCGGCCACCGCGTGGAAGCCTGCGACATCAGCGGTGTGGGCCTGGGCCTGAAGCTGGAGGGCAGCGGCCACCGCGTCACCGGCAACGTCATCCACGACCTGACGATGGTGATTGCCGACGCCGCCTTCGACAACGACTACGGCGCCAGCGGCGTGGTGGTGCACAAGGCCAGCGACATCGAAGTTTGGAACAACCGCTTCGAGCGCCTGCGCGCGCCCAGCCCCGATTACGGCGTCGACGGCTCGGCGCTGGAGATTTTCAACAGCGCCAGCAACGTGCGCTTCCACCACAACGTGGTGGACACCACGGCCGCCCTGGTTGAAGTGGGCGGAAGCGCCGCCACCGAGCTGGTGACGGGCCTGCGCATCCACCACAACCTGGTGCTGGAGGCCGATTCGGTCGGCTACTTCCACAACAGCGTCGGCAGCACCTATGGCGTGCAGGTGCAGGACGTGAAGATTGAGCACAACACGATCCGCAAGACCGGCCCCGAAATGCACAGCTGGATCTTGGGCTTCGGCATGCCACCGGCCGCCGGTCAGTTCCTCTTCCGCAACAACGTGGTGGAGCACCGCAACAGCAACGGCCTGTTCTACCAAGCCGGGCTGTTGGTGCACGAGGCCAATCTCTACCTGCTGAGCAACGCGCCCTGGGGCGATGCCAGCTTCAGCCTGCGCCCCAGTGAAGCCCTGGGCGACCCGCTGTTCCGCAACCCCGCGCTGGGCGACTTCCGCCTGCAGTGGGGCAGCTGGGCCATCGATCGCGGTTTGAGCTTGGGCTACACCCAGGACTTGGACGGGCTGCCCATGCCGGTGGGGGTGGCGCCCGATCTGGGCGCCTACGAAAGCCGTTAAAGCAGCCGCAATGTGGCCGAACGGGCGTGGGCTTGCAGGCCCTCACCCTGGGCCAAGGTGTCAGCCACCGGGCCGAGCACCTGCGCGCCCCGCGCGCTGATGTCGATCAGGCTGCTGCGCTTGACGAAGTCGTACACGCCCAGGGGCGAAGAAAAGCGCGCCGTACCGCTGGTGGGCAGCACGTGGTTGGGGCCGGCGCAGTAGTCGCCCAGGCTCTCGCTGGCAAAGGCGCCCAGGAAGATCGCGCCGGCGTGCTTGAGCTGCGGCAGGTACTGGCGCGGCTGGTCGGCGCTCACCTCCAAGTGCTCGGGGGCGATGCGGTTGCTGATGGCGCAGGCCTCGGCCATTGAACGGGTGTGGATCAGGCCGCCGCGGCCTTCGAGGCTGGCACGGATGACGGCGGCGCGCGGCATGTCGGGCAGCAGGCGTTCCATGGCGGCCGCCACGGCGTCGATGTAGGCCGCGTCCGGGCAGAGCAGGATGGATTGCGCCAGCTCGTCGTGCTCGGCCTGGCTGAACAGGTCCATGGCCACCCAGTCCGGGTTCACCGTGCCGTCGGCCAACACCAGGATCTCGCTGGGGCCGGCAATCATGTCGATGCCGACCTGGCCGAACACGCGGCGCTTGGCCGCCGCCACGTAGGCGTTGCCTGGGCCGGTGATCTTGTCCACGCGCGGCACGCTCGCGGTGCCGAAGGCGAGCGCGCCCACGGCCTGGGCGCCGCCGATGGTGAACACGCGGTGCACGCCGGCCAGGTGGGCGGCGGCCAGCACCAGGGCGTTGCGCTCACCCCTGGGCGTGGGAACGACCATGATGATCTCGCCCACCCCCGCCACCTGGGCGGGAATGGCATTCATCAGCACCGAGCTCGGGTAGGCGGCCTTGCCGCCGGGCACGTAGATGCCCACGCGGTCCAGCGGGGTGACCTGCTGGCCCAGGCGGTTGCCCTCGTCGTCGGTGAATTCGAAGCCCTGGCAGCAGGCCTGGGCCTGGGCCTGGTGGTAGCGGCGCACGCGCTCGGCCGCCACTTGCAGGGCCTGGCGCTGCACGGCGGGCAGGCCGTCGAAGGCGGCCTTCAGCTCGGTGGTTGAAATCTCCAGCTCGGCCACCGAGGCGGCCTGCACACCGTCGAACTGCGCGGTGCGCGCCAGCACGGCGGCATCACCTTGCGTGCGCACCTCGGCCAGGATGCCGGCCACCGCCTGCTCAATGCCGGCGTCGGTGTCCTCGCTCCAATGCAGCAGCTGCTGCAGGCGGGCGTCGAAGTCGGGGGCGGTAGTGGCAAGGCGGGTGATCTTCATGGGGTGCGATTCTCCGGGCCGAGACCACGGGCGTAGATCCGTGTCTCGTGCACATCCTCTTCGTAGCGGTACACGTCGGCACCGAGTTCGGCATAGCCCTGGGCGGCATAGAAGGCCCGCGCCTGCAGGTTGTGCACCCAGGCGTCCAGCCACAGCAGCTCGGCGCCGCGGGCGGCCATGCCCGCTTCGGCTGCGCGCAGCAGCCGCGCCCCCAGGCCCTGGCCATGGCAGCGGCGCTGCAGGTAGAGGCGCTGCAGCTCGGCCGGCCGACCCGCCGGCAGCAGCCGGTGCTTAAGGCCCAGCTGGCTTTGCGCAAAGCCCAGCAAGCCCTCCCCGCGCGCCAGCACCAGCAGCTCCACCGTGGGTTCCTGCAGCAGGGCCAGAAAGCGCTCGGGGGTGAAGAACTCGGCCACCTCGCGGGCGATCGCCAAGTTCACGCCATCGGTGGCATAGGTGTCGAAGAACACCTGTGCGCCCAGCGCGGCCAGCAGGGGCGCGTCGGCCGCCCGCGCCGGGCGGATGAGGTCCATCAGCGCGCCTGGACGGCCGCCTGCAGGCTGTTCAGCAGCGGCCGAATGCGCTCACGCTTCAGCTTGGCCGCCACCGGGTTCAGCACCAGATGCGAGGAGATCGGCATCAGCTGCTCCACCTCGACCAGGTCATTGGCCTTGAGCGTGCTGCCGGTGCTCACCAGGTCGACGATGGCATCGGCCAGGCCGGTCAGGGGCGCCAACTCCATCGAGCCATAGAGCTTGATCAGGTCCACGTGCACGCCCTTGTCGGCGAAGTGCTGGCGGGCCAGCTGCGTGTACTTGGTGGCCACGCGGATGCGCGCGCCCTGGCGCACGGCGGCCTGGTAGTCGAAGTCGGCGCGCGTGGCCACACTCAGGCGGCAGCGGGCGATCTGCAGGTCCAGCGGCCGCAGCAGCGCGCCACCACCATAGGGCCCGGCCTCGTGTTCGAGCAGCACGTCCAGCCCGGCCACGCCCACATCGGCACCGCCATGCTGCACATAGGTCGGCACATCGCTGGCGCGCACCAGCACCACGCGCACATCGGGCAGGTTGGTGCGCAGGATCAGCGCGCGGCTTTTCTCGGGGTCGTCCAGCACCTCGATGCCGGCGGCCTTGAGCAGCGGCAGGGTGTCGTCAAAGATGCGGCCCTTCGACAGGGCAAGGGTCAGTCCGCTC
>ERZ761602.6919-NODE-6919-length-12367-cov-3.720517_pt1 | contig 12367 bp, 11 predicted proteins | sample MGYA00512165_ERZ761602 | MGnify/ENA primary metagenome ERZ761602 (study PRJEB28899, sample SAMN02445085) | bioreactor sludge metagenome | biome: EBPR sludge; isolation source: Thorneside wastewater treatment plant | place: Australia: Brisbane, Thorneside... | reverse complement strand
GTGCCGACAGCGAACCAAAGGAGATCAGCGATCTGCTCCCAAGTCACGGCGCCTCCGAGGCGAGATCGCCGGCTTTCGAGCACCGTGCTGAAGGACTGCGTTGTATCGGGGTTCGGCCGAGCGAACCGATGAACGACTACGACCGCCGCTTCGAACGGCGTCCAATCGCCTGTCGAGGCCCGAGGCCGAGGCTCGTCAGTGAGGGGGCCAGCCAAGAGCTTTCCACGTCGCGTAGTGTTTACGGCAGCCGCGGCACTGACCGCAGGCGATATTGCTCTTGTGACAGGAATGCGCCCAAGCGACGACCTCCTGCGGAATACCTGATGTTTGGACGAGTTCGACGGCCGTCATTTCGATCGCCGGTGCGCTCACCGTCAGGCCACCCTCCTGCATCGCCATAAGGTTTGAAACGGCCGTTATGAACTCAGGACGACCGTCGGCGTGAACGCCATCCGAGACGAGCGCACCGATCATCAGGCTTGTCGCCCCTAGGCGGAGGGCAGTTACGCCTGCCAAGGTCAAAATCAGCTGATTTCGAAACGGCCACCATTCCGGAACCGGCGAAACTGAAAGACCAGGTGCCCCTGCCATATCGCCCGATCCCAGAGCCGAGCAATCGGCGCGAACGACTTCGAAACGCAGGCCGATCACTTCACAGACGGCCCGAGCCGCCGCCTCCTCTGCCTGCGCGGGGATTTGACCATAGTCGACAAAGATCGCGACGTCGGGCCGTTGCCACCAAGCTATGCAAGTCGAATCCATTCCACCGGAAAGCAAAAGTGCCTTCATAGAGTCGGCAGCCTCCCAACCACACGATATAACGCGGATGCGAAATCATCGGTGATCTCGCAGCCGTTGCCTGCGATCATCTTGAGGTCCTCGTCCTTGACGGTCTGAGCGAGCACCACGATCGGAATGCCGAGTTTCACGGCGTAGCCAATCTCGAAGATCGTGCCCGGATCAAGACCGTTCGCGATGGCCAGAACCGCATCAGCCTGCTCGAGGCCCGCAATATCTTCTGGCGCCACGACGCTGGCTGGGCCGGGACCGACTTCGTGGATAGGCGAGAACACCCGGGCGCCGAGAGAGAGAAGCAGCCCTCGCGCCTCCTCGATAAGCCAACGCTGCCCGATATCGAAGAAAGGCCCGGCCAAGTAGATCAGGCCCGATCCCGGCTCCACCGGCTCATTGCGCATTGCGCGAAGTTCGTCGATGGCGGGGGGCGGCAACGCGCGATTCCCGCAGTAGGCTGCGGTCGCCCTGGACGCGAGATCAGCTGCGTCGCGGGGTGGAACGCTGTTAGCGCCCCACAATGCCGCAAAAGTCGCCGAGAACACATCGCCGGAGCCAAGTTTCCAGACCCGCTCGGTCCTATAGTACGGTATGCGATCAATGCCCTCCGGAGTGGCAATCAGCGCGCCCTTTCCACCCTGCTTCACTATCACGACTTGCGCTTCACCGGACTCGATCAGGGAACGCGCTGCGGCCTCCGGATCAGCCAGCCCCGTCATCGATTGGGCCTCCATGCGGTTCATGACGATGGCCAACCGATCGGCACGCGAACCGTTCGCCGAAAAGCGAGGCGCACCAAAAGCCGACTGTGGGTCATAGACGGCTATCTTGGCTTCGACGACGGCATCGCCCTCGAGCATTCCGTAGCGCAGGACGACATCGCCACTAACATGGATTGCCGGGAGGCGGGCTATTCGGGCTACAGCCGGCCGAATGATGGGGATCGACAGCGGGTGAAGATAGTCAAAGCCTATGGCCTGCTCAGCCGAGGAAGGCACGAGCCGCACGCCGCAATCCGCCGCGAGGTGATTGGCTTCGTCTTTGATCCCATCCGCCACATAGGCGTGAAGTTCGATCTCACTTTTGACCAGCGGAGCAACGCAATACACCGCCCTTCCCGCCGACCCGAACACCGCATTCCAAAGCGGCTGGATGCAACGTTCCTGATAGATGCCACCGACGATGAGGAAGCGCGCCGTCATTTTGGTTCGACGCTAACCTCGTAAACCCCACCAGAGATGTTGATGATCGTCGCCTGATACCTGACGCCCCTATTCTGGATGCAATCGATGACTTCCAGATATCCAATGAACGTCAACGCACCCGCGAGATTGCCGGAGGAGTCAAAAACAGCGAGGCTTGGTGTAGAGCCAGACATTTGGACATCTACTTTCAAAACCGAGCCAACCGATAACGGTGCGAGAATAGCAGCCTTCGGACTATTAACCGGACCTCGGCGCTTTTTCTGGCAAGGATCAGATTCCCCGCCTATTGGACCGCCACCGGAGCCGGGACCATCATCGCGGGAGTCATTTGATCCGGACATGCTTATTCCCACTTTGTTCCCCTTGCGCACGCTGCGTGAATTGCGCCGCGTGGTCAATCAATTGTTGCAGAAGCGGCCGACTTAAGCTCCGCATTGTGGACCACATCACTGCATCCATCGCAGAAGCCCTGGAATGCGTGGCGTCGCAGAACGCCAGGAAGCGCTGCTCGAGATCGAGGTAGCGGCGAGCTGGCTGGGCGCCGGTGGGAAAGATTCCGATGGCAGCACACGCTCGCACGATATGTACATCGAGGATCGCGACATGATCGCTGGCTCTCCAATTCCGGACAATCCAAGATGCCGTCTTCGGTCCGATGCCAGGCAACTGGCGAAGCGCATCCCGAAGGGCAACATCACCAAGGCAATCGAAATCCGCTTCGGCCAGGGCTTTCAGGGTGTCAGCTAGGTAACGAGCTCGTTGCGCGGCAAACCGATATCGAACGGCTCGTGCTCGCCCGTTGACAACCAAGGGTTCGCGAAGAAGCCGCTCAAGCTCTGTAGAGTTCGGCTTCCACTCAGGCCTTGCCCTCAGAAAACTACATACCCTCCGGGAAGCTGCGAGACCAATCTCGGCAGGCGCCCCATGTGCCCCCAGAAGACAGTAGACGACTTCCTCTTCCAGCGTCTTACCGAGTTGGTAGCGCATCGCGTTATCGGGCTCGGCCATCCACGCTTGGCTAACCCAGAAGGCCGGCGTTAACGGCTCGTCGAAGCGCCCCCAAACAAGACCAGGCCAGACTGAGATGCGTTCGTCCGGCAAATTGAGCCGCTGAATGCGGCCATCGATCTCGGCGATCACCTGTTGCAAGCGGAGACCCCCTATGCAATGCATCACATTTATGCATTGCATATTCGGGAACGTCAATGGTCGCGCCCAGCCTGATCGACCTTGTTCAGCAGCGAATGCAGCAGCTGGAAATTACCCAGGCTGAGCTAGCTACCGCATGCGGCCTGTCGCAGCCTCATCTAAGCAAAGTTCTAGCAAATCGGGTCAAACTAGCCAGAAAAACAGAGAGCAAGCTGACGGGCTGGCTCGAAGCCAGCGGCGTTCTGTCGGAAGGCAGCCCAAACGATTTCGTGCGTTCTCTTGCTACGCGAATGGGGCAACTGCGCCCTACACGTCGTATGCAAATTATGGAATTACTTCGAGCCATAGAACGTGTGATCGCGACATGATGGATGTCGCAGTACGACCTGATCTCGGTCTTGAACGCTCGCTTATTCGCCTATTCGCCGCAGCGCGCCAAATACCGCCGACTACTCTCGCAACCCGTGTCAGCTAACGACAAGAGACGCTTGCATTGCGAGTCGTCCAGGCGCCCGCATGGATGCTTCCGATACTTGTCTCGATCGTCAGCACAGTGTCGAGCGAGAACGATGGATAAAAGGTCGCCCTGCTCCTGCCCAACGATCGAGCAACCCTCTTTGACGAAGCATGCGCTGGGCCGCCGCGTTGCGAATACGATTAGACGAAAGTAGACGTAGTTGGCGGCGGCGGGGCGGAAGGACACACGGCCAGCGAAGGTCCGAGATGGTGACGAGAAGGCAGCGGCGTAGTGGCTCGGTGCGCTAAGCCCATCCACCAGCCGGTTTCGAGTCCGGCCCGCAGTCCACTCTGATCACTCTCGGGCGCACCGCCTGCCTCTACGGGATTCCAGCTGGCGCACGCCCACTCGATTTGTGTTTCAGCCGTCTTTGCTCGCCCGAAACGCTGTTCATCCGCCTCAAGCCCCCTGCCCTTCGTCAACGGCATCAAGGCCGCACGAGAGCGGATCGCCGCCCGTACCGACGAAGACCGGGTCAAGTTTCGCCGGAGAGCGTTCTCGACGGCCGTTGCCCGCGATGAGCCGCATCAGGATGATGCGGTTGAACAACCCCGCCTTGAACCTACCTGGGATCGCCGTGGCCTGGCGTACCTTGTCGTAGTTTGTGCGGTTTTATCGTGCTGTGGCGTAGTTTTGGGTGCGGGGCGCGCAGCTGCCGATACCGACATTCGCTCCAAGTGGCCATCTAATAACGATCCGTGGCATGTTTCCCCACGAAGTTAGCCAATCACCTCAATCGATCAATACGACCAAGAGCCGCCAGCCATGCGATATTCGCCCCTGACCAGCGGCGAACGAGCGGTGATCGGTGGATCTGCCGCCATGATCGGCATCTCGGCGCTGCGCTGGCCGGGTGTCGCCAGTATGATTGTCGATAGGGACTTCTTGGTCCGCTAGAACCTCGAAGTGGCCCCGCTCAACCTTTCGGCTTTCGGCGGCGCAACGCGTTAGCTGCTGTCGCCACACAGGCTGGCGCGGACTTGGCGTGAGCGAGTTGCACTGGGTTCTATGACCGATTGCGCGCGGAGGCCGAGGGGAAGGCATTCCCTTCCGGGGAGACTTCGCAACGACCCTTCCAGCTCGTCGGCCGCGCCAGGACGGAATGACATCACTTCACAGCCGTCTCGCGCACTAATCCTTTATTTCGTGCATAATATTGACTTTTCATGATAGATATATTAATATTACGCATCGATTCGAGCTTTTGAGCGTTCAGGTGGCATTTCGCGCGGATGAAGCGGCCGAGGTCGGCCTGGAGCGAGTTAAACGGTATCTCATTCCGCGCAGCTTGACAGCAGACGAGCGCCAACAGGCAGAGCACGCTTTAGCCTACATCGTCGCCACATGTGGGCCGGCCGTAGGAGGCTACCCAAGCTGGCATCCCCTCGTGGCGAAATCCCTGAAAGCGAGCGACCAGGTCACTATCCCAAGCGAACGCTGCGGATACCGCGGCCTCGATCACACGGTCTATTTCGCCCATGGGTTCGTCACCTGTCCCTATGGGGACGGTGAAGAAGTGATGCGCTCGGCGAACGACATTGTCGGGCCAAAGGCTATTTACGTGACGGCCGAGGCGATTGACGCACCGTTCTATTCGAGCGGGACGACGCCAATCCTCGTAAAGTGCGAGTGGATGGCCGACCTCGAGGACGGTTTTACCATCCCCAAATCTCTCGCTGTCCCGCTTATGCTCGAGAAGGAAGTGCCGGCGTGGCGGTGGTCCGAGGTCGGCGAAACATGGGAAAATATGCGCTCTTACATCTTGGGTTCGCCCCATGGCGCGCGATCGTCGCTGTTCGTCACCCAAGATACCGGGTTGGCCATGAAGAAGATTTACGAGGCGATGGTCAATTCGGGGATGTATGGGCCGATCTATCGCTGATCTCGCCCGCTATTACTCATCCTGGACTTTAAAGACCTGAGATGAGCGCCGTTCGCTCGACATACTCTGATTGAATTTGGAGGCCCTGGAGTACCCCACAATCCGCACATCATCGAAGGAGAGCCCCATCCGTTCCGTCCCGACCATGTCCGTCGCTCAGTTTGCGACAGCCTTCGCCCTACGGCCAAATCTGGTGGCATGGTTTCTCGGCGCCGGCGCGTCGGCGGCATCCGGGATTCCGACCGGCTATGCGATGATCCGCGACTTCAAGGCCCAGATCTTTTGCCGCGAGACAAATCTTTCTAAGCGGGAAATCGATACCGCTGACCCCATCTGGATAGAGCGGATCGATGATTTCTTTCGTCGAACATCGCTGCTGCCACCAGACGGAGATCCCACGGAATATGCCGCCGCCTTCGAGGCGGTCTATCCCCAGCCTCGCCACCGTCGACAATATATTGCGGATGCGATCTCCAAGGGTACGCCATGCTTCGGGCACAAGGTGCTTGCCAGCCTGATGGCGACGGGCAAGGTCGACTGCATCTTCACGACCAACTTCGACCCGCTTGCGGAAGACGCGGCAATTGCCGCGAACGCAATCCTGCCGACCTCCGACCAGAGACGGCCCACTGTGGCGGCGATCGACTCCGCCGACCGGGCCATGCGTTGTCTTGATGAATCCGACTGGCCGTTAATCGCGAAACTCCACGGGGATTATCAGTCGATCGCAATCAAGAATACCGGATCGGAACTGGAGCAGCAGGACGCCCGCATGCGGCACGTGCTGGTTGAGGCCGGCAAGAGATTTGGCATGCTGTTCGTCGGCTACAGCGGACGCGATACTTCGATTTTGACAGCCTTGAACGACGTCCTGGCTTCACCCTCCCCCTTCCCGAACGGGCTCTATTGGGTCGCCTCAGCGAGCCGCCTGCTCCCAGCGGTCACTGAATTCCTGGATCGCGCGCAAGCCGCCGGAGTCGACGCAGCGGTTGTCGAATGCACGACGTTCGACGAGTTGGTCGCGGAGATCGTCAAGACAACCAATCTGCCGCAGGCGCTCTACGATCGCGTGATGGAAGGGCGACCTACGCCGCGCCTCGTACCCGTTCAAATTCCGAATGCCAAAGCCCGGGCATTCCCGGTGCTGCGCTATTCGGCAATTTTGCTCCAATCAATGCCGACCGCGGCGAGGCGCATCAGGCTGAGCCAATCGACGACCTCGGTAGAGGTGCGCGAAATCTTCAAGGCGAGGGGATGTCGAGCGACGGCAGCAGCGTTGGGGCGTGAGCTTGCGGTGTTCGGGCGAGACCAGGAGATCCTGGACGCCTTGGCTCCGCTCGGCCCATCGCTCGCTGGAACGATCGATCTCGATCCGGCCGCCGATAGCTGGGCCATGGGCTTGCTCTACGACACGCTCGTGCGATCTCTCGCCCGACAGCGTCCGCTCATCCCGCGCTACAGGCGTTCAGGTCATTCGCTCGTCGTCGCCACACCGCGCGACGGCGATGATTCTGAGCGAACGCGGCGCCAGCAACAGACCCTATCTCGGATGCGCGACGCTTACGGGACCAATCTCTTCGGCGCAGTGCCCAAGCTTGGCTTCCCCTTTCAGGAGGGTGTCCACCTCAAGCTGGAACAGGTCGACGGCAAGTGGTGGTGCGGCTTCGAGCCCTATACGTTCGTCCAGCTACCCCGACAGGACACTCCCCAAACGGAAAGCGCGGAGGATCTGGCCGCCGACCAAGCCCCGGCTGAAATGGGTATGCAGGCCGAGCGCCGGGGTGATCCCGCCGGTGACTGGCGCCGCGAACGCTGGGCTCCGCGCTATAACAGCAATTGGGCCGGCATTATTGGGGCCTGGGCCCAGCTTCTGACCGAAACGGGGGGCACGACTCGAAGCGCCTTCGGGCTCGAAGAAGGCACCGGCATTGATGCCGTGTTCAAGGTGTCACCCATCACAGGATATAGCCGCCCATCGCATCACCATGCCTACTTCGACAGGAGCAAATGATGGCGAACCCAGCCCTCACCGAGCTGCCGCCATTCACGCTCTTGGATGAGCCGAACCTGTCGTTTTCGCCATCCGATGCCGCGCAGGTTGATGTCCATCCGCTGCGCGGCCTCCTGAATTTCGGGCCGTATTCGAAGGGATCGTTTGGCGGATACACTTCCCGCCTGCGCGTCGCCACGGTTGGCCCGGAGAGCGCTTTCCATCGTCGCGGCGACCTGATGAAGCTGCTGCGGAGCGTGCATCGGCCTTCCGACCGATCAGAGTATGTGCCGGAATATCCCGGTTTCGAGCGCCTGTTCCGCGTGTCGCTCGAGGCCGCGCCCGCAAACGCGCACATCAAGTGGCCTGAACGCCTCGATCAGCTGCCGGGCGACGGCGACGCGCAGCATCGCCTCTACCTTGCCATGGATGCCGCGCTCCGCCGCCTCGACGCCGTTCGCAACGAGTTCGACGTTGTGCTGGTCCACTTTCCCGACAGCTGGGACACGGCGACACGCGGAAAATTCTTTGACGCACACGACGTGCTGAAGGCTCTGGGCGCCAAGTATAATATTCCGACCCAGGTCCTGAACGACCGCGTCTTCACCTTCAGCTACAAGGCCTCGCTCGCATGGCGTCTTTCGACCGCACTGTACGTGAAGGCTGCGGGCACGCCGTGGAAGTTGGCGCCGCTGAAAGGCGTGCCGGCCGATACCGCCTACATCGGGTTGGCCTATGCTCTGCGCGGCGACCAGCAAGACGCGCATTATGTGACGTGCTGCTCGCAGGTCTTCGACATGGACGGCGGCGGCATGCAGTTCGTTGCGTTCGAGGCGCGGGATCCGGTGGCCGACGTCGCCGAAGCCCGCAGGAACCCCTTTCTAAGCCGCGACGACATGCGCGCGGTCCTCGCCCGCAGCCTAGAACTCTATCAGGGGCGCAACGGCGGCAACCTGCCGAAGCGCATGGTCATTCACAAGACGACGGCCTTCAAGGAGGGCGAAATCGAGGGCGCCTTCGACGCGCTCGCCGGTGTCGCGGAAGTTGAGTGCATCGAGGTCAGCTCCGCATCGTGCTGGCGGGGCGTCTGGCTCATTAAGTCGGGCGTGGAGAAACCGCCGTCTAAGCCGTCGAGCTTTCCCGTGCCTCGCGGAACGATGGTGGTCCGCACAGGCAATTCCGCCTTGGTGTGGGTGGCAGGCAATGCACCCGAGGTCTCGACCAAGGGCGATTACTACCAGGGCAAGAAGAGCATCCCGCGGCCGCTCCAGCTAATCCGCCATGCCGGGAGTGGGCCGCTTGAGCTGACAGCCCATGAGGCGCTGGCTCTCACGAAGATGGATTGGAACAACGACGCGCTCTACGACCCTGTGCCGGTAAGCATTCGCTATTCGCAGAAGCTGGCCCGCACGATAGCGAACGTCCCCGACCTGCCGCGAAATGTCTATCCGTATCGCCTGTTCATGTGACCGCGCCAGCTTGCGCTGCCAATCGTCTCCGCCCTTCAGGCGCAAGACATCGGCCCAGACCTCATAGCCAAGCGCCGCCAACTTCGCGCCAAGCCAAATCGTAAACGGACTATCGTCGGGACTGGCATGGCTGATGAGGAGGGCGTTCCGTTGATCGGCACTCATCTTTGTATCTCGGCCGCCGCACGGACGTGCGGCATCAGGAAGGCGGCAAGAGCGCTGACGATCTTCTCGAGCGATCCCGGGTCCATCGTCACGTCCGCGACAAAGGCGCGCCACTGGCGCTGCTTCTGTTCGTCTGTCGCGAATATTGGCGAGAGGGCGTCGGGAAGTTCCGCAGGAATTGCCGTTGCTCGCCGTGTAAAGGTCGCGGCGATCGCGCGTGCCAGGCGATCATCCTTAAAGAGAAAAGACTGGCTCAGCACCCAGATGTCGTAGAAATCCTTCATGCGGCTATTGGCCCGGCCGAGCACCACCATCGCCTGAAACTTCTCCGCGATCGCCGTCTCCATCGCATAGGCACGCAGTTTCGGGGCCGGCATGTCTAGCAGTACCGGATAGTCGATGGATTCGACTCCAGGCTCCAGGGCATCACCGAACCCGATATCGACGGTGATGGCGATACGCGCACCCCCGACGTCGGCAGTCGTGCGCAAACGCACACCGCCATAATCGACTCCCTCACGGATGCGGTCTACCCGCAAGCGATCGAGATCGAAGTGCACACCGTCGTCGGCGTCCAACGCCAGAATTTCGCGGAAGGTCGCGAGCATGGCATCGGGGTCCGGATCGCCGAAGCCGAGGAGATCGAGATCACGGGTGGCCCGATGCGGATCCTCGAGCCATGTCATCAACAACATGGCACCCTTGAGGACGAAACGTTCGGCATGAGGCGATCGACTTAAACGATAGAGAAGCCGTTCGAGTGCGAACCGCGTCAGCACCAAATCGAAGGTTTGACCGTTAGACCTTGAGATATTGAGGAGCCGCGCGCGAACCGACGCTCCGATGTCTTTAATCTCTTTAGCCATTGGCCGTCAGCGCCTCGATGTAAGGGCGCATCACGGTCGCTACGCCCCCTCGCTCAGCATGCCGAGCGATATCACCGGGTGTCGCCTTGCGCCGGCGAAGCGCTTCCTGCAGCCCCTCGATGGCGACGGCCAGGCCGACGGTGCGGCGGTGCCGAAAACAATCGGCAATAGTTTTCGCCACGCCGAAAACCTTCACGACAACTCCTTCGATCTTATGCGTTTCGACGCTGTCGTTGAGCAGTGTGTCGGCGAACCGGACGATCCGTAGCGCTGACTCGTCCGCTTTCGAGGCCCAGTCCTTCCGACCGATTGCGAGCCAAACCCGCCGGGGCAGTTGATCCGTGAGATCGTGAAAGGCGAGCGCCGAAACGAGGCAGACAACCCCCTTGGGGATACGTTTAGCAGCTTCGGCCAGGCTGTGTTGCGCATCGAGCGGAGCGTTAGAAAGCTGGTAGAGGCCGCGCGCGAGCCGTACGACCTCACCATCCTGTTCCATGCGGCTCACCGTAGCTGCGGTAATGCCCGCCGCCCGGATTTCCGAGAGACGTGCGATGCCACGTTCGGCGAGCAGAGCACGTGCCTGCTGACGTTGGGAGCTAATAGGGGACATTGATACAAATACTATAACCCTAAGACCTATAGTTCTAGAGTTTGTATCACTGTTTCGAAGGGTGTGTTAGTCAATAATGGGAGCAAGCCCTCTTCCCTGTGACGCGCCTCTGGTCTTGTTCCACCTACCTCAGCGGAGACACTCACAAGGCCTGGAGCCTCATTCTGCTCCAACGCCGCCCAAGACGCCCACCGTCTCACCTATCGAGAGTGAAAGTTAGGACGGCCTCGCCTTGACGGGGTTGGAGGCTGAGAGAGAGGCTCCCGGCCAGCCCGTCATGGAGATGTCCCATGACCCAGGTGGAAGTTCTGGATGCCCGCCGCGATGCGAGCGGCGGCTACAAGGTGGATGCGGGCCGTGGCGGGCGTATCGGCCGCGTCTCGTCGGAGTGGTTCTCCCGGCCGGACGACGAGCGGTTCCTATCGCTGTCGGAGCTGTACGATTCCGTGCGCGGCCGCAGCGCGCGCAGCCGCGTGCGGACGGTCGAGAGCGCCGCGATCCGCGTCGAGGCGCGGCGGGACGACGCCGAGGGCCTGGCGCTGATCCTGCCCGACGCGGATGCGCCCGTGGCGCCGACGCACTGGAGCTTCGGCCAGCTCGCCAGCCTGGTCGGTGCCCCGGCCTCCTATCTCCGCCAGTTGCCGGCCGCCCTGGCGGGGATCAACCTGCAATACGGCCTGAGCTCGCATCGGGCCGAGCAGGTCAAGACGCTGGAGATCGAGAACGGCCGTGTCGAGCTGCGCGCCGTGACCGGCCCGGACTATGGCCGGATCTACGATCACGAGCTGGTCGCCGCCGTGCAGCGCATCGCCGGCGACGGCACCGGCGACACGCGCTGGAAGGTGCCGGGCGTGCTGGACTGGTCGACCGGCATCTACAATCCGCGTGTCGACGTGACCAAAGACACGACAACGCTCTATGCCTCGGATCGCGACATCTTTCTCTTCCTGGTCGACGATCTGAACCCGATCGAGGCCGGTCGTCTTCCGGACGGTTCGCCAGACCTCTATTTCCGGGGGTTCTATTGCTGGAACTCTGAGGTCGGGGCGAAGACCCTCGGCATGGCCTCGTTCTATCTCCGCGCCGTCTGCCAGAACCGCAATCTCTGGGGCGTCGAGGATTTCGAGGAGATCACGATCCGGCATTCAAAGTATGCCGCCTCCCGCTTCGCGCATGAGGCGGCCCCCGCCCTGATCCGCTTTGCGGAGTCGAGCCCCCTGCCCTTCGTCAACGGCATCAAGGCCGCCCGGGAGCGGATCGTTGCCCGTACTGACGACGATCGCACGGATTTCCTGAGGAAGCGCGGCTTCGGCAAGGCCGAGACGGCGAAGATCATCGAGACGGTCCTCGCCGAGGAAGGCCGTAGACCTGAGACCGTCTTCGACTTCGTGCAGGGCATCACGGCCGTCGCCCGCGACAAGCCGCACCAGGATGCACGGCTCGATCTCGAAGGCCGGGCCAAAAAGCTGCTCGATCGCACCGCCTGAGGGCCGGCCGGCTGCCGGCTCCTCTCCTTCCATCCTTCTTGTTTAGCGGCCCGTCTCTCCGAGGAAGAGGCGGGCCGCTGGCTTCGTGACGGGTCCAGAGCGGAAAGAGAGTCTTCCCGCGCCCGTCGCGGAGACCATCATCATGGCGTCTGCAATTCGGAAGATCACGCTCAGCGTGTCGCGCGACATCCCCTTCAACAAGCTCGTGCTCAGCCAATCGAATGTCCGACGCGTC
>ERZ761602.6917-NODE-6917-length-12370-cov-3.906212_pt1 | contig 12370 bp, 10 predicted proteins | sample MGYA00512165_ERZ761602 | MGnify/ENA primary metagenome ERZ761602 (study PRJEB28899, sample SAMN02445085) | bioreactor sludge metagenome | biome: EBPR sludge; isolation source: Thorneside wastewater treatment plant | place: Australia: Brisbane, Thorneside... | reverse complement strand
GGCCTGAACGCCCGCCTGCCCGAGGGCTGGCTGCGCAGCCTGCTGGTGGACGGCCTGATCGCCGGCGTGGGCGGGGTGCTGGTGTTCCTGCCGCAGATCCTGATCCTGTTCGCCTTCATCCTGCTGCTGGAGGAAAGCGGCTACCTGCCGCGCGCCGCCTACCTGCTGGACCGCTGGATGGGCGGCCTGGGGCTCTCGGGCCGCAGCTTCATTCCGCTGCTGTCCAGCTTCGCCTGCGCCATCCCCGGCATCCTGGCCACGCGCGCCATTGCCAACCCGCGCGACCGGCTCGTCACCATCGCGCTGGCGCCGCTGATGACCTGCTCGGCGCGTCTGCCGGTGTACGCGCTGCTGATCGGCGCCTTCATTCCCGCGCGCCAGCTCTGGGGCTTCATCGAGTTGCAGGGCCTGGTGCTGTTCGCGCTTTACGCCGCCGGCATCGCCAGCGCGGCCGGTGTGGCCTGGCTGCTGAAGCACTTCACCGCGCGCGGCCAGGTGCGTACGCTGATGATGGAGCTGCCCGAGTACCACTGGCCGCGCCTGCGCAACTTGGCCATCGGCCTGAGCCAGCGCGCCTGGATCTTCATCCGCCGCGTGGGCGGCATCATCCTGGTGATGACGCTGGCGATCTGGTTCCTGTCCAGCTACCCCGTCGCGCCCGTGGACGCCACGCGTCCGGCCATCGAAACCAGCTGGGCCGGCCAGATCGGGCTCTTCCTGGCGCCGCTGTTCGAGCCCATCGGCTTCAACTGGCAGATCGTCATCGCCCTGATTCCCGGCCTGGCCGCGCGCGAGGTGGCGGTGGGCGCGCTGGCCACGGTCTATGCGCTCAGCGCCGAAGGCGACGCCCTGGCTGGCCTGATTGCCCAGCAATGGAGCCTGCCCACCGCGCTGGCCCTGCTGGCCTGGTACGTGCTGGCGCCGCAATGCCTGAGCACCCTGGCCACCATCAAGCGCGAAGCCGGCGGCTGGGCCATGCCTTTGGCCGTGGCTGCGGGCTTCTTCCTGCTGGCCTATCTGGCCGCCGGGGCCACCTACCAGCTGGCCTCCCGTTTGCTCTGATCCTTCCTCCACCCCAGCCAGCCAGCCAGCGCGGTGCGCAAGCCAGCCATGAACCTCAAAGCTTCGCATCGTGTCCCTGTTCCGACTCACCCTGCTGGCCTTGATCTGCGCCAGCGCCCAGGCGCTTGAAAACCCCGAACTCCCCATCGTCCGTGCCAAGGCCAAGCATGAGGACAGTGAGCGCCGCCGCGAGGCGGTGAACCCGCTGCGCGTCATCGGCCGCGAGGAGATCGACAAGACCAATGACCTGACCGTCATCGAGTTCCTGCGCCGCCAAAGCGGCATGAGCTTCTCCGGCCCGCCCGGCAATCTCAAGGACATCCGCATGCGCGGCCTGGACAAGGGTTACACGCAGATCCTGATCGACGGCGAGCCCTGGCTGGGCAGCACCAAGGATCGCCAGGTGCAGCTGGACCAGTTGCCGATGAGCATGGTCGAGCGTGTCGAGATCATCCGCAGCCCATTGGCCGACCAAGGCGGGGAAGGCGTGGGCGGCACCATCAACCTCGTGCTGCGCCGCGCCAGCGGGCCCGAGCTGAGCCTGCGCGCCAGCGCCGGCTGGCAAGACAGCGAGCTGGGGGGCAAGGGCCAAGGTGCGCTGCAGTTCAACCACGCCGGCCGCAGCGGCACCTGGGCCTGGGTGCTGCCCCTGAACCTGACGCAGCGCCACGAGCTGAAGACCAAGACCAAGCGGGCTGAGAGCTTCCAACCCGCCACCAGCAGCGGCGCGCGCGAGGCCGAAGACAACCAGGTGCGCGAATGGAATGGAGGCCCGCGCCTGAGCTGGCAGCCCAATGAGCAGGACACCCTCAGCGCCAATCTGTTCTTCAACCGCAACCAGGGCGACAAGCACAAGGAAGTCGCCAACTTGCGCCTGAATGGCGGCACGCAAACCGCACAGGGTGGCACGGTGGAAGACGAGGCCAAGCACCGCGAAACCCTGCTCGCCGGCCTGCGTTGGCAGCGCCTGCACGCTGCCGGCCTGCAGACCACCGTGGGCCTTTCGGCCCAGCGGGGCAGCGAGGACAAGCTCAAGCCCAAGCGCGACTTCAACGCCGCCGGGGCGACGACCAAGACCGAGCTGGAGGACGCCACCGTGCGCGGCCGCAGCCTGCGCGGCTTTGGCGATCTGGCCTGGCAGGCCGATGCCGAGCACCGCCTGGCTGCCGGCCTGGCCTGGCGTCACGAAACCCGCAAGGACTTCAAGCTCAAGGACGGCAAACCCTTGCCGGCCGATCAGTTCGATCTCGAAGAGCGCCAGACCAGCTTGTACCTGCGCCACGACTGGCAACTGCAGCCCGCGCACGCGCTGGTCTGGGGCCTGCGCCAGGAATGGCGCCAGACCACCAGCCGCGACGCCGCCGGCCTGGCCCGCCAAGGCCGTAGCGATGCCCTGCAGCCCAGCGCCGCCTGGCGCTGGCGCCTGGCCAAAGACAGCGCGTTGCGCCTGGCCGCCGCACGCACCCAGCGTGTGGCGAAGTTCGACCAGCTCAGCACGGCGGTGCGTGGCGGCAGCGGCACGGTGCTCAGCCCCTACCAGGCCGGCAACCCGGCCCTGCAACCCGAGATGGCCGAGGGCCTGGACCTGGCACTGGAGCGCGACTTCTGGGGCGGCGCCGGCTACCTAGGCCTGAACGCCAGCCAGCGCTGGGTGGACAACGCGGTGGAGAACCGCGTGGCGCAGGAGACCGATGGCCGTTTCTACAGCCGCCCGGTCAACGTGCCCGGCACCAGCCGCACCCGCGCGCTGGAGCTGGACGGTCGCTTCGACCTGCGCGCCCTGGGCCTCAAGCAGCTCAGCCTGCTGGGTAATTACAGCCGCTTCAAATCGCGCAAGGCCGGCTCCAGCGACCCGCTGGGCGACCAGCCGCGCTATGTGGCCAATCTCGGCTTCGACTGGCGTAGCCCCAAGCAGGGCCTGCAGTTCGGCGCGCGCTACAACCAGCTTGGCCGCGTCATCAAGGCGGGCGGCGAGTGGGAGTCGACCCAGCGCCTGCTGGACCTGCACGCCCAGTGGCAGATCCACCCGCGCTGGGCCCTGCGCCTGGCGGCCGCCAATCTGCTGGATACCGAAAAGCAGAAGCACAAGCCCAAGTTCAACGCCGCCGGCCAACTGACCCAGCTCGACCTTGAAAGCGAGCGCGGCGGCCGTTCCGTCCTCTTCACCCTGGAGACCCAGCTATGAACCCGCGCAGCGCCCGCTCCATTCACCTCTGGGTCAGCGTGCTGCTGGCCCTGCCCATGCTGATCGTGGCGCTGACCGCCATCCTGATCGCGCACGACAAGGCGCTCGGCCTGAAAGAGATTCAACTGCCCGCCGCCTGGGTGCCCGGAGGCGCCAAGGCCGAGGAGGCTGAGCTGCGCGCCTACTGGCCGCTGGGTGACGCCGCCTACCTGGGCGGCAAGGGCGGCCTGCTGCGTCAGCAGGGCGCGGCACTGCAGCCCGTGGAGGGCCTGCGCGGCGATGTGCGCGCACTGCTGGGCCTGGCCGATGGCACCGTGTTAGCCGCCGGCCAGCGGGGTCTCTACCGCGTGCAGGGGCTGCAGGCCGAGCGCCTGCTGCGGGGTGATTTCTGGACCTTGAGCCGCCAGCCCGACGGCAGCCTGCTGGCGGTCGGGAAGGAGGGCAAGGACGGCCTGGCGCTGCGTAGTACCGACGGTCAAGACTGGCAGCCGACCCTGGCGCCCGAGCTGCAGCAGCTCGCCGCGCTCCAGCCCGCACCGCAAACCGTGTCGCTGGGCAAGCTGGTAATGGACCTGCACACCGGCAAGGCCTTCTTCGGCAAGCGCTACGAGTGGATCTGGATCGACCTGCTGGGCGCCACGCTGGCGCTGCTGGGCCTGACCGGGCTGTGGATGTGGTGGCGCGCGCAGCGCCGCCAGGCGTCCATTGCATGAGCCTGGGCGCTGCGCTCGCGCTGCTGGCGGCCGCCCTGCTGCTGGGCGGCCTGGGGCTCAGCCTGCTGGGCCTGCGCGCCCTGCTGGCGCAGCGGCCACTGCGCGCCTGGGTCATTGCCGCGCGGCCCCATGGCCAGAACATCGTGCTGCGCCTGGCACGCCCCTGGCCGCTGCCGCGCTACCAGGCCGGCCAGGCCCTGGCGCTCGGCCATCCGCAGGGCCCATGGCGGCGCTACTCGCTGGCGGCGCGCTGGCGCAACCCCTTTGTCTACGAGCTGGCGATCAAGCGCGAACCGGGCGGCCTGGTGTCGAACTGGGCCGCCGCGCTGAAGCCCGGCCAGCGCCTGCGCCTCAAGGCCCCGGCCGGCGACTTCCTGCTGCCGCAGCGCCAAGAGGGCGAGTGGCTGCTGCTGGCCGGCGGCATCGGCATCACCCCCATGCGCGCCATGCTGCAGCACTGGTGGGCCGGGCCGCGCCGCGCGCCGCTGACCCTGGTGTGGAGTGTGCGGAGCCTTGCAGACCTGCTGGACTACCACGCCGAGTTCGAGGCCCTGGCCGCACGCGAACCCCGGCTGCGCTACCTCCCGCTGCTGACCGGCGACGCATCCGCTTGGCGCGGCGAGCGCGGCCGCGTGACGGCCACGCGCCTGCGCGCCTGGCAGCAAACCGACCAGCCCGCAGGCCTCTGGATGTGTGCCAGCGCGGCGCTGATGCAGAGCCTGCGCAAGCAGCTGCTGGAGCAGGGCTGGCGTGCTGGGTGCATCCACTTCGAGTCCTTTGGTGCGGGCGCCAATGCCGATGGCGCGCGCTACCAGGTTCGTCTGGGCGAGCAGGAACTGAGCTTCCAGGGCCAACCCAGCCTGCTGGCGGCGCTGCAGCAGGCCGGGGTGGCGGTGGACAGCGACTGCCGCAACGGCAGCTGTGGTGCTTGCGTGCTGGGCCTGCGCGCTGGTCAGGTGCGTGAGCTGTTGCAGCCGGAGTTTCACGCACCGCCCGGCCAGATCCTGGCCTGCGTCTGCGTGCCGGCCTCGGACCTGGTGCTCAGCAGCCCAGCTTGAGCCGATGCCTGCTGGTGCGCCCATCCGCATGCAGACACAGGGCCTCGCCCTGCGCCAGCGGCTCCCAACCCTCGGGCTCGCCTTCCAGCGGTTCACTGGCCACCATCTGGCCAAAGGCTTCGCGGCGGTGGTAAAGCGTGGGCGGGCGGCCGTCGCTGGCCCAGCGGAAGGCGTAGACATCCTCGCCATCGGCCAGCGCAGCGGCAAAGCGCAGCGGTGCCTCGATGCCGGCCTGCCGCATGCGGCTGCTGACGTCTTCCAGCACCTCGCCCACCGCTTCCACCACGCCATAGCCCTGCACGATGCGCTGCACCGCCAGCAGGAACAGCAGCTCGGAGTCGGTGGCGCCACGGCGCTGGTGCCAGAGCGTGTCGGGCAACTCGGCCTCCAATTCGCGGCGCAGGCTGCCAAAGCCGCCCACCTGGCCGTTGTGCATGAAGAGCCAACTGCCGCTGGAAAAGGGGTGGCAGTTCGCCAGCGAGATGCCGCCGCCGGTGGCCGCGCGCACATGGGCAAAGAACAGATGCGAGCGCACATGGGCGGCCAGGGCCAGCAGGTTCTCGTCGCTCCAGGCGGGCGTCACTTCGCGGTAGATGCCGGGCGTCTCGCGCTCGCCATACCAGCCCACGCCAAAGCCATCGCCATTGGTCACCACCTTGGCTTCTTCGGCACGCAGGCTCTGCCGCACCAGCGAATGCTTGGGTCGGCAGACCAGGTCTTCCAGAAAGATCGGATCCCCACGGTAGGCAAGGAATCGGCACATCGCGCAGCACCTCCTGGTTCAGTCTGACACACTGGCGCGCATGGACCTGCTCTTCGTCATCGACCCCGTCGACCACATCAAGACCACCAAGGACAGCAGCTTCGCCATGATGCGCGAGGCCGCCCGGCGCGGCCATGCCATCTGGGCCTGCGAGACCCCGCAGCTGCATTGGCAGAGCGGCCAGCGCGTGATGGCCCGCGGCGCGCAACGCCTGCAGCTGAGCCAGGCCGCGCTGGCCAGCCACTACGGCAGCAAGCTGGACGATTGGTGCACCCCGGCCGAGACCCGCGACCTGGCCCTGGCCGACACCGGTGCGGTGCTGATGCGCAAGGATCCGCCCTTCGACGCCGAGTTCATCTACGCCACGCACCTGCTCAGCCAGGCCGAGCGCGAAGGGGCGCGCGTGTTCAACAAGCCTTCTGCGCTGCGCGAGCACCCCGAAAAGCTGGCCCTGCTGGAGTTCCCGCAGTTCACCGCGCCCACGCTGGTGAGCCGTGACCCGCAGGCCTTGCGTGCCTTCCATGCCGGACAGGGCGACGTGATCTTCAAGCCCCTGGACGGCATGGGCGGCATGGGCATCTTCCGCGTGCGCGCCGATGGCCTGAACCTCGGCTCCATCCTGGAGCAGCTGACGCATTACGGCAGCCAGACCATCATGGCGCAGCGCTATCTGCCCGAGATCGTTGACGGCGACAAGCGCGTGCTCCTGATCGACGGCGTGCCGGTCTCGCACAGCCTGGCCCGCATCCCGCAGGGCAATGAGGTGCGCGGCAATCTGGCCGCCGGCGGCAAGGGCGTGGCCATGCCGCTGACGGCGCGCGAACGCGCGGTGGCGGAGGCCCTGGGGCCTTTGCTCGCGGCGCGCGGCCTGCTGCTGGTGGGGTTGGATCTGATCGGCGGCTACCTCACCGAGATCAACGTCACCAGCCCGACCTGCTTTCAGGAGATCAGCGCCCAGGCGGGGCTGGATGTGGCGGCGCAGTTCATCGTGGCCTTGGAACGTCGGCTGTGCTGACCGGGGCTTGCCTCCAGCGCCACTTCGGATTTGTTCTGAGCGCCCCTCCACTTTCTGAGGTTTCCGAGAGTCATGCGTCTAGTTCCAGAGGACTTTCAAGTGCCACGGCGCTGGGCGGCAGAGGGCTTCCAATTGGCGGCTCTCGCGCCGGCCTTTGCGCAGGTGGACTTCGATGCAGTGCGCGCAAGCGCTCCGCGGATTCGCAACGTCTTTGGTTTGCGGAACGATTGGCCTGCTTCGGATCTGACTTTCGAGCAGAACTGCGCGGATCTCGCCCGTCATGAGGAGGAGTTCAATCGCGGAGTCGCATTTGCTTACGCACTATTGGATCCAGAAGGTGAAAGCTACTTGGGTTGCCTGTACATCAAGCCCATCAAATCCAGGTTGGCTGTGGACTGGCGCAAGGCGAGATTCCAGGCGCAGGCGTTCTTCTGGTTGTCTGACGCCGCGTCAGGGCTGAGTGCGGAACTTGTGCTGTCTGTGCTGAGCGCTTGGCTGCATCAGGTGTGGCCATTTGCCGCTGTGGCCTTCCCAGGCCGCGTGCAGGCTTGGCCGGAATGGGAGGCGCTGGCCTTCGAAGTGCCGCGCCTGGATTCGTCCCAACGCCTTGATCCATCGTGAGCCAAACGATGGATGGCCTGTGAGTCCAGAGCCCGCGTGGGTGTCAGGCTAGAAGAGCTCGCCCTCGCGCGAGGGCGGCGCCAGGCCGAGGTGACGGTAGGCCATCAGCGTGGCCATGCGGCCGCGCGGCGTGCGGTGCAAATAGCCCTGTTGGATCAGATAGGGCTCGATGACGTCTTCAATCGTGTCGCTGGCCTCGCCGATGGCGGCGGCCAGGTTGTCCAGGCCGACCGGGCCGCCGTCGAAGCGCTGGATCAGCGCGTCCAGCAGCTTGCGGTCCATCAGGTCGAAGCCGGCGCTGTCCACGTCCAGCATCTGCAGCGCCGCCTCGGCGGTGGGCTGGTTGATGCGGCCATCGCCCTTCACATCGGCCCAGTCGCGCACGCGGCGCAGCAGGCGGTTGGCGATGCGCGGCGTGCCGCGCGAGCGGCGCGCGATTTCCAGCGCGCCGGTCTCGTCGATCGGCGCGTTCAGCAGCCCGGCCGAGCGCGTGACGATGCGCTGCAACTCGGCCGGCGTGTAGAACTCCAGCCGGGTGGTGATGCCGAAGCGGTCGCGCAGCGGGTTCGTCAGCATGCCGGCGCGCGTGGTGGCGCCCACCAGGGTGAAGGGCTGCAGGTCCAGCTTGATGGAGCGCGCGGCCGGACCCTCGCCGATCATGATGTCGATCTGGAAGTCTTCCAGCGCGGGGTAGAGGATTTCCTCGACCACGGGCGACAAGCGATGGATCTCGTCGATGAAGAGCACATCGTTGCGCTCCAGGCTGGTCAGGATGGCGGCCAGATCGCGCGGCTTTTCCAGCACCGGGCCCGAGGTCTGGTGCAGGCGCACCCCGAGCTCGGCGGCAATGATGTGCGAGAGCGTGGTCTTGCCCAGGCCGGGCGGGCCGAACAGCAGCACATGGTCCAGCGCCTCCTGGCGCTTGCGCGCCGCGCCGACAAAGATGTCGAGCTGCTCACGCGCCTTGGTCTGGCCGATGTACTCGTCCAGGCGCTTGGGGCGCAGCGCGCGCTCCAGCGCTTCTTCGTTGGGCGAGCGCGCGCCGGCCGAGACGATGCGCTCCAGCGGTGCGGCGGCGAAATCGTCGGTCTGGATCGGCATGAATGCGATGAATTAGCGGCTGAGCGCCTTCAAGGCCTGGCGGATGCCCTCGGCCACACCGATGTCGGCCGGCAGGCTCTTCACTGCGGCTTGCGCTTCCTTGTCGCTATAGCCCAGGGCCAGCAGGGCCTGGCTGATGTCGGCGTGCGCGCTGCCCAGCGCCACCTGGCCCGTGCCCGGCAGGGCGTCGGCCAACTTGCCCTTGAGTTCCAGCAGCAATCGCTCGGCGGTCTTCTTGCCGATGCCCGGCACCTTGACCAGACGCCCGGCTTCCTGGCGCGCGACGGCTTCGGAAAGATCGCCCACCGACAGGCCGGACAGCAGCGAGAGCGCGGTGCGTGGGCCCACGCCCGAGATCTTGATCAGCTGGCGGAAGGCCTCACGTTCCTCGGCGCTCAGAAAGCCGAACAGGATGTGCGCGTCCTCGCGCACCACCTGGTGGATCAGCAGGGTCACCGGCTCACCCAGGCCGGGCAGGGCGCAGAAGGTGCTCATCGGCACATCCACCTCGTAGCCCACGCCCTGTACGTCAATGAGCACCTGCGGTGGCGTCTTGGCCGCCACCGCCCCCCGCAGCCTGCCGATCATCAGCCGCGTCCGAACAAGCCCAGGCGCTGCGCTTCCAGCGCGGCCTCGGCGCGCGAGCTGACATTGAGCTTGCGGTAGATCTGCTTGACGTAATCGGCAATGGTGTGTCGCGACAGGCCGAGTTGCACGCCGATCTCGGGCAGGGTGAAGCCCTTGGCCACACGCAGCAGCACTTCGGTTTCACGTTCGGTCAGCTGCACATCGGGCACCACCGAAGCCGCCGGCATGCGGCGCTGGCCGGTGAAGTAGGCGATGACCTTGCGGGCGATCGAGGGCGACAGCGGCGGTTCGCCCTGGCTGATGCGCTGCAGTTGCTCCACCAGCAGCTCGCGCGCCTGCTCCTTCAGCAGGTAGCCGAAGGCGCCGGCCTGCAGGGCGGGGAAGAGGTGCTCGTCGTCGTCGTGGATGGTGACGATGACCGATTGCGCCTCGGGCTGCTTGTCTCGCAGGGCCTCGACCACGGTCACGCCCGAGCCATCGGGCAGGCCCAGGTCGATCAGCGCCAGTTCAAAGCGCTGCTGGCCCACCTGCAGCAGCGCGTCTTGCACGCGTGCGCACTCCACCACGCGGGCATTGGTGAAGACCTGTTGGATCAGGTTCTTCAGCCACATGCGGATCTCGGGAATGTCTTCGAGCAGCAGTACGTGGTCCATGGCGGTCACCGGGCAATCAGAGAGCAACGGGCAAGTATCACAGAGGGATGCTGAGGCGGATCAGCGTGCCCCAGCCGGGGCCCGATTCGACCAGGCACTGGCCCTGCATCTGCTTGGCGCGCGATTTCATGCTGGCCATGCCATGGCCCTTGTCCAGGCGGCCGTCCAGGGCGCTGGGAATGCCGTTGCCGTTGTCCTGCAGGATGACCTGGAAATCGTCCTCGGACACCTGGCAGCGCACCGTGCAGCGCGTGGCGCCGCTGTGCTTGATGATGTTGCTGATGGCCTCGCGGATGATCCGCGTGGTCTGCACATAGGCGCGTGCCGGCAGGGTGTAGGAAACATCTTCCGAGAGCGACACCCACTCGGCCTCGATATTGGCCTGGGTCAGGCGCGAAACCACCTCGGCGCGCCAGTCGCCCACCGCATCCAGCAGCTGCACCGGCTTGCCGGTCAGGCCGCGCACCGACAGCCGCATTTCCTCCAGCGCCTCGCGCGCCAGCGTGGAAATGCGCTCGCTTTCGCTGGTGTGCACGATGGTGAGCAGCTTGGCGCCCAGGTCGTCGTGCAAATCGGCGGCAATGCGCTTGCGCTCGCGCTCGGTCACCTGTTCCAGATGCTGTTCGCTGAGCGCGCGCTGTTGGCGTTCGAAGTCGACCAGTCGGTCCTGCCAGCGTTCGTCGTTGCTCACCAGGTGTTGTTCGGCCTGGCGGCGGGCTTGCGCAAAGCCGAACAGCTGACTCAGGCCCGCCAGGCCCAGGCCCAGCGTGACCCAGGGCACGGCAGGGCTGCGCTGGGTCTGGGCCCAGGCCAGCAGGCAGGCCAGCAGGCCCAGGCTGGTGAGGGCCGGCAGCCAGGTGCCATGCCATTCCTCGCGCAGTGCCAGCCAGCGCGCCTCACCATGCCACCACAGGCGCAGCCGGTGCCACACAAAGCCCCCGCTGACCAGGGCCAGGGCCAGGGCCCAGAGCGCCAGCAAACCGGCCTGCAGGGTCAGGGCCATGGGGCTGCCGGCCAGCGCCCAGGGCAGCCAGGGCAGGGCCAGGGCCAGCAGCAGGGCCAGGAAGTCGAGCCGCACATGGCGCCAGCCCAGCTGGCGGCCCAGCAGCAGCAGCCAGCCGGCACAGCACAGGCCCAGCAGCAGGCCGCGCAGCAAATCGGCGTGGTCGCGTGGCAGCCAGACCTGCCATTCGGCGCCCAGCAGCAGGGCCCAGGCCAGCAGTGCGGTGGCGCCCAGCAGCAAGCGGCGCTCCCAGCGGTGCGTCAGGCCCAGCAAAGCCAGGGCCAGCGCCAGCCCGGCCAGCAGGCCGGCAGCACCCAGGGTCAGCCCGGCGCGCTGCCACACCAGCGCGCGGTGCTGCTGGCGCAGCTCGGCCCAGCGGCCGATCTGCGGCGCGGCCAGGCGCTCGGTGCGCGCCAGCGAGAAGGGTGTCTGCACCAGCGCGGCCTGGCGCAGCTCCAGCACATTGCCCTGTTCACCCAGCAAGCCGACGGGCAGGGCCAGCAGCTGCGGGCCGCGGCAGGGCAGGCCGGTGTCGTCCTGCAGCAGGGTCACGCCGTTGACGCGCACCGTCTGCACGCCGCAGGGGCTGGTGAGCCACAGCGCGGCGGCCTCGCGCTCGCCGCCGGCATGGTCGAAGCGGAACTGCAGCTCTTGCGCCACCGGGCCGGGCGGGCGCGGCAACTGCACCTGGCCGCCTTCGGGGCCGAGCAGGCGGGCTTGCTCCAGCACCAAGGGGGTGGCCGCAGCCAGGCAGGCATGCAGCAGCAGGAACAAAAAGGCCCCGACCCGCAGGGCCGAGGCCCACACAGCAGGGGCGGAGCGCATGGGGCGGCATTGTGCAAGAGCGTCATTGACAATCCGCCCCTTCCCCCCGATCCGCCTGCCCAGGAAAGCCCGTGGTCCTGCAACACGAGTTCGAAGACATCGACAACCCGCAGCTCGCCCATCTGTGTGGCGAGTTGGATGCCAACCTGCTGGCCGTGGCCGCCGCCCATGGCGTGCGGCTGACGCGCCGCCAGGCGCGCTTTCGCATCGAAGGCCCGGCGGCGGCGGCCCGCGCCGCGCTCGACGCCCTGCAGCGCCTGCGTGCGCTGGCCCAGCGTCCCATCGCGCCCGAGACCTTGCAGCTGCTGCTGGCCCAGTCTGGCGCCACGCCCGCCAAGCAGCCGGTGGATGCGCCGGTTCAGCTGCACACCCGCCGGCATGACCTGGCGGCGCGCACGCCCAACCAGCAGCTCTATCTGAACCGCATCCTCTCCAATGACCTGAGCTTCGGCATCGGCCCGGCCGGCACCGGCAAAACCTATCTGGCCGTGGCCTGCGCGGTGGACGCCCTGGAGCGCCACCAGGTGCAGCGCATCGTGCTGACGCGCCCGGCCGTCGAGGCCGGCGAGCGCCTGGGTTTTCTGCCGGGTGATCTGGCGCAGAAGGTCGACCCCTATCTGCGCCCGCTGTTCGATGCGCTCTACGACCTGATGGGCTTCGAGCGCGTGGCCAAGGCGCAGGAGAAGGGCCTGCTGGAAGTGGCGCCGCTGGCCTTCATGCGCGGGCGCACGCTCAACCACGCCTTCGTCATCCTGGACGAGGCGCAGAACACCACGCCCGAGC
>ERZ761602.6916-NODE-6916-length-12372-cov-25.422100_pt1 | contig 12372 bp, 6 predicted proteins | sample MGYA00512165_ERZ761602 | MGnify/ENA primary metagenome ERZ761602 (study PRJEB28899, sample SAMN02445085) | bioreactor sludge metagenome | biome: EBPR sludge; isolation source: Thorneside wastewater treatment plant | place: Australia: Brisbane, Thorneside... | reverse complement strand
CTGGCGAAGCTGCGCGCATACCACGCCTGCATCAGCGGCCCGGTCGTTGACAGCAGCAGATAGGGCATGCCGACGGCTGCGGCGAGGACGACCAGGACGTTCCAGGTCGGGTTCTCGAACGCCGCATCTTTCAATGTCGGGTCGGCAACCACCGGCAGCGTTGCCAGACTAAGCAGCAGCAGCACGCAATGGACGATGTTCTGGCGGCGTGGCGAAAGCAACTCGTGCAACAGGTGGACGTACAGGTAACCGAGCAGAAGTTCGGCCTGAAAAAACACCAGGCAGGTGCTCCATACGGACGACGAGCCACCGAACCACGGCAGGATCATCTTGGCAATGATCGGCTGCACCTGGAAGAGCAGGAAAGCCGACAGAAAAACGGTTATCGCAAAGCTAAGCATTCGGGTTCCTGATGGGATACGGTTGAAGGCCGACTGGGCTGGAGCCGTGCCGAAACGATGTGTTCGGAGCGTTCAGCTTGCTCGCCGGCTCATCGCGACGGGGTGTTCAACAGACGCTGAAGGGCATCGCGCGGCCGCGGAGGACGACCTGCAGGGTCGTCGCCGGACCTCCGTAGCCTGCCCGCACACGCACCGCGTCGCCTCGGTGGCCGCCAATGCCGCGCTCAGCTTCCTGCTCTGGGGGCATCCGGCGCCGCTGGCGCGGCGTGCCAGTCCCCTCGCGGGACGACCAGGTTGCTGGCCGGCTGTGAGTTGAAATGTGGCGACATGATCTGGACACCGTAGGTATTGAACTGATCCTGGATATTGGCGTGCAGTGCCGAGAGTACCGGTACGCGCTCAAGCGGCTGGTCCATGTGCGCGAACAGTTCGTATTCGACGTACCAGTCCGCCAGACTCTTTTGGTAGACAAAGGGCGTCGGTACAGGCCGCAGTCCGGGTGTCTGCTTGGCAGCGACGATGAGCATCGCATGCACCTGGCGCCAGGGCGTGTCGTAACCGATGGTCACCGAGGTCGACACCAGCGTACCGCGCTCGCCGGCGAGCCGCGAGAAGTTGCGGATCGTGTTGCCGACCAGCACCGCGTTGGGAATCGTGATCTCTTCGTTACGCATGTTGATGATCTTGGTCGACAGCACGCCGACCTGGCTGACCACGCCGGCGTTGTCGCCGATCTGGACGAAGTCGCCAACCGACAGCGCGCGCGCATAGACCAGCACCAGACCGCTCATCAACTGGTTGACGATCCCTGCCGAGCCGAGTGTAAACATGAAGCCGAACATCACCGACAGGCCCTTGAAGGCGTCGCTGTTGGACATTGGAATGAACGGGTAGGCGATGGCGATGCCCAGGCCCCAGACCATCACCGTCACCAGCCGCTGGGTTGCGCTGACGGTGTCGGCGTGCAGTCCTGGCGCTTGCACCCGGCCTTCCTTGGCGGCCTTGAAGAAATTGCCGATCGCGTCGTTCGCCGCCTTGGTCAAGAACAGGATCACCACCGCGGTGGTCAGTGACGGCATGGCGCCGATGAAGCTGGTGCCGATGTCTTCGAGCAGATCCAGCAGGAAATCGCCGAGCCTGTCGCCGAGCGGCTCGGTAAGCGGAAAGCGCGCCAGAACGTAGGTCAGCCACAGGTAGGCGACAGTCAACCACAGGAAGCTCATCAACACTTGCGATAGCCGCTGCACCAGCAACCAGCCGTGCCGCGCCCAGCGCAACTGCCGGTGGGCGTCCTCCCTTTCGATCAGTCGTTGCAGGCGGCCGACCACCATTCGCGTCGCGCGCGCGATCAGCCAGAGCAGAGCAAAGGCGATCACCGTCGCCACCGCGGACAGCCCGACACCCTTCAGCAACACCGCGGGACGACGTTGCTCGGCGTCGGCCTGCAGCGCTTCGGCGATTCTCTGGCGGGCGCTCTCTGCCACCTGCTCCAGAGTGAGCTTTTCCTGCGGGTCGAGGTCGGTCTCGGCGACGCCGAAGAGAAGATTCCCGCCAGCGGTCAAGGTGATGCCGCGGACACCGTCGAGAGTGAGCGGAGTCAGCTCGATCGGCAGCACCATCTGGCTTGGTGTCAGGTGGTCGATGCGGTCGGCGGACTTGCGCGCGCGGGCTGCCGGCGAGGCGCCGAGGAGGGTCCCGCGAAAGGTGACGATCGGCCGGAAGTTGTGGTAGAGGATGGCCTCACCCGTTGCGGCCGGCTCCGCTTCCAGCGCCGCCGCCGCCGCCGTGCCGGCAATGAAAAGGCAGCCAACCAGCGCCAGCCAGTACAGCGCTGCGGAGAGCCTCGAGCAGGCGGCGACAGCGTTCATGACGAAATCCAGTGGGAAAGTTAGACGCGCGGGATTATACGGCCGGAAAGCCCGGTGATCACCATGGAAACCACTCCCGCCAACGCGCGCCGAGAGCGGAGGCTGCCGTCGACTCTGCCGCCCCGCCCTAGGCGGTGCCGCCGACCGTCAGCCCGTCGATCCGCAGCGTCGGCTGGCCGACGCCGACCGGGACGCTCTGTCCGTCCTTGCCGCAGGTGCCGACGCCCGGGTCGAGACACATGTCGTTGCCGACCATCGACACCTGGTTCATCGCCTCCGGACCGCTGCCGATCAGCGTCGCGCCCTTGACCGGACAGCCAATCTTGCCGTTCTCGATGAGGTAGGCCTCGGACATCGAGAAGACGAACTTGCCGTTGGTGATGTCGACCTGGCCGCCACCGAAATTGACCGCGTAGATCCCCTTCTTGACCGACTTGATGATTTCCTCCGGGGCTTTGTCGCCATTCAGCATGGTGGTGTTGGTCATCCGTGGCAAAGGCAGGTGGGCGAACGACTCACGACGGCCGTTGCCGGTCGGGGCGACGCCGCTCAGGCGCGCATTGAGGCTGTCCTGCATGTAGCCGATCAGGATGCCGTCCTCGATCAGCACCGTACGCTGCGTCGGATTGCCTTCGTCGTCGATGTTGAGCGAACCGCGGCGGCCGGGAATCGTCCCGTCGTCGACCACCGTGACGCCTCTGGAAGCCACCTGGCTACCGATTCTGCCGGCGAAGGTCGAACTGCCCTTGCGATTGAAGTCGCCTTCGAGGCCATGACCGACCGCCTCGTGCAGCAAGATCCCCGGCCAGCCGGGACCGAGCACAACGGTCATCGTGCCGGCCGGCGCCGGGCGCGCGACGAGGTTGGTCAGCGCCTGGTGCACGGCCTCGCGAGCGTAGCCGAGCAGCACGTCGTCGGTAAAGCAGCTGTAGTCGGTTCGCCCGCCACCACCCGCCGAACCCTGTTCGCGCTGGCCGCCCTGTTCGACGATGACCGTCAGCGAAACGCGCACCAGCGGTCGGATGTCGGCGGCCAGCCGGCCATCGCTGCCAGCTACCAGGACCACCTCGTATTCACCGGCCAGATGTGCCATGACCTGCGTTACGCGCGTGTCCGCGGCGCGGGCCATCGCTTCCAGCCGTTCGAGCAGCTTCACCTTGCTCGCCGCGTCGAGTGACGCCAGCGGATCGTGCGGCACGTAGAGGGCGTGCTGTCCACCGCCCTTCTTCAACGCCGGCACCCGTTTCGCTTGCCTGCCGGCGGCGGCAATTGCGCGCACCGCCTCGGCGGCGTCAGCTAGGGCCTGCACGCCGATGTCGTCCGAATAGGCGAAGGCCGTTTTCTCCCCCGCCAGCGCGCGTACGCCGACGCCCTCGTCGATATTGAAGCTGCCGGCCTTGACGATTCCCTCCTCGAGGCTCCAGCCTTCGGAACGGCTGTACTGGAAATAGAGGTCGGCGTAGTCGACCTGGTGGGTCATGATCTTGCCGAAGACCCGGTTCAGGTCGGCAAGGTCCAGCCCGTAAGGGGTGAGCAGGGTCTTCTGGGCCTGCACGAGGAGTGTCTGCGATTTTGGGTTCATCGAATTTCCGATTGTCCTGCGTTTGATGACGGTGACGACACAGCGTCACATGACGCGGTGCTTGAGTGCCGGCAGACTGCTGCGGACCGCGGCGACGCGCTCCCGCTGCAGGTCTCCGATGACAATTCCCGGTCCCTTCGATTTGCGGTCGAGGATTTCGCCCCAGGGGTCAATCAGCATGCTGTTGCCGTGCGTTTCGCGGCCGTTCTCGTGGCGTCCACCCTGCGCCACGGCCAGCACATAGCACTGATTCTCGATCGCCCGCGCCCGCAGCAGTATTTCCCAGTGCGCCCGGCCGGTGGTCTCGGTGAACGCCGCCGGAATCACCAGCAGCTCTGTGACACCCAGCGCTCGATAAAGCTCCGGGAATCTGAGGTCGTAGCAGATCGACAGACCGACCCGGCCAAAGGAAGTGGCGAAAGCCACTGGCTGGCTGCCGGGCTCGATGGTCGCGCTCTCGTCGTAGGATTCGGCACCCTGCCGGAAACCGAACAGGTGGATCTTGTCGTAACGCGCCACCCGCTGGCCCTGTGGATCGTAGGCGACACTCGAATTGAGCACCTTGTCCGGGCTGTCGGCGCGCAGCGGCAGTGAGCCGCCAATCAGCCAGATCCCGTGCTCGCGCGCGCTGGCCGCGAGAAAGTCCTGGATCGGCCCGCAACCGTCATTCTCGCGCACGCGCACTTTGTCGGTATCGCTCATGCCCATGATCGCAAAGTACTCGGGCAGGGCGACCAACTGCGCGCCCTGCGCCGTGGCTTCGGCGATGTGCCTTGCGGCGCTCCGCAAATTCTCGTCGACGCGTGGCGTCGACACCATCTGTACCGCCGCGACGCGCAGCGTGGCGGCATTCGGCAAGTCGCGTGGCAAGTCACTGCTTGGTGGGCTCATTGCTCGCTCCGGTTGGATTCTGGGAAGTGCTCGCGGGAGCAGCAGGTGATCCGGGCACCGCTGTCGCTGGCGGGGACGATGCGGCGCCTCCGGAAACTCTTTCGACCTTGGGGTCGTCCCACTTGCCGGTGACCAGGTACTCGAAACTGAACATCTTGTTGAGTGGATTCTGCAGCACCTTGTGCGCCAGCAGTGTGGCGACGCCAGCGAGCGGGTTGAGGACGGCGACGCCCAGTGCCGCGCTACCACCCAGTTCGGGCTGCACGCTGACGTTGAGGTGCTGCGTTTCGTTCTTGAGATCCGCCTCGCCGCGCATCACCACGCTGGCGCCGGGTCCATCGATCTGCAGCCGGTCGGTACGCATCAGCCCGTTTTTCAAGGTCATCTTGCCGTTGATGCTGTCGAAGGCGAAACCCTGGCTGAAGACGTCGCCGAAATCAAGCGAAAATCGGCGCGGCAGGCCCTGCAGGCTGATCAGCCCGAGCAGCTTGCCGGCCGCGCCGGGGTCCAGCTTGAGGAATTCGCCGTTGCTCGCCGCGAGCTTCATCTCGCCGCTCAGGGTGGCGTAGTCCAGACCCTCCGGCGGTCCGCTCCAGCCAAGCTTGCCCTGCATGTTGGCTTTGCCGCTTCGTACGGTCCCGGGATAGCCCAGCCGTTCGAGGAGCTTGCCGACGTCGGTGCTGTCGAGGACGAAGTCGATCTGGGTTCGGTTGCCCTTGGCGACCTGCCACTGCCCCGTCCCCGAGAACCGCGCTGCGGGGTTGAGCAGCTCGACCTTGTCGAGCCGCCAGATCCCGCCCTCGTTATGGGCCTGCACTTCGAGGCGTCCGAAGCGGCGGACGCCGACGGAAAATTCGTCGACGACGATGTCGAGAGCCGGCAACTCCTGCAGGGCGTCGCCTGGCTGGACTGCTTCGACAGTCTGGTCGTTCTTTCCGGGCAGCTGCCACTTCTGCAGTCGTGCGGTCAGCTTGCCGGCACCGTCCCCGTCCCAGCGAAAGGTGCCAGCGGCTTCACGCGACAGCAGCTTCGCTCGCCAGACGGGATTCACCCCGGCAACGCCCAGCGTGACGTCGGTGTAGTGCCAGCCCGAGACGACGACTTCGTCGGCCTTGAGATCGACCGAAACCGGCAAGGTGCCAGCAGCGGGGGAAGCCGACCCGGGGTCACCGCTCTTGCGGCGAGCGCCGAGGGTCTTTCGCCAGTAGTCGACGTCGAGCAGTCGGGTGCTGACGCCGATGACGATGCCGCTATCCGGCAAGGGCTTCGCTGGTCGGCCGATGGCGATCGCCGCGCTCTCGATCGAACGCTCATCGCCCAGCTTGCGCTGGATCAGCTGCATGCTGGCGACGCTGCCCAGAGTGGCGCGCAACTGACTGCGCACCGCCGCTTGCGCATTCGCCGGCGCCGGCGAAAGCGGTGAGGCCGGCGGTAGCAGCAGGTTGTCGAGGTGCAAGGGCATGGCTTCGCTGGCGGTCTTGGCGAAAGGTGCCGGCAGGGTGGACGCGATGCCGACCAGGTCCGAGTCAAGCTCCAGTTCGACCTGACGCTTCCTGACGCTGATCCGGGCGCGATAGGCGGTGCTTCCGGTCACGCTGTCGAGCAGCGGCAGGTCGACCCGTCGGCGCAACTCGTCGACGCCGACGCTGCCGACGACCGTGACCCGAACCTTGCCCCCGTCCGCCCCACCCTTGATGGTCACCGGGCCACCGAACAGCGTGGCCTTGATCTCTGGTACGTGCAGGTCCTTCTCCGAGAACTGCAGGCGTCCGCTGAGCTCCCGCAAGGGCGGCAGCGAGCGATCGACGGTCACTTCGTTGGCCAGAAAGGCATAGCTTCCGTCGATTTTCGAGTCGCCAAGCCGAGCCTCCTCAAGCGGAATCACGAGGCCGATATCGAGGCGGCCCTTGCCGCTGGCGCTCATCTCGTCGGTGAAATGGTCGATCTGGTCGGCCACCGGACTGTCGGCGATAAACTTCAGGAACTCGGCCGTATCTCCATCGGCACGGCCCTTGACCTTCAGGGTGGACACCGGCGCGTCGAAATCGGGTATTTCCGCGCGCGTCCGCGTGAGCCTGGCGCCGAGAATCGAGCCGCGTCTGGCGTCGACGACCATCCCCGAGCCTTCGAAACGCAGATTGGCGTCGAGGTCCCTGATCTCCGGCCAGCCGGTTCCGTAGTCGAGCGTCACGTCGTTGGCCTTGACGGTGACCAGGAACTGCCCCTGCTTCGGGTCGAGGAAAGGAAAATTCGCCAGGTCGCCCTTGAGCACCAGTCGTGCTTCGCTGGCCGCCCCGGCTTTCAACGCATCGCGAACCCAGTGACGGGCGTCGGCATTGATCGCCGCCGGCAGGTAGCGCCAGACGGCGCGCGCGTCGGCACGGGTCAGCGCCGCCGTCAGGTCGATGCGCCCGGGCCCGTCAGCGGCATGGCGGAAAGTCCCGCGTGCAGAACCGGCGGCGTCAGACCCGGTGAATTCCATGCTCGACAGCTCGGCATCGAGGACGCCTTTGCTGATCTTCCAGCTGGTCTGAACCTTCAGCGTGTCAAGCGCGATCGAGGACTCCGGAAAAACCAGCGGCAGATCGATGCGCACCGCCTTCGAATCAAGGGTCGCGCTCCCCCCATGTTCGCTGGCATCGACCAGGCCGGAAAGCCCCGAGGCACCCGGAAAGGCACCTTTGGCTTTCAGTGCGAGGTGGTCGAAACGCGCTTTCAGCGCGTAGGCCTGCAAGCCCTCGGCGTTGCCCTCCCAGGTGACGCGCAGCTGGCTGACCTGGCCACGCGGCGCAAAGGCGCTGAGCAACTGGCGCGACCCGGCATCCAGTGGCAGGTGCGCGGCGAGACCGGCCAGCGCGCCGAGTTCCAGCACGCTGGCGGTGGCGCTGCCGCGCACCGCAGTGCTGCCCGCCTGGCGCTGCCAGTCAAGGTGAAAATCGGTTGGCTCGACGCGGATTTGCTCCGGCGAACCCGCGCGCCCGGCGTCTGCCGGGCGCGTTGTCAGCTCGACGCGGCGCCCGTCGAGGCGGGTCCCGGCGGGCGTGAAGCGGGCGCCGACGCGGCCACTCATACGTGCCAGCTCAAGCGCCGGCAGGTCCTTCGCCAGCCGCAGATTGACATCGTCGAGCGAGAGGTCCGCCGTCAGTTCCTGCAAACCGCCTTCCGCAAAGTCAGCCCAGGCGCGCACCGCGCCGCGACCATACGGCAGCGCAACCGGATAATCGATCCAGGTGCGCCAGACGGCGAGGTCGGCGTAGTCGATCTGGACAAAGGCTTTCCCAGTCCAGGACTGGGCATCGTCGAGACGCCGGCCGTGGAAGTCGCCGCGCAGGTCGATTTTCGCCGCCAGCTCCGCGGGCGGCAATGCGGTCAGCCCGAAGCGGTGCCGGCGGCCATTGTTGTCCAGGCCAAAGTTGACATCTTCGAGAATCAGCGCCGGCGCGGCGCGTTCGGCATCTTCCCAGACCACCGTCGCGCCGCTGACACGAATGCGCTTCTGCGCCAGCACCCAGTCGCCGACATCTCCGTCGCCGGCGTTCTGATCGACGGCGATGCCGGCGACGTAGAAACGGCCGTCCCTGTCGCGTCGCAGATGCAGGGTCGGCTCGTCGATCTGTAGCAAACGCAGGCGCAGTGACAGTCGCGGTATCGACGACCATGAGAGAACGCTGTGCACGCGCATGAAGGCCAGCGCCGGCTGGCCTTGCCGGTCGGCGATGAGTACGTCGGAGAGAATCAGATCCGGGTTCAGCCCGTCCCAACTGGCCTCGATTCGCCCGATGCTGACCGATAGCCCGATGGCGCGACCGATCCGTTCCTCGATTTCAGTTCGATAGCTATCGATATTCGGCAATACCAGATAGCGGAGCGCCAGAACCAGCAGCACGAAGGCGAAATAGAGCAGCCAGAAAGCGCGCACGCCGAGCCGCCAGACTTTGCCCGCCAGCGGGTGCGCGAGAAACGGCAGGAGATAGTGGAAGCGATGGTAGAGCGCCGGGCGCAGTTCCTCCGGACGCATCACAGCCGGTCGCCACCCGGATACTTTTGCCAATAGCGGCGTGCCGTCACTAGAATGTCGGCAGCGCTGGACGATTGCCGCCGCCAGCCGCCGCGGCGATGTGCCGGCCACCGGAGTCGGGCCGGGAATCGACAGGGTCGGCAAGGTGTGACGCTGCGGCGCTGGAAATCATGGGGTGTCCAGGACGAAAGGCGAGCGGTCAAATGAGTGGTCAACTCCGCAGCGGGAAAAGGTGCATGCAGCTTGAAGCGCCCATTGTAACGGCTTTGCCGCCGGCGTTCAGCGGCAGCGGCACGGTGTCGGCCCGACGGCCAGAGAACTGAGACAAGCATGGATCCAACCATCAAGACCACCAATGCCGCGCCCGATCCCGGTGCACAGGCGCTCGACGCACCCTGGCCGGCAGCGCAGGCGCACAGTCATTACCTGCGCAACCTGCTCGTCACCCGCCCCGAGATCGGCAGCTGGCTCGGCGAGACCCAGGCGCAGGCGCTCGGTGCCGAGCAGATGAGCGATTTCCTGGCCGGCCAACCGAGCAGCACCGACGGGCAACTGAAGAGCGCGCTGCGCCGACTTCGCCAGCGGGTGATGAGCACCCTGGTCGTGCGCGATCTGGGCGGCGCGGCCAGCCTCGGCGAAGTCGTCGAGAGCATGACCGTGCTCGCCGAGCTGAGTACCAACTGGGCACTCGACTTCGTGCATCGACAACTGAGCGAGCAGTTCGGCGAGCCGCTGGACAGCCGGGGGCAGCCGCAACGCCTGCTGGTGATCGGCATGGGCAAGCTTGGCGGGCGCGAGCTCAACGTCTCTTCGGACGTCGATTACATCTTCATCTACCCGGAGGAGGGACAGACGGCCGGTGGTGGCGGCCGCCGGATCGACAACTACGACTTTTTCCAGCGGCTCGGCAAACGGCTGATCGGTGCCCTGGGCGAGCTCACCGAAGATGGGCGGGTGTTTCGGGTGGACATGCGCTTGCGGCCAAACGGCGACTCCGGACCGCTGGTCTGCTCGCTCGACTCGCTGGAGCAGTATCTCATCACGCAAGGCCGCGAATGGGAGCGCTACGCCTGGATCAAGGCCCGGGTACTGAACCAGGGTGTCAACCTGCAGGCCGAATGGCTGCGGGCGCTGCAGGAGATCAGTCGCCCCTTTGTCTTTCGCAAGTACCTCGACTTCGGGGCGATCAACGCGATGCGCGACCTGCACGCGCAAATCCGCCGCGAGGTGGCGCGCAAGGAGATGGCCGAGCACATCAAGCTGGGGCCCGGGGGCATCCGGGAAATCGAGTTCATGGCGCAGGTCTTCCAGCTGATTCGGGGCGGTCGCGACCCGGCGCTGCAAGCGCGGCCGACGCTGACGGTTCTGGCACTGCTTGCCGAGCGTCGCCTGCTGCCAGCCGAGAACGAGCGCGAGCTGGCGGGTGCATATGACTTCCTGCGCCGTCTCGAACACCGCTTGCAGTACGTCAACGATGCCCAGACGCACCGTCTGCCGGGCAACGGCCAGGACCGACTGCAGATTGCCAGGTCGATGGGCTTTGCCGATTGGCCGGCTTTTGCGGCGGTCCTCGATGGGCATCGGGCGATCGTTTCGCGCTGCTTCGAAGAAGTCTTCTCCGAGCCAGCGGAAGGCGCGCACCCGCTGCTTGCCATCTGGGAGGAAGTGGCCGCCGGCGACGATGCGCTCGAACGCCTGGCGACGCTCGGCTTTCGCCAGCCGCAAGCGATGCTCGAACGTTTGCGCAGCTTCCGCCAGAGTAGCCGTTACCTGCAGTTGCCGGCCAGCAACCGCGAGCGCCTCGATGCCCTCGGGCCGCGTCTGATCGATGCCGCTGCAGCAACTGGTACGCCTGACGCGACCTGGCGGCGCGGCCTCGACTTCCTGGAAACGATCAGCCGGCGTGGCGCCTACCTGGCGCTCCTGCAGCAGTATCCACAGGCGCTGAGCCAGCTCGCCGACCTGATTGGCAGCTCGTCGTGGGCGGCCGACTACCTGACCCGCCACCCGATCCTGCTCGACGAGCTGCTGGACTCGCGGATCTTCGACGTCACCACCGACTGGCAGGGATTTCGCGACGAACTACAGGCGCGGCTGGCGCAGCATCTCGATGACACCGAGCGCGAGATGGACATCCTGCGCGAAACGCACCACGCGCAGGTCTTTCACTTCCTGGCGCAGGATATCGCCGGCCTGCACACTGTCGAGCATCTGGCCGACCGCCTCAGCCAACTCGCCGACATCATGGTGCAGACGACGATGGACCTCTGCTGGCGGCGCTTGCGCGAACGTCATCCCGATCCCGGGCAGCCGCCACGCTTCGCGGTCATCGCCTACGGCAAGCTCGGCGGCAAGGAACTGGGCTTCGCCTCCGACCTCGACCTGGTCTACCTGCACGACGACCCGCAAGACGGGACCGGAGAACTCTACGCCCGCCTGGGTCAGCGCATGAGTACCTGGATGTCGAGCCGCACCTCGGCCGGGATGCTCTTTGAAGTCGACCTGCGGCTGCGGCCGAACGGCGAGTCGGGAATGCTCGTTTCGCCGATCAAGGCGTTTCGCGACTATCAGCTCCGGCACGCCTGGGTCTGGGAACACCAGGCGCTGACGCGCGCCCGTTTCTGTGCCGGCGACCCGGCGGTGGGCGCGCAGTTCGAGGCGATCCGCATCGAGATCCTGCGGCAGCCGCGCGATCTGGCCACGCTCAGGGAGGAAGTCCTGACCATGCGCCGGCGGATGTTCGACGAGCACGGCTCGCGCAGTGAAGAAGACTTCGATATCAAGCACGATCGTGGTGGCCTGATCGACGTCGAGTTCATCGTCCAGTACCTGATCCTCGGCCACGCCCATGCGCACGCCCGCTTGTGCGGCAACCTCGGCAACATCGCCTTGCTTGGGATCGCCGCCGAACTTGGCCTGATTGCGGTCGAGCTGGCCGACCCGGCGCGCGACGCTTACCGCGAGTTTCGCCGCATGCAGCACGTCCTGCGCTTGAACGCCGGCCGTCGGGCGCGCGTCGAACGGGCCTCGGTCAGCCGCCGCATCGCAGCGGTCGGCGCGCTGTGGCTGGCGGTCTTTGAAACCTCGTGAGGGATAAGGACGAAGCGCGCCCCTTGCCCGGCAAGGGTCTGGCGGTTTCTGGCCTGTGTGGCCCATGACGAAGAGAGGTAGCGATGCGTAAATCAGGTGTCGGGGGGCTCGTCTATTCCACCGACGGTGGCCGTATGTGCCCCAGCTGCCGCCAAGCCTTGGCCGAGTGTTCGTGTGCCACAGCCGCCAGCGCTGGTCAGGGTAACGGCGTGCTGAGGGTCAGCCGCGAAACCAGGGGGAGGGGGGGCAAGACGGTGACGCTGATCCGCGATGCCGCGCTCAATCCGGTGGACCTCGCGGTCCTTGGCAAGGGCTTGCGGACCGCCTGCGGGTCGGGTGGAACGGTCAAGGACGGCGTGATCGAAGTGCAAGGCGATCACTGCGAGCGGGTGATCGAGTATCTCAGGAAGGATGGCTTCACCGTCAAGCGGGCCGGCGGATAGGGTCGGCGGTTCGCCAGCCCGCGGCTCTGGGTGATGGCTGGCGCCATGTTTCCGGATGGCGCGACCGACTGCCCGCGCT
>ERZ761602.6915-NODE-6915-length-12373-cov-3.690859_pt1 | contig 12373 bp, 6 predicted proteins | sample MGYA00512165_ERZ761602 | MGnify/ENA primary metagenome ERZ761602 (study PRJEB28899, sample SAMN02445085) | bioreactor sludge metagenome | biome: EBPR sludge; isolation source: Thorneside wastewater treatment plant | place: Australia: Brisbane, Thorneside... | reverse complement strand
CTCTTGACCGCCGGTAGCCTTATGGCTCTCACCAGTGGACCAAGCCCCGCGAAAGCGCAGACGACCCTGCCGACCTACTTCGTGCAGCAGTCCATCAACACAGCGGTCGCGGATCGGTGGTGGACGGAGCCGCCGGGATGGACCCACGATCCGAAGTTGATGGGCATGGTGCATGTGAATGTCGGCATTGCTACCGATGTTGACCCGACCGCCGCGGCGGATCGGGTGATGGACTACATTCAGCAGCGCTTGGCGCAGCCGGTGCCCACGCTCGACCCCGCGAACATCACGGTGGCGGTCTTGGGTTTTGCCCATTGCAGCACCATGATTGATCCGAGCATGCCCACGTGCATTCTGCACGACGGAGATCCGATCACGCCCGCGAATGGCGAAGAACTGGATTGGGGAGGAAACTCGCCCGATCCGGGCTCGCAGCGATGGAACACGTTCGTCTTGCCGCACCCGTGGCTGAGTTTGTCCCGAGCGAGACTGAAACAGTGGATGGAGACGTTCGTTGCCCGCATCGTCGCGCGGCACCTGATGCACGCCATACCCCTGCCCCGCCGCTACGTCTTCGATGCCGAGACGCCGCTGGTCAGTTGCTGCGTCACGGATTGGTCGTATCACATGTTTAACGTCCGGCGGGACGCGAGGTGGGCCAACGAGCCGGTCCCGGGCTTTGACGCGCCGAACCAGAAGACGATGGCGATGCTCGAAAGCGAACTGAATGCCGCGCTGGGGTGGTCGGTCTTTGATGGCGACCCGACCTGCCCGGTCAACTCGTACCACAAGTATGGGTTCCGTCCGCAATGGGGCGGCCCGAACCAGATCCCCAATCGACCCTTCGCCCAGTTCTACACGGGGGTCATGATGCGGGTGAAGGCCGCGTTGATGCGCGAATGCGCGTACCAGCCCATCCGCGCTGCGTACGCGGCGATCGTCACCAACCCTCCGGTGCCCGTGCCCGTTCCCCTGATGAGCAACTACGGCGAGCACTTTGCCGATGGGAGCGAAGAGACGTTTGGTTGGTTCTGGGACCGCGAACTATTGACCTCGTGCATTGATGGTCCGGCGGTACCAGAGAAAGGCTGCCGCCCACTGGTCGAAGTTTCCGGAACGACCAATCCGTACCTGTTCCCCTCGCGGGTCTTTCGGCGGGTCTTGGTCAGTCCGTACGCCGAGGGCGCCCGGTGGGGACACACCTGGGTCAAGACCGTGGCCGGTGAACCGACACCCTTGTCGAGTTGGTTCACGGCAACAACCATGTCGTGGGCCGACCTCGATTCTGTGACGCTGTACGGATGGAACACCCCGCCACCAGACACAAACGACAATCCGTACGGCTTTCAACGGCCCAACTTGTACCTCCCCTCGCACCCGATGGAGACTCCCTGGCAAGCGAACATCCGGATGAACCGGATGCGGGCGGAGACCGCGATCGGTTCGCAGGGCCATTCCCGGCGCGTCAACCCCTACTTTCTCATGCCGCCCCAGCCCGGCGGGTTCGGAGTGGAGGCGGGTAAGGACGACATCCGCCGGTTGCTCGCGATGGGCCGGCAACTGGACGTCCGGCAGGGTGTGGCTTTCCAAGACGCCAAACCGGAAGAGCCCATCACGCTCTCGCGCTGGCAGAACTGGCAGGAACTCTACCGTCAGGTGTACGCCTTTCAAGTGAGCGATTACTACTGGAGTTGGCACATGGGGTGGGGGCATGTGCTGGTGCCGCCGAATGACCTTTTCTTCACGCTCCGGACGGAAGAGGTGACGCCGAAGGAAACGATCACATACGCCGCGGCGAAGGGCGATGAAAACGACCTGATGAGCACCCAACTCATCGTGCTCTTCACCCCGCTCCTCACCAACGCGACGGGCAACGGGCTGCGCATCCGCATCGAGACACAGGTGTCGTACGACGAGAACCCAACGCCGTGCGGTCTGGACATTGTCGAAGGTGAGGTGTATCTATGGGACTACACAGGGTCAGGGGGCGGGCAATGGACCCGCCTGCTGGCAGATGGCGCGGGCCGGTACACCTTCACCACGCCGGACTTTTCGGTGAGACGAACGTTCGATGTGTGCGATGCTTCGCGGTTCATGTCTTCATCGGGTCAGGTAAAACTCCTGGCGCGGCACGTCACGACCTTGCCGTGCGGCGAGTTCCACTTCCAATCCGCGTACGACCTGATCCAGGTCATACGGCTCGGCGATCCGCCCTGCACGGCGATCGTGTCGGAGGGCGAGTGCGAGGACTGCGTCGGCATGGCCCAAAGCCCCACCGGCCCCGACATCAACATGGACGAGAGCGTCGATAGCGCTGATCTGCTGATGATGGGCTCGGCGTTTGGCGCGGGCGAATACGTCGCCGATTACGATGCCGACGGTTCTGTAACGTCAGAGGATGTGGTGACGTTCCTCGTGGACTTTGCGAACAGCGGGCAGTAGGCGCTGCACGCTTGTTGTACCAAGCGTAGTTAGGATTACACATATGTCGCACGCGACATTCGAGAAACGTACGCACGGCACGCGTCCGTGGCATGACTTCCCGCCGCGGAGGACAGTGCCCGTTGCCGCACGGTGCGTGGCGATGTGCCTTGCCGCCTGCACCACTGCTGCCGACGTTGGGGTCTGGTTGATGCCCTTGGACACCGCCGAGACCGGTTTCAACGCCACGTTGACCGGCGTGAGCGCGGATGGCCTCGTCGCCGCAGGTTCGGTGGCTCGCCGATTTGAGGCACCGCCCACCGCGCCGCGGCGCTACGCTGTGACCTTTTCTTCGCCATCGGCCCGTGCTTCAGTGTCGCTTAACTTTGAAGAGCCTCGAGACGTCTTCGTTTGGGGGGTCTCGGGCGACGGGTCGACGCTGGTAGGGCTTGGGTTCGACAATCGCAATTTGAGTGTAGAGCGTCCGTTCAAAGTAACCACCACCGGCGTCCCCACCACACTCCCCTTCCCCTCCAACTACACCCGCGGCACGGCGTACGCCGCGAACCACAATGGCGAGATCGTCGTCGGGGCTGTGGAGCAGGGGCAGGGCGGCACCAGCGGCATCGCCGTGCGCTGGGTGGGAACGACGGCCCAGCCGATCCCATCGCTTCCGAACACGAGCATCGCCTCCGCCTACGCCGTCTCCGGCTCGGGCGATCTGGTCGCAGGGGCGGGGGACACCAACGGGTGGACGACCGCCTTTGCCTGGTCGCCGACGATGGGCACTGTGGAGTTGCCGCGCTTCGGCGGTTCGCCCTCTTCCACGGCGCTGGGCATGAGCCCCGATGGGCGTTTCATCGTCGGGGCGGTGCGCACGGGGGGCGGCGGGCGCTTCGCGCGGTGGACGGACCTGCACACCGTGGAGGACCTGGGGCTGCTGGCGGGCTATGAGGATGCGTTCGCGCACGATGTGAGCGCCGACGGATCGGTGGTGGTCGGGTACGACTCCAACTTCTCCCTGCCCACCGAGACGACGCTGGCGAGCGTATGGACACAGGCCACCGGGCACATCCGCCTGAGCGAGTACCTCTCGGGGCAGGGGATCAGCGTCCCCAGCGGCGTGCGTCTGACCGAGGCGTACGGCATCTCGGATGACGGCCGCACCATCGTGGGCCGGGCGCTCATCGGGTCGCAGCGCTACGGCTACGTGGCCCGCGTCCCCACGCCCGGTGGAGCGGCGCTGATCGGGGTCGCGGCGTTGCTGGCGTCGCGGCGGCGGCGGTGAGCATCCATCCCCCGCGGGGGGCGCTTCACCCGCACCCGCCCGCTTCCCACGCGGCGAAGAAGGCCTCGACATCGGTGCCGTCGATGCCGCCGTCCGAGTTGACATCCGCACTGAACTCTCCCGCCTCCCATGCGGCGAAGAAGGCTTCGACATCGGCCCCGTCGATGCCGCCGTCCTGGTTGAAATCCGCGGGGCATCCTCCGCACGAGAGAATCGTCAAGACCGCCTCGGTGCTGATCGCGGACGAACACCCGTTGGAAACAACAGCGCGAAACGCCAGCCCGCTTTCCGCCGGTGCTGTCACGACAAGCGCCGCATCGCCCGATCCGGCTATGGTGCCGATGCCGGGAATCTCGCCCTCGGCGAGGAGGATCCATTCGCCGGGGTTGCCGGGCGTCTGCGCCTCCCATTGGTATGAGTACGGCCCGCCGCCCGATGGTGAGACCGTAAAGACCGCCGGCGCATCCGGGCAGACTTCCGCAGGGTCGGGGCCGGACGCCGCGACGTGGTCGGCGCAGCGGTGCAGCCGAAGCGTGCCGCCCCAGGATTCCAGAATCCCGACGTTGCACCCGCCCTCGATGCCCGTCGCGGCGATCGTCAGGGTGTGCGACCCCGGCGCGAGAGGGCCGAAGTTGATCACCCCGGTGTAATCGCCCGCGAAGAGCGGCGCTGTGGAGGCGGCGAGAACGCCATCAATGTAAAAATCGAGTTGAACCATCGAGCAGTGCGTGAGCGCGGTGAAGAACTCCGCGAGCGCCAGTCCGCAGGTCTCGAACTCGATGGAAAACGTGTTCCCGCAGTCCTGACCGGTCGCCAGGCACGGGATGGCCGCCTCGAACTCCTGCACGAAGTGATCGCACGTCTGCGACGTCCTGAAGTACGACGTGGTCGCGCGATAGAACTCCGCTCCCGAGGTCGCGTTCCCGAACCCGGCGCCGGGGATCGTCGCCTGGTTGAAATAGGTCAGACCGATGCTGTAGTTCGTGCCGGGAAGGAGCGTGCCGGCGGGGATCGTAAATCCGGTCTCACCCGCATCCATGTACGTGCTCCATGAAAGATACGGCACACGCTCCTGCACGACCGCGTAAGTCTGGTACCCCAGGTCGGCCCCTGGCGCGAGCGTGAAGCCGTTCACGGTGCCGACGAAATCCGCGGCGGGGTCAAGGCCCTGCAGCCGCGAGTGCGTGTCGCCGGTGAAGGCGGGGATCTCCGGGCAGTACATGTCCTCGGGCATGAACACTTCGCCGACTTCGACGCCCGTGCCGCGATCCGCCCAGAGCGTGTACGAGGTCGCCGGATAGTCTGCGAGGAACGCGGCCTCATTGTCGTACAGGGCGGACCCGTACTGCACGACATAGGGGTGACCGCCTCCCAACGGCGCGGTGAAGAGCGGCGGACGCTCGAACGAGATACCGGCGTCGAGCACCTCGTACTCGATATCGGTGACAAGGAGCGCGGAGAAGTACCAGAACTCCGGGTCCGTCGGGGACGCGTCGGACGCCTGGGTGTAACTGATGTACCTCGCCGCGGCGTACGCCCGGACAGCCAGGCCGGCGATGGACACGAGCGCGAACATGGAACATTGATAGACTGAGCGTGCGGTCTGCATGGTGATCTCTCCCGGTCGTGGTGGTCTCCCCCGAGGAGAGACGCGACAATCGCGCCCCGCACCGGACACGCGGGGCCAACAATCTCGCGACGTGGACCCCGCTGCCGGCCCAGACCCCGAGTTGGAGCGCGCCCTGCACGCGGCGGTGGACACCGGCCCCGGACAGGTGCGGGAGTTCCTGCCCCTGGTGTACGAACGGCTTCGAGAACTGGCCCGGCTGCAGTTGGACCGCGAAGGCCCCGGTCACACCCTGCAACCCACCGCGCTGATCCACGAGACATACCTCAAACTCGCGGACCAGCAGCGCGCCGTGTGGAAGGACGAAGACCACTTTCTCGCCGTGGCCGCGACCGCGATGCGACGCATCCTGATCGATCATGCGCGGGGACGCGATCGGGAAAAGCGGGGCGGAGGGGCCGCCAGGGTGCCGATCTCTCACGCGGACCTGCCCGCGCCGCGGCGCGAGGTGGATGTCCTGTCGCTCGAAGAAGCGCTGGGCCGACTCGCGGAATCGGACGCGACGGCGGCGCGGATCGTGGAGATGCGCTTCTACGCGGGGATGGAGATGGCTCGCATCGCGCGTGTGCTGGGTGTCGCCGAGCGGACCGCCCGCCGCCACTGGGTCTACGCGAAGGCGTGGATCGCACGCGAACTGCAGGCCGGCGGGCGCGAACGGGAGGGGCCGTGACCACGCCCCTCCGGCACGATGAGTCGCGGCCCGATCCGCCGCGGATCGATCGGGTGCGAGACGTGCTGGACCGCGCTCTGGAGCACCCGTCTCACGAGCGCGAGGGCATCGTCGAACTGCTGGCGGACGGGGACGCGGCGCTGCGCGATGAAGTGCTCTCGTTGCTGCGGGCGCTGGCCGATGGGGGTGACCTGCTGGAGCCGGCGACCCCCGCGCGGTCCGCGCCGCCCCTCACGGGGCTGACCTTCGGCACCTACCGCGTTGGCGCGCGCATCGGCGCGGGCGGCATGGGCGTGGTCTACGAGGCAACGGACACTCGGCTGAAACGAACGGTGGCGGTGAAGGCGCTCCCCGGCGAACTGGCGATGGACCCGCACCGCCGGGCCAGGCTCGAGCGCGAAGCCCGCATCGTGGCGACGCTGCACCATCCGAACATCGCGGCGATTCATGCTGTGGAAGAAACGGACGCGGGGCCGGTGATGGTGCTGGAGTTCGTGCCCGGACCGACGCTCGCGGAACTGATCAAGCGCGGGCCGCTGCCCGTGGCGGACGCGCTGGACATCGCCCGCCAGGTGGCCCGCGCGCTGGAGGCGGCGCACACCGCGGGGATCATTCACCGCGACCTCAAACCCGCGAATATCAAGGTCATGCCCGGCGGCGGAGGGGTGAAGGTGCTCGACTTCGGCATCGCCAAAGTCCTGCCCGGATCGGACGCGGCATCCGCGATCGATCAGACCCTCTCGGGAACGCTCATCGGCACGGCGGCGTACATGAGCCCAGAGCAGGCACGGGCCAGGGCGGTTGACAAACGAACGGATCTCTGGGCCTTCGGCTGCGTCTTGTTCGAGATGCTCACTGGACGCAGGCCCTTCGAAGGAGAAACCGATTCCGACACGGTCGCGGCGGTGCTCCGGGAAGAGCCCGACTGGTCGCGCCTCCCGCCGGGACTCCCGCCGGGGGTGGAACGCGTGCTGCGGCGCTGCCTGTGCAAAGACCCGCCCGGCAGGCTTCGTGATGCGGGGGATGCGGCGCTCGATCTCGATGATCCCGGCCCGCTCGTCGTTCCGCGGCGTGGGCGGGGCGGGCGCACGATGCTCGCGGCGGTGTTGGTCGTAGGCGCGGGCATCGGGATGGCGGCGCTCTGGCCGGGTCGCTCGCAAGCCCCGGCCACGCCCGTCTGGTTCTCCATCACAACGCCCAAACCGGTCACGCCGACCATCCACAGCCCGTTGGTCTTTTCTCCCGATTCAAAGGAAATGGTGTTCGCGGCGGGAGACGCGTGGAACCCATCGCGGCTCTTCGTGCGCGAACTCGATTCGCTGACCCCCCGACCAATCGCCGGCGTTGAAGATGCGTACATGCCCCTCTTCTCGCCCGACGGGCGATGGATCGGCTTCTGGCAGCAGCACAAGTCACACGGCGGCCGATTGTCCTTCCACCGCGTTCCGCGCGCGGGAGGGCCGCCGCGCAGAGTGCTCCCCGACGTGTCCGGCGCGTACGGGGCTTCGTGGGGAGATGACGGCCGGATCCTGGTCGTGGTCGCGCCCGGCCTGTTGCGCATCGCGGACGCCGATTCCGATCTGATCAGGCCGCTGGGCGCCGACCCCGACACCACGCGGGAGTTGTTCAGCCAGCCCGAAATCCTGCCCGGTTCGCGTCACGCGCTGGTGACCGCCTGGCTCCGCGAAGGCAAGACCTGGGTCGCGCACGTGGACGCGGTTGATCTCTCGAACGGCGCCCGGGTCCGCCTCGTGGAGCACGCCTCGCAGCCGCGCTTTGCCCGCGAACTCGGCCTCGTGACATACCTGCGCGGTTCCGTTGTGTACTTCCGCGGGTTGGACCCCTCGGGTCCGCGCCTCGGCGGCGAGGAACTCCGCGCGGCCGAGCTGGGCGGGCATTCCGGCCTCGGGCAATACGCCCGGTACGCCGTCGCGCCCGACGGAACACTGGCGTTCCTGCCGGGTGATGCGCCCGCGGCGTGCTACGACCTTGCCTGGTTCGGCGAGGACGGCTCATCGACGGTTGTGCATCGGAGCGAGCAGCCCATCTGGACACTGCGGCTTTCACCCGATGGTTCGCTCGCGGCGTACACGACAGAGGAACCGGACCGCGAACTGTGGGTCGCCGACCTGGCCAAGCGCACCGCGGTGCGTCTGAGCGTGCCGGGCGGCGCGGCGTACCCGGTCTGGACGCCCGATGGAAGCCGGATCGCCTTCGAGCACATCACGGATGAAGGTTCCGAGGTGTGCTGGATGCGGGCCGACGGCTCGGGAACGCACGAAGTGCTCTACTCCCCGCCGGGGCGCATCATCTGTTTTCCGACGGGATTTTCGCCCGATGGCGGATCGATGCTCGTCAGCATGCTGACGGAGAACCGTACGGACACGGACATCTTTCTGGTCACGCTGGATGCCGGACGCGCCGCGCGCCGGCTCTTTCCGACCTCCGCCGATCGTGTCGCGGCGCGGTTCAACCCCGACGGTTCGTTGATTTCATACAGTTCCACGGAAACCGGACGGCCCGAGGTATACGTGCATCCGTTCCCCTCGCTCGACCGGAAATACCGCGTTTCGGTCGAGGGCGGTGAGCGCCCCACGTGGTCGGCCGACGGCGCACGACTGTTCTTCCGATACGCGGACCGCTTGTACGCCGCCGCGGTGACGCCCGATGCCGAACCTCCTGTCGCGACACCGACGCCGGTGCTGGATCAGTTGCCCGGGATGCGCTACGACCCGCACCCGGACGGGACGCGCTTCATCATGGGACGACCGCCCGGGGAGTGGCGAACGCAGACAACGATCAATGTCGTGCGCGGGGCGCTGAGGGAGAAGTGACGCTCACGCTCGCGATCACCCGCACCCGCCCGCCTCCCACGCCGCGTAGAACGTGTCCACATCCGTCCCGTCCACGCCGCCGTCGGCGTTGACATCGGCATCGCACACGCCCCCCTCCCACGCGGCGAAGAACGCATCCACATCCGCGCCGTCGATGCCCCCGTCCTGGTTGAAGTCCGCCGGGCACTCGAGGCACGCGCACATGGCGATGGCCGCCGCGTCGCTCTCGGACTGCCCGCACGGGTTCATCACCACGCACCGCACGCGCAGGTTCCGCACGCCGGTGGGGCCGCCGTCGGTCGTGCCGAGGATGCCCAGCGAGTCCATCGCCGCGCCGGCGAACGTCACCTGCAGGGCTTCATCCTCGCCGTCGGAGATATCGCGCCACCCGCCCGGCTCGCCCGCATCCTCCACCTGCCAGCGGTACTGGAAGGGGCCGGTGCCGGTCGGTTCAACCGTCACGGAAGCCCAATCCGAGGTGCAGGTGGTTACGCCGGCCGGGGCCGGCGCGATCACCTCCAGGCACTCGGCGAAGGCGACCTCCGCGAGGCCCGTGTACGGCGACGAGTTGTTGTTGGCCGTCGCCCGCACGATGAACTGCACGGAACGGACCCCCTCGACCTGCTCAAAGGGGAACGTCTGCGCGGTCGCGATGTTCCCGACGGCGGGCACACCGGCGACCGTCGCCAGGACCGCGCCATCTCCATCCCGGAAGACCAGGTCGAACCGCGTTACCGCGTAGTGGGGGTTGCTGGCGATGATGTTCGAGCGGTGGTTCCACATGTGGAATCCGCCCAGGGTCTGCGGTTGGCTGAACCCGAAGGTGGCCGATTGGCCGATCGTCTCGCCAAGGCGCGTGGTCCAGTGGTTGCCCGTCGAGTAGTTGGCGTGCGCACTCGCGGTTGTGAACCCCGCGGGCAACCCGGAACCGTTGATCATGTTCAACGCGCGGTAGTTGGCGTTGAACTCGCTCGTGGCCGTCGCCGTGTCCGGGCGGATGAGTTGCGCGGAGGCGGTTGCGAATCCCGCCGCCGCCGTCATCACCGAAACCATCAAAGCACGAGTGGCCATGGGTCACCTTCCTTTCTCAATACGTGTGAATCGCTCATCCTACACGAACATGCCCCGGCGTACAAGGCTCTCGGCCAACTTCGTGCCCTGTATTCGGCATCGATGCGACCTCTTCCGCGCTCGACTGTCCGATAGCCCGCATTACCCGCACCCGCCCGCGCTCCACACGATGAAGAACGCCTCGACATCGCCCCCGTCCACACCCCCGTCGCGGTTCACATCGGCCCCGGGTTCGCCCGCCTCCCACACCAGGAAGAACGCCTCGACATCACCGCCGTCCACGCCCCCATCGCGGTTGAAGTCCGCCGCGCAGCCGCGCTCGTGCGCCGCCATGGCGTTCACGATGCCGTAGCCGCGGATATAGAGCGGATCGTGCGTGCCGTTCACCGCAGCGTCGCCCGCGGTGGCGAAGAGGTGCTCGCGCATCTCGTCCACCGTCCAGGTCGGGTTCGCCTGCACCAGGCACGCCACCGCCGAGGCCAAGAGCGGCGTCGAAAGGCTCGTGCCGCTCGCGGCGACAAACGTGTCGGGCGTGTCGGGGTGGACCGTCACGGTGTTGCGCCCCCGCGCGAGAAGTTCGGGCTTGACCCGCCCGTCCGCGGTCGGGCCGTCGCTGGTGAACGAACTCGCGACCCCCGCGAGGTTCACCGAACCGCAGGTCAGCACGCGGGGCGCATCGGCTGGGGCGATCAGGTGAGAGGTCGCCGGGTCATCATCGTGCCCCTCGTTCCCCGCCGCGGTGCAGGCGTGCATCCCGTTCGCCGCGGCGATGTTGAGCGCGATCGTCGTCACCGCCGTCGCGCCGTCCAGGTCCGCCTGTGTGTACCAATCGATGTAGCCGAGCGAGGACGTCGTGAGGTCGCAGCCCATCGCCTCGCACCACTCGATCGCCGCGGCGTAGTAGTCCTCCTCGACGGGCGTCTCGCTCGCCACGTTCTCCGTCTTGCACAGCAGAAACTCGGCGTCGTAGCACCCGCCGACCATCTCCCCCGGCAGGTAACTCCCCATGCAGCCCAGGATGAGCGTGCCGTGCGAGTGCTGCCCCTCGGGGTCGCCGGGTTCGATGGCTGTGTTGAGGTCCGCGTTGATGAAGTCCCGCTCGCCGCGAACCAGGAGCGGGTGCGCCGGGTTGTTGAAGACGTTGTGTACGCGGCTGAACCCCGTGTCGAGCACACCCACCAGCACGCCCCGACCCGTGTACCCACGCTCGTGCAGCGCGATGAGGTTCATCTGCAGAATCTGGTCGCTGCTGCGTCCGTACTCGACCCGCGGGCCGTACGGCGGCGCGGCCTCGGGCGTGAAGTCGACGCACGCGGTGCGCCGACCGGTGCGTACCGGCTCCACCCGCGCCACCATCGGCAGGGCCGCGAGCGCGCGGACCTGCGCCTCGGTCGCCAGCACGCTCACGGCGTTGAGCCAGCGCGACTCGACCCGCGGCATCGCGCCCGTGCCGCGCACCGCGCCGACGTAGGCGCCGCAGACCGCCAGGTCGCGGACATCAAAGAGGCCCGGATCGGTTCGGCGCAACCCGCGACGCCGCACCTGATCGGGCGTTGCCGACTCCGCCAGGTGGAACAGCGCCGCGGCTGCATCGGCCTCGTCCACGCCCTTGTCATGGAAGTAAACCCAGTGGGCCACCGGCACGCTCTGCGCCATCGCCGTCGAGCACAGTACAACCACCGCGGAACGACCGATCCAACCACTTCGCATGAAACACCCCTGAACAAACGGAACCCCGGGCAGATTGACCCGTCTTTGACGGTTCGCGTTGATCCTGATCGTGGTTCCCCGGCACCGAAATGCGCATCGTGCCGTGCGTATCACCACATGCCTATCAAAGACCAAATATTCGCATCCCCACGGTGCTGCGGGCCGCGCTGTCTTGAACGCCAGATCCTCCCGCGAACGTCATGATGCTCGGCGTGTCTTGACCATGCACCACAGTTTCAACCACAGATACTCAACTTTCCCTCGTTCGCCCCCCTAAACTTCCCTGTTACGACGCGCCAACGCGAAGCACGCGCGGCGATAACGCTCATGTAAAGCCCTCACCGGCCTTCCGGGGCCGGCGACTCGGGGAATGAACGTTCCCCGCGCCGTCATCCCCGACTTTGTAGCCCGACATGCCCCGCCACGGGGTGATTCTGAAAGGTTGCCATGCCCAAGACGACCGCCTCCGCCCGCACACCCCTCGCCGCCGCCGTGATGCACCCCGCCGGCAAGTCCGCGAAAGTACTCAAGAAGGTCGCAGGCATCGCTCCCGCGCCGGACCCCAAGATGCGTGCCAAGCCGGGCAAGATGGTCTATTACTTCGGAGCCTCGATGACTGAGGGCGCCGCCGATATGAAACTGCTCCTGGGCGGCAAGGGCGCGAACCTGGCCGACATGACGAGCATCGGCCTGCCCGTGCCCCCCGGCTTCACCATCACCACCGACACCTGCGCCCTCTACTACCGCAACGG